>Ga0187867_10001411_pt1 | contig 20751 bp, 15 predicted proteins | sample June2016WEW_13_1_FD_132976 | JGI IMG/M metagenome (GOLD analysis project Ga0187867, IMG submission 132976) | Peatland microbial communities from SPRUCE experiment site at the Marcell Experimental Forest, Minnesota, USA - June2016WEW_13_10 | ecosystem: Environmental > Terrestrial > Soil >...
CGAGGCGCACCACGCCCCGGTCGGCGCGCTCGAACCCGGCGATCACCCGCAGCAGCGTCGTCTTCCCACTGCCGGAAGGCCCGAGGATGGAGGTGAACGACCCCGCCGCGACGGCGAAGTCGAGGCCACGCAGCACCGGCTGGTCACCGTAGGACTTGTGCAGAGCTTTCACCTCGAGATCGGTCACGTGATGACCACCGGCGCTTGGGCGGTCCCACGGCGAGGGAGCCGGTCGAAGAAACGCCCGAGGACGTAACTCGGGAGGGCCGCGATGGCGATGATGACGAGCGCGAACGGGGCCGCCTGGCCGTAGGAGAGGTTCTGCTGGTAGGCCCAGAACTGCGTGGCGAGGGTCTCGGCATTGGTCGGGATCAGGATCAGCGTCGCGGTGAGCTCGGTCACCGCCGACAAGAACACGAGGCAGAAGGCGGCACCGATACCGGGGGCGATGAGCGGCAGCGTCACGCGCAAGAGCGCGGGCAGGCGGCGCACCCCGAGAGAGCTCGCTACTTCCTCGAGCGCCACGGGCGACTGCACCAGAGAGGTCCGTACGCAGACAAGAGCGAGAGGGAAGAACATGATCGCGTAGGCGAGGACGAGCAGCGGCGCCGTCTGGTAACCGAAGCTGTCCGCGTAATGCGTGGAGAAATACGACAGGGCAAGTGCCACCACGAGCCCGGGTATAGCAAGAACGAGGAAGGTCGTCCGCTCCAACAAGAGGTGGACACGACCGGGATGGCGGACCACCAAAAGGGCGAGCGGTAAAGCCATCGCCGTCGCCACCAGGGCCGCGGAGAGGCCGTAGAGCGCCGTGTAGAGCGTCGCCGAGCCGAGGGACACCCCCACGATGTCGGACGCGCCGCCCTCGAAGATCCAGTACACACACGATCCGATCGGAACGCCTAAGGCGGCGACGACGAGCAACCCGTAGCCGACGAGGACGGGAAGGCTCATTCGCCCGAGCCGTTTGCGGGGGGTCACGCGCTGGGCTCCGGAGCCGACGCGGCTCACCCGGCCACCCCCGCGCGAGCTCGTCTCGCCGACGAGGACAACCAGGCTCAGCAAGACGAGCACGAGCGAGAGGGCGCAGGCCGTCGAGGTCGAGCCGATGTCGAACTCGGTGAATATCTCCGTCGTAAAGGTCTGAAAGCCGAGTATCTCGAAAGCACCGTACTCGGCGAGGATGACGAGGGCGACGAGCAGGCACCCCCCGAGGATCGCCCGGCGCGCCTGGCCGAGCGTCACGCGGAAAAACGTCGAGAGCCCGCTCGCGCCGAGGCTGCGGGCGATCTCCTCCTGGCCCGGGTCGGCACCGCGCAAGCTGGCCGCCACGGGCAGGTAGACGAGGGGGTACACGGCCAGGGTCATGACGAGCACCGCTCCCCGGTAGCCCTGCACCCAGGTCGAAAGCGACGACCACCCGAAGCTAACGACAAAATCAGGGATGGCGAATGGGACGACGACGAGCACCGCCCAGATGCGCCGGCCGGGCAGGTCCGTCCGCTCGACACCGTAGGCGGCGAGCGTGCCGATCACTGCGCACAGGACAGTGACGACGACCGTGAGGCGGACAGTGTTCCACAGCAGGCTGGCGGTAAGCGACCTCCAAATGAGATGCCAGACATTAGAGGCACCTGCACCGTCGGCCTCGGTGAGGAGGAAGACGAGGGGCAGCGCCAGCACGGCGAGGACGAGCACGCTCGCGCCTAGAAGGGCCGCCGGGCGCCGCCGGCGACGGGCGGTGACGATCGCCTCGTCCCCGGCGGCGCCGAGTCGGAATGACCCAGGAGCCGGGAGAGGGGGCGAGACCGTCATCGCACGACCATGCCGCGGCTCAGGAACGAACCACCCCTTGTCACAAGAGCTGCACCTCGCGCAACAGCGCTATCGCCCGGGACCCGGTGCCGAGCTCGGCGATGCCGATCGGGTTGGGCTTGAGATCTTTGAAGGGCGTCTCGGGCTGCGTCGTCTGCACGCCCGAGGCGATCGGGTACTCGAAGCTGATCGAGCGGGCGATGATCTCCTGGCCCTGCTTGGAGACGAGGAAGGCGAGGAACCTCTGCGCCGCCCCCTTGTGCCTCGAGGATCTGAGAATGCCTGCACCCGAGACGTCGAGGACATAACCCGGGTCACGCGGCGCGAAGTACACGATCTCGGAATGGATCTTGGCGGCACCGATCTCGGCCCGCATCCGGTACCAGTAGTACTGGTTGACCACCCCGAAGGCGACGATGCCGCGGTTGACGGCGGTGGAGATCGTCTCGTTGTCGGGATAGAGGTGGCTTCCCGCGTTTTGCTTGATGCCGTCCAACCACTTCAGAGTTTCGGCTTTGCCGTAGGTGCGCAGCACCGAGGTCACGATGGGCTGGAAGTCAGTCTCCCCCGCCGCGAAGGCCAGCTCACCCTTGTAGCGAGGGTCGGCGAGCTCGAGGACGTGGGCCGGGAGGGCGCTTTTTCTGATCAGGCTCGGGTTGTAGATAAGGACGCTGACTCGTGCCGAGACCCCGACCCAGTCGCCCTGCGGGGAGTTGAACCTGCTCGGCGTGCGGGCGAGCGTCGTGTGATCGACCGGGGAGAGAAGGCCCTTTTTCTGCAGGTACTCGAGCGCGGGCGAATTCTCCGTGAAGACGACGTCAGCCGGCGACCGGGCGCCCTCGGCCACGATCTCGTCGTCAAAGATGTCCTCGTCGTTGCTGCGGACCGCTACCTCGATCCCGGTTGCCTTCTCGAAGGCGGCCACGAGCGTGTCGGTCGTCTCGACGTGCTGGCCGTTGTAGAGCGTGATCGTCACTCGCCCGGGCGCGCCCGAGCCGCCGCTTGCGCAGGCAGCTGCGCTGAGCGAGAGGACGACGACGATCGCGAACCGGAGCGGCCGCCTCATTACCTGGCGCAGTACGCGTCCGCCGTCGATAACGCCTCGTCCAGGATCGCTATCCCCGCCCTGGCCTCGGCCTCGCTCACATTGCACGGCGGCACGGCGTGCAGCCTGTTGAACTGGCTGAAAGGCACGAGACCTCGCTCCTTGCAGGCTTTGAGGAGGTCCGCCATGGCTGGGCTCGTCCCCCCGTAGGGAGCGATCGGCTCGCGCGTCGCCTTGTCCTTGACGAGGTCGAGCGCCCAGAACACGCCGAGTCCACGCACGTCCCCGACACAGGCGTGCTTGCCCGCCAGTTCGCGCAGGCCCGGGCCGAGCACGTTCTCGCCGATCCAGGCCGCGTTCTCGACGATCCGCTCGTCCTTCATGGCATTTATCGTGGCGATGGCGGCCGCACAGGCGAGGGGATGGCCCGAGTAGGTGTGCCCGCCTGCATAGACGCGCTCGGCGAAGGTGGCGGCGATCGGGTCGGAGATGATCACGCCGCCGAGGGGCACGTAGCCGGAGTTGACGCCCTTGGCGAAGCTCACGAGATCGGGGACGATGCCGAAGTGCTCGAAGGCAAACCACTTACCCGTGCGCCCGAAGCCGGCCATCACCTCGTCGGTGATGAGGACGATGCCGTGGCGGTCGCAGATCTCGCGCACACCGGCGAGGTAGCCCGGAGGTGGCGGCATGATGCCCGCGGTGCCGGGCACCGTCTCCAGCACGATGCCCGCGATCGTGGACGGCCCCTCTAGGGCGACGACCTGTTCGAGGTGCTCGAGCGCCCTTTGTGACTCCTCCTGCTCGTTCGAAGAGTGGAAGGGCGAGCGGTAGAGGAACGGGCCGAAGAAGTGCACGACCCCGGCGCTCCCGTAGTCATTGGGCCAACGTCTCGGCTCGCCCGTGAGGTTGGTCGCCGTCGTCGTGCTGCCGTGGTAGGAGCGGTAGGTGGCGAGCAGCTTTATCCGGCCCGTGTGGAGCCGTGCCATGCGGGCCGCGTGCTCGACGGCCTCGGAACCGTCACAGGTGAACATGACCGTGTCGAGCCCGGCCGGGGTGAGCTCGCAGATGAGACGGGCGGCCTCGTTTCTCGTCTCGTTGGCGTGCAGCGGGCTCAAGGTGCAGAGGCGGTCGGCCTGGGCCTTGATGGCGGCGACCACCTTGGGGTGCTGATGGCCGATGTTGGTGTTGACGAGCTGGGACGAGAAGTCCAGGTAGCGCTTGCCCTCGTCGTCGAAGATGTAGGACCCCTCGGCGCCCGCGATGACCATCGGCTTTATGACCGACTGCGCGGACCACGGGTAAAAGACATGACCGTGACCGGCGACCGGCTCAGGGACAGCTAGAGGGGAGGGGGCGGCCTGGGTGTCCCCCGCAGCGGAGGCGGTCTGGGTCATGGTGCTCCTAGTTCTCGCAACGTGTTCAGCGGCGCGCCGAAAGCGCGACCAGTCACGACAGATTACTCAGGGACCTCGTCGCGACGGCCCCGTCTTCGGCTCAGAGGTGCCCGAGCACCACCCGGGTGATGCCCGGGCCGTCGAGACCCAAGCGGGCGAGGATGTCAGAAGCGTCCCCGTGGGGAAGGTACGCCGTGGGCACTCCGCAGTTGACAACGGCCGGGCGGACGCCGAAGGGGGCGCGGCGTCGTAGCGATGCTTCGAGCCGCGAGCCCGCCCCGCCCTCGCTGATGCCGTCCTCGACCGACACCACGAGCTCGTGGGCGAGCGCATCTTCGATCATCGCCTGGTCGAGCGGGGCGACGAGGCGGGCGTCCCACACGGTGGCCTCGACGCCGTTGGCGGCGAGCATGTGCGCCGCCTGCTCGCACTCGGCGACGAGCTTGCCCACCCCGATGAGACAGACCCGGTGCCCGGTACGGAGCTTTCGCGCCCGGAGACCGCTTCCCACTGCGCCAGCCGAGCGTGCCTCGCTTTTCGGCCAGCGTATGGCCGAAGGACCGGTCGTGAGCGAAAGCGCCTCGTGCAACATATTGCCCACCTCCTCGTAGGACGAAGGGGCGAACACGGTCATGCCGGGGACCTTGGTGAGCAGCATCATGTCGAGCACACCGTGGTGGCTAGGTCCGTCGTCGCCGGTGATCCCGGCGCGGTCAAGGCAGAAGATCACCGGCAGCCGGTGCAGGCCGACGTCGTAGTAGACCTGGTCCCAGGCCCTGTTGAGGAAGGTGGAATAGATCGCCACGACCGGTCTCAGCCCGCCCATGGCCATGCCGGCGGCCGCGTTCACGGCATGCTGCTCGGCGATGCCGACGTCGAAGAAGCGCTCCGGGTAGCTGTCGCGAAATGGGATCAGCCCCGTCGGGCCCGGCATGGCGGCGGTGATGGCGACGAGCTCGGGGTGCCGCGCCGCCTCGTTCAAGAGAGCCGTGCTGAACGCCTCGGTGTAGTTGAGCCGGCCGGTGGCGGAGATGAGAGCCATGCCCGTCTCCGGATCGAACGGGCCGACGTCGTGCAGGCACTTCTCCTCGTCCAGCTCCGCGGGCCCATAGCCGCGACCCTTGGTCGTGTGCACGTGCAGCACGACCGGCCCCGGGCGCTTGGCGACGAGGTGCAGCGCCTCCTCGAGGGAGCCGACGTCGTGGCCGTCGACGGGACCGAGATAGGCGATGCCTAAGGCCCCGAAGAAGTCCCGCGCGGGAGAGGGTTCGCTCGAGAAGCTCTCCTCGGTCGAAAAGCTGCCGGCGGATGAGATCCGGGACACCGTCGGGGCGTAGGAGCGCCCGTTGTCGTTGAGCACGACGATGACGTTGGCCCCGGAGATCCCGATGTTGTTGAGCGCCTCGTAGGCGACCCCGCCCGTCAATGACCCGTCGCCGACCACGGCGACCACGCGGCGCGGATCGCCGCGGAGCTGGCGCGCCTTGGCGAGCCCGTAGGCGTACGACAGCGCCGTCGAGGCGTGGCTGTTCTCGACGAGGTCGTGCTCGGACTCAGATCGGTTCGGGTAGCCGGACAGGCCGCCACGCTGGCGCAAGCTTACGAAGGCGTCCTGTCTGCCGGTGACGAGCTTGTGCACGTAGGCCTGATGACCGGTGTCCCAGACGATGGCGTCGTCCGGAGAGGCGAAGACCCGGTGCAGGGCGAGGGTGAGCTCCACGACCCCGAGGTTGGACCCCAGATGACCTCCGGTGACCGAGACGCTTGCGACGAGAAACCTGCGGATCTCGCCCGCGAGCGAGCGAAGCTCGCGGGCGTCCATCTCGCGTAGGCGCGCCGGCGAGACCGGCATAAATAGCGCGGACTGGGTTGGGACCTCGATGACGGCCATGGCTCAGTGCGTGCTCATTAGGGCGCGCAGCGACTGGCGAAGCGAGGCCAGGCTCGCGATGACCGCCGAAGGCTCATAGCCGCAGTGCGCCATGCAGTTGGCGCACCGCTCGTCGCGGCCGCGGCCATAAGCGCTCCAGTCGGTCGTCTCGACCAGCTCGTGGTAGGTCTTGGCGTAGCCGTCGCCCATCAGGTAGCACGGGCGCTGCCAGCCGAAGACCGAGTAGCTCGGGATGCCCCAAGCGGTGCATTGGAAGTCCACCTTGCCCTCGAGGAAGTCAAGGAACAGCGGCGAGTGGTTGAGGCGCCAGTGATTCCGGCGCTTGTCCCCGAAGGCCTCCTTGAACAGCTGGCGCGTCTGGTCGACGCCGAGGAAGTGCTCCTGGTCGGGCGCCTTCTCGTAGGCGTAGGCGGGCGAGATCATCATGGCGTCTACCTGGAGGTCGTCATTCAGAAAGTCGAGGACCTCGCGGACGGTCTTCGGCGAGTCGGTGTTGAAGAACGTCGAGTTCGTCGTGACCCGAAAACCGCGGGCCTTGGCGTCGCGGATGGCCGCCACCGCCTCGTCGAAAACTCCGGCCCTGTCCACGGCGGCGTCGTGACGCTCGCGCAGACCGTCCATGTGCACGACCCAGGAGAAGTAGTGCGACGGCGTGAAGCGGTCGAGACGGCGCCGCAAGAGCACGGCGTTCGTGCACAGATAGACGTAGATCTTGCGGGCCACGAGCTCTTTGACCATGCGCTCGATGTCGGGGTGCAAGAGCGGCTCACCGCCGGCGATGGAGACCATGGGCGTGCCGCTCTCCTCGACGGCGCCGAGGACGTCCTCGACCGACAACCGCTGGCGCAGGACCTCGGTCGGGTGCTGGATCTTGCCGCAACCGGGGCAGGACAAGTTGCACGCGAAGAGCGGCTCGATCTCGACGATGAACGGGTAGTACTTCGTCTTCTTGAGGCGGTGCTTCATGAGATGCGCACCGATACGGACGTTCTGGCGAAGTGGGATCGGCATCAGCGCACCTGTGTCGGTAGGGAAAAGCGGACGGTTTCTTCTCTGGTCCTCTCCTCGCTCAGGCGCACCGGCCCGAGAGAGGAGAGTGTGTCGAGCACCTCTTGGACGAGGATGTCGGGAGCCGACGCGCCGGCGGTGAGCCCGATGCTCCTCACGCCCGCCAGCCACCCCAGCTCCAGCTGCGAGGCGTCCTCGATCAGCTCCGCGCGGCAGCCCTCCCGCTGAGCCACTTCGACGAGGCGGGCGGTGTTGGACGAGTTGGCCGAGCCCACGACGAGCATGAGGTCGCAACGATGGGCGATCAGGCGCACGGCGTCCTGGCGGTTCTGGGTGGCATAACAGATGTCGTCGGCCGGTGGCCCGGTGATCTCGGGGAACCGGCGCCGCAGGGCGGCGACGATCTCGGCCGTCTCGTCGGTGGCAAGCGTCGTCTGGGTCAGGTAGACGACCGGGCGGTCCGAGCCCGCCGTGAGCTGGAGCCTGGCGACGTCCTCGGCCCCTTCGACGACGTGGAAACGGTCCGGTGCCTCGCCGAGGGTCCCGATCACCTCCTCGTGGTCGGGGTGGCCGATCAAGATGAGGTCGTAGCCCTGGTTGGCGTACCGGCGCGCCTCGGTGTGCACCTTGGCGACGAGCGGACAGGTGGCGTCTATGACCTTGAGATCACTTCGCTCTGAGGCCTGCGCACGTATGACCGGGGCCACCCCGTGGGCGGCGAGCACGACGACCGAGCCCGGGGGGACCTCGTCCAGCTCCTCGACGAACACGGCCCCTTTCGACTCGAGGCCACGTACGACGTGCAAGTTGTGGACGATCTGGCGGCGCACGAAGACGGGCGCACCGTGAAGCTCTAATGCCCGCTCGACGATCTCGATCGCACGGTCGACACCGGCACAGAACGAGCGGGGTGAGGCGAGCACCACCTCGTGCTCACCGCAGGCGCGCGCCCAGCGCTCGAGCGGCCGGCGCACGGCCGAGAGGGACCCGAGCGCACGGACACCGCCGAGGACCGGCCCGCAGCTGCCCGTGTCCGATATGGACCGGATGACGGCGAGCGGGTTCTTCGGAAGGCAGCCCATGACCCAGGCCGACTCCATGTCGACGGCCACGGCGCCCGAGTCCGCCAGCGCCTTTCGGTCCCCGGCCCGAACATATCTTGAGGATGAGACGAGGGGCCCGGTGAGCACCCCGAGGCCGGCGCGGCGGAACTCGGCGGCCAAAAAGCCCATGCTGGGCAGGCTGCGCGACTGCGACGACTCGGTGGTGCGAAGCTCGCTGGCGATGACTAGGTCGCCCGGGTGCAGCTCGGGGGCGAGGCCTCCCGCTACGCCGACGAGGGCTACCGCGGTCTGCTCGTCGAGCCTCGCGGCAAGCTCGGCGCCGGCGCGCCGCGCCCGCGCCGCCCCGGCGCCGATGACGACATCGGCGCCGCCCACGGCGATCGCCTCCACGCGGAGTGCTGTGAGGACCTTGAGCTCAGCCGTGGGGATCTCCGTTCACGTAGCGCCCCAGGGCCGTGACGGGGAACACCAGCCGGTAAAGGTGGTAGTTGATGTAGAAGTCACCCGGGAACCCGGTCCCGGTGAAGTAGGGCTCGTCCCACGAACCGGACTCGTTCTGGGTCTCGACGAGGTAGCCGACCCCGCGTCGAGTCGTCTCGGAACGCTCCCCCGCCGCCAGCATTGCGAGCAGGGCCCAGGCCGTCTGGGAGGCGGTCGAGATTCCGCGGCCGGCCTGGGTGAGGTCCCGGTAGGAGCGCAGGTCCTCGCCCCAGCCGCCGTCGGGGTTCTGGTGCTCCTGCAAAAAGGCGACGGCCCGGCGCACGGCGGGGTGGTCCTCCCTCAGACCGCTGGCGACGAGCGCAGGGACGACGGCCCCGGTGCCGTAGATGTAGTTGGCGCCCCAGCGACCGAACCAGGATCCGTCCTTCTCCTGGGCCCGCAGCAACCACTCCACGCCGCGGGCGACGGCCAGGGGCGATCGCCCGAGCTTGGCCAGCATCTCGACCACGTGCGCCGTCACGTCCGCGCTCGGCGGATCGATCAGCTCCCCGAAGTCACAAAACGGGAGCTCCCGGCACAGGGTCCGGGTGTTGTCGACGTCGAAAGCCGCCCAGCCCCCGTCACTGCACTGCATCCCCTCGATCCAGGCGATGGCGCGCTCCACGGCCGCGTCCGCGGCCTCGTCGGTGCGGTCCAGCGCCAGCACGACCTCGGCCGTGTCGTCGATGTCGGGATAGTTGTCGTTGGCGAACTCGAAGGCCCAGCCTCCTGGCTGCAAAGCAGAGCGCCGGACGGACCAGTCCCCCGGCACGGTGATCTCCTCGGCGAGCAGGTAGCGCGCGGCAGCGCGCAGTACGGGGTCGCTCGGCTCCAGCCCGGCGTCGGCTAGCGCGGTCACGGCGAGGGCTGTGTCCCACACGGGTGACTGACAGGCCTCGAGCCGCCTGCCGCTTTCGTCTTCGATGGTGAAGCCGTCGAGGCCGTCGAGGCCCGCCCGCATGCAAGGGTGGTCCAGCGCGTAGCCCTGCAAGCTCAAGGCCATGAGCGAGTACACCCATGGCGGCTGGATACCGCCCCAGGAACCGTCCGCCTCCTGACGCTGCAGGATCCAACGCTCCGCCCGTCTCAAAGCGGCCACGCGCAGGGACTTGACCGGCCGTCGCTCGTAGAGCTTGAGAACCCGATCGAGCGTCTGGAAACGGCCCGCCCACGTGTTGAGCGGCGCCATCGGCGGCGCGGGAAGACCGCTCTTCAGCTCGTCGATGCCGAATCCGATCGCCCGGGAGGGCCGGTGGGCGCTCACCACGGTGAGCGCCACCACGGTCTGGCGTGCCCAGCAGCCGAAGTCGTAGATGTTGAGCGGGACGAAGCTGGGCAGGAACATGAGCTCGGGGGGGAGCACGGGGAGCTCGTCCCATGACCACAGGCCGAACAGGGCCAACCAGATCCGGGTGAAGACCCGGGTGCGCTCGACGCCTCCGGAGCTTCGGATGAACTCGCCGGCGCGCCGCATGTGCTCGGCCTGGGGTAAGTCCCCTGCGAGGCGCAGCGCGACGTAGGCCTCGACGGTGGTCGAGAGCTCCGGCGGGCCGTCGTAGAAGTTCGCCCACGTGCCGTCGTCGCGTTGGCACGAGCGGATCCAACGAGCGGCCGAGGCTGTCTGCTCGGGCGTGCGGATGCCCAGGAATTCGCGCAACAAGAGATCCTCGGCATCCATGGTCACGTTGGTCTCGAGCTCGCCCTTCCACCAACCTTGCGGATGCTGGAGCGCTTCGAGGGCCTCGATGGCCCTTTTCAGACAGCCTCTGGCGTCGTCTTGCGATCCCGCGTGAACAGGCGGGTGCGCGGCTGGACCTCTCATCGGTCACGCTCGGTCACATAGTGGGCGATCGCCGCTAGCTCAGAGCGCGGCCCGAACTCCAAAGCCACCCGCTCGAGGGAACCGAGGGCGGCGCAAAGCTGCGTCTCCCCGATCGCCATTGTCTCCTCGCGTGCACCGCAGTGCTCTAGGACACGGGTGGCCTCCTGCACCTGTGACTCGGTGAGCTCACCCTCGAGCAACCTTTCAAGGCGCGCGGGCAGCTCGCCGCCCCGGGCGAGGGCGAGGGCGATCGGGAGCGTCTTTTTATGCTGGCGCAGGTCGTTTCCCACCGCCTTGCCTGTCACGGCCGGCTCGCCCCAGATGCCGAGCACGTCGTCGATGGCCTGGAACGCGATCCCGAGGTGGCGGCCGAAGTCCGCCAGTGCCTCGATCGTGGAGGCGGTCGCGCCGGCGAGGATCGCGCCCATGGCGGCGGCACAAGACAAAAGGGCCCCGGTCTTGCCGGCTTCCATGTGGAGACACTCTTCGACTGACAAGGTGTTGCGCAGCTCGGAGGCCATGTCCTCGGCCTGGCCGGCGATCATCGCCTGGGTGGCCTCGGCAAGCCGCACGGCGGCACGGACCCGCTCCGCGCTCGGCTCCTCCAAAAGGACCTGGAAAGCGAGGGTCGCAAGGGCGTCCCCGGCGATGATGGCATGACCCACCCCGTGCTCGGCCCACACGGTGGGGCGGTGCCGTCGCTCCAGGTCTCTATCGATGATGTCGTCGTGGATGAGCGAGAAGTTGTGCACGAGCTCGATGGCGACACCTCCGACCAGTGCGGCTTCCGCCTCTCCTCCCGCCGCCGCCGCCGCGCTGAGCACGATCCCGGCACGCACGAACTTGCCCCCTCCGGCGAGGTGCTCGCTCACCGCCGGCCGGAGCTCGGGGCAGAGCCGGCGCACCGCTGTGTCCAGTGCCGGCGTCACGAGAGCCTTCGCCCGGGCCAGGGACTCAGCAGCCAGACGAGCACTCTCGCGAGTGGCCGGAGAAGAGACGACGGTCATGCCCCTGCCCCTTCCAATTCTCTGCCGTCTCGGGCGCGTGTGCCAAAGACGAGCTCGAGCGCCTCGCGGGCGGCCTGTTGGCCGGAGCGGACTGCGCCCTCCATCGTCGCCGGCCATCCCGTGTCGCACCAGGCTCCCGCGAGGAACACTCCTGGCGCCTTGGTGCGCGACCTCGGCCGCAGTGCCCGCGTCCCGGGCACGGCACGAAACGTCGCCGCCCGCTCGCGGGTGACGACTGCGTCGACGAGCCTTGCCTGGCGCGCGAGCGGGAACAGCTCGCGCAACGCCTCGAGGAACATGCTCACGAGCTCGCTCGACCCCCGAGCGATATAGGAGTCCGCCGCCGAAAGCGAGACGGCCAGGCACTGCCCGGAGTCGACTCCGCTTGAGGCGGTGCGGTCGAAGACGAACTGGACCGGCGAGTCAACGCAGGCCGCCAGGGGAAGTTCGGTCACCTTTCGGTCGAGGACCAAGTGGACATTGACGATCGGAGAGGCCCCGAGCCGGTCCAGGTCCGCCTCGCTCTCAAAGGCACCGAGCGACGCCGAGACGCGCAACGGCGTTGCGACGATCACGGCGTCGACTGCCTCGCTGCGTTCACCGGCACAAAGCGTGAAACCGGCGGACGAGCGACCGATCGCGCTCACCGGGCTGGCGAGCACCGGCTCCACGCCACAGGACTCGAGCGCCTTGGCGGTGACAGCACCGTGGAGCTCGGCGAGGGGGACTGTGGACCAGCCGATGTCGCCGGCGTCGGAGCGGTCGAGGAGCCCGACGCGGAAGACCTTGGTCGCAAGTGCGAGCGATGCCTCATCAGCTGGCACGTTGATCGTGGGCAAGGCGATGAGGTTCCAGAGGCGCTCGATCGCCCGCTCGCTCTGGCCATGGCGGACGAGCCAGTCCCCGAACGAGACGTTGTCGAGCGACGGGTCGTCCGGGTCGAGCCGGCCGAGCGCGAGGGCGGGGCGCCCCAGGCGGACCCGTTCGGTGAGGGACAGATGGCGGTAGCGCCCGAGGGAGCCGGCCAGGTGCAAGGGCGCGGGCAGCCTCGTCCGTTTGATAGAGGCGTGCGGGCCGTTTGGGGCCAGCACCGGGACGTCGAGGCGGGGTTGCAGGAAGACCTTGTCGTTGGCGCCGATGCGGTCGACAAAGCCCCTGTAGGCCGAGCAACAACGAAGGAACACGTGCTGGCCGTTGTCAAACGAGAGCCCGTTGCGCCGGATCGAGGACGTGAGGCCGCCAAGGACCGGGCGGCGCTCGAACAAGACGACCTCCGCCCCGCCGTCCGCGGCACAAAGGGCCGCCGCCATGCCGGCCAGCCCGCCCCCGACGACCCCGATACGAGTCGGGCTCATGGCCGCGCTCCGGCGAGGCTGCGTCCTGCGACCAGGGCCTTCTCCCACGTCGGGAGCGAAATTCGTCCCCGCGTCACGGCCAGCGGCTCCCGCTCGATACGCACGAGCAGGCGTCGGTAGATCCCGGCCATGGCGGCCACACAGGCCCGTCCCCGGCGATCGAGCAAGGGGAGAAGCGCCAAGCCCTCTGCGAACCACGCCTCGGCGTGGCGGCACTCGAGGGCCACAAGCCGGGCTATGTCCGCTGGCGGGCCGGCGAGATCGGGCGAGCAGCCGACCGAGCTGGCATCGGCCCGCGGCAGGTACACGCGCCCTACTGATCGGTCCTCGACGACGTCACGCAGGATGTTGGTGAGCTGCAAGGCGACGCCGAGGGCGTCAGCGAGCGGGACCGCCTGCTCGGTGTCGCTACAGCCGAACATGGGAAGCGACAGCCTGCCCACCGAGCCCGCCACCCGGCGGCAGTAGCCGATGAGATCGTCGATCGTCTCGTACGAGGTTCCCGTCACGTCCATCTCGCAGCCGTCGATGATCTCGCCGAAGCACGACATGGAAAGGCCGTACCGGCGAGCCGCGTCAGCCACGGCGACCAGCACCAGGTCGTTCGTCGCCGGATCGATCGGGTCGATCTCCTTGCGGATCGTCTGCAGTCCGGCGAGCTTCAGTTCCGGTGCGTCCTGGCCGTCGCCGATGTCGTCGATCCGCCGGGCGAGGGCGTAGACAGCAGAAAGGGCACGGCGTTCGGGCCGGCGCAGCAGTCTTATGCCGTAGGCGAAGTTCTTTGCTTGCTGCCCTGTGACCGCCTCGCAGAAGTCGTAGGCGAGTTCGGTGTTCAAGCGCGCCCTCGCTTTGAGCTCGCGGCCAGGAGGCCTCTCAACGCGTGGCCGGCAAAGCCGAGCTTGCGGGGACGGCAACGAGTCCCGAGCACGTCGCCGCCGGCACCCTCGATGGAGTCGAGCGCCGCCAGGCCGCCGGCGGCGAATCCGACGACGGCCGCCCGGGGACGTAGCCGGAGCGATCTCGCGAGCGGCACTCCTGCCGCGAGCAGCTCGCGCGCCCTCGACACCTCCATGGCGACGAGGCTTTTCAGCGCGGGTGGTGCGTGAGGCTCCAACAGGTCAGTTTCGGAGCAAGAAAAGCGGCGCATGTCCTCGGCCGGCATGTAGATGCGGCCCCGCCCCGCGTCCTCCCCGATGTCCTGGAGGTGCTCTATGAGCTGCAGGCCGATACAGACCTTGTCGGAAAGAGCGACCCGCTCCGGCGTCGATACCCCGAACACGGAAAGGACGAGCCGGCCCACGGGAGCCGCCGAGAGCATGCAGTACTCCACGAGGTCAGCGAAGCTCTCGTAGCGGGTGACGCGCTGGTCCATCCTGTTGGCCTCGATCAGGGCCCGGAACGGGTCCAGGCTCAGCTGGAGGCCCCCGACCACCGGCGTGAGCCGGCGGAGCACGGGATTGATGGCATCACCCGCCGTGGCACGCTCGAGGTCGGACTCGAGCCAGTCCAACATCGCCAGGCGGTCACCTTGGGCCTCGTCGCCGATGTCGTCGGTAAGGCGGGCGAAACCGTAGATGGCCATCAGGCTCTCCCGCGACGCCTTGGCCAACAGGTGCGAGGCCACGGGGAAGTTCTCGTTTCCCGCCTTTTTTGCCAGCACGTCGGCCGCGTCGAAGTGGCCTCCCGGGGGGAGGCCCGGTTGCTTCGTAGCTAGCCGGTCAGGCACGTCGAACCTGCCTCCGGGGGATTGGCCTGATCCAATAGACACCATCGGTCTACTCCTTCGCGTAGCGCCGATGACTACCAGTCCACCTTTGTTATACGTGCGCGGGCTCCCCCGTCAAGGGATGTCAGCGCCGCAGGCCGCCAGCCGGCGCCGGCCCGGCCGCCCCCCAGCTGCCCTGGCCGAGGAGAAACCGGTTCCCGACCTGCTCGTTCGGGCACAGGGGCGAGCGGGCGAGCTCGGGACGGGAAGGGAAATCAGGAAGATGACGATTGTGAGGAGCTTGTCGACTCGAGCGTGGGGCGGAGCAGGCCGACCAGGGCCGCGTCCACGACTCGCCGCGCGGTCACCCTGGCCGCCTTGCCTCTCGTGCGCAGCCGCGGCACGAGTCGGCTGGCGAGACCGGCGGTGATAACACCGGCGACACCGACGAGATTGGGCTGGTGGCGCAGCTCCCCTGTCGCCACCTCCAGCAGCAATGGGGCCATCGGTCCCAAGAGGAGCTTCAGCCTCTCGATCGCCTGGTGCTCGCTCATCGGCGCGGGCATCTCGTCCAGTTGCTCTCCGACCGCCTCGACGGTGGAACGCGCCGCGGCGAGGAAGATGGCCTCCTTCGAGTCGAAGTACCTGTAGAAGGTGCCCTTGGCAACGTCAGCGGCAGCGCAGATGTCCGCCACGTTGACTCCCGCGTAGCCATGCTGGGCAAAGGCCTCCCGGGCGGCGGCCACGAGCCGGGCCGAGACGATGGCCGGCCCCGATCGCTCCAGGTAGGCGGCGATGACCTCGTCCCAGGTCTCCTGGGAGAAATCGCCCTCCCTGTCGAAGGCGAGCAGCTCCGGCAGCATCTCCCGGATCGTCTCGAGAGGCAGGTTCCGCTCCTCGCGCAAAAGGCGGATGAGGTTCAGCGCCTCAATGTGGCGATCGTCATACAGAAAGCGGTTCGAGGCGAGCTCGGTCACCTCCGGCAAGAGGCCGAGGTGTCGGTAGTGGTGGATCGTCGGAACTGGCGTGCCCGTCTTCTCGGCGAGGACGGAAATGGTGAAACGGGCCTGTGAGCTGGACGAAAGCGCGCTAGGGGGCGAAGCTAAGGCTGTGGCTGGCGAGGTTTGACCGCGCGCGGCCGACATCGGGGGCCACGGACCCCCGCCCTCTCCTGACCCACTCCAGCGGCTGGCTTCCACCGGCTTCTTCTCGCTCCAATGTTCCTGGCGGTGTAAATCAAGATTCTATTTCCAGATAGTTACTGGAAAGCGGGCCCGCAGGCAAGACATGGCCTCGGCGGCACGCCGCGAGCACCCTAGGCCACACGGCGCCGGCGCACCTTCGCGCCAGGTTGCCAGCCGCTCCGACCTCGACGGTGCGGGTTCTGCGCCTAGTCCCCGACCGGCTCAGGTCGGCCAAATAAGTAGCCCTGACCAGCCTGAATGCCAACGGCCTGCAAGGCCTTGAGGTCCTCATCGGTCTCGATTCCCTCGGCCAGGCTCATAGCGCCCAGCCGGTCGGCGAGGGACTTGATGGCGTAGGCCATGGCTTCTTTCATTGGGTCGGAGGCGATGCCGCGGGTGACCTCGACATCGATCTTGATGATGTCCGCGTGCACGTCCAAGAGCCTGGAGAGGTACACCGAGCCCGACCCGCTGTCGTCGAGGGCGATCCTCACGCCTTTGGCGCGTAGCTCCCCGACCGCCTCGCTCACCTCGTCGTAGCCTGCCGCAACGGCGTCCTCGGTGATCTCAAGGACGACCCGTGAAGCTTCGACGGAGCTGAGGAGGTCGCCGAGCTCGTCGCAGGCTGCGGTGAGAAGGGACACGTTCACGGAGATGAACGCCTCGGGTGGGAGTCTTCCCAGCTGAGCGAGCGCGGCGCGGATCGCCGTCATCTCGATCTCTTGCAACCGCCCGACCTTGGCTGCCTCCGCGAACCAGGTACGAGGTGAGATGGTCTCGTCCCCGGGGAAACGCGCCAGCGCCTCGTAGCCGATCACATCGGACGTGGCGAGATCGATTATCGGCTGGAGCGCGACGCGAATCTCGCCGTCCACCGCCAGGCGGGCGAGGCGGCGTTGCGTTTCGAGATGCCCATCGTCCTCGGGCGGGCTCCGCGGTGACGACTCGGGCGCGGGCCATTCGGGCGCAGTCTCGTCGTACGAAGCCTCCGCCAGGCTCTCTACGGCTGATTCAGCCGGATCTGAATGCGCCTGAGGATCGCCCACCACACCCCTTTCTCACCCGGTGCCCGGCTTACCTCGGATTCCACATCTATTCATCGTCCTCACGCTGACGACACTTGAGAGCCCGGCAATGCCGCCCAGCGTGACGACGCAGCGCAACGGCTTCGAGGGCCTACGCAGGCGGCCGGCTCCGGGCCTCTTTGGCCTTGGCTGCGACCGTGCTGACCTGGCGTTGTACGCTCCGGCTCCTGCTGTTTGTTGAAATGGGCGAGACTCGCACTTGGAGGCCGAGTGAACCTGCTCTTGGTGACGCTGGACCAGTTCCGGGGCGACTGCTTGTCAGCTGCGGGCCATGGCGTCGTCCGTACCCCGAACCTGGACCGGCTGGCCGCCTCGGGCGTGCGCCTCGCCCGCCACTACAGCCAGGCTGCGCCATGCTCACCGGGACGGGCGTGCTTGTACACGGGCACCTACCAGATGAACAACCGGGTCGTCGCCAACGGCACCCCGCTCGACGACAGACTCGACAACCTGGCACGGGCCGCTCGGCGGGCCGGGTTCGAACCCGTGCTCTTCGGATACACAGACCAGGGCGTCGATCCGCGCACCGTGCGCTCACCGGACGATCCGCGACTTTCCAGCTACGAAGGCGTGCTGCCTGGTTTCAGTGTCGCCCTCGACCTCACCGGACAGTACGGCCCCTGGGTCAACTGGCTCCTCGAGCTCGGCTACGACGTGGCCTCCTCAGCCGATGAGGTGCTCGCCACAGAGCCCGACAGGCCCGAGGACGTAGGCGTCTCCGCCTTTGTCACCAACCGGTACCTCGAGTGGCTCGAGCACCAGGACCGGCCCTGGTTCGCCCACCTGAGCTACCTGAGGCCTCATCCCCCCTACGCCGCCGCAGGCCGCTGGGCGCTCGCCTACGACCCGGACGACGTCGACATGCCGATAGCCCCTGAGCTGAATCCCCACTACTTCCACCAAGCGGCCCTCCGTCTCCCCGAGGCAGCGGCTCCGGGTGATGAGGCGAGCCTGCGGCGCATGCGGGCCCAGTACTACGGGATGATCGGAGACGTCGATGCCCAGCTCGGCCGGATCTGGGACGCCCTGGAGCGACTTGGGCAGTGGGACGACACCTTCGTCCTGCTGACCTCGGACCACGGCGAGCAACTCGGAGATCACGGCCTTGTCGGCAAGCTGGGCTACTTCGAGGAGAGTTACCGGATACCCGGCATCATCCGTGCCCCCGGCCTTGTCGCTGCGCACGGCTCTGTGGTCGGCGCCTTCACCGAGAACATCGACTTTTTCCCCACGATCTGCGATGCGCTGCAACTCGAGATCCCGGCGCAGTGCGACGGCTTGCCCCTAACGCCTTTTCTCGAAGGGCGCCCTCCGCCATGGTGGCGCGAGGCGGCGGCCTGGGAGTTCGACTGGCGCTGCTTCAGCCTTCCCGGCGGTGCCTTCGACTGGCCCTGGGACCGGCACATGGAGCAAGCCAACCTCGCCGTGCGGAGATTCGAGGACGCGGCTTACGTCCAATTCGGAGACGGTTCATGGCGCTGCTATGACCTCGAGGTCGACCCCACCTGGAGAACCGAGGTCGACGATCCCGCGCGGGTGCTCGCTTACGCACAATCGATGCTCACCTGGAGAGCCGAGCACGCGGACCGCAACCTCACGAGCTTCCTTCTCGAAAACGGCGGCATCGGCCGCCGTCCCGTGGGCTCGGTCTTCGTCCCGTCGGATTGAAAACCTGAGATTGCGCATTTTTGCCTTTTCAAGGGGTCAAGTTCCCGCAGTTGGCGTCGACAATTCTGGAGATGAACTTTCGCTCGTTGTTTGAGTCGACGGCGGTGCCAAGCGAGGTGGTGACCGAGCACGGGAGCGAAGAGCAGTTCCGGTCCCTTGTCCTCAATCTCCCCGGCGCCGTTTACCGCCGCGAGTGCGCCGAACCTTGGGCAATGCTGTTTATCAGCGATCACATCGAAGTGCTCACCGGTTACCCGGCGACCGACTTCACCTTGGACAGCCTGCGCTCCTACGAATCGATCATCTGTGTCGAGGACCGGGCGCACGTGATCGAGGTTGTCCGAGATGCGCTGCGCCGAGAGGGCTCGTTCTCAGTCGAGTACCGGCTCGTCGACGCCACCGGCACCTACAAATGGGTCGCCGAGCATGGCCGGAGCGTCCCAGGCCCCGACGGGCTGCCGCTGTGGATAGACGGTGTGATCTTCGACCTTTCCGAGCACAAAGACTCCGAACCGCTCAACCTGGGCGGTGAGCCCCATACACGCCGCAAGCGGTCGGGGCACGACGCCCTCACATGCCTGCCGGACCGGACGCTCATCCGCGACCGCCTCCAGCAGGTCCTGCTGCGCTCGGCACGGGAGCACCAGCTCGTGGCGTCCCTCGTTGTCGATCTGGACCACTTCAAGACCATCAACGACAAACTCGGCAAAGAAGCCGGCGACGAGCTGTTGAAGGCCGTGGCGCTCCGTCTCATGGGGGTTCTGCGCGCAAGCGACACCATAGGAAGGCCGAGTGGCGACGAATTCATCATTCTAGCTGATGGACTGTCACTTTCTGGAGGGCCGGAGCTGCTCGCCGAAAGGCTGATGGACGCCTTGAAGGAGCCGTTCGTCATCGAGGGCTTCGACGACACCCCGGTCTCGGTGACCGCCAGCATCGGGATTGCCACGAACGAGAGCGACGAACCGGACGACCTGCTTCGCGACGCCGCTATCGCCCTTTGCCAGGCCAAAGCGCAGGGAAGGAACTGCCACGTCCGCTTCAGGCCCGAGATGAAGTCCGCCGCCATGGAGCGGCTCGAGCTCGAGACGGATCTGCGCGAGGCGCTCCAAGAAGAGCAGTTCTTCCTCGTCTACCAACCCGTGTTCGAATTGAACAGCGCTGGGGTGTGGGGGGCGGAAGCCTTCTTGCGCTGGAGGCACCCCGTCCGCGGAGTCGTGGACCCCGAGTACTTCCTGCCCGTGCTGGCCAGCACCGAGATGGTCGTCTCGGTCGGATCCTGGGCGCTCAAGCAGGCTTGCCGGCAGGCTGTCGCCTGGCACCGGCGCGGCCACGAGCTGACGATGTCGGTCAATGTCTCCGTGCGCCAGTTGATGGCCGACGACTTCGTCGAACGGCTCCAAGACGCACTCTCCTCAGCAGCCCTCGAGCCCGCATCGCTCATAATCGACGTCGCGCAGTCGAGCTTGTCGCAGGTCACCGACGAGGTGGCACATCGCCTCCAAGAGCTGAAAGAGCTCGGTGTGCTCGTCGCCATAGACGGCTTCGGCGCCGACGCTTCAACCGATCTCCTGCAGCGGCTCCCCATCGGCGCCCTCAAGATCGACCAGTCCCTCGTCGCGGCCATGGCTGACTCGCCCGAGGCTATCGGCACCGTGCACGCTGTCTTGGAGACTTGCCGAACGCTCGGTGTCAAGACGTTCGCCGAGGGGATCGATCAGGGATGGCAGCTCGCGAGCCTGCAAAAAGAGCAGTGCCGCTTCGGCCAGGGATCGCTGTTCTCACACCCGATCGCCCCCGAAGCCCTCGAGGCAGTGCTCTCCTTGGAGCCGCTGTTCTCCTGAGCTGGTCCCTCGCCGGGGCGGTGCGAAGGTAGCGGGGGACTAAGAAGACCACGTCGCGAAGAGTCGACCTGTTGACGGCGCCCCGATCGGCGAATACGGTATCCACACTTCACTTGGAAGGCCGTACCTGGCGCCACCGGGGGGTCAGACGCCGGGTACCGCGGTGGAGAGGGTGCCGACGTCCGCATCGACGGGTCGGCGCCCTCACCACCTTTCAAACCTTGACCTGCGTCGTGGCCGGGTCGTCTTCGGCAGATCTAGCTACTTCCCCCTGAAAAAGTCAGCGATGGGATCCCCCTGATTAGAGCGCCGATCGGCGATGATGGCCCCGACCCGTAGGACTAGTACGGATCGAGGCCACCATGTTGAGAACGGTAAACG
>Ga0187867_10001412_pt1 | contig 20744 bp, 17 predicted proteins | sample June2016WEW_13_1_FD_132976 | JGI IMG/M metagenome (GOLD analysis project Ga0187867, IMG submission 132976) | Peatland microbial communities from SPRUCE experiment site at the Marcell Experimental Forest, Minnesota, USA - June2016WEW_13_10 | ecosystem: Environmental > Terrestrial > Soil >...
ACCGGCAGCCAGACAACCGTCTCCGCACCCAACTCCCGCAGTTGGGGATCAACCTTGGGATCTGCACTCGCTTGTGCCGTCAGGACTGGCGCCAGCGCCTTCCTCGCAGCCACCACGTAGCCGTCCTCGTCATCCGACATCGGTTGGTGAATGACGTCCTCGGTAAGCCCGACTGCGGCCAACGGACAGAACGTCCCCGTCCCGTCAGGATCCAGGAGCACAACGATGTCGGCAGAGAAAAGTTCCGAGAGCGTAGACAGCACGCGGTCGAACAGAATCGCCAGGGGAGCTGGCTCATTCAGGATGGTGAGCAGACGGGTAAGACGTGTGATATCAAGAACGGCCCCTTGTGCGGCATGAAGGGCTGCGTCGCGGACGACGCCCGGGAGCGGGAGATCGTCTACACCTACCTGCAGCGTATCACCTTGTTTGCCAAGTTCAGGTCTCGGCATAGTCCGGTTCCTGTCGGGCACTCATCGGCTACAAAGCCAAAGCGGTCAGCGTAGCGTTGTGTGTCGCAAGCACCCCCGCGGTACGTGCGAACTCGCCGCAGCAGTAAATTCCAAATACCGGTATTTCTCCGGCCGCTATTTGCAGCAGGCGAACCTCTTCGGACGTGCTCTCGCCAAAGATCGCAGCGCGCGCCGCGCAACTGAAGACCAGCAGTACCCCGGGCTGAGGGTGTGCATCGAGGGCGGTGATTGCCACCTCATCCACTATCTGGAGCAGCTTATCGAGGGTACCGCTCATAACCTGCACGGCACTGCCCGAGGGTGGAACGCAGCCCTGGATCTTCAGTGCACCCTGTTCCGTCTTCGATCGGGCCAACCTGATCACAGTGGAGCCATCGGACTGGACCAGGCCGAACGGATGGCAGATAGAGGTTTCCCAGAATTTGTCGGCACTGAGCTGCCCGGGCGCCAGCCCGAGTTGCTCCTCATAGGCTACAGCGGCCGGCCGGCCGCCGATCTCAATGATCTCCGTGCCCTCTGCGTGGGTGACTAGCATTGGGACGCCCATTGGTTCCCAGCCATGCCGCGTTACAACCTGGAGTGGCCTGTCGCTCGCTATCCAGAGCGCCACCGCCCCTTCCTCCAGCACGGCGCCGTCGTGAAACACAAATGTCTGCACGAACTTCTGTTCGTCACCGGCGGCTCCTCCAAACAAGATGACCTTGGGACCAGTGATGCGGTAGACCCCTTGAATGAGCTGCTGGAGGTCTCCGAGCAGCGAATCTGCAAGCAGCAGCACGGCTGCATACGGACTACTGCCTGCCTCGGCCCGGCTTGCCCGGGTGATATCCTGGCCGGCTCGGTCGAGATCGCCTCGGATGTGACCGGCCGATGCAACGCCAAACCGGTACGGCCCGGCCGTCAGGGCGAGAACGCCGACTCCGGCGCCAAACCCCAGGTACTGCCCTGCACGATCTCACCGGAGCCGGTAGCTCCGATCAGGTGCGCGCTGCCCGTGACAGACCGGACACCCTTAAGCAATGCCGGGAGGTCGTATCTGGGAGTGGTGAAGACCAGGACAAGCGCAGGAGGTTCGCCGGCCAGGGCCGCGACTGCCATGGCTGCAGCCTCTCGTCCCGCTGCGGCGGCGTCCTTTGCACCGCTCATACCGGTTCCTGCAATAACTCTCATCTCTGAGATTACTCTTTAAGCTGAGAGGAATTTCTATTTTACTGTCACTGACAACACTCTTGGCAAGGAAGTGCTGGGATTCATGCCGCCTGTTCGGCGGCCTAGCGGATAGACGGCACAACACTCAGCAGCAGATGGCCAAGGTTTCATGTTCTTCCGCTCCCTCCACTGTTTGCGTGGGAATTCTAATCAGGGTCATATCATTTTGACTGGATGAGGTTTGCCCTAAGAATATAACAGCAAATCAGCCAACCCCGCAATTTTAATCTCGGGGTTTCGCAAGAAAAGCGGGTGAATGGGGAGCAGGTGGAGAGTGAAGAGTCTTTGGCAAGTGCTTATGTTGTAATGTCAATTATGCGTGAGAGAGATCATTATGATTATTGTTTAGGAATTGTTCATTCCTTAATTCCTCAATTCCTCGTAGGGATGTTGGATTTAATCCCTCAATCCCTCAATCCCTCAATCCCTCAATTCCTCACATGCAGGGATAATTTCCGGTTATCAGGTCCGGCTCCCGGTTGATGTCGTTCAAAAAATTAATTGACGTTGATAAATTACGCATGTAGTCTGCAAACTACACTTTCCACTTATAAATTGCACAAGATGGGTTCGGCTGTGCGGAAATCAATGGCCAGCATCACGACCGGTCTTGAACCGCTTTTTCTCATCCTGAAGCCCGCCCCGCCAACTGGTTTTCAACATGCTCATCTGTGCCGGTCCAAGGGGGGCGTTGAGAGGCAAGGGTATTTGCCAGGGGGGAACGAGGGAGCGGTCCGCGGCGATCATTAAATGATGATGCGGCGGCCGTTCGCACCGGGATTTTATCCGGCATTCCAGGCTGCGAAATGTTGAGGGAGAGGCGGAAGGAGTCACCCGGAAAGGAGGTGGTCGCGGGTACACACACTTTTAGACGACAGGCGGCCCACTCGATATGGAACCCGGAAAACACCTGCCCCGGTCAGGTGGGCCGAACTGGTGAGGGGAAGCGGCATAGTGCGGGTCCTTCATTATTAAGAGTTATACATTGCGCCCCACTTGGATCAAGGAGGAAATGAACTATGAGAAAGAATTTCGGTTTTATCCTGGCAATTTCAGCATTGGTTATGCTTCTTTCGTCGAGCGGCCCGGTCTTCGCTTTTACGGTGGAGGGAGATTTCAATACTGTCCCCTGCACCGTCACCTCAAGCACAGGAGGAGACCTGTGGACCCTGCTGGAAGACACCTGTGGAGGCATCAGTCAGACTTCACCCCCTATGGATCCGACCAACCATAACTGGATCGAAGGCGATTATGTGCTCGTCACCGGCAAGTGCGGTTCCATGGCCCTCTTTTCAGTGGGCGAATTGGACACGAAGTTCGCCCCGGCCAGTACGGGGGCTACTCTCACGTTGAACAAGAAAGGTCGATATGACCTGGCCGGCGAGGGCAGAACGGTCCAAGACGTGTGCAGCATCGATGTCGTCAAGGCCGTCCCTATCGGAAAAGGCGTCGAAACGGTACACCCATTCTCGACCTTGCTCATTGTTTCCGGTGAGGGGATCACCCCACGGGCCTATAATCTCACTGACCTGGAGGCGATGACGCAAGAAACCTTCGATGCCTCTTCCTCGACCACCAACACAGTAGGGGTCTGGACGGGCCCCACGCTGCTAAGCGTACTCGAGGCCTCAGGCATTGACACGAGAGACATGAATAGCTTCGTCGTCGTTTCGGCAACCGACGGTTACGCCACAGTTATCTCCATGTACGAGGCGACCCATATGACCGGCGCGCAGTATGCCCTGCTGGCGATCAAAGCATCAGACGGCTCGATCAACGGGACCACGTCCTCTGACAGCGGCTTTGCATGCCTCATCCTCCCCAACGACACTGCGGCGGGCCGATGGGTCTCTAACGTCGACCAGATCGTGGTGCACAAGTTACCGTGCAAGAAGGCCTGCTGGCCCCAAAGGCACGAAAAGGAGTAGCGTTTATGGAGGGCAGGGCCTGAAAAAGGGGCCTGCCCTTTTCTCCGTGTGCTCCAATCTGAGAAGCGCGTTGGATTGGCGGAGCGAAGAGACTGTGTCGTAACAGAATTTATGGACCGCGCACTGTTCAAAGGCATGCATTTTTGAAAGCGCGCGGTCACAGATCTCTCGAAACCAGCGCATTGTGGCTGCCATCTTCCGCTCGCCATCTTTTACCGCACAAATATCAGTCTATTCGAGCGATTCTCAAATTTCCGCGCTCAACCCTCTACCACTCCCCTCCGGCTTCCGACCCGACCCCCGACCAAGGACCGCACGAACTCACTGCTTCCAGGCATCATCGCAATCGAGATATTGCCTTTCCACGAACCCTTTTATACGGAATTATCAGGAAAATGCCCTTGGTCGAACGGCTTGCAGTCCTGTCCGGCAAACAATTTGCCCCCCGTAGCGGGCGTCACCCTGTTTTTGTGTAAAGCTGTCGAATAAGGCTTCCGATTAGAAAGTTGTACATCGAATGTTTGTCCGGGGTAGCTACCTGCCCCTGTACCGTTGGTATCTTTTGTTCGTTCCTACTCATGCTGACCATGGTTTCGAGCACCCGTGCCGGGAGACCATTGGATTCCCTGAATAGGTTTTGATGGAGGAAATGGGATGGACGTCTTCATTGCCAGGCAGCCAATCTTCGACGCTAAGCAGGGGGTATACGGCTATGAGCTTCTGTACCGCTCAGGCTTGGAAAATGTCTATTCAGAGGCTGATGGGGACAAGGCATCCCTCTCCGTCATCGGAAATACCCTTTTGGTCATCGGCGCAAAGCAAATTTCCGAAGGCAAAAGGATTTTCGTGAATTTTACTCGAAAACTTCTTCTCGAGGGTGCTGCTACCTATCTCCCGAAGAAAATCGGTGTCGTTGAGATCCTGGAAGATGTAGAGCCTGACGATGGGTTGATCGAAGCTATAAAAACGATCCGCTCTCAAGGTTACATATTGGCTCTGGACGATTTTGTTCTCCGTGGGAATGAGGATAATCCTTTTTTGGAGATGGTGGACATAATCAAGGTTGACTTACGCCTAACTGATGAACAGGAGAGGGAGGCCATAGCAAAAAGATTTCCCAGTACGGGCAGCGTAAGACTCCTTGCGGAAAAGACCGAGACACGAGAGGAATTCGATAATGCTCTGGCGATGGGATACAGCTATTTTCAGGGTTATTTCTTCTGTAAGCCGGTAATTCTTGCAAGACGTGATATCTCAGCCCACAAAGTACACTATCTTCGCATTCTGAAAGAAGTTAGCGCAGATAATCCTAGCTTCGATACGATCAAGCAAATCATCGAGCATAACCCTTCCCTTGCTTACAAGCTTCTCAATTATGTCAACTCCGCCTTCTTCGGCTTGCGTCGCGAGATCTCATCCATAATGCATGCTCTGCAGATCCTCGGTGAGGCGGAGATCAAAAGATGGGTATCCCTTGCGGTCATCATGGAACTCGGAAATGACCGGCCTCAGGAACTGCTCAGGCTCTGTTTGCTCAGAGCACGGTTTAGCGAGAATCTGGCTGCCAACGCCGGACATAAACGGCAGAAGTCCGAATTTTTCTTCATGGGATTATTCTCGTGCATGGACGTTCTCCTGGGCAGACCGATGGAAGAGATTCTTGAGGACCTTCCCATTCAAACCTCCATCAAGGAAGCTTTGCTTGGTAAGACCAATCTTTTCAAAACAGTTCTTGATCTTGCCATCGCGTACGAAAAGGCAGACTGGATAGACTTCCCCAACTTGGCCTCACAGTTGGGGATAGAGGAATCAGAGGTGCCGCAGATCTTTTCCGATTCCGTCGAGTGGGCTGATCGATTGTTCTGACGTCTGTTCGAATTTTTCCTTGGCCGATGAGATGATTCTCAATTTTCAGCAAATTGACAATAAAAGAACTTTCTATCCTGCCGGATTTTCAAAGTTATTTCCTGCAGAACCTTAACTTTCCAAATGTCGATAAGATTACCTTCTCTTACCCTGCATGATCTCGATAAATGCAGCAATCCTGGTCTTGAGCTGCTCGACGTCGGCTGAAGAGTAGTCTGTTTCTACGTGAAGGAAGGGCAGTTTCCAATCGGATCGGTTGTGTTGCTGCAAGACTGCGTCCTCAATGGCGAATGTGTGGCACGCTTGCCAGGTCAGGTCAATAATGCCATCAATGCGGTATTCCTTTATCAATTCCCCGATAAGCCTGGGACGTCCCGGGTTGGGTGACATGCACGCGCAGGGTATGCTCAAATGGCGCTCGACTATAGCCTCGATCGGGTCTTTTCCCTTATCTTCATCGACAAGGGTAAACCCTCTGCAACCTGTGCACATCTCGAAGCAAACCACGCTTGCACCGCATTCTTCAGCGATGATTACCACCTTCTCCGATCCCAGGGACACAGGACAGCCCGTGAGCAAGATGCGCGGAGTGCCTGGAGAAAACGGAGAAAATGCATCGGGCGCACTTTCAACTTCCGAGATCAACTGTTGAACGACCTCTATCCCATGTTCCTTGTCTGCGTTGAAGAAGAGAAGTAACAGGGCCTTGAGTGTATCTAAACCGCAAAGCGGGGCCGGATCGGCTTTATTCAGCTCATGGAGCGTTTTCATCGTCTTTCGTTCCAGGTTATAGATCTTGATGGCTTCCCAGATCATTTCCCGTGTGATCTCGACTCCGCAAAAATTCTCCAAAATCTTTTGGAATAAGCGAACCTCTTCCATCCACAACGTTTTTGAGGATGGGCGACCCGATCCAGGCGGAAGATGCATCACGTGCAGGGGCTTGTATTTCCCCAGCAGTTCGAACATCTTCTTCTTGCCGTCGCAGGTTGTTTCGGCCACAAGCATATCGGAGATACGAAAGAAGGGACAGGTATCGGTCATTGCAAAGCCAAAGCTCGACTTGATGAGCGGGCACAGGTTACGCGGCAGAATGGTTTCCGCAACGGGAATGGGTGCTTCTTTCGTTCCACAGAGGCCAACCGGTATGGCGCCGGCCGCCGAAATAAGTTCCAAAGGGGCAAACCCGCAGTAGAAGCCTATGATCTTACGACCCTCCCGCTTAGCGTGCTCAAGTGCTAAGATATTGTGCTCGGTAAAATCGTCCAGAATCTTCATCGTTGCAGGCCGCATGCGTACTCCTCCAATTATTGCTTCCGTCCTATCGAAATTGGCGCTCCCTGTCGACCAATGAATATAATCGGGCGTTCTTCAGACAATGATTCGAGTTTCCCGCTTCACACCCTGGTTTGTCACAGCCGAGCCTTCTCCAGCCAGTTAGCGAGCAGTGAGGTGTCGGCAGTGGTGGTTTCCATGGTGAGGTTAAAGTCCTCGCAGAAGGCCTGAGCCTTTTCCATATAAGCTTCCCGTCCTTCCACCCCGGTATCGATAAAGATCCCTCGCCTGTAGTGGGTGAACAGGCGGCGGGCCATCTCCATCGGGTCCCGGCCGTAGCGCGCTGCCCTCTCCAGCTTGAGTTCCTTGATCAGCAACTGGGCGCCTATTTCGGCCCACCCCGGGGTCATGAACCAGGTTCCCACCTCTCGGCGGACTTCTTCGGCGTAACGCTGGGGGGTCAGCAGCAAGCTTATGCAGTCATCGACCTGGGGCAGGATGACCGGGAAGTCGAATTTTTCCTCTATTCCCCTCAGGGACTGACAGTAGCCATAGCCGAGAAAGACGGCGTCAACCTTCTGCCCCATTGTGGGTATCTCCTCCAGAAGCCGCTCCAGCATTTTCTGTGGATACACATGCAGGGCAGCATCGAGATAGACCACCTCGGCAACCTCCGGAACGGAGCCCAGGAGAAGGTCGAGTTCGGGTTTCAAAACGGTGCAGGCTATTACTCCAAGACGCATGACTCATATTCTCCTTCAGTAGGCCGGCAGACCCGTTGCCGTGGCCGTCAGTTTGATTTCAAGAAAAACCTGATCCCCTCGCGTGCCGGCCATCGGCATCAAGAGCTCCTCCCTGGTTACGCTCACCTCGATTTCCCTGCCTCCCCTTTCCTCGGCACGTCTCTTTGCATTTTTCCGAGAGTGTTCTTCACCGGCAGCCAGGGCTTCCGCCAGGGTGTCGAATCGATACTGCACGTCTGTGGCCAGCAGATTAAATCCATCCAGTCTATGTGGACGGATGGTCACTTCCGTGCGCTCGACGACACGTCCGATGATGGCGCCGAAGGCATTGGCGACCTCGGCATGTTGAGGGACAATCAAGCGGGTCGCCAGTTTGGAGGCCGCTTCAGGAAGAAAAGCCCCGACCGGCGCCCCGACTCCTATCAATGGACGATCGAGGTGAACATCCAAAGCGACTCCCGATTCAGCCGGCAATTGCAACAGCAGGTCGAGAAAATCAAAATTAGCCGAGGACCAGACGCGGCGGAGGCGTTTATTGTCCTGGAGCGCCTTTGCCGTAATCTGCAGGTAAAGGGCGGAAGTAATTTCATCCGCCAGTCGATTCAGAAATTTTGCCCGGTCCATTCCCATGCGTTGCGCCAGGATGTCCGCACCGATAATTGAAGCCTCTTTGTCAAAAAGATCGAGAGCGCCCCCGGCATGGAGAAGGTCCGTGGGAGTAAACGCCACCTCAGAGAGAAAACCGAGCGCCACGAAACGATCTAGAGAGACAAATGGGCCGGCTATTTCGGCGATCCGGTCACAGTGCAGAATATTGCCGTCTAGAGCGTCAAGGAGCGCCTTCTCATACCGGGAGAGCGCGAATTGGGGTTTCCTCACAAGAGAAAAGAAATTGAGATCCGTCTTTAATTTTTTCGCATGCCGATTATAGAACTCACGAAGCGTTAGCAAAAACTGAGGGGATATCCTGCTCGCGGCGCAAAGAGGCAGAGCCCTTCGAGGGCCGATAAGGAGCCGGCCTTCCGGCCGCACATCGACCCGGCTGTCTCCCCCCAGGCCCACCGTCCACATATCCACCGCCCGAACGCGGGTCTTCCATCCGCCAACCACCGCCCCATCATTGTCCAAAGGCGCGCTGCCGTTGACAACGATGGCAATGTCGGTAGTGGTCCCTCCCATATCCACAACGACAGCATCATTGTGGCCGCTCAATCGGCAGGCCCCGGCGACGCTCGCCGCAGGTCCGGAGAGAATCGTCTCAACAGGCCTCTCTTTTGCGACCTCGGCGCAAATCAGCGAACCGTCTCCCTTAACGACCATGAGGGGAGCGTCGATGCGGTTTTCCCACAGCATATGACGCACGGCTTCGAGAAGTTCCCGGATGACCGGCAAAAGCCTGGCGTTGAGGATCGCAGTGACCGCCCTTTCGACCATGCCGACCGAGGCCGAAAGTTCGTGACCGCAAACGACAGGATGAGAACAGTGCTTTGAGGCGATCTCTTTGATTTGGAGTTCGTGACGCGCATTGTAGATGCTGAAATAAGCGGAGACCGCGAAGGCGTCGACCTTTTCCGCCATACGGACGACGGCGGCTCGAGCGGCGCCGGTATCAAGTTCGGCGACGACCTGGCCCCGGCGATCGTGTGCGCCGGCGATGACAACCGTCTCCTCGGCCGGGATATTCGTGAAGGAGGAAAAGCTCTCGGGCTTGGGAACCGCAGCGATCAATCCCACCCTGGCGCCCTTTCCCTCGACAATGCTGTTGGTGGCCAGGGTGGTGGAAAGGGAGACAAGCTTCACCTGAGGAAATAGAGATCCATCTAAAGCCCTTAACGAGTTGCCGATTCCTATCCGCAAATCCTGACGGGTAGTGGCCGCCTTTGCCTTGGTCAATATCCGGCTGGAATCAATTTCGATGATAACAGCGTCTGTGAAGGTCCCGCCTGTATCGATGCCTAAACCGAGGTTCATATTCAATCGTCCTGCCGCTGATGTCCCTTAAAAACCCAGGCGACGGACGAAGACCTTGTCAAAGTCCGGAACGCCGACCAATTCAATGACCTGGATTGCCTTCACCAGGGCTGCCATTTCATCGCGGGTCCCACGATTCAGAAGAAAGGCCTGCCCCCCGGATTTGGATGTATTGCCGACAAATTCAATCTTCCCGGCAAATTCTTCCGGGAGGAGTCCCACGTTGATGAGGCTTTTTTCCTGCAAGTGGTAACCGAAGGACCCGGCGATCAGTATCCTGTCCACCTCTTCGGGTCCGATCCCGGCATCCTGAAGCAAAAATTCGATGCCGGTCCGGACCGCCGCCTTGGCCAACTGCACCTGACGGATGTCCTTCTGGGTTAGCACGATGTCCTCTGCTGCTTGAAAGACTGTTTTTCCCTCGCGCTCGATCAATCTCGTTTTAACCATGGCCGGGAGGTCCGATTTCTTCCAATCCACGAAGCGGCCGCTTCCCGCGATCACCCCATGTGCGACAAGCTCGCCAACGATGTCGAGCAGACCGCTTCCGCAAATCCCGGCAGCTTTGGCATTTTCTATGGTTTTGACAATAATCGTGCCGTCCTCGTCAATGTCGAAAGCCTCTATCGCTCCCCGTCCGGCGCGCATGCCGCAGGAGATGTTCATCCCTTCGAAGGCGGGACCGGCCGCGGTGGAAGCGGCGCTGAGGCGGCCATTTCCAGCCAGGACCATCTCCCCGTTTGTACCGACATCGACCAGCAGAGTGGTCCCCGCGCTCTGGTGTAGCCTTGTCGCCAGGATGCCGGAGGTAATATCCGCCCCGACAAAACCGGAGATGATCGGCGGCAGATAAACCAGTCCCGATTCTGCTATGTTAAGTCCCTGCCGGTTGGCGCTCACGTGATTGCCGCCCGTTATGGCAGGAATGTATGGAAACTTTCCAAGCGATGAGGGATTACGGTCGGTGGCCAGGTGGAGCATACAGGTGTTGCCGCTGAACACCATTTCATATATGGATTCGCCTGCAATGCCGGACTTGGCTGCAAGCTCTCCCGTCAGCCGGTTTATCTCCTCTATCACCGCCATGTGCATGGTTTTAAGACCGGCCTCTTCAGACGCATAGCGAATACGGGAAAGCACATCCTGGGCGTGCAGGCTTTGAGGATTTAGCGCCGAAGCAACGCAGACCTCCTCCCCATTGGTTAGATCGACAAGGGATGCCACGAGGGTTGTGGTTCCAATATCGACCACAATGCCGAGATTGGTCCCGCGGGTGTCCCCCGGCTCCCTGGCTAGAAGCCTGTCCAGGGCAAAAACACTGGTTTTGTCTTCCTCCTTCGAATAGGTCTTTCTGATACACGGATCAAGATCGACGGCCCGCATCCGACCGTAGCACAGAATCTTGATCGTTTCGGACTGCTCCGTGCCTGGCACCTCGACCGCAATATCCCCCAGGATCTCCGTCTGGCAGGAGAGGACCCATGCATGTTCAAGATCGATCCCCTCCCGGGGACCGGGGGTCGTCACAGCGATGTTTTTCAGGGAATCGGCATCGAGTCGAACCGCGCATTTGGCGCAAATCCCCACGCAGTTGCAGGGGGTCTCGAGCATTATTCCCGCCTTCCGGACAGCCTGCAGAATAGTGGCGCCCCGTGGGACTTCGATCGATCGACGGTCCGGGTAAAAACTGACTATCGCCATTAGCTCTTCTCCGAGGCTATACCGCTTTGGGGCGTTTAAGGGCCGCCTCGGCTACGGCCAGAATATTTTTCATCGGCGTCTTAGGGCTAATGCCGCAGGCGGGCGCAAGAATATTTACGCCATGTCTCAAACACTGTTCGGCCCCCCTTGCCAGCTTAGCTGGTTCCCCCCGCTCCAGGACATAAGTGCTGATATTCCCCATCGTGACTTTGCCTGGAGCCATACTTCGCAAATGCTCGATGCCAACGATCGAATCGACGCTCACGACCTCGGCGGACAGGCCCCGCAAGACATCGCCAAGACGCTTGGCATCCCCGCAAATATGCACAATGGAAGGCTTCCCATAACGACTTCGGAAATGCTCCGTCATTTCGTTTATGCAGGGAAGGACGAATTCCTCGAAGGCGGCGCGCCCGATCAAATCGCCGGTGGCGCTCGGGTCGGCGATGCACACCACATCGGCCCCAGCTTCAACGAGCGCGTCTCCAAAAGCGATGGCATTCTCCACCGCAAGTCTGTTCAGATTATGAGCAGCTTCCTTATTCAGGCGCAGCGCGCGGTAATAGAGAAGAGGGTCGACCAGGGAGGTCGCCAGGCTGACAGGACCAGTTAAGCTGGCAATAATCGGGACCTCTCCGGACTGCTCTTTGAGAATGCGGACCGCATCCACGCAGACCCGGGCTCGCCCTCCGGTCACATCGACCGAGGTGAGACGGTCAATGTCCGTCATCGCATCCATGGCATAGCGGGTAACCCGAGGTTCGCACTCCTTGTGGCCGAGATCCACTTGAGCGCCCATGGCCTCTGCCTCCACAGTCATGCAGAAGGGCAGGCCGAAATTTTCAATTCCGGCAAGCCGGTTGACGCCGATAGTGAGTGCGGCCATTTTTTCCGAATCAATATGCGCTCCCGGCCAGGAACATCCCACGGCATCCATGACTTCGGTCACGACCATGGTCATCATCCCTCCCGGGCATATGAAGGGCGCCCGGTCGACAGCCTCGGCCCGGATTGCCTTAAGCAAGCGTTCTTTCTGTGTCATATCGTTTCCTGGTTTTACTTAAAAAATTCGCTGATCCGTTTCCGATCCAGATTGAAACCGATCAGGGTGATGCGCGACCGGCCCTCTTCATGGAACGGGGTCAGAGTCGGAGATCCACCGGCGAACTGAAGATTCACCCACCTACCACCCTCAACCCTCAGCAAGCCTTTGGACCGGAAGACCTGCCCGAACTCTCCCCTTGATAGCGCATGGGTGAATTTTTCCAATTGATTTTCGAAAATCGGCAGCTCGGGAACTATGCTGACGCATTCCATTCCAAGTCCAAAATGACCTGAGGAATGGACTTGCCTTTGTCTTCCCGAAGGCAGGGAAGTCTCCAGTTGGCAAAACGCCGTTTCCACCGGCAAAGCTATTGGGTTCAGGTCGAAAAGTCGCATGGCTACTCGTTCGCGCTCCGAAGGGGAGACGAGGTCGGTCTTGTTGACGATAACCAGGTCAGCGTTGGTCACTTGGTCGAGAAAAAAAGAGCCGAACGAGTCGGGTTCCGAAAATTCCAGGAACGTGGAAGCATCGATAATGGTTATAACGGCATCGAGCCGGATCACGCCCATCAAGGGTTCGTCCGTCAGCACCTTGATAACTTCCGATGCCTCGGCAACGCCACTTGGTTCGATTAACAGCATATCCGGCCGGATTTCCCCCGCGATAGTCCGGACACTCTCTACCAGGCTTTCCTGCTGGCTGCAGCAGATGCATCCGCCGGGCATCTCGACCACATGGATCCCGCCCCTGGAACGAATTAGAGATCCGTCAATACCGAGGTCGCCGAACTCGTTCACCAGGACCGCCGTCCTGCCCCTGGAACTTCTGAGCTGCTCCATTATGAAGGTGGTCTTTCCGGCTCCCAGAAAACCGCAAACCAGCAGGGTCGCCGGAATAGACCATTCTTTTCTTGCCCGCAGATCCAAACTTTATCCTTTGAACCGATCGTAAAAAAGAGCGGTTCTGGTCAGCAACATGATTTCCCCTTAGGGCTAACTACGTCATCAGCGTCGAATCGGCCGTAACGGCGTGCGGCATTTATAAGGGCATCGATATTCTGCGGTGGAGTGTTGATTGGAACTTCGCAACCCGACCCCAGGATAAAGCCTCGCGGACTTCCAATGGCCTTCTCACAGATAATCTTCGCCTCGGCGTCAATTTCATCCGGAGTGTTCTTCAACAGGTTGGCCGGGGTCACGTTTCCAACCAGGGTTACCCGGTCCCCGGCAAACGCCCTCGCCTCCGCCATGTCGACTGCATCGAGGCTCCAGATATCCCAATCGGTTTCGCGCATTGGCTTCCAGTTTGGCTTGGTCTTGCCGCATATATGCAGGACAGCGGGAAGTCCACCGCCGTTGGCGTGAATGCGGTCACTCATCCGCTTCAAGTAAGGAGAAACGAATTCGGCGAATACCCGAGGACTTACCAGACTTGCTGAACCGATTGGCTCGGCAACGATTGGAAGAGACTTTCTTTTCAGGATCTCGTCAATAAACTTAAGACCGGCCTGACAGCAAAGTTCGATCAATTTATGGACCCATTCCTTGTTGTTGTACAGGTCCCTCACAAAAACATCCGCACCGCGCAGTGCCGCAGCGGTTGTAAAGGGCCCGGCCAAAACGGTGCTCACGCAAACCTCATGGCCTACCTCCGCCACCGCGTGCTCGGTCGCCCCAAGGTAGACCGGGAGGCGTCCGTCACTGGAAAAATCGGGGATCTTCACCCGTTCGATATCTTCGAGTTGTTTGACCAGCGGATCGGCGAGTTGGGGGGCGTCGTCCTCGATAAAGTTCATTTTCTGCCCCATCGCTTCGGCAAGAGAAGAGGTGCTGGAAAGGAAAGTGATGAGGTCGTTTCCGTAGCGCCGATAGGCGGCAACGTGGGCTTTGCCGAAGAGTTCGGCATTCTGGATGCACTTGGAAACCGGCACATTGATAGCTCTGGACGCATGGTTGAGAATAAGAGGAAAACATGCGATCCGCTGCGGGTTTACTCCCTGCAGGTAACTTAGGACTCTTTCCAGGGATGTCTGAGTATCTTCTGGAATTTGCATTTTCACTAATCCTTTTCGGTTTTTAGGTTCGGGCGGCGGTTACTGGTTTTCGGGCGATAAGTTCTTTGGCGACTCTCACGGCATCGGCCGCATTGTCCGCATAGCCGTCAGCTCCGATCCGATCGGCAAATGCCTGGGAAATAGGCCCGCCTCCCAACAGCACCTTGAAACGGTCGCGGATTCCCTCTTCCTTGAGCATTTCAATAACGGTGGCCATTTCGTCCATGGTTGTCGTCATCAGAGTCGAAAGGCAGATAAGTTGAGCATCGACCTCCTTGGCTTTTTCGACGAAATTGGCCAGGGGAACATTTCGACCAAGGTCGTGAATTTCAAAGCCGGCGACATCGAGCATTATTTTCACAAGATTTTTGCCGATGTCATGGGTATCCCCTTCGACCACCCCGATCACACAACCGATCTTTGCCTGCCCTTCTTCCCGGTTGAGATATGGGTTGAGAATATCAAGAGCAGCGTACAGGGCGTCTGAGCAAATAAGCAGCTCGGGAACAAAATATTCCTCCTCCTCGTAGAGCACACCGGCTTTATTCATCCCTACGACCAGCCCATTAGTGATAGCATCAAACGCATCCAACCCTGATTCGATAGCCTCCCGAGCCGTTGAAACGGCAAGGCCCAGATTCATGTTTAGGACCGAGTCCGACAAATCCTTGAGGATATCCTCCCTCTCTCTCGCCATGACGCTTCTCCTTGCGAAAAATGGCCTCTCCCGAAGGGGAGGCCGTGTGAATGTTAATGGGAAAAACATTAAATTCCATAGACGGGATCTTTAGTTGCCTCAGCGCATAATTTTTATGTCAAGTTCGCTCCCGGAGGACCTGGCGGCAGACGCGCCGGCCTGACAGATTATTAGCATCCTTCCTGCCTCATTGCATTGGTGGCGCACACGCGTACACGCGAACTTTACGAGCCACTCTAAATTAATATTTCCAATATGTCTAATAGGAAATAACGATGTGGAAAATAATTATCATAGAAAAAGTGCAGTTTGCCGGAACCCTGAACTCCAAGCACATCGAGATATGGTCCGAAGCATCTTGATGCGGCAATCTGCATATTCTGGTCCCGGCCATCCCGGCGAGGCTCGCTTTCAAGGCGATCTTTATCTCCGGACCTGGCGCCCGCGTAATGCAGGCAGCCCCTGCACGATTGTCTCGAGGAGCGTCTGATGTTCTTCTGCAGCGGATTTAATCTTTTGGCGAGTGTAAGATCTTTTCGGTAGGTTCAAAGACATCTTAACGGTACTACCCGATCAGGCGAGAATAGTCTCCGCCTCTCCGGCGGCGCTACTCAATGCGTCCCAAAGCCGACGGTGGTCCGTGCTTTCCTGAATAGAAGGCCATGATTAAAAAACAGGCTAAGAAGGGCAGGCCCAAAAAAATCTGGTTGGGCAGCGCCGGCCACCTGACCGCCAGCCATTCGGAAAAAGCATCTGCAAAGCCAAAGAACAGTACCGTAAACATTACTCCACGCGGGCGCCATCTTCCAAGAATTACGGCGGCGACAGCAAGATATCCGCGGCCCTGCGTCATGTTTTCCACGAATTGCGATAGCTCCCCTATCGATAAGGAAGCCCCTCCCATCCCGGCCAGTGCCCCGCCGGCACAAATTGCGAAAAATCTTATCCGGGGAACCATGAGCCCGGCCGCTGCCGCCGCATCGGGGTTTTCTCCGCAGGCCCTCAACCGAAGCCCCGGGACTGTCCTCTTAATAAGGAAGCTCGTCATAATTACGATAAACAAGGAAATCGGTACAAGAACGGATATCCCCTCCAAAAGAGCGCCTATGAAGGAGGTGGAACCGCTTGCATGGAAAATTCCGCCCAGATTTGGCAGCGTCTCGACTCCCGGTGAAGTCCCATAGACGTGAAAAACCTGGTTGAGAAGAAGTCCGGTCAGGCCGGAAGCCAAAAGGTTAACCCCGATTGCGCTGACTATTTGGTTTGCTCGCAGTTTCACACATGCTAAAGCATGAATGATTGCCATAAATACTCCGGCGCAGATCCCAAAAAAGAGACCGGCCCATGCCGATCCCGTAGCCCAACTTCCCAGCACGGCCGCAAAGGCCCCCGAAAGCATCATGCCTTCCAATCCGAAATTAATGACGCCGCTCAGTTCCGAAAGCAACCCCCCAAAACTCGCAAGAAGGAGCGGAGTTGCTTTCCCGAGTGTGAGGGGTATGAGATGGAAAAAGCTCGACATGGCCAGGTCGTATTTCCTTCAGGATGATTGTGCACTATGCATTATCACGGTATTTACCAATACTCGCATATTACTGACCAACGTAACCGATGTTCCATACCCGGGCCGCTTACCGATGGCCGGCAGAATCAGATCGAACCGAGGCGTCATCTTTCCCGATCTTCCCCCGGATTAGGGAAAACAAAGCCCGGGGCGCTGAGTACATAATCCCCTGGCAGGCCGTTGATAGTAAGAGCACGGCCTGCACAACCAGGATGAAATTGGGGGAAAGGTCCAGCCCGATCTGGAGTAGCTTATCGGCGGACCGAAGCCCGCCTATAAAAAGAGCGCTCAGCCAAAGCCACTCCGGCGAACAGTTTACCAGGAAGGCGGCAGTCAGCCCGTCAAACCCATACCCGGGAGAAAACGACCGGTAAAAACGATGATGGACCGCGGAAATTTCTATTGCTCCGGCAAGCCCCGCGAGCGCCCCGCTGATGAGGAAAATTCGGGTCTGCCATTTTGAAGCGCTGATCCCCGCGTTTTCGGCCGCATCGAAATTAGCGCCCGTGGAGCGGACTTCGAACCCCCGGGCCGTCTTTGATAACCAAAGCCAGGCGACGAAGCACAGGACGAGGGCGATCACCGGAGCGGGTGTCATGCCGGCCGAACCGGCCCGAAAGATTACCGGCAACTCGGCGCCGGGAGGAATGGGCGGGGTTCGCCCCATGGCCGTTCCGTCCCCGAGCGGTCCCGAAACGAGCCAGCTACACAAATAGATGGCGACATAATTCAGCAGAAGCGTGCTGATCACCTCGTGCACTCCTCGGGCCCGCCGGAGCACAATAGGGGGATATGCCCAGAGCGCCCCGACTACCGCCCCTGATGCGAGCATGAGGGGAAGGAGCAGGTACGCTGGAAGAAATGAGGCCCATTGAGCAACCGCAGCGGAAATCAGGGCGCCGGTTGTGAGTTGACCCTCGCACCCGATGTTTAGCAGACCGGCCTTATACGCGAGCGCCACTGCCAGTCCGGTAATGAGAAGCGGAGAGGTCCTGGCAAGGGTGTTAAGGGCTGCTTCACCGCTACCCAAAGCCCCCGCCCAGATGGTCTCGGCGAGGTCCAGCGGGCTCACACCGGCAAAAGCCGCCAGGCACATGCATACTATCGCGCCGGCCAGCAGCGCCGGAATAAGGGTCAAAATGGATTTTACAGGCGGCCGGGCCACATTGGCTTTCAAGAAATGTTCACCTCCTGCACTCCAGCCATCCATTTACCCATAAGTTCGCGGGAAAAGCCGTCTCTTTGGGTCATCCCGGTAATCGAGCCCCGGTGAAATACGGCAATGCGGTCACACAAAGAAAGGAGTTCATCGAGATCATATGAGATCACGATGAAGGTCATCATCTTTTCCCGGCTGAGTTTCCGAATCCGGTCATGAACCCTGCGTGCTGCGTGAAGGTCGAGCCCGCGAGTGGGCTGCTCCAGAACGGCCAATTTGGGCGAGGCGGCAAGAGTAAGGGCAAGCGCAACTTTCTGGCGATTTCCCCCGGAAAGGTTTGCAACCAATTCATAAGCGCCCGACGCGGCGATATCGCTCTTTTGTATCTGATCCTGGCAGAATCTAAGTATATTGCTCATTCTGAGGAAGCCGAGTCGCGCAAAGTCCCTGGTCCGTTGAAATCCAAGCACGAAATTCTCCCATAGGGGCCGGAAGGGCAAAAGCGCTTCCTCGACGGGGTTTTCCGGAAGCCGGCGAACCCCTTTCCTGCGCCTTTCCGCAATGCCCGTTTTCGATACATCCAACCCGTCCAGCGCTATCTTTCCGCTTTCCGGTGCCATTTTCCCTGCAAGCGCCCGAGCTAATGAGCGCTGTCCGTTGCCTACGATTCCCGCAAACCCGAATATCTCCCCGGCGGATACGGTAAGCGAGACATTCCTCACTGCCGGTTCTGTCCCATCCTGACGGAGGCAGAGGTCCCAGAGTTCCAGGGCCGGTTGCTGGGGAAAAGCTCCTGAAAAATGTCGCGCATATGATTGCTCCTCCCGATCGGCGGCCGTGCCGGCTTCCGAGGGACGCCCAACCATCAGTCCTGCGATTTGGGATGGATCGGTCTGGTGCGAATCGAGTACGGCCGCAACGCCCCCATGTCGCAGAACCGTGATCCTGTCGGCTACCGAGAAAACCTCGTTCAGCCGATGGCTTATGAAAAGGACCGTCCGTCCGCCCGCGCGGAGCGATTTAATCATTTCGAGAAGCCTCTGGGCCTCTTCAGGGGAAAGCAGGCTCGTGGGCTCATCCAGGATAAGAATCCTGCCTCCCCTGTAAAGCGCTCTCATAATTTCGATCTGCTGTCGCTGCGCGAAGGGCAGCTCCCGAGCCGCCCTGTCCAGGTCGGCGTGGAACCCGAAAAGCTGCTGGAGCCGGAGCAACTGTTCCCGGGCCTCCTTGATCTTAAGAAAGCCCGCATGGGACGGCTCACTCCCAGTGACGATATTTTCCAGGACCGAGAGTTGCGGAAACGTAAGTATATTCTGGTGAACCATCCCGAGGCCCGCCCGGATGGCGTCCCCCGGGCCTCTAAACGAGACCGCTTTCCCGTTTAGATATATGGAACCCGTATCCGGCCGGACACGCCCGAAGAGGATGTTCATGAGGGTTGTCTTCCCTGCGCCGTTTTCCCCTGCGATGGCGTGAATCTCCCCCTCCCCGATCGTGAGGGAAATATCTTTGTTCGCGTAAAAATTACCGAATTTTTTAGAGATATGCCTGATATCGATCAAGAGGAAGGCCTTCCTTCGCGGCTAAAGTTCGGGCGGTTTAAACTTCTCGACCTCACCGGCTCGCGCCGGTACCTGCAGCTTGCCTGCCTTAAGAAGGTCCCGGGCTTTGGCTATTCGCTCGAGGTCGGCCGGGCTGAACAACTGCTTCGAATATTTCATCTCCGTTATGTCCATTGCTCCATCGCTCGCTCCCAGCCAGTGATGTCCACCCTTGAACCTGCCTTCGACCGCTTCCCTGATTGCTCCGTAGACTGCTATGTCCATTCTCTTCAAAGTGCTGGTAAGCACCTTTCCGGGCAGGTCCGCATCCTTGTCCAGGTCGTCCCCGATGAGGTAGGCATCGCTGGATCCCTTGATGGCCTCGTTTGCGCCTATACCGGTGTTGCCGGCCACGGGAAAAATGACATCGGCTCCCCTGTCGATCATGGCCTTGGCCAGGGACTTTCCCTTGACCGGGTCGTTAAACGATGCCGCAGAGCTGACCATTACTTCGATGTGCCTTCCGCGCGCCACCTCAGCCGTTTTGATCCCGGCGCGAAATCCGCTCACATACGCCTCGACGGGAGGAATATCCATTCCCGTTACGATGCCCACCATCAGCTTCCTTGTAAAAAGCCCGGCTGCCAATCCGGCCAGGAAACCTCCTTCCTCCGATCTGAAGTCAAAGCTGGCCACATTGTTAACCGCTATGTCTCCCTCGATGTGAATGAACCTGGTCTGGGGAAAGCGCGGCGCAACTTGTGTAAGAGAATCCGTGAACAGGTAACCAAGGGTGACGACCAAGTCCGCCCGCCTTGCGGCTAATGCGAGATTGGAAGCATAATCGGCCTGCTCTCTTGACTGGAGAAACTGGGCATCCACACCGAAATCTTTCTTCGCCTTGAGCACTCCCTGCCAGCAGGCGTCGTTGAATGCCTTATCGCCCAGCCCTGCGGCATCGGTCAGGACGATCACCCGCATCGCTCCGGCCTCAGCCTCAGAGACCGAAAACAGGAACATTGCAGTCCAAAAGCTGAGAATAATTCCCAGGAAGGTAGCTATATTGCCCAAGAGTCTTAATGAAGCCTTTTCCATGACGGACTCCCGTCTTCTTTACGGATTTTTTTAGCAGGCGGCGAGCTTACTTATAGATCAAAAATAGTAAGGAGAGCAAATTGGAAGACGCAGATTGCCGCTGAGCCGAAAATTCGGCTCGGCTCTATACTGGCAGCAGCTTGGAGGATCTCAAGCCTTAATTGATTGCAGAATCCAAATGATTGAGTGCCGCTGCATACGGCGCCTACAGACCGGACCGCCGTATGAACGGTTGATCGGAAGATCCGGGGATGGTGCCTTGTTCAAATACTTCGCATCGAAAAAGAGCGGTAAAATTGCTTTTGCCCGGCTGACAACCCTCGCTTTCTCGGCGCCAGTCATTCGCCGTGTCAAAGGAGGAAAAGACGCCTGACTGGGCTGGGCCCGAGTTGGAGGGCTGAAACCGGCTCAGGCGATCTGACAC
>Ga0187867_10001415_pt1 | contig 20721 bp, 15 predicted proteins | sample June2016WEW_13_1_FD_132976 | JGI IMG/M metagenome (GOLD analysis project Ga0187867, IMG submission 132976) | Peatland microbial communities from SPRUCE experiment site at the Marcell Experimental Forest, Minnesota, USA - June2016WEW_13_10 | ecosystem: Environmental > Terrestrial > Soil >...
CCTGGCAGCACCCGACGATTGAGCAAATTCTGGAGCCGCTGCATCGCTTCGGCGAAGAGGTTGTGCGGAAAGCATCATGATCAACAGAGACTGGCTGGAAACGGCGCCATTGCCCGAATTGATGGCGGCTTCGGTGGCAAAACGGGACGCGACGTATGGGCGGCTCGTGTCATATTCGCGAAAAGTGTTCATTCCGCTGACCAAACTATGTCGCGACGTGTGCCACTACTGCACCTTCGCCGAGCGTCCGCGTGCCGGTCATGCCGCCTATTTGTCCGCCGACGAAGTGCTGGCGATCGCCAAAGCCGGCCAGGACGCCGGCTGCACCGAGGCGCTGTTCACGCTTGGCGACAAGCCTGAATTGCGTTACCGCGCTGCGCGGGAGGCGCTGGCGGAACTCGGTTACCCAACCACTATCAGCTACCTGCGGGCGATGTGTGCGCTGGTACTGAAGGAGACCAATCTGCTGCCGCACGTGAACCCGGGCGTGATGACCAGCGACGAGATCGCCTCGCTTCGCGAAGTATCCGCCAGTCAGGGTCTGATGCTGGAGTCGACGAGTGAAAAGCTGTGCGAGCCGGGCGGCGTGCATTACGGCAGCCCCGATAAGCATCCTGCTGCAAGGCTGGAAACGATCCGCATCGCCGGCGAGCTGCGGGTGCCGTTCACCACCGGCATTCTGATCGGCATCGGCGAAACCCGAGCCGACAGGCTGGACGCGCTGGAAGCGATCGCCGACCTGCATGCACAATACGGCCACATTCAGGAAGTGATCGTGCAGAATTTCCGTGCCAAGCCCGATACGAAACGGGCTGATGCGGACGAGCCTGATCTGGATGATCTGTTATGGACGATCGCGGCGGCGCGGCTGATCCTGCCGGCGGAGGTGCATGTTCAGGCGCCGCCCAACCTTTCACCCGGCACGTATCACAATCTGATCGGCGCCGGCATCGACGACTGGGGCGGCGTGTCGCCGGTGACCATCGACCACGTCAACCCGGAGGCGCCCTGGCCCGAGCTCGAGGCCCTGGCGCGGCACACGGCGGAGATGGACAAAATCCTGATTGCCCGCCTGCCGATCTATCCGGCGTGGTCGGCCGATGCGGATCGTTGGCTCGATCGCAAAGTTGCGCCACGGGTCCGGCAGCAGTCGGATTCCGAAGGTTGGGCGCGTGACGATGCATGGTCGCCGGGCGAGGTGATTTCGCCGAAGCCGCGGCCGGTCCTGCTGAACAATGTGGATACGGCTGTCGAAACGATCCTGTCGCGTGCCACCGCGGGCGAACGTCTGGACGAAGGCGAAATCATCCGTCTGTTCGCCGCGCGTGACACTGACTACGAACGCGTCACCAGCGTCGCCGATGAGCTTCGCCGTGCGGTCAGCGGCGACATCGTGCGTTACGTCGTCAACCGGAACATCAACTACACTAACATCTGTTACTACCGTTGCAAGTTCTGTGCGTTCTCCAAAGGCCGGACGCACGAGGCGTTGCGCGGTACGCCATATGATCTCGACATGTCCGAAATCGTTCGCCGTTCGGAAGAGGCATGGGCACGCGGCGCCACCGAGGTCTGCCTGCAAGGCGGCATCCATCCCGATTACACCGGCGCCACATATGTCAACATCTGCAAGGCAATCAAAGCGGCGGTGCCAGGGATGCACATTCACGCTTTTTCGCCGCTGGAGGTGACCCAGGGGGCGGCAACTCTGAGTCGAACTCTGAGTGAATTCCTGGCGGAGCTGAAGGACGCCGGTCTGGGTACGCTGCCGGGCACGGCCGCGGAGATCCTCGACGACGAAATCCGCGCCATCATTTGTCCCGATAAAATCAACACGCAGCAATGGATCGATGTCGCGCGTGCGGCGCATGCGCTTGGACTGCGCACCACCTCCACCATCATGTATGGCCACGTTGAAGGCCCCTTGAACTGGGCTCGTCATCTGCTGGTGCTGCGGGACCTGCAGGCGGAAACTGGCGGCTTCACCGAGTTCGTGCCGCTGCCCTTCGTACACATGGAAGCGCCGATGTATCTGCGCGGCCTCGCGCGGAAGGGACCGACGTTGCGGGAGGCGATTTTGATGCATTCCGTCGCTCGGCTGGCGCTGCACCCGTTGATCACCAATATTCAGACGTCGTGGGTGAAGATGGGACCTGAGGGTGCCGCGCTCTGTCTCAACGCCGGTGCCAATGACATGGGCGGCACACTGATGAACGAAAGCATTTCTCGGGCTGCCGGCACCCAGCACGGCCAGGAATTTCCGCCCGAGGCGATGGAGCAACTGATTGGCGGGATCGGTCGCGTTCCGGTGATGCGCGATACGGTGTACCGCCCAGTGGGGAACGAACGGCGAGTGCAGTCGTTCGGAGCGCCGGAACTGGCGCCGGTCGTGCAGACACCGCCGCGAAAGGTGCTGGTGGCGGAGTGATTTGAGCTTCGGTGCAACGTCCACCGATTTGGATCGGGGCGCTGATGCGAACGCCCCGAGCGGATCACTCAATCGCTTCCAGGGTCTGGATCATCGCCGCCGAACCTTGCTCCATCATCATATCGCTGATCTCTGCCAGAGTGTCGGGTAGCAGGTCGGTAATCCAGACCACACGGCTTCCCGACTCATGCGCAAACACCTGAAACGAGGCGTGATGGTAGGTGTACCGGCCTTCCACAATGGTGTAGGCAATTCGGCGCGTCGCAACGTCACGTCCGATCAGCCGCTCGCGTGCCACGACCCCATTGAAGAAGGTCAGTATCCGATCGTCACCATCCGCAGTGGCGCTGGTGAGAAAGCCCGGCGCAACACGTATGTGCACGGCGTGGAAATCGCGAACTGCGTCCCAGACCGCATCTGGGCTTGCAGCGAGCAGGAACTCTTTGGTGACGGTGGCCATGAGTGCTTTGACCTTCCATCGGCAAAGTGGAAAGTAGCAGAATGGCGGGTATCACGTTCGCTGTCTGGCAGGATTCGGACCTCACTGTTTCGTGGGAGACGCGCGCCGGCGGTTCCAACCCTGGGTGGAGGGCTCAGGTGTCACAATCCTTGGAATTACCGCCCTGTCATGCCACATCCAGGCCATGAGACACATGCGCGCCTCGCCCCCCGCGGTCGTCCTCCAGCCGCGGCAACACTCGACCCTCCAGGTCATCCTCTCCTTCGCACCCTATTTGTGGCCAAAGGGCAACCTGGGCGCCCGTGTGCGGGTGGCCACAGCGGTCCTGTTCATGGTCGGCGCCAAAGGCGCTGCCGTCTACGTGCCGATCCTGTATTCCCGCACCGTCGACGCGCTGACCAAACCGGACCGCCTGGCCGTGGCTCTGCCGGTGGCGCTGATCCTCGGCTACGGCATTGCCCGCGTCGGCGCGGCCGGGTTCGGGGAAATCCGGGACGCCCTGTTCGCCTCGGTCTCGCAACGGGCGGTGCGGATGGTGGCGCTGCAGACCTACCAGCATCTGCACCGGGTCAGTTTGCGGTTCCACCTCGACCGCCAGACCGGCGGCCTGTCCCGGATCATCGACCGAGGCGTGACCGGCATGCAGTCGGTGCTGCGGCTTGCGGTGTTCAACGTGGTGCCGACGGCGGTCGAGCTCCTGCTGGTCACCGCGATCATCTGGCACATGTTCGACTGGCGCTATGCCGCCGTCACCTTCCTGGCGGTGGTAGTCTATGTCGGTTTCACCAGCACGCTCGCCGGGCGGCGTAGCCGTTACCGCCGTACGCTGAACGAGTCCGACAACGACGCCTCCAGCAAATCGCTGGATAGTTTGCTCAACTACGAAACCGTCAAATACTTCGGCAACGAGGCGCACGAGGCGGCGCGTTACGACAAGGCCCTGGCTCGGTACGAACGCGCCGCCATCCGCGTCCAGGTCTCGCTCAACATGCTGAATCTGGGCCAGGCGGCGATCATTTCTCTCGGGCTTATGACGATCATGATGATGGCAGCAAGCTCGATGGCCGCCGGCGAGATGACGATCGGCAAATTCGTGCTGATCAACACCTATCTTGTTCAGTTGTATCAGCCGTTGAATTTCCTTGGCATGGTCTACATGACCATCAAGCAGGGTTTGGTGGACATGGAACAAATGTTCACCTTGATGGAGGTCGAGCCCGAAATCGTCGACAAGCCTGACGCTGCGGCGCTGGTCGCCACCGGCGGTGAAGTCCGTTTTGAAAACGTCCATTTCGGCTACAAGCCCAATCGAGAGATCCTGCACGGCGTCAGCTTCACCATCCCAGCCGGCAAACGTCTGGCGATCGTGGGCCCGACCGGCAGCGGCAAGTCGACGATCAGCCGGCTGCTGTTCCGCTTCTACGACGTCACCGGCGGACGCATCCTGATCGACGGAAAAGACATTCGCGACGTAACGCAGGCCAGCGTCCGCGCCGCCATTGGCGTGGTGCCGCAGGATACCGTGCTGTTCAACGACACCATTCGCTACAACATCGGCTACGGCAATCCCGATGCGTCGCCCGCGGAAATCGAACAGGCCGCGCGGTTGGCGCAGGTGCATGATTTCGTGATGCGCCTGCCGGAGGGCTACGACACGATGGTCGGCGAACGCGGCCTGAAGCTCTCCGGCGGCGAGAAGCAGCGGGTGGCGATCGCCCGCACCATCCTCAAGGACCCGCGCATTCTGATGCTGGATGAGGCAACCAGTGCGCTGGACTCCCGCACTGAACAGGAAATCCAAGGTGCCTTCCGGGCCGCCATGAGCCGTCGTACCACGCTGGTGATCGCACACCGGCTGTCTACCGTGGTCGATGCCGACGAAATCATCGTGCTGCACGACGGTGCGATCGAGGAACGGGGCACGCACGCGGCGTTGCTCGCGCGCGATGGACTTTATGCCCGGATGTGGGCCATGCAGGCCGACGAACCCACCCCGGCCCTGGTGTGAGAGAGGCTGGGCGTGAGAGAGGCTGGGCGTGAGAGAGGCTGGGTGTGAGAGGCTGGGTGTGAGAGAGGCTGGGGTATGACCGGAACAGGAGAGCGAAACATGCCATCGGAGTCTGGCCAGGAACCACCCGCCGAACTGAGCCTCGCGGGGTCGGTGGTGGACAAAGCAATCGAGTACATGATGGGGCAGCATGTGCCCCCGGTGGCAATCGCCTCGGCTCTTCTGGGCGGCTGCATGGCGTTGCTGGCCCAGTCGTTGGGGGATGAAGCGATCATCGGGATTTTGAACAACGCTGTTTCCAGCGTGCGCTCAGGCGAGTTGCGCGGGAATCGGCCAGGCTAACAGAATCCTATCAGTGCTGCCTCGGGGGATAAAGATCGCATGCCAACGAAGATGACCGCATTGAGTTTCGCGCAGTACGGCTCCCCCTTGGTGCTGTCGCTGATCGACCGTGACATTCCGCAATTGAACCGAGGTGAAGTGCTGATCAAGGTCGAAGCCGCCGCCATCAATCCAAGTGACATTCGCATCGTCGAAGGGGCGTTTCACTCACCGTTGCCGCGTGTTCCTGGTCGGGATTACGCCGGCATCGTCGTCGCCGGCGATGCGCCGCCCGGCCTGGAGGTCTGGGGCAGCGGGCCTCGGTTCGGTATCGACCGCGATGGTGCGCATGCACAATATACCGTGGTTGCGGCGGACTGGCTTTCGGCAAAACCGGCCGGTTTGTCGATGGAGCAGGCCGCCTCGGTCGGCGTGCCGTTCATTACGGCGTGGTCGGCTCTGGTGACATTGGGAAGCATCCAGGCTGGCGAAACGATTTTGATCATTGGCGCCGCCGGGGCGGTGGGTCGCGCCGCGACGCAGATCGCGTTGTGGAAGGGCGCAAAAGTCATTCCCGCCATCCGCGCCAACGGCGAGGTGCCTACCGGCACGATCAATACACTGACCGACGACATTCCGCGGGCGGTGCGCGACCTGACGGGAGGGCAGGGTGCTGATCTGGTGCTGGACGGTGTCGGCGGGGCACTGTTTGAGCCGGCATTGACCTCATTGCGAGAGGGCGGCCGGCATCTGGTGATCGTCAGCAAAGGTGTGCGCCGGGTCAGTTTCGATCTGACCGATTTTTACCACAACAAATCGCATCTCATCGGCGTTGATTCACTCGGGCTGACGGGTTCGGAGATCGCTGCGATCATGGATCAGTTACGCCCGGGATTTGAGGCGGGAGCATTGCGACCGTTCGAGGTGACGACGTGGCCGCTGGCGCGTGCAACCGAGGCCTACCAGGCAGCGGAACGAGATGGCGCCAGGGCAAAGCATGTGTTGCTGCCGGGGTAGGCCCGTCGAGCGGCGCCACGTTAAGGGCAGTGCCGCGCCGGTCTGGTTCATGCGTGTGCGGATCATGCCCGGTTCCCACCCGGTCGGCGCCTGCAGCGATTGTGTTGCTTATGCGAAACGATGCGGCGGGCTCCGGTCCAGACGAGGAAAACGCGATGAACAAAGAACGATTGACCGCCTTCAGCGACGGCGTCATTGCCATCATCATCATCACGATCATGGTGCTGGAACTAAAAGTCCCTCTCGGTGCCACGTTCACCGCTCTGGCCGGCTTATTGCCGATTTTCCTCAGCTATGTTTTGAGCTTTATCTTTGTTGCGATCTACTGGAACAACCACCACCATCTGCTGCATGCCTGCAGGCGGGTGAATGGCGGCATTCTCTGGGCCAACATGCATTTGCTGTTCTGGCTGTCGCTGATCCCATTCACCGCGGGCTGGATGGGGGAAAACAACTTTGCCGGCCTACCGGTTGCACTCTATGGCGTTTCGATGTTGATGCCGGCAATCGCGTATTACGTGTTGCAAGGCCGTATCGTGCAGGCCAATGGCACCGACCACCGCCTTGCCGAGGCACTGGGTCGTGACATCAAAGGCAAAATCTCGTTCGTCATTTGCGTGGCCGGGATCGGACTGGCCTTCGTCAACCATTGGCTCGGATTTCTGGCCTATGTGGTGTTGGCCTCGCTCTGGCTGATTCCGGACCGCCGCATCGAGCGGGCGATCGCCGGAAGTTGACGCCAGTCCGTGGGAGCCGGCCCATCCGGCCGGCTCCACTGCGATCCGAACAGGCCGATCCTTGCTAAGCGATCGACAACTCCGCAACGAGCTCCTTGCCTTTCGTCTCCGGCCCGACCAGCAACGCGGCGATATAGCTGGTTGCAAACACCATGGTCCCGATCATCATCGGGATCGCGTAGCCCAGATGCCAGGTGTTGGCAAAGTAAGCGATGATCGGGGCCGAGAGGCCGCCCCAGATCGCCCCCTGATGATAGCAGAAGCCGCTTGCCGTGGCGCGCACCTCGGTCGGGAACCGCTCGTTCATGAAAGTTGCCAACTGGCCTTGCATGCCACCGGCCGCCGCCGCGCCCTGCAGCACGAAGCCCCACCAGATCAGCGAGAAATCGGTGCTCAGCAGATAGACCGGTGCGAGCGGGATCGCGATGATCGCCGGGATGATCATGGCAGCCCGCCGACCCCATTTATCTGCAACGAAGCCCCAACCGACGCTGGCCAGGAAGGTGACAAGGTTGGCGGCAACGCCCACCTCACCGATTGCGGCGGGCGACATTTTCAGGTCGACCTGAAGATGCGTCGCGAACAGCACGGTCACCGAGTAGTAAGTGATGAACGCGCTCGCCATCCACCAGCAGGCGTTCAGCGTGTTGACCAGCATGCCGCGTTTGAAAATGCTGAACAGCGGGACGTGGACCTCGCGGTTCTGCAGTTTCTGCAGGCGCCGGTTTTCCACCCAGACCTCAGGCTCCTTGACAAAAAACCGCACGTAGACGGTTGCGAGGGCCGGCACCACGCCGGCGATCAACATGCCACGCCAGCCGATCGTGTTGTAGAACAAGCCATAGAGGGCAAACGACATCATGAAGCCGATGCCCCATGAGCCTTGCAGAATGCCGCCGATCAGCCCGCGGGACCGTTGTGGCCAGGTCTCCATCGCCAGAGCCGATCCGGCCGGCCACTCCGCGCCCATGAAGAAGCCAAGCACGGCGCGGGCGAGGAACAGGAAGGTGAAGGTTGGCGCGAGGCCGGCGGCGAGGTTGCAGAACGAATAGCCGAGGATCGCGATCATCAACGGCGTCTTGCGGCCGATCCGGTCGCACAGCCAGCCGGAGGCGGTGGCGCCCACCAGTCGCATCCACAACGTGATGGTAAACACGAACGTCACGTCGATGAACGGCACGTTGAACGCTTCCGCGATCGGATGCATGATCAGCAGGAAGACGGTGAAGTCGAACGCATCGAGGGTCCATCCCAGCCACGCGGCGACAAAGGCGTACCACTGATCCTTGGTTGGTTCTTTCCACCATGGGATCGTATTTGCAGTTGCTCCAGACATTTGTTTTGCTTCCCGTATTATGTTGTTGTCGATGAACTTTTATTTGCTATGGCACGTCCATACGTTTTGGTAAGGAAACTTCTACGGCACGACTTCCTGGGGCACCCGATGCCTTTACTTGCCGGCAAGGTGTTTTGGACGGTGGTATCCGACGATGTCTTCCGCCGGGTCAGTCGGACGTCGCCTTGGGTCCGCGTTTCGCCGGTACTCCCACGATTGCATTCGAGCGTCCGGAGGTGGGACCGCCGCGCCAACCGGTTCCATTGCCCGAAAACCGGAGGCGAGGCTGGAGAGCGGAGTAGCCAAGCACCCAACGGTTAGCACCCATGCGTGAGGCGCGGAAGAGAAATCAGCGTGAATAATCGTATTTTGTCGGGATATTTGGCTGCCCGGGGTCTCGCGCGAAGCATCTGTCGGTTAATCTGTCAGGAAATACCTTACGATACCGGGAGTATCCTGTCAGAAATACCGAGATGGCCGGGTCGTTTCGTGCGCGTTAGATAATTGGCGAACGACAAATGCCGGCCGGCCTGCCTCCGCGCGCATTTTCCGTGCGGCTCATCTGGTACCGCACCTCCGGGCCGCTCCGACCGTTGGGTCGCCGGTTGGACGACATCCCGGCTAATCAATCTTCGAACTTGACGCCAGCCAGGACGTGGCCGCATGGTCGGCCTATGGCAACCGTGTATACACAGGCGCGAATTATGGTCCCGGCGGCTCATTGAGCGCCGGGAGCCTTGACGTGACCTGACCGCGGCCCAATACGCCGCATTCGCCAGCCTGTGATGGATTAGCCATGAACGACGCTCCGGTAACTGGTGCCCCTCCCGGGGCCCCTCGCGACTACCGCGACACGGTCTTTTTGCCTCAGACCTCCTTTCCCATGCGCGGCGACCTGCCAAAGAAAGAGCCCGCCATCCTCGCCCGTTGGGAGGCGATGGACCTGTGGGGCAAGCTGCGTGCCGCTTCCAAGGGTCGGACGCAATTCATCCTGCATGACGGCCCACCGTACGCGAACGGCCATCTGCACATCGGCACCGCGCTAAACAAAATTCTGAAAGATGTCATCAACCGCACCCGCCAGATGGCCGGCTATGACGCCAACTACATCCCCGGCTGGGATTGCCACGGCCTGCCGATCGAGTGGCGGATCGAGGAAGACTATCGCGCCAAAAAGAAAGACAAGGACGCGGTTCCGATCCTCGATTTCCGCGCCGAGTGCCGCGCCTACGCCACCCACTGGATGGACGTCCAGGCCCGCGAATTTCGCCGCCTGGGTGTTGAAGGCGCCTGGCGCGACCGTTACGCCACCATGGATCTGGCCTCCGAGGGCGCGATCGCGCACGAAATCCTGAAATTCCTGTTGAATGGTGCGCTGTATCGCGGCCTGCGTCCGGTGATGTGGTCGCCGGTGGAAAAAACCGCGCTGGCCGAGGCCGAGATCGAATATCACGACCACACCAGCACCACGATCTGGGTCCGCTTCTCGATCATCCGGGCGCCGGTGCAGGAACTGGAAGGCGCTTCGGTCGTCATCTGGACCACCACGCCCTGGACCATCCCGGGCAACCGAGCCGTCGCTGCCGGTCCCGAGATCGACTACGCCCTGGTCCGGGTTGAGGGCACCGCAGAGGGCTCGCTCGCCCGCCATCACGAGACCATGCTGATCGCGCTGCCCTTGCTGCCTCAGGTGCTGAAGGACGCCGGCATCACCACGCACCACATCCTGCACGTCTTCAAAGGCGAGGCGTTGGCCGGCATGGTCTGTGCCCACCCGTTGCGCGGGGTTGCAGAAGCCCGCGGGGGTTACGACCAGGACACGCCGCTGCTGTTGGCGGATTTCGTTACCACCGACGCCGGCACGGGGTTTGTCCACATCGCCCCCGGCCATGGCGAGGACGACTTTCTGCTGGGTCGGGCCAATAATCTCGACATCCCGGAAACCGTCGGCGATGACGGCACATTCAATCCTTGGGTGCCGTTGTTCGCCGGTCAACACGTTTACAAAGTCGCCGACGCGATCTGCGAGGCACTGACGCAGGCCGGTGGCCTGCTGGCCCGCGGTAAGATCGTGCACTCTTATCCGCATTCCTGGCGGTCCCGGGCGCCGCTGATCTTCCGTGCCACACCGCAATGGTTCATCCGCATGGACGGACCCGAGCACATCCGCGAAAAGGCCCTGGCGGCGCTCGACGCCACCGTGTTCGTGCCGGACCAGGGCCGCAACCGCATTGGCTCCATGGTTGCCGCGCGTCCCGACTGGTGCATCAGCCGCCAACGCGCCTGGGGTGTGCCGATCCCGGTCTTCGTGCACCGCCAGACCGGCGAGCCGTTGCGCGATTCGGCGGTCGTTGCGCGCATCGTCGAGGTCTTCACGGCCGAGGGCGCCGACGCCTGGTATAGTTCGCCGCCATCCCGCTTTCTCGGCAACGATTACAATCCCGACGACTACGAGCAGGTCCACGACATCGTCGATGTCTGGTTCGAGTCCGGCTCGACCCACGCCTTCGTGTTGGAATCGCGAAAACTGCCCTGGCCGGCCGATCTGTATCTGGAAGGCTCGGACCAGCATCGCGGCTGGTTCCACTCATCGCTGCTGGAGTCGGTCGGCACTCGCGGCGTGGCGCCATTCAAGGCCATCCTCACCCACGGCTTCGTCAACGACGAGCACGGCCGCAAGATGTCCAAATCACTGGGCAATGTCGTCGCCCCGGATGAGATCGCCGACAAATTCGGCGTCGATATTCTGCGCCTCTGGGTGATGATGTCCGACACCACCGAGGATCTCCGGATTGGGCCGGAAATCCTCAAACAGCAGGCCGAACTGTATCGCCGGTTGCGCAATACGTTGCGCTGGGTGCTTGGCTCGCTGGCCGGGTTTACCGCGACAGAGTCCGTCCCGGTCGAGGACATGCCGGAGCTGGAACGTTACATCCTGCACCGGATGACCGAACTCGACGCAAAATTGCGTGCGGCGGTGGAGAGCTACGACTGGACCGGGGTTTATCCGGAAATTCATAACTTCTGTGCCACCGACCTGTCGGCGTTTTACTTCGACATCCGCAAGGACGCGGTCTATTGCGACCGGCCCGACAGCCTGCGTCGCCGCGCCGCGCGCACCGTGCTTGATCATTTGCATCGCGTGTTGTGCACCTGGCTGGCACCCGTGCTGTGCTTCACTGCTGAAGAAGCCTGGACCGCCCGCTTCGGCGAGCAGGACAGTGTGCACTTGCATTTGTTCCCGGCCCTGCCGCACGACTGGCGCGACGACCGGTTGGCCGCGAAATGGGAGCAACTGCGGAAAATCCGCCGCCGCATCACCGTCCCGCTGGAGGAAGCCCGCCGTGCCAACGTCATCGGCGCCTCGTTGCAGGCCGCGGTGACACTGAAGCTTGCGCCCGACGAGGCCGGATTGGTGTCCGAAGCCGAATGGGCCGAGCTGGCGATCGTCTCCGACGTCCACGCGGTATCCGGCGTTGGCGACGATCTTGCGGAAATTGCTTTGGCGCCGGGCCACAAATGCGATCGCTGCTGGCGGGTGTTGCCGGAGGTCGGGACCAACAAAGCCCATCCCACACTCTGCCTGCGCTGCACCGACGCGGTCGAGGCAGCATGACCAAGGCTGCCGCCACGCGTCTGGGCGTGATCGCCGCACTGGTTGTTCTCGCCGCGGATCAGGCCAGCAAATACTGGATCCTGCACGTGCTCGATTTGCCTGAGCTGCATCAGGTCGTGCTGCTGCCGGTGTTGAACCTGACCATGGTGTGGAACCAGGGGGTGACGTTCGGCCTGCTGACCGGGCTCGGGTCGTGGAGCCATTTCGTTCTGGCGGCGATTGCCCTGCTGGTTGTCGCCGCCCTCGTCGTATGGCTGCGGCGGGCGGACAATCCGGTGGCAGCGCTGGCGATCGGCGCAATCGCCGGCGGCGCGGTTGGCAATGTGATCGATCGGCTGCGTTATGGTGCAGTGGTGGACTTCATCCATGCCCACATCGGCGACTGGTCGTGGTATGTGTTCAACGTGGCCGACGCCGCGATCGTCTGTGGCGTCGCGGCGTTGATCCTGGAAGGCCAGTTGCTGCGCCGCTCCCGCCACAAGGTGAAACACCCCGCCTGACCTGACCTGGCGGAGACGTTGCCACTTGAAGCGGCCTGCGTTGTCCTGTCTGATCTGACCACGGTGCGCCTGTAGCTCAATTGGTCAGAGCCGGCGGCTCATAACCGCTTGGTTGTAGGTTCGAGTCCTACCGGGCGCACCAATGGTCACGAAGTCGCTGACACGCCACGCGGCACAGCGGGCCGCAGTGAATACATCCTGCATTCCCCGAAATTTTTCGCCATTGCCTGAACCCCGGCATATTCGCACAGAAAACGGTCGCCCGCGGCGCACGCCAGGGTCGCGGCAAATTGTTCGGTGACGAAGATCTCGCCGACCGGGGTGACAGGCTCAATGCGCGCGGTTCGAATGACTTCCATACCGCAGAACTTATCGCGCCGGATCACCCGGTCGTGGCGTCGGTGCAAGGGGCCGACATGCGCGCTCAGACGCAGTCCGAGATGGTCCGGAAGCCCCGCAGCTTCGATGAGTTCCGGCAACAGAACGTCACGCAAGGCGAAACAACATTCCGCAGCGCTAATGACGTCCGAGACGACGACGAACAATCCATCCCCCGCGGTTTCCGCATATTCGACATAACTGCACGCGTCCAGCACATCGGCGAAGCCGCCAATGACACGGTCCAGGAACATCAACTGCTGCGCTTCGTTCAGCTTGCTGAAGCCATGGACATCGCCGAACAGGATGGCGTGCGGTTGTCTGATCAGCTCCGCTGCCACGCCGGTTGCCGGCTCGCCCGCTGCGAGCTCAGCTGGGAGAGCGCTGAACCTGCTGCCGTCCGCACCAGGTGTGAACAGCTCCGGCGTGACCGCAAGGTGTTCCGCGCGCAGCCGGGCCAGCCCGCTCGCCTGCTGGCGGCACAGTTGGCGCGCAGCGGGTTCGAATGGGCCGCCCTCATGGGTCACCAGTGTGATACTGGCGGCCTGGTCGATCGTCGGCTGAAAGATTGCGTCGAACAGGCTCACTGCCGAGCGGATCGGCGATGCCGCGATCAGCTCGGGATCGCACGGCAGCACGAGGTTCACTTCGATGCCCGCATCGAGCAAGGCCCGTGCCATGGTGAGGTCGGCACCTGACAGCAACGGCCCGAACGCAATGACTTGCTGGCCGGACGACAAATCGCCCCCGAGGCCGGGGACCGAACCGTCGGGGCGCAAAGCCCAGGTGACCACGCGTGGACTGGCCAGTGATTGCAACGCCTCCGGCGAAACTCCGGATAGCTCTGCGACCCAGGTCAGTTGCCGGCGTGTGGCGGCCAGTTCGTCCAGATTCTGCCCGCCAAGCGCCGACGCGACCTTGAGTGCCTCAGCAGCGCCGGCGGCATTGCCGAGGATCAGCAGCGCCTCGGCCTCGGTGGCCACAGCCCAATACCCATCGTCTGGCGCGTTACGCGCAAGATCGAGTGCGGCGCTCGCGAATTCCGCTGCCGCCTGCTTATTGCCGGCGGCCAGGAACATGCTGGCGGCATTGATGGCGGAGTAGTATCCGCCGAACCGCCGCCAGGCGGCGGCATAGGCGTTGGCCGACATCAGCCGGTACCGCAGCGCATCGTCCGGCAGACTGCGCTGCGCGAGATCTTTCCACAGGCGACCGTCAAGCGCCGCAAAATCCTCCGCCAGCCGCGGATCGGTTATCGTTTCCAATCTGCCGCTCGCGACCAGCTTGTCGTAGCGCACCCGTGCATTGCTCGTAGCCCCGGCGCGCGCCAGAGCCAGAATTGCCTGATGCTCGAAGGCAATCGCGTCGGGCCAGTCCTGCAAAGCGCGTAGCGACAGATCGTAGGCAAGCAGGTGATTGCCCTGGCGACGTGCCAGTCCGATCCGACTGAGCCACTCGGCCTCGGTGACGTCCGCGGGCGGTTTCGCTGCGCTCATGTCAGGGCACCACTTCAACGGCCGGGGTTGAGGGGATGTCCTTCGCCGATTTGTTGCGATTAAGCAAGAGCGAGATGATCGACATCGTCTCTTGCGAATGGTCGCAACGATCCTGGTCCGCGCAGCTGTGCGGCGCCGGCAGCGACCAACGGTCGCCGTGATACAAGACGCTGAGGTCGGGTGGTACATCCGCCACTGCGGTTTTCAACAGATGGATGAGCACGCCGCCTTTACATGTCTCGTGCGAAGCATCGTACGGGATGAACTGCAGCGTAATACAGCGCTCCGGCAACCGTGGGTGGGCTGCGGTTTCGGCTTCCTGGAAGGCCAGAATTTGCCCGACATAGCGGATGACTTCCAGCGTCGAGCGGAGCTCGAGAGTAAATGTCCCTGGCGTGATTCCGATCGTGACCATCTTTACCGGCGACGCCGCGCCGGCGGTCTCATCATCGTCATAACTCCCACGGGTTGAGCAAGCGTCCGCAGGTACCCGACTTGGAGCATTGTCAGAGTCGGAGAGCACACTCGCAACCCGAGCGGAATTACCTTCCGTCTCGCAGAGCACGATCATCGAGCTGTGCGGCACGGTCATCAATTGATATTGACCCGACGGCAGCCGTTTCAGTTTGTATTTCGTTGGATCGATGCTGGTGATCGCACGAAGATTGCTGTTCATCGTCAAGGTGAATGGCGGCCCTACCGGCCGGGGAGGCGTCTGGATCGAGACCGGGTAAGGCCGGTTGATATGGTTAATGATATTCAGGAACGCGAAGAATTCGGAAAACCGGTTGGCGCAGGGTTCGCCGGCTTCGAGGATTCGAAAGTTCGTCAGCTCCGCATTGGATCCGAAGACATGAGGGGTCTCGTTACAGACTATCCTTGAATCAGTCGGTGCGTTCAACACCATCTCAGAACTACCGGCAGGTCGGATACCGGAAACCAACAGTGTCAGCACCATGCGGTAGTCGACGGCCTCGTTGAGAAAGTACTTAATTGCCTCCGGCGTGATCGGCTCCATCACGCCAGCCGTGAAATCCTTCGTATCCAGGCTTGCAATATCAAAACTGGGCGAACTGCTCACAGTCGCGCCGAGGGTTGCGAGGTCCCGCGGGGCCGGGTTCGCGTGACCGATGACGCCGAACGGGAACGTTGTCGATGCTGACGCATTTGCCGAGAGTTGGCCGCGAATTTGGGAAAGCTCGCTGAAATGCAGGGGTGCGCCGTCCCGGGCATAGAGGATGTTCAACAGGATGATCTGGTTCGACGCCAGGTCGTTGACCTGGTAATAATCGAAGATCTGATGATTGATCGCATCGCCCAACGAACATGCCGTCAGAGGAATGCAGATAAGGACAAGAAGTCGCAAGAGACCACGCAGGGTTCTGTCCTTTCACACTATTACCCACCCCGCATCAGCGTAACCTCGCCTGAAACAATGTCAACTCGCTCTGGCGCCACGTGGGCGGAACCATGAAGCCGCCACGGCGCCGATCGCAGATACCAGCATGAGCAAAGCCATTGGCCCGCCCGTGCCGTCGGCCAGCCAGCCCAGTACGGCGGTCGCGACGGCGCCGCCACCGTATTGCAGGGTACTCATCAACGCCTGGGCGCTGCCCCGGTGCGCCTGGTGCTCGCGGAGCGCTCCAGGCTGCACGTTGGGCTGGACACAGGTGAACCCGGCCGAACACGCGAGCAGACTTAGCAGAATGAGTTGCCATGGCGATTGCCACCAGACCAACGGGACCAGCGTCAGACTGCCGGCCAGGAATACGCCGAGGTCGAGGTTGGCGGCACGCTCAAACCCCCAACCGGCACGGCCCACCAGTTGCCGGTTCAGGCGGAGCAACCCGATCGTGGCAACCGCGACCGCGACCAAAATCCACGAGTAAAATGCAGGACTCAATCCGTATTGGTTCATGAAGACGACGGCCGATCCTCCGAGATAGGTGAACAGTGCGGACATCGCGAAACTGCCGATCAATGCGTTTGTCAGGAAGCCCCGCTCGCGCAGCATCGCCCCATAGCGGAGCACCAGGGATTGCAACCCGATTGGCAGATGACCGTCTGGTGGCAGGGTCTCGGGGACGAACCGTAGCAGCAGGACGAGTCCGATGACCCCGTACAAGGCGGCCACCAGAAAGATCGCCCGCCAGCCCGAGACCTGCAGCACGAGGCTGCCCAATGGAGGCGCAATCAGAGGGGCGACCATCATCCAGGCGAAGATGCTCGACAGGCGCCTGGCCGCGGCATCTCCGGTTTCCAGGTCGAATACCAAAGCCCGTGGTATGACGATCGATGCGGCCCCGCCGAACGCCGCAACAGCACGGCAGGCGCAAAAACTTGCGGGCCCTGGCGCAAGCGCGCAGCCGATTGAGGCGAGGATATACAGCGCAAGCCCGGCCATGAGGGCCGGACGCCGGCCTTTCCAGTCAGATACCGGGCCGAACGTAATCTGGCCTGCGGCGAAGCCGATCGAATACCAGGCCAGAGAGAGCTGCGGGGCCGATTGGTCCCGAAACTCTTGTGCGATCTGACTGAACGCCGGGAGATACATATCCACCGAGACAGGACCGACGGCGATAATGAAGCTGAGGATCAGCGTCAGGTCTCGCCGTGGCGTCACGTCCCGGTTTCCCTCCAACACGAATCGCACGGAACCGAGGCCATCGGCCCCATCGCTTCGTCACACGCGGTCTGGCAGACGGTCGCGCCCTGGTGCTGTCCCGTGCGAATCGCCGCAATCAATAACTGAGCGGTTCCGGCACCACCGGGACCCACCGCGTCTTCTTCACCACCGACAGGAACGACTGGTTGGAGGCGTGATGATTGGTGGACGTGATCGTCAGCGGCGGGCCGCCGAAAATATCGCGCCAGTCCTTCACGCTTTCCATCGACTTCTGGAACGTGTCCAGGTTCAGGTCACGTCCGGCCCGCTGCAACACGTCGATCAGGCAGGTCGCCGCCGCATAACCTGCCTCGCCAAGATAATTCACGTCGATGCCGAACTTCTGCTTGTACTTGGTACCAAATTCCCGCACCGCAGGTCGCGGATCGTCGGGATACGCATAAACGCCGGGTGACATCGAATAAAATCCCTCGGCCGGTTCGCCAGGAGCCTCGGCAATCGCGGTCGAATAGGATGCGAACTGGCCGCAGAAATCCGCGTCGTAGCCCATTTTATGTGCCGTTTGCAGAATGATGATCGTGTCCTTCACGATCGTGCCCATGCAAACCAGATCGCACCCGGCTTCCTTGAGCCTGGTGACCTGCGCGTTGAAGTCGGTATCGGTTGGCCGCGACGCCGACACCGCGCCCAGTTTGAGACCCATCGCCTGCACCTGTTCCACTACGCCGGCATGGATGTCCTTACCGAAGTCGGTGTCCTCATACATCGAGCCGATGACCTTGCGTCCCTTCGTCTGCGCGAAATATTTCACGCAGGCGCGCATCTGATCATAGTACGAAGCGAACTGCCCGTACTTGTATGGGCTGAGCGGCAGATACATCGACCGCGCACAGGTCAGCGGAAACACGCTTGGCACGTGCTTCTCGATCATCATCGGCAGCACCGCGTCCATTTGCGGCGTGCCGCCGCTGCTGATCGAAAGGAAGATGTTGTCGAGGTTCACCAGCTTGTTCATGGCCTGCACCGCCTTGGGGACCATGTATTCCATGTCCTCGACAACGAAACGGATCTTACGGCCATTGATACCGCCTGTCGCGTTTACGTCGTCGAACGCCATGCGAATTGCGTTGGCGGCGTTGGTGCCTTGCACCGCGGTGACGCCGGACAGATCGGTCATCATGCCAATAATGATTTCGGTGTCGGAGATGCCTTGTGTCTTAGCTCGGGCCCGACCGATGATCGCCGGCGCGGCGAGCAGCCCAGAGACCCCGGCGATCACATGACGGCGGGTCGGATGGCGGAATTCTTGCATTTTTTCGGTTCCCTCAGGTGGCTTTCTCCCTCTCGGATCGGAGGGGGTTTTGGCAGGCGGGCGGCGTTGGTGTCCGCCCGGCCACCCTGCGCGGAACCCACAGCGGCGTCCAGAGGCGGGAGGTCAAATCCAGCGATTTGGTTGCTGGCGGGTCAGCCGCTCGCATTCACGGCAAATCGGGTGATTTCCGGTTCCTTCCACACGCTCTCGTTCCGGGATGGTGCAGCCCAGAGGGCAGCTATCATTGTTATGGTAAATCCGCATCCCGGGCGGTTTCCTGGCCTCGAAAGCCGAATGGAAGGGCGACACTCGAGCCATAAGCATTCTCCAAAGGAGGCTCCGGGCTTTGTCATCGGGTGATACATACGAGGTAAATCGTCTTTCTGCACGACGCGGGACGACCTTTAGCCCAGACCTTCCAGGCAGCGAATGTCAAATGCGCCCGATGGTTCCTGAGTTGAGATGTTTCGGCCGCGTTCCCGGCCGATCGAGAACTGCCCCTACCCGTCGTCACCGGGCCTGACCCGGTGATCACATTCAGCACGGTGCGGCGAGAGAGGACCAGGTCAGGCCCGGCCATGACGAAATTCAGCTCAGTTTCGCGCTGTTCCGACCGTAAGTAACGGGTAAATCAAACTGCGAGCGATGGTTTTGACGCTGACGCCCACGGGGAAAATCTTTGTATGGTCCGCCGATCACTGGTGCAAAGTTGCCTTGCGTCATGGACCCTGCGCTGCAACGGCCAGTGTCATGGTCTGGTTCGCGGCATAGGCGGAAGCCGCTTTATCGAGCCGGGTAAGCTCGATGGCGTTGAGTACGTCCGCGCCTTGGATATCGCCCATTTGCAGGCTTCCCGATTTACTCTTGTGTACGCCGTAGGCTGCAAGTTGCTGCGGCGAGAGAGCAAGTTGGGTTGAATCAGAGGCCGGCGTCGCGAGAGGTGTTGCCGACGTCGGTGCGGTCGTTGCATTGGCCGGGGCCAAAACTGTGACCGCTACCGGCGGTGCCTTATGGAACTGTGCCGCGACAATCTTCTCCGGGTCGATTCCGGTGGCCTTTTCCGCAAGCGTCACCGCGATGTTTGACAGCAACCCGATTGGGCCGCCGAGCAGCCCGCTGGCAATCATAGAACCGGTGTACCGCACGGCATCGGGGATCACGTCCCCTGTCGCTGCTCGGTAGATTGTGCCCACGACCGGCAAATATTGCAGCGGATTCAAGGTGGATAAAAAAGCATGGAAGCTGAAGCCATGGCTGTTGGCGGCCTTTTCCGCCGCTGGCGAGGGCGGGCTGACGCTGCTGGCCTGAATTGCCGACGCATTCATGATTGTTACCGGTTGCTGGTCAGAATGGTGGCGCAGCAACCCTTGTGCCAGGCGGTCAGGGCACCAACACCGCCGCGCCCTCGAACCGGCCCGCGCGCAAATCGGCGAGCGCCTCGTTCGCATGATCCAACCGATAGCGTGTCGTGCTCGTTACAATCCCGACCTTCGGCACCTGGGCCAGAAAATCGAGCCCGTCCTGCCGCGTCAGATTGGCCACCGAGACAAGTTGCCGCTCTTCCCACAGCAGTTCGTACCGGAAGCTCGGGATATCGCTCATGTGGATGCCGGCGCAAACCACACGCCCACCTTTGCGTACTGCCTTGAGTGCCAACGGCACTAAATCGCCCACCACAGCGAAAATGATCGCGGCATCGAGTGGTTCCGGCGGCATCTCGTCCGATCCGCCAGCCCAGACCGCGCCCAGGCCGCGGGCGAAATTTTGCCCGCCGGTATCGCCCGGCCGCGTGAAGGCAAACACCGAACGGCCCTGAAATCTTGCCACTTGCGCCAGGATATGCGCCGCCGCGCCGAAGCCGTAGAGGCCTAAATTGCGACCGTCACCGGCGATCACCAGCGACCGCCAGCCGATCAACCCGGCGCACAGTAAGGGAGCAACCGATACGTCATCCCCGGCCTCGCCGAGCGGGAAGGCGAAGCGGGCATCGGCGATTGTCGCTGTGGCGAACCCGCCGTCGCGTGTGTAGCCGTTGAACAGCGGCTGATCGCACAGATTTTCCTGTCCGCTGGTGCAGAATCGGCAGACGCCGCAGGTATGGCCCAGCCAGGGGAGGCCGACGCGCTGGCCCGGTTGCAGACCCTCGACGCCGGGCCCGATTTCGTCGATCCGGCCGACGATTTCGTGACCCGGGATGACCGGAGACAGCGGGTTCGGCAACTCGCCATCGAGGACGTGCAAGTCGGTGCGGCAAACCCCGCAGGCGGTGACACGGACACGGATTTCGCCAGGTCCGGGATGGCGGTCCGGCAGCTCGGTCCATTCAAGAGCGGTCCCCGGGGACTTCAATACCATCGCTTGCATGGGTTTCTCCAACCTTTGTGCCGTGATGGCCTGGCCACACCCGCCTTCGCAGGCCCAGGCCCCCGCCTTCGCAGTGCCAGGCCCCCGCCTTCGCAGTGCCAGGCCTGACCGGCCACCTCTCG
>Ga0187867_10001419_pt1 | contig 20698 bp, 15 predicted proteins | sample June2016WEW_13_1_FD_132976 | JGI IMG/M metagenome (GOLD analysis project Ga0187867, IMG submission 132976) | Peatland microbial communities from SPRUCE experiment site at the Marcell Experimental Forest, Minnesota, USA - June2016WEW_13_10 | ecosystem: Environmental > Terrestrial > Soil >...
CGCAGGGAGAGAAGTGGAGGCCTTTTCCGTATCGGGTATTTTTGACGGCTCAGGGAAAACCGTTCTCTACGCGCAAGCCGGCGCCCAGGTATATCTTGCCTGTTCAAAAACGCTTCGCCCGGGTGACAGGCTTTTCAAGGTTGGGACAAAATCGGAACCTGTCGCAGCAATATGGAAAAAAATAAGGGCGGAAGTTCCCGCAGCTATTCGCTTTAAGTCTAAATTCCCCCAAAGGCAAAAAATTTTGGACGACCTGCAAAAGCCTCCGGATGCCAAAACAAAGCTGAATGAAACCCTCATCCTGAAATTAGGCTCTCCGGACGACCTGGTGGAGGCCTTACGATCTTCCGCTGGAATGGTTCTACTCAGCGCAACCAAAAATAACCTGGAGCGCATTGCCAAGCAGCGGTTTTCTCCACCCCAGATGAAGAAACTTGGATTCTCCTTACCTGCGCTTATTTCTGAAAAAAGGGACCTCCAATATTACAGGGCTGCTGTAACGTGGTTTATCAACAAGGGTTTTCTGCTATGGGAGATCAACAATTGGGGACATTTCGATCTGACAGGGCAGGGCAGGGGACTGCGCCTTGTCGCTGGATCGCGGTTGAATCTGCGTAACAGCGCCGCCATCGCCCAGGCTGCTGAACTGGGATGTTCGTGGAGCGTTCTTTCCCTTGAGACCACAAAGGAAGAACTCAGGGAACTTGCGCTGAACAGATTCAGCTCCAGAGTGGTTCTTGCGGTCTATTGCTGGCCGCCGCTTTTTACATCGCGCCTGGCTCTTGATCTGTCCGAGGACAGGCCGTTTCTGAGCGCCCGAAATGAGGCTTACCATCTGATAAAGCAGTCCGGCCGCACAGAAATCTATGCCGACCGGCCCGTGAGTTGGCTCGATCAACTCCCTGTTCTTAGATCTTTTGGCTATAGCAATTTTCTTATCGATGTCGGCGAAGGTCCGGGTAAGCGGCCCCATGCCATGCAAGCGGCTTTGAGCGGGTTTGCCGCTTCAAGGTCCCCGGCTGACTACGCCCTCTTCAACTTCGAGCGGAGGCCCTGATTCACGGGACCCACCAGCACGGTTGCGTACGAATCAGGCCGCCTTGGTTTGCCGGTTTTCGAGCATTTTCAAACTGGCTTCAATAAATGCCGGAATATCTGATGGCTGTCTGCTGGTAACGAGGTTGCCGTCAACGACCACCTCTTTGTCCATATAATGGGCCCCGGCGTATTTTATGTCCTCAGTGATCGATTTCCATCCGGTAGCCTTGCGGCCTTCGAGTTTCCGGGCCGATATCAGAAGCTGGGGACCATGGCATATGGAAAAAACCGGCTTGCCGCTATCCATGAACTCCTTGACGAACTTGACGGGTCCGGCGTGTGCCCTCAGATTGTCGGGGGAGTAACCTCCCGGTATCAACAAAGCATCGAATTCCAGCGGATTGGCCTCATCTGCTTCCATATCGATCTTAACGGGGGTATTCTGTTTCTTGCCCGTTACAGTGTCGCCCTTCTTCAATCCGAGGTGCACTATCTGATACCCCGCCTTTTTGAAGGCTTCAGCAGGCTGGTTATATTCGGAATCTTCGAAATCCTTCCCGATCAATACTGCAATCTTCTTCATTATTCTTCCTCCTGAATCAAAGTACTTTTTATAAAGATTTGCATCTGGGAGGAATTTGCAAGCCGGTTATTCATGTCCCTCCGGGGCGCCCTGAAACCATGAAAAGACCCGTAGGGTGGGCAAAAACCCATAGGGTTGGAAAAAATCCGTAGGATGGGTGGAGCGGAAGCGCAACCCATCACGTCTTTTCCAACCGGACATCTGAAGTCGGATCTCGGATGTTATTTTTGCGAGGCCATCGAAGATCAGTTTATCAGCTTCCGCCGCATTACCATCAGGGCGACAGGGAAAAGCAGAATAAAGAACACCGTCATGTAAACGATACTCCACAGGAGATCGGCCGTCATCTCGCCGAGGCAAAAAGAGCGGCAGAGGTTGACGAGGTGGGTCAGGGGAAGCGCCAGGGAAAGGGTTTGAGCCCACTCGGGAAGGGTTGAGATTGGGAAAAAGGTCCCACTGAAAAGAAACATCGGGGTTATAAAAAGAAAAATCGGAAGGTTGAACATGTCGATACTGGGTACGAGACCGGTAAAAACCATCCCGACAGTTCCAAAAACAAGCCCGCCCAGAAAAGAGAGAGGTAATATCAGAAGGCCGTGAGGAAAATGGACCAGGCCGAAAAAGCTTATAACCGCCAGCATTATAGCGGCGGCGATAACCGATTTGGTGGCGCCCCAGACGATTTCACCGGCAATAATATCTTCCAGGGAAAGCGGGGTGGCCATCATGGCATCAAAAGTCTTCTGGTAGTACATGCGCACGAATGAAGCGTAGGTGTTTTCAAAAAAGGCGTTGTACATAATAGTGATGGCAAGCAGCGCCGGGGCTATGAATTCGATATATGAAAGCTCGGTTCCATTATGGGACACCTTCCCGATAAGGGCGCTAAGGCCGACTCCGAAGGCCGCGAGGTACAGCAGAGGCTCGAAAAGGGGAACGAGGAAATTAACCAGCCAGATTTTTCGGTACACGACCAAATTGCGGTTCCATACGCGCATAAAGCGCCATGAGATGTTCGCTACCTGAAGAGCGCCGGTCATTCGCGAAGCTCCCTTCCAGTGAGTCTAAGGAAAACATCTTCAAGGGTAGCCAGCCTCTTTATGCAGGTTTGCACGCAAAACCGGTCCCCGATAATATCGAAAAGCCTGTCGGCCTCCCTGCCGTAGATAATAATCCGGTGGTCGAGGACATCGTGCAGGTAGTCGTGCTCATCTACGAAATCCTTTACTTCCTGTCCCGGGTTCACGATTTCAACTACGTGGTCACCGGCATGGGAACGAATGAGATCGGCAGGTTTTCCTTCGAGCAGAATCTTGCCGTGATCCATGATAATCAGCCTGTCGCAAAGCCGCGAAGCCTCATCCATGTAGTGGGTGGTAAGAAGAACGGAAAGCCCGTTTGCGCGCAGCAGTTCCAGCCTCTCCCAGACCTGATGCCTTGCCTGTGGATCAAGCCCCGTCGTCGGTTCATCCAGTATGAGCAGTTCAGGATTATTGATGAGGGCGCGCGCGAGCACCAGCCTGCGCATCATTCCACCGGAAAGGCTGGTCACCTTGTCGTCTTTTCGGCTTTCAAGAGCGATAAAATTCAGGAGTTGAAGCGCCCTGTCGCGAGCGTCCTTGCGTGCAATATTCAAATAGCGTGCAAACAACTCCAGGTTTTGGAGAACGGAGAGGTCCGGATCGAGGTTGTTTTCCTGCTGGCATACTCCGATTCTTGCCTTTATCTGGCGCCACCAGAAGTTTATCTCAAGGCCGAAGACCTTCAGGCTGCCGGAGGTCATTGGAGAAAATCCGTATATCATACGAATAGTTGACGTTTTGCCGGCGCCGTTTGGGCCGAGCAGACCGACGCATTCACCGGGAGCCAGATGAAATGATATCCCGTCAACGGCTACGTGGCTGTTGAATTTTTTCCTCAGACCCGCGGCTTCGATTATATACGATTCGTTTTCAGCCATTTCCTGAATCTTCTCTGAATTAGCATTCTCTTCCTAATGTTGGACAGAATAAGGGGTAAGGCAGTTTAGCTCAAGAAAATTCATGTCAAGGGCTGAATCAGTCGGGATTTCTTGCTCGGGGATCTCTCTGCGGCTTCCGTTGGCGCCTGTAAGCCCGTCGGGAAAATGGCGTTCTGAACCGTTTTTACTGACAGGAGTCCACTTTGGAAAAGACATTGAAATATCATGCACCAATACCTATTTTGCTGTTCCCGCCTCCATGGTTGTGATGGCTCACGCAGGGACATCCTGCCCATTTCATATTTGAAGCGGGCGAGCACCTTGACCTCTCAAATATATAAGTTTCCTGCCGGGGAAATTACCGGGGAGAGCCCCCCGGGCCGCTGCCGGAGATATTTAATGGCATTTTGCGGAGGCAAGGCGTATAAAGTGCACGAGTGCGGAATCCCTTGGGTGACCACTCTCCGTGGGCTCCGTTATAAATTTAGGAAGGATGGACAGCGTGCCGAAATTGAGTGTTGTCGTACCGTGCTACAATGAGGAGCGGACTCTCGCCAAATCGATCAATAGAGTTTTGCAGATTGCGGATAATTCCCTATCGCTCGAGATCATTATCGTAGATGATGGATCGAAGGACGGCAGCCTCGCCATCGCTAACAGTCTCCAAAAGCAACATCCGGAAACAATAGTATTGTTGAGACACGATAAAAATCAGGGCAAAGGAGCATCTTTACGCACTGGTTTTAAAAAGGCAACCGGCGATTTTGTAGCCATACAAGATGCAGACCTTGAATACAATCCCCAGGATCTCCGAAAACTTATAGTTCCACTAATTGAAAACGACGCCGATGTAGTTTTGGGATCTCGATTCCTATCCTATGGTGCTCATCGGGTTATATATTTTTGGCATTATGTTGGCAACCGCATTCTGACACTGCTATCAAACATGTTTACAGACCTGAATCTTACGGATATGGAGACGTGTTACAAGGTTTTCAAACGGGAAGTTATCGAAGATATTGAGATACATGAAAACAGGTTTGGCTTTGAACCTGAGATTGTCGCCAAAATTGCTCACAAACGTCTTCGCATCTACGAAATGGGAATCTCATACTATGGCCGTACCTATGAGGAAGGGAAGAAAATAGGCGTAAAGGATGGTCTTAGAGCACTCTATTGCATTATGCGCTACAATGGTCATAAAGCTCCAGTACCGATTCAATTTCTAGTTTATCTCTTTATTGGTGGCCTGTCGGCTATTGTCAACTTAGCAGTATTCCTCTTCCTGTTCGCTTTGGGCTTCTCAGTTATAACTTCGGCCTTGAGCGCGTTCGTTATCGCTGCCATTGTAAATTATTTTCTAAGCATATTATTACTCTTCAGACATAAGGCAAAATGGAGTTCAATAACTGAGGTCATTATTTACTCTTTGGTCGTTTCCGCGATTGCCTTCGTTGACGTGTGGTCTACCAATTTATTCCTGGCGATGGGGTGGTTGCCGGCGGCATCGAAGATTGCCGCAAGCTTGATCGGTCTCGTTTTGAATTATGCTGGAAGAAAGATCTTCGTTTTTCCGGAGCGTCCGCTTGGGTCGTGGAAACCGCAAGTAGAGAAGACTAACCATAACGCAGATTAGTAATCAGGCCATTTTTATTGTCGAATGTATTCGGTCAGCCATGCAAGACAGTGTGCTAGTGCCGATGGCCTGACTCTTCAGGATGATAATATGGCGGATAATGGCCTACTCTGTCTCCGTTTGGGGCCATTTCTTCCTGCGGAGAACTGAAGGCCGGGGCTTTATCCTGATTGTTCAGATTGCCGACCAGCGGACGTTGAGGCGGAGTCTGCTCCACTGCCACAGTACCCTGCGTTGCGGCAACCGCGGCAAAAAGGATCGTGAGAACCATTCTTCCCAGTTTCATTCCAATGCTCCTTTCACATTGAAAAGACCAGCTTGGGGTGCAAATGGAACAGCATCCTTCAAGGTACTGTCTCTTCGTGAAAAGCACTCTCAAATGGAAGACGATTATTCCCGGCATCCTGTTTACAATATAATCATATTGATCTGAGTCCGGAGCCCGAAATTTGCGGCCGGTGCGGCAGGGCCTCAGCAGTGTCATGGGAAGGCAGGACCCGCCCCAGGCCCGACTGAGAATGGATCTACTCCTCCGCTCGGTGACCGACTCTCTCTTCAATGGTCCAGTCGTCAACGTCGATATATTTGAAGACTCCGGGCTCCTCGGGAAGAACGACCCTGTTAATGCCCGCGTTTATGATTACCCGTTTGCAGAGCAGGCAGGGAAGCGTTCGCGAGACCAACTCTCCGGTTTCCACTTCGATGCCAACCAGATACAGGTCGGCCCCGACCATGTCGAGACGGGAGGCATGGATTACAGCGTTCATCTCGGCGTGAACCGCCCGGCAAAGCTCGTAGTTTTGGCCGGGAGGGATGTTTTTTGCCTGGCGATAGCAATATCCCAGGTCGATGCAGTTGGTCGTTTGGCGTGGCGCACCGTTATAGCCGGTGCTTATTATCTGATCGTTTTTCACGATTACGGCGCCAAATCTGCGCCTCAGACAGGTGCTCCGCATTGCGACAGATCTTGCGATGTCCACATAATATTGGCTCTTCGTCGGTCTTTTCACTTTTCCCCCATGCGTTATCAGATGATCAACGGTGCAACACTATTTAGACCACCGGCAGCGCAAAATTCAATCCGAAAATGATGTTGTGGTGAATTCAAACAGACCTGTTGCCCCTCCGGCTCGCCGCCAAGGGTTTGTATGGCGAAGCCGGCCGGCGGTCCCACAGTTCCGGAAAAGATCGCTCAATTGTTCCGTCCGGATTCAGGTATTAACATAAAGTGGCGTGTTGATTATTTACAACATGGAACTGAGAAGAGTTTTCCAATACGTGCATGGGGTTTGTGCTCCGGGGTGGGATCGAGCAAGTGATAGAGGGTGCGGAACACGCCCGATATGCGCTGGACTCTTTCAGGAACCGGCTTGTTCAACGGGAGCAATGACCATGTATATCGCCGTCCTTCTATCGGCCCTCATTTTTTTAATGCCTGTCTTTCCCCGCGTCGCCGGCGCTGCTGACGACACGAAACCGCTTGACTCAAGTGTCCTGGTCCTGCCCTTTCAGGCGAGCCGAAGCATTCCCGCTGACAAGGCTGCCCTGGGGCTGACCGTGCAAAACGTGCTGGAAAACATGCTTGCTCTGCATAGCGGCCTGGATGAGTGCTGGTTCTTGTGGCATATGAAAGACATCTTCCCCGATGAGAAAGATTTCCAGACCTGGTTCCGCGGCCGGGAAAAGCTGCCCGAGGACGTCAAAAGAGCTGGGATACGCTACCTGGTGACTGGAAAGGTCAGCCTGCACGGGGATGACATACTGGTCGACCTTGAACTCCTGGACTACGGCACCGGCAAGAAATCCGATGCGGCACTAGCGGTAGATCTGCCGGGACTTGTCACGTTTCGTCAGGGCTTTCTTGATCTTCTGGACCGTGCCGGGATTCCTGTTCCTGAAGCTCAACGGGCCAAGATGCTCTGGCGCGAGGAGTTAACGGCCCAACAATTCATTCTCCTTGGAAACATGCTGTACGAATACTTTCCAACGATCACCTGGCCAAGGCACGAGCCTGGTGAGCATCCGAAACCGCTCGATCGGCCGGACTCTTCTCTTCACTCTTACCTTTTGTTGAACATCTTGGGATGGATTGAATATGAGCGGGAACACTACCCGGAGGCCATCGGGTTATTTGAACAGGCCCTGGCGTTTAACGGCTCCGGGGCCGATGCCGCCGTCGGGATGGGCGCCTGCGCACGCAAGTTGAACAACGAAGACATGGAGGAAACATGGGCGGGCAAAACAGCCCAAATAAAGGGCAGGGACCCCAAGGTTGCCCTTGGGGGTGTATGTAACCGGCAGGGCAATGCAGCTTATGAGAAAGGTGACTATGCTGCCGCCATCGAACACTATCAGAAAGCTGTCGAGCTCCAGCCGGAAAATGTGGTGTACGTGACCAATCTGGCCGGCGCGTATCGACAGGCGGAACATTTTGAGGACGGGGAAAAGCTCCTCGAGGATGCTCGAAAGAAATTTGGGGCCCGTGAGGATCAAAACGATCTGCGCGTCGCCCTTGCGGATTTGCATTTCTTTTGGGCCAAATCTTTAGAGCAGAAAGCCGCTTATACAGATGCCATCTCGCATTATAGGAAAGCCATCGAGCTCAACCCTGAGAAGGTTGATTACACGACCTATGCGGCCATTGCTTATGCAAGGGCGGAGAAGTTTGAGGAAGGGCAAAAGTTTCTGGAGGATGCGAAAAACAGGTTCCCAGCCTCCGGAGACCAGGACGAGCTGAGGATCGCCTTTGCAGGTTTGCATTTCGTCTGGGCCGAATCTTTAAACAAGAAAACTGACTATGCTGATGCCGTTTTGCACTACAAAAAATCCGTGGAACTCGACCCGGGAGATCAGCTAAAAGTTGCTGCTGCCTTCGCGATTAATAAGATCGGCTACGTCTATAGCGGGCGTGAGCAATTCGACATTGCCGTGGACTACTACGAACAGGCGCTGAAAATCTTGCGAGATTTGAAGAATCGTCAAGGCGAGTGCATCGTACTCAACTACCTCGGTTCCGTTTATGGTTTGCTCAAGGACTATAGCTGGGCCATTTCCTTCGATGGGCAGGCGCTCACGGCTGCGCGGGCCGCGCAGGACCGTCTCTGTGAAGGCACCAGCCTCAACAGTCTTGGAGTACACTACCAGGCCGACCATCGGTACGATAATGCCCGTGAATCCTATGAACAGGCACTGGCCATTGCTCGCGACCTCCAGAACCTATCCAGCCAGGCAAACATTCTCGATGAACTGGGCACGCTTTACGACGACTTTGACCAGTATGACAAGGCTATCGAATGCTACGAACAGGCGCTGCAGATCGCTCGCACAGCGCAGGATGGCTCGCAGGAAGCCAGGACTCTCAATCATTTGGGTAAGTCTTATTCCAGTCTTAACCGTCTCGATAAAGCAGGCGAGAACTACCAACAGGCGCTTTTGATCGCCCGCAGGCTTCAGGACCGGGCTCAGGAAGAGATCAGCCTGACCGGCCTGGGCGCGGTCGCATACGCCCAGAAGGATTCCGAGCAAATCGTTTCCTTCTTCCAGCAAATGTTGACGAGCGCCCGTGAGAGGAAAAATCGCGCAAACGAAGCCACTGGCCTTAACGGTCTCGGTGCGGCCTACTATTCTCTGAAAAACTATGAACGCTCGATAGAGTATTTTGAAAAAGCATTAGCGCTAAGCCGGGAGTTGCACGAGGAATTCAATGAGGCCTATGCAATAAAAGGTCTGGGAATAGCCACCTATTTCCTGGGCCGCTACGAGCAGGCAGCCGGTTACCTTGAGCAGGGGCTGGCCCTTCTGCGACAGATGCACGGTCGTCTCCCGGATATCGGCAGCACTTTCACTTCCCTCATGTTTGCCTATAATGCACTTCACAAGCCGCGGCTGGCTATTTTTTACGGCAAGCTTTCAGTCAACATCTGGCAGGAGATTCGCGGCAAGCTAACGAAAGAATCGCAAGGATTTTTCCTCAAGTCTAAAGAAGATACCTACAGGAAACTTGCCGATCTGCTCATTGTAGAAGAACGCCTATCGGAAGCTCAACAGGTGTTGGACCTTCTGAAACAGGAAGAATACTTCGAATTCGTTCGCCGTGATGCGAAAGAAGCCGACTCTCTTCAAGGCCGGGCGAATTTGACGCCCGATGAAGCTTCCTGGGAAAAGCGGTATTCCGAAATCGGTGACCGCGTGACCGCGCTTGGAGCCGAGCGAGGCTCTCTTCTCGTCAAGACCTCCCGCACGGCCGATGAAGAACAACGACTCGCTAAACTTGACGAAGATTTAACCGTCGCACGCAAAGCTTTTGAGAAGTTTCTCGATGTCCTGTCGAACGAGCTCGGCAACTCACAAAAGGCAAGGGAAACAGAATTCCAACTGCGCGAAACCCAGGGACTTATGGAAGACCTGCGCGACTTGGGGCCAGGTGTGGTCGCCATGTACACTCTGGTGAGCGAAAAAAAGTATCGGGTGATCCTCATCACACCTGACACCGAAACCGCCGGTGAGTATCCCATTGATGCCGCGGACCTCGATCGCATGGTGCTCGACTTCCGGCAGATATTAAGGAACCAGTTTGATCCTGTTCCCATGGCCCAAGAGCTATACCGGATTCTTATCGGTCCCGTCGAGCAAAAGCTGCGCAATGCCCGAGCCGACACCATCATGTGGTCTCTCGACGGGCTGCTGCGCTACCTGCCCGTGTCTGCTCTGCATGATGGAGACAAATACCTGGTAGAGAACTATCGAAATGTGATTTTCACCCCGGCCAGCCAGGCGCGCCTGAAAGATCGGCCAAGTTCACGATGGAAGGGCCTGGGGTTGGGCGTAACGAAGGCCCATGAGGGATTTCCTCCACTGACCTCTGTTGAGGATGAACTGAGCGGGATTATTCGAGAAGAAGGCGGGACCAACACCGGCGGGGTTCTGCCCGGGACGATCAAACTTGACACTGCCTTTACCGCGGAGAGCATGCTCACTGCTTTGCGGCAACGCTACCCCGTTGTCCACATTGCCAGCCATTTTTCTTTCCAGCCGGGCAATGAGACCTCTTCGTTCTTGCTGTTAGGGGACGGAAGCCACCTTTCACTGGCCCAGATCAAAACTTTGCCCAACGTGTTCAGCGGAGTGGAATTGTTGACACTGTCGGCTTGCGACACAGCCGCCGGCAGCACCGGTGGAGACGGAAAGGAAGTTGAGGGCTTTGGCGTGTTGGCGCAACGTCAGGGGGCAAAGGCCGTCGTCGCTACATTGTGGCCGGTAGCCGACGAAAGCACAAAACAGTTGATGCAGCGGTTTTATCGTCTGCGTGAAGATCGGAGACTGTCAAAAATCGAGGCTCTCCGTCAAGCTCAACTCTCACTGCTCTATGGCAGGGAATCGGCGGATGACCAATCTCGAAGTACCTCATCTGCCAGATTGCCCTATGCCCATCCGTACTTTTGGGCGCCGTTCATCTTGATCGGTAACTGGCAGTAAACAGGACGGAAAGATCGGGCCGATGAATGAATCCACCCGATAGGCATCGGCAGACGGAATCAATCGCCGCCGCCGGACTTGTGGACAGGCAGGGGGAACAGCGTTCCAATGAGTTTGTCTTTTCCATCCCAGAGCTTATCGAGCCAATCCTTGAACCGTCGGCGGTATGCCCGGTCTGTAAAATAATCTCCTAGCAACTCCGGGGTGACGGGTATCTGTTTTACCCGCACTTTGATTTCCACGGAGTTGCTGCACAAAAATGTCCACAACCCGGGAGTTCCTTTCGGATATACGATTGTCACATCCAGTATGGAGTGAAGCCGCTGACCTAAAGTGCAGAGCACAACAGCCATTGCGCCGGGCTTAGGTTTCAGCAGGTATGTAAACGGCGAATTCTCGTTATCATGCTTTGCCGTGGTGAAACGCGTTCCTTCTACGAAGTTCATTATGGTTACAGGGAGCAATGTGAATTTGTCACAGGCGTTGCGGGCAGTTTCCATGTCCTTGCGGGCAGACGACGTTCGCTTCATAAAAGGAAAATCCAGAGCCCACCAGACGATTCCAAGGAACGGCACCCAAATCAACTCTTTCTTGAGGAAAAACTTCAGAGGCGGGATCTTGCGGTGGAAGATGTTCTGCAAGACGACAATATCAACCATTGACTGGTGATTGGCCACCAATAGATACCATGCATCGGGCTGCAGCGCATCGATGCCTTGGACATCCCAACGGATTTTCTTAGCCAGTTTCAATCCCAGACTATTGAACCCGACCCAGCCCTGAGCGATTGTGTTGGCCAGTTTGCCACAGGCAATACGGCAACTGTGGATTGGAATAAGCAGCTTGACCAGCGCCACCATGTAGATCAGCAGCGAGCAGAAGATGGTATTGACGGCCAGCGCGGCAAACATGATAAAACCTTGGAGCGGGCCGGGCAAAAATTGTAGCATGGTCCTCAGTGCTTCCTTTCAAGTCGAATATTGCGTCAACTCGATCACCCACGAATGCTGCGTTCCGTTCTCCCCCGGATTCCACCCGGAAAAGCTCTTGGAACGCAAAGTTTCCTATATCATGCGATATCTAAAATAAAACGCAAGTGAAATGCCGTTTAGACCTGTTTGACAGTTTCAGGACACACTACCATCCCGCGTTTGATTGCCTCGTCTTCCCGAACCACCGTATTGGATGGCGCTCAGGGGAAGTGCACAGACCAGCAAAACGGGCGGTAGTGCAGGGGATGGCAAAAACAAAAAAAGAAAAAGGGACTTAGATTTTCTCTAAGTCCCTGGTTTTACCTGGTAGCGGGGCTTGGATTTGAACCAAGGACCTTCGGGTTATGAGCCCGACGAGCTACCTGACTGCTCCACCCCGCGACAATGTTTTTGGACTATACCCCGACGAAGCCTCTGTGTCAATGCCAACCGGAGTAATTCCTGCGAGTTCCAAACTCCGGGGAGGGCTATGCAAGTTCCTGAGCGGGCAGTGGGAGCGCAGCCGAAATCTCGACGCTTCGCGAGCCGGGGCCCTTGCCGCTAATCGAAGTCGATGATCATGTCCGCTTCGTTTCCGCATACTTTGCATGTGCGGGTTTCACGCTGTTTTTGTTTGACCTCGCCGGAGGGCGCTTGAACTTCCACCATCTGGCAGGTGATAGTCATTTCCGCTTCATTTCCGCACTTTTCGCACTGACACTGTTCAACTCTGTGAGTCTTTTCGGCCATTGGAATAAACCTCCCCGATTCTGGAATTGAGAAATTTCAAAGCCATTTCTAAGCCACAGTGAGCCGCTGTATTATAATCATCCCACAGAAGAAGGAAATGACCGGGAAAAAAATACTTCCTCGACTTGGAGGATATGCCCCTGCAGCCACAAAGCATCCGGATAACAGACGTTTTTCTTCCTTATATACAAAAGCTCGTGGCGAGGAGTCCGGGAGATAGTTATCGTTAATTGACAAACTTTTGCCACTGGACTTTATCTTGAGATATCGTGAGGTTTTTATTCAAGGAGGGGTTTCGAGCTATGAAGTTTAAAGGTTATTCAAAATCATGCCGGCTGCTTTCGTTAATGGCAGCCGTCGTTTTGATCGCCCGGGCGATGCCTGCGAAATCTGCCAACTACGATGTGAACTTGGTGACGGCGATCGAGGATGTGGCGAAAAAAGCTATTCCCTCCGTCGTTCATATCGAGGTGACCGAGAAACAGACGGTTACAAATCCACTGCTGCCGTTTCAAAACGACCCGTTTTTCCAGTACTTTTTCGGAAATCAGAAGATGCCCAAAAAATTCGAACGGGAGATCACCGGTCTTGGGAGCGGGATTATTATTGACGCCAAGGGACATATTGTGACTAACAGCCATGTGGTGAACGGCGCCACAAAGATGACCGTCGTTCTGTCCGACGGTCGGTCTTACACCGGCAAATCGGTCAAGGTCATCGGTATTGACGCCAAAACTGACCTGGGAATTATTCAGATTTTGGATAAAGAGAGTTTTCCTTTCGCGGTCTTCGGCGATTCAGACAAAATCAACGTAGGGCAGTGGGTGGTTGCGATCGGTCATCCGCAGGGGCTCGACCAGACTGTCACGCAGGGGATTATCAGCGCAAAGCACAGGCGAGGCATTACCGACCCCAGCAGCTACCAGGATTTTATCCAGACTGACGCGGCCATCAATCCCGGAAATAGCGGAGGGCCGCTTCTCAACCTCAACGGTGAGGTGATAGGAGTCAATGCTGCTATCGTGTCAGAGTCGGGCGGGTTTGAGGGAATCGGTTTTGCGATCCCCGGCAACATGGCGCTCCGTGTGTCCACGCAGTTGATAGCGAGCGGAAAAGTCGAGCGGGGATGGCTCGGCTTGACGATTCAAAATCTTACCCCGGAACTGGCGAGTTCGTTTGGAGTGAGCGACAAAAAGGGAGTCCTGGTGGCAAACGTTTTGAAAGGTGGACCCGCAGGGAAAGCGGGGATAAGACAGGGAGACGTAATTTTGGCCTACCAGGGCAAGCCGGTTAACAACCCCGATGAGTTCCGGAACGAAGTCGCGACCGCCCCTATCGGGGAAACGATTGCATTGTCCATACTTCGAAACGGCAAATCCCTGGACGTCACGATAAAAGTATCCAGCGATCTGGAACATGGCAAGGCGCTTCTTTCCTCGGTGGCTGACCGGTTCGGTATCGAGGTGAAGCCCGTAGGACAAAAGGACGCGAAGAAATATGGCCTTGATACCAGCGGAGTCATGGTGAGCCGGGTTGAGACAAAGGGGGTTTTTGGGAAAGCCGGAGTCGAACCCGGAGACATTATTCTCCAGATAAACCAGAAAGACCTTACCGGGCCAGATGATTTCGGCGAGGTTTTAAGCTTAACGCCTCCCGAAAAGAAGGTGATGCTCACGGTGCTTGACCACAGGAGCCAACGGGCCAGCGTGGTTCAGCTTACGGCGCCGTAATGCGGAAACGAAGTTTGAGTATAGCCGCAACTAAAAGACCCGAGTAGCAGTACCCATGTAGATCACTTTTATCCGTGGTCATCCAACGCGTTGCGCTCCTTATCCGTGGTTCAAATCTGTAGAGGTCGATGTCCGAACCGGAATCTGGTATACTCCCGGGCTTCAGAAGCACAGTATTTACTTTGAAGGGTGATAGGCCCCACTATATTTGCGGGCGGTCAGGTCTCTGTGTTCCGCCGGGCGGCTCTGCACTGGTATTTACAGCGCAGTTCCGCAAACGATTCCAACAACTGAAAGGTCCGCATGAATACTTCATTTGATGTTGCAATTACAGGGGCGGGAATAATCGGCCTTGCAACGGCAATGACTCTGTTGGAAGAGTTTCCCGGACTCAGGGTGGCGGTTTTGGAAAAGGAGACCATGATCGCCTCTCACCAGACAGGACACAACAGCGGCGTCATCCATTCCGGGCTCTACTACCGGCCCGGTTCCCTGAAGTCTCGTCTGTGTATCTCTGGCCGCGATGAACTCGTTCGGTTCTGCAGGGAGCACAATGTCGAGCATGATATCTGCGGCAAGGTGGTCATAGCGACCCGGGAAGATGAACTGCCTGCCCTTGCCGAACTTTATCGGCGAGGCAGTGAAAACGGCGTTATCGGCCTGCAGATGCTCACTCCGGAGGAGGTAAAAGAGTTTGAACCCTATGCGCAGTGTATTCGGGGAATGCTCGTTCCGGGCGCCGGCATTGTGGACTTCAGAAAGGTTGCCGAAGCGTATGCTGATGTCTTTTGCAAAAAGGGCGGGGAACTTTTCCTCGGAGCCAAAGTCAAGAAGGTAAAAGACCTGGATGCGAAAACACTGCGGATTGAAACCGGCCGGGGTGTATTCAAAAGCCGGGTCCTTATAAATTGCGCCGGGCTTTACTCCGATCGTGTCGCCAAGTCCTCCGGCCTGTGTCCCCCCTGCCGGATCGTTCCTTTCCGGGGAGAATACTACCGGATAAGACCAGGGCGTGCATTTCTTGTCAAAAATCTTATTTATCCGGTACCCGACCCAAGGTTCCCTTTTCTTGGGGTGCATTTTACGCGAATGATCGATGGGAGAATCGAAGCCGGTCCCAACGCCGTCCTTGCCTTTGCCCGGGAGGGATACGGCAGAACGCAGATTGCTCCCCTTGAACTGTTGGAGACTCTTGGCTATGTTGGTTTTTGGCGCCTTGTCTCCAGATACTGGAAAACCGGAATGGGCGAAATGATGCGTTCATTTTCCAAATCCCTTTTCGCCCGTGCGCTCCAGGACCTGTTGCCGTCTATTTCCAAAGATGATCTTGAGCCCGGTGGAGCAGGGGTGCGTGCCCAGGCACTGGGCCATGACGGAAAACTGCTGGACGATTTCGTCATCCAGCAGACAGAGAAAATGATTCACGTGCTGAACGCGCCTTCTCCGGCTGCTACTTCCTCTCTGGCTATAGCGAAGCACATCGTCACAAGTGCGGGTGCGAGGCTTTGGTCTTAGCCTTTTGGCTGTGGGGCCATGCCGGAAAGGTGAGTATTAAGAAACCTTGGCCCACAGCAATGTCAATCTCCACGCTCCGCGAGGTTAAAAGGTATTTATGAAAGACAACATACGAATAGCCATTATTCAGCCCAAGCCGTACCCGTCCTTCGACGATCCGCGCAATATCGGACACGCCCTGCAACTGATGGAAAAATGCCAGGGAGAAGAGCTCGACGTTATCTGTTTCCCGGAATATTTCCCTTTCCTGGGCGAACGGGAGCTGGGTTTGGCGGCCCGCAAATTTAACAGCTACCTCATTGCGGGCATAGCCGAAGAAGAGGGCGGCATGCGGTATAATACCGCTACCATTTTCAGCCGCGCCGGAAGGGTTGTCGGCAGGCAGCGCAAGTTCAATGTGGGGGCGCTGGAGAAGGAGAGGCTTGGGATCTCTTCGGGAGATGGAGTATTCCGTGCATTTACAACCGATTTCGGAAAAATCGGCGTTCCGGTTTGCATAGATTTCTGGGGTCAGCCGGAAGCGGGCAGGAACCTTGCCGACCTGGGGGTCGATATCGTTTTCAACCCCAGCGTGTTTCCGGTCCTGCGCGGCCACTGGAAAACGGGCTGTCTTGTGCGGGCCTTCGATAATTTCGTGCCGGTCGTTGGAGTCAATACTGCCGATTACAATGCCGTGTTCGGTGAAAAGCGCGTTCACCAGCATGGGGGAGGCAGCTTCACGCTCCAGCCTCCCAGAATGCTTGCCAAGGACGATTTCAATCGGTGGGCCAGGGGGCTGGACAACATTGAAAACTGGGTCCAGGTTGAGCTGGACCAACTCGAACAGGTCCATATCGCCGAAGTGAACCTGGTTTGCGCGAGGCGCTTTCGAGGCGAGTTTTTTAACCGGTTCGGCTTCAAACGGGTCGTATAGTCTAATGTGTGTCAGGTGACCCGATGGTTTTTGGGAGAGAAAATAGACCGCCGATGGAAAAACCGAAGCGAAATATCTATCTCAAGATGAAAACCCTGCAGCAGGCCAGGGAAATCTGGAAGGACCGTACCGGTACTCTCAGGACTGCGGAAGAGCAGGTCCAGGCGGTCTCAGGCCTTGGGCGCGTAACTTCAGGGCCGATAACCTCCCTGCGCTCAGTTCCGCACTATCACGGGGCTGCAATGGACGGCTATGCTGTCCACGCCGCAGACACATACGGCGCGAGCGACACCACACCCATTCGCCTCAGAGTCGGACAAAGCGCTCACCCGGTCGATACAGGCGATCCGCTTCCCGACGGCGCCGACGCTGTCATTATGATCGAGCATGTCGAGAGCGTTTCGCATTCGGAAATAGAGATCCGGTCTGCAACATTCCCCTGGCAACACGTACGCAAAGTGGGTGAAGATATCGTGGCGGGTGAGTTGCTTTTGCCTCAGCAGCATGTTTTGCGGCCTGCAGATGTCGGATCGCTGCTGGCGGCAGGCATTTTGACTGTACGCTTTTTTGCCAGACCACAGGTTTTTATCCAACCCACCGGCAGCGAGATCATTCCGGCCGACAGAGCGGCTGACACAAAGCACGGTGAAATCGTCGAGTTTAACGGCGCCATTCTTGCCGGAATGGTCGTGGAATGCGGCGGGGTGCCGGTCCTGGGCGGCGTGGTAGCCGACGAATACGACTCTCTGAAGGAGGTCCTGCGGGAAGGGGTTGAGTCTTCGGCGGATGTCGTTTTGATAATCGCCGGGTCTTCGGCCGGCTCGCAAGACTACACGGCTGCGATTATCGAGGAACTCGGGGAAGTGCTTGTACACGGGGTCGCCATGATGCCGGGCAAACCGGTTATCCTCGGGATGGTGAAAGGAAAGCCTGTTGTCGGAATCCCGGGATACCCCGTGTCGGCGGTAATGGCTTTCGAACAGTTCGTAAGACCTCTTCTCTATTCTCTTCTGGGAAGCCCAGCCCCTGCTTTTCCCACCGTTTCGGCCATCCTTGGCCGAAAATTGCCTTCCAAACTCGGTCTGGAGGAATTTGCGCGCATGATCCTCGGCAGGGTCGATGACAGACTGGTTGCAATGCCGATCCAGAGAGGGGCGGGCATAATCACTTCACTCACGCGCGCGGACGCAATCCTGCAGATTCCCCAGGAGCTGGAAGGCATCGACGAGGGGGCAGAGGTGGAGGTGAGACTCCTTCGGCCCGGGGACCAGCTCGATTATACGCTCATCATGATCGGAAGCCACGATAACACGATTGACCTGATAGCAAACGAATTGAAGGGCCGGGACAGCAGGATCAACCTCTCATCGAGTAATGTGGGCAGCCTCGGGGGACTCATGGCGCTCAGGCGCAGGCAGGCCCATTTTGCCGGCTCGCATCTGCTGGATACGCAGACCGGAGAATACAACTTCTCCTATGTCGAACGCTATCTCAAGGGGACCCCGGTGCGGCTCGTCCAGCTTGCCATGCGGGAGCAGGGGCTGCTTGTCGGCAAGGCGAACCCGAAAGCAATAGGTGGAATAGAAGACCTTCTTCGGCCTGACGTTGTATTTGTAAACCGGCAGGGCGGTTCGGGGACCCGGGTGCTCTTTGACTATTGTCTCCAGCAGCGCGGATTCCCGGAAGGGCAGATCAACGGCTATGACGAGGAAGAATTCACGCATATGAGCGTTGCAGTAAACATCTTGAGCGGCCGGGCTGACGCCGGCATGGCGATCTACTCTTCGGCAAAGGCGCTTGACCTGGGTTTCATTCCGATCGGCCGGGAACGCTATGACCTCGTGATCTCGGAAAGCGCATTGTCGGACTTCAAGATGCAGACGGTGCTCGATATCATTGCTTCGGATTCATTTCGCCGGATAGTGACCTCCATGGGAGGCTACGACGTTTCAAACTCCGGCAGGATTATGGGTATCTGGGATGGCGAGAAATGGGTCGAGCGTTTCGGCGGCTGAGGCAGTGAGACCGCCTGTCAAAGTGGCCACCGGCCTTCGGAAGGCGGCTGAATCTTCTGCTGCGGGCGCCCGAAATGTTGGAAGTTATTTAGAGCTTTTCGACACCGGCGAGCTTTTACGCAGGGCGCAAGCCCTGGATGCCAGGCTTGGCCGGTGCGATCTTTGCCCCCGCGCCTGCGGCGTTGACCGGAAAAGCGCAAAGTTGGGGTATTGCGGGATTGGGAGTCTCCCCCGGGTAGCCTCGATAAATCTGCATCCCTGGGAAGAACCCCCGATTTCAGGGACCCGCGGCTCCGGTACGATATTTTTTTCCGGTTGTACTCTGAGGTGTATCTTTTGCCAGAACTATCCGATCAGCCAGCTTGGGGTGGGCCGCGAGATGAGTGTAGACGATCTTGCGTCCGGGATGCTCGAACTCCAGAGCAAAGGGGCCCACAATATAAATCTGGTTACCTCGACTCACCAGATGCCCGCTGTCGTTCGCGCTCTTCTATCGGCCGCGCGCCGGGGTCTTCGAATTCCGCTCGTCTATAACTCGAGCGGCTATGAATCTATCGAGACCCTCAGGCTGCTCGATGGAATCATAGATGTTTACCTGCCTGATATTAAATACGCCGATTCCGAAATAGCGCTAAAATACTCCGGGGCAGCCGATTACGTCAGTTGCAACCGGGAGGCCCTTGTCGAGATGTGGAGGCAGACAGGGCCGCTGCGAACCGATGCGGACGGGATCGCCGTGAAGGGGATGGTGGTGCGCCACATGGTACTGCCGGAAGACCTGTCCGGGTCCGGCGAGTGCTTCTCATTCCTGGCCCGGCGGATGGGCCGGCAGGTCTGGGTAAGTCTTATGAACCAGTACTTCCCGGCTCATAAAGGGCCCTGCACTCCACCACTTGACAGGAAGGTGACTCGGGAGGAATATGAGGTGGCATTCGCCGCCATGACGAGGCTGGGAATACTCAACGGCTTCGTACAGGAATGTGTGGAGCAGGACGGTGCATGAACACGGATGGAGGGAGGGCCGTTTAGGTAAATCAGCAGTTGTCGGAATGGTTTGATGCCCCAACGGGGCTAAATAATTCAGCCCGGGGTCAGCCTCCGGCGCCACCCTGGGTAATAGGCACCCCGAAAATGATTACCCCGAAGGGGTTACATAAAGAAAAATGTTCTGGGCGGCTGCCTGATCAACTGACTTAACAATAAGCTCCCTTCTTCATGAAAAGGGGGCTTCACGCCGCTGCTCGCTCGCACTGTTCTCCTCCTTCTCCCTTCTTTCTCGTGTCTTCGCGTCTTCGCGGCTTCGCGTGAAAAATATTGGAGGTACTCTTTTGCCGGATGGACCCGAAAACAAACCTCGCTCTTTTGATTCCGGTACGATTTCGGCGGCTGCGAGGGTACTGTCCCAAGAAACTCTCCCCTGGTACAAAAGGCTTTTTCCTTTCCTTGGTCCCGCTTTTATCGCCGCCGTCGCATACATAGATCCCGGAAACTTCGCCACAAATATCCAGGGCGGGGCACAACTGGGCTACACTCTTCTCTGGGTTATAATCGTCAGCAATTTGATGGCGATGCTGGTTCAAATCCTTTCGGCAAAGCTTGGCATCGCCACCGGCCTGAATCTGGCGGAACTGTGCAGGGATCATTTCCCACGCCCTCTTGTCTGGGCAATGTGGGTTATACTTGAAATCGTCGCTATCGCAACGGACCTTGCCGAATTCGTGGGGACCGCGGTCGGACTTTACCTGTTATTTGGTATCCCTCTCGTCTATGCCGGGTTGCTGACTGCTGTTGCCACCTTTCTGGTCATTGGCCTGCAACGATACGGTTTTCGGGCTATCGAGGCCGTAATTTCCGCGATGATTGGGATTGTGGCGGCAGGTTATCTGGTTGAAATATTCCTGGTCAAACCGGACCCGGCGCAGATCGTCTCCTCGCTTTTCCCGCGCTTCGGGAACAGTGAAGGAGTTTTGCTTGCCGCCGGCATTTTGGGGGCAACGGTCATGCCCCATGTCATCTTCCTTCATTCAGCCTTGACCCAGAGGCGAATTATTGTGAAGGATGCGGATAAGCTGAAAAGGCTCTTCCACTATGAAGTCATGGACGTGGCAATAG
>Ga0187867_10001420_pt1 | contig 20693 bp, 21 predicted proteins | sample June2016WEW_13_1_FD_132976 | JGI IMG/M metagenome (GOLD analysis project Ga0187867, IMG submission 132976) | Peatland microbial communities from SPRUCE experiment site at the Marcell Experimental Forest, Minnesota, USA - June2016WEW_13_10 | ecosystem: Environmental > Terrestrial > Soil >...
CGAGCGTGATGACGCCAGGCGCAGACAAAGCGATGTCGGAGGCCATTGTCTATCGGGGGCGCGGTTCGATATTTATGACGATGGGCTCCTGCGGCCCGGCTTGAAAATATGAAGCAGGGACGGCCGGCGGATAAAGACGCAAATTTGCGTCTTTTCGGGGAGCCCGCAGCGATATCGCGTCCTGAGGCAGCTCGGCTGTGGCGCCGGAGGCACCGGGATCGCCTCCGCCCGATGGTGCCGCCTCCTGATCCGTCTGGGCCGCCATCGAGCCATGCCGCCAAACGTTCCGCCTCGGCTTGCGGCCACGCGCCCGCATCGCCCTTGGAAGTCGCCCAGATAATCACCTCGCGTGCGGCGATCAGGGACAGCACCGCGATGGCGTCGCGTCGGTCAATGGGCAGGCAGAGGAGATCGATGCGAAAGATCGCCAGGGCCTCCGGCGCGGCCGCGTCGCTCACACCGATTGCACGCGACGTTCAGGGCCGATCTGAACCGGAGCAGCTGACCGATGGTGATGACGCCGGAGGGCATTGATCGAGGCTCCCACGTTGCCACCGGATTTGCCACCGAATTTCAGATGACGGGGATTAAAACGGAGTGAAAGGGATTACAGCCCAACGCGGAAAAGGGCGGATTTCCGCAAGGCGAAGTGAAACCGAGTGAGCCAGATTACGGTCCGCCACGCATTACAAAACCGCTGCACTACCACTGTGCTAACCCGGCATAATCACGTCCGATCGATGGCCTGGATCGGCGCCATCAAGCCCAGAACCGCCATTTGCCACCCTGACTTCTGGAGATTGCGCTCCGGAGCGCCGCGTAAATACGTTGGGCTGCATCCTCCTGCAAGCCCGGGATTGCGTGGGAATAAGTGTCCATCGTGATCGCGATCGACGCGTGGCCGAGACGTTCTGATGCATCTTCGGGTGCACGCCGGCTTTAAGCAGCGCGGTGAAGACACACGCGCATGACAACGCGCGCTGACCGAGCTACGCCAGAGAGGTGCGTTGAAACTATACGGTCCCAACTGCATCGGCATCATCAACACTGCGATCGGACCAACCGCGTCGTACAGCTCGCCAATGACGGAAATCGATCGTTTCACTCCGGGCCGTGTCATTGCCGCGCCTGGCAACCATGGCGAAATCTTCGAGCGCACGACTGACGGCCCGTACCACCTCGACCGCGGCCTGAACCGGCTGTGGACCGACGGTGGGGCTGGTGCGGCCGTTGCCGATGCGCTGATCAAAACACGTGACATTCACCGCCTGGGTGGTCGCCGCGACGGATCATGTTGGATCGGTCCGGAACGGTACGAAGCGATCGGTCAACCTCCTGCCAGCCAGCCGGTCACGAAAGGTCCGAACGAACCATCCATGAGCCATTCGGTCATCCGATCCGCGTAAAGAAACAGCAACCACCCAGAGAGGGCCAGAAAGGGCCCGAACGGCATCGCCGTAGCCGCAGTCATTCGCTTGCCGGCGAGCGCGGCCACTCCGGCGGCCGCGAGTCCGACGCAGGCCGCCAACAACAATACCAGCGGCAGCAAGCCCAGGCCCAACCAGGCGCCGATCGCTGCCAGCAATTTGGCATCGCCCATTCCCAGGCCGTCGCGCCCGCGAAAACGGCGATAAGCCCATGCGACAGCGGCCAGGCTGAGGTAGCCCAGTACCGTGGCCAGCAGGTGGTCGGCGAGCGAGTCTGGCGCGTTGATCCCGGTCGTTGCCAACCCGAACGCCAGCAATGGTAGCGTCAGCATATCGGGTAGGATCATGGCTCGCAGGTCGATCCAGGCCAGCGCCAACAAAGTCCAACCGAACAGACATGTGACCCATGGCGCGTCATCGACTGCGGCCACTGCCCACACGGCAACCGCGAGTGCTGCCAGTTCGATAGCGAAGGGGAACAATCCGAGGGCTTCGCCACAATACCTGCATCGCCCGCGGGAAAGTGCATAGCTAACGAACGGGATCAGATCCCGGCAGCCAAGCAGGTGACCGCAATGGTCACATTCTGAGCGAGCCATCGCGACGGGCCTTCCTTCAGGCAATCGCAAAATCAGCACGCCGAGAAAGCTGCCGATGAAAGGGGCGAGCAAGACCGGTGCGAGCCAGCCGGACACGCCAAATGAAAAGTTGGCAATCACCTCCACGCGGAAGCACTCTCCATCGCCTCACAGGCCTCACAACCGGCACGGCGGTTCGTTGCTCTGTGACAATTCGATGGCAGAACGAGGGTCCGTGAAGTCGAGTGGCGGTAAGTAAAATGCCTCCTGCCCGCCTGGATCATTTGCTCCTCCCTTGCCTCAGCGATTCGCGGTGCTATGGACTCTCCTGATGTAATTTCATAGGGGCGAACGCATGACCGAAACGCGCGAGCACGACCAACGCGGCTTTACATTGCTGGAGATCCTCGTCGTGATCGCTATCCTTGGACTGCTGATCGGCCTCGTTGCACCCGCGGCGTTGCGCCAGCTTGGTTTCGCTCGTGTGTCGGTAGCAAAGCAGTCGATCGAGCGGATCGGCTCGATCCTGGATATGTATAAATTGGATGTCGGGACTTACCCTGATAGTGAGCAAGGCCTACGCGCCCTGGTAGAACGCCCGACCGGTGTGGAGTCATGGAATGGCCCGTACGTGAAAGGCGGCGTCCCTTTGGATCCATGGAATCATCCCTACATCTATCGGAACCCATCGCCGCGCGCCGGGCATGACTACGACCTTTGCTCGGCTGGTCCGCCAACCACCACAGTCAGCACTGACGCCATCTGCAATCCATAACCGAGGAGCGCGAGTGTCGACCAATACCAATCCGCGCTCGTCGACCGATTGCTTACGGGGCCAGTGTCACCTGACGCCAGGGCGCTTACCGCACGGGGCGCCACTCGACCTTGGCGGCATTCTGGCTGGTCGGCGCATGACGATCGACAGTTCGAGAGCCACTGTCGCGGCAGGTGGATGATCCGCATGGCGCCGCGGCGAAACGACTGGTGCGCCGGCGCGGGCTTCACTCTGCTCGAGGTGATGGCGGCGCTTGTGGTGCTCGGCCTGATCCTCGCCGGGCTCTCAATCGGGCTTCGCTTTGGTCAGCAGGCCCTGGTGGCCCAGGCCCGCGATACCACGGTAGAAAACCAGGTCGGTCCGGTCGACACGGCCCTGCGTTCCCTGGTCGTAAAGGCATGGCCAGGTTCCGTTGGCGCCGAAGCGCGGTTTGCCGGCACTGCGCGGACCCTCTCGTTTCGCACCATGATGCCGGAGAGTCTGACGGCCCAAAGGACCCGGGACGCGGATGTCACGATCGGCGTGGATCAGGCACACCGGCTCTATCTGGCCTGGCTGCCCTGGTATCGTAACTGGATCGTGCCAAAACCGCTGCCTTCGCGGATCGATCTGCTGGCCAACGTCGATCATGTCGAGTTCGCATACTGGGACCCGAGCCTGCATCTTCCCCCCGGCGGCTGGGTCACCGCCTGGGTTGGCACAACGGTGCCAAAATTATTGCGCATCAGGCTGGTGTTCACAAAGGATGCAGGCTTGCGCTGGCCCGATATTGTTGTGGCGACCGCACGCGATCCATGGACGTACTGACCGTGCCAACGCGCTCTACCGGGATGATACTGCCGCGCCCCCCGGTGACACTGCCGCGATGACATCTCGCCAGGTCGCATCGCACCCGCGCGGTTTCGCTCTGGTGATCGTGCTTTGGTCGCTTGGAATGTTGGCTTTGCTTGGCACCCAGATGACAGCAACGACGCGGGTGCAACTGCATCTCGCCGCTCAGGCTCGGGACCAGGCGATGGCCGAGCAAGCGGCCGATGGGACGATCCGCCAGGCGGCGTTCATTTTGCTTGGCGGCGGCCGGCTTGGCGCGGCTGGTACACCGATGCACATTCGGATCGGGGACGTAGAAGTTGCTTTCAGCGCCACGGACGAAGCGGCCAAAATCGATCCCAACGCTGCCTCAAAGGACGTCTGGCGGGCTCTGCTGGTAGCGGTAGGCGTCGATCCGGCACGCGCCACCATCCTGGCCGGTGAGATTGCCGACTGGCGCACCAGAACTGCGGTTTCATCGTTTGGCGGTGCCAAGATCGACCTCTATCGCGACCGCGGCCTCCCATACGGGTCAGCCGATCATCCATTTTACTCGGTCGATGAAATCGGGCTCGTCCCGGACATGACGCCGGACATTCTCGCCAGGCTGCGGCCGTGGCTGTCGGTATATCACGAAGGCGACGTGGATGACCCTGGCACCGCGACTCTGGCCGGGGTGGCGGTGGCCGACGCGGGCAATTCGAAGTCGGGCGGCCGCTTGTTCAGCGGTAATATCGTCATGCGTGTGACAGCCGTTGCAGCTATTCCTGGTCGGGCCCGCTTCGTGCGCTCCGCTGTCGTGAGGATCCGCGCCGACCCAGACGCAGAAGCTGAAACCGCCGGCGACCTGGTTCAGATACTGACCTGGGAATGACGCGGGCCAGGCATGGTGTTTCGCTATCGGACTGACCCGGCCGTATCAGTGCCCCGCCGGCGACCGCCAGCAAAAGCAGAAATCTCGGTATCTGCCAGTACTGTTGGCAAGCGCCCTAACCGGTGCGATACAGTCGCACGTGATCCCATGAGGACGATTGGAAGCAAGGCGGCGCCATGGCTATTCCTTTCCTCGCATGCATGGTGGCGGCTGCTTCCTTCTACCATTTGCCGCCGCGCGTCTTGCCGTCGATCCAGGTGGTCGAGGGTGGCAAACCGGGCATCGTCAGCCGAAACACCGACGGTTCTGCCGATCTTGGCGTCATGCAGGTGAACACGCTCTGGGTGCCGCAGTTCGCGGCGATCACCGGCATGACGGAGGATGCAGTACGCAACCGGTTGACCTTCGATCCCTGTTTCAACATCGCCGCCGCAGCCGCAATCATGCGTGTGTATCTGAATGAAGCCGAAGGGGATTTGCTCCGCGCGGTTGGGTACTATCACTCGCATACGCCGGAACGTGCCAGTGAATATCAGGAAAAAGTGCTAAGCGCCGCAACCAGGCTGTTTGTGCGGCCAACGCCTCAGTCGGTGCCGGCCACCGTCACGGCGGCTGACTACCCCTGATTTCGCTGCGGGACGTTCGCGAAGCGACGCCAGTAATGACCTTCCGCGTAAGCGCGTTGAGGTGGTATGCCCGCCGAACCAAACCGACTATTGCGGCGGCGTGTCGTGACGGATCGCTCGCTGCAACCGCTCGCGGATCCGGCGATTGGGATCGTCGGACCCCGACACCTGTTCAGTCCGCGACAACACCGGCACCTGCGCCGCGGCCGGCAGTGCCGTTTGCAGATCCTCGGTCAGCGCGCGCGCATCACTTTGGTCGCGGATCACATGTGGTGTGAGCAGGACCAGCAACTCCGTGCGTTGCCGCGTGTTGGTTTGCGTGCCGGCGAGTGCACCCAGTAACGGAACATCTTTCAGCCAGGGAATGCCCTGGTTGCCTCTGCTGGTGTTGTCCTGGATCAGACCGGCAAGACCGATCGTCTGACCGTCCTGCACGACCACGCGAGAGGTGATGCTCCGCTCATTGAACGTGGGACTGTTGATGCCTGTGGTATTTGGCGTGTTATCGACTTCACTGACTTCCTGGCTGATATCCAGCGTGACCTGGCCACCACTGTTGACCCGCGGCGTGACTTCCATAATGACGCCGGTGGGCTGATAGGCGATTGAATTGATCACCGGCGCATTGGCGGTCAGCGTGCTTTGCGAGCTTGCCGTCAAATAGGGCACCAGCGCGCCGACCTGAAGCCGCGCCGGCTGGTTGTCCACGACGGTGATTTGTGGCGAAGACAGCACGTTCACTTTGGTCACCGCCTGCAAGGCAGAAATCGCGAACGGCGCACCGCCCTGCCCGCTGCCACTAACCAGGAAGCCCGGGAAAGCCGTTCCGAGTACGGTATTCGACACCGCGGTCACCGCCTGAGTGGCGTTGTTCAGGATTCCGTTGATACCACCCGATTTAAAGAAGAACTGCGTGCCGTATTGCAAATTGTCGTTCAGCGTGACCTCGGCGATGGTGGCATCGATGCGCACCTGCATCGGCGTGATATCGATCTTGCGGAGCATCGCAGCGACGGTTTCGTCCTCTTGCTCGGTGCCATAGACCAGGACAGCGTTGTTCTGGGCGTTCGACAGAATGCGCATGGCATTCTCCGTCTCACCACCTTGCGACGAGGGCTGCTCAAGGCCACCCAGTAATGGATTTGCCGTCGGGCCCGCGACCGACGGCGGGAAGTTCGCGCCCCCCTGGCCGGTTGCTGGTGCCAGCGGGTTCGCACCGCCAAGCGCGCTGATCCCGCCAGCCCCAAGACCGGCCGACCCGAGGCCGCTCGCCCCGCTCGCTCCCGCCCCAATTCCGCCCGCTGCAATGCCGCCACCCATGGCGCCGGCCGTCATGCCCGAGCCGATCCCGGCCCGCGCGGCGTAGCCACCCCCGCCGGCGCCTCCGTTGCCTTGCATCGCCGACTGTGGCAACGCCGTGACGTTGTTCGGCGTGAACGCCATCTGCAGCGTGTAGGCGATATCGTTCGCGTTGCTGTTCTGCAGGTAGAACGCGTGCCAGACCCGCACCGTGGTGCGCCTCTGTCGTTCGATCAGATCGAAAATACGATGCGCCGCCTCAATGTAACTCGGTTGCGGTGAAATCACGAGCACCGCGTTCATCCGAGATAGGGGCAGGACGCGCACCAATCCGCCGAGGCTGGTGCCACTTTTGCCGTGAAACGCATCTGTCATCGCATCAGCAAAGTCTTTGGCGGTGCCCGAAGTGACCGGCATCACGGCGTAGGACTGGCCCGCCAACGCGTCGGTGTCGAAGCTTCGGACCAGAGCGGTGAGTGATTGCACCTGGCCGGGATCGCCGCTGATCAGCAGGGTGTTCAGATCCGGCTCGGCGGCGATCTTCGCGTTGGGCCCGGCCAGTGGCTGCAACACCTTCGACAGATCGTCAGCCGAAACGTAATTCAATGGTACCACCAGGGCGCCGGCGCCTCCTGCCGTTGCCGCCGGCACCACGCGATACAATCCGTCGGCGCGGACCAGCGCCGCTCCGACGCTGCCCAAAATGGTTTCCAGTGCAGGCAGCAGCTGCGCGGCTGTCAGCGGGCGGGACGTGCGCAGGGTTACGGTTCCCTTGACCGCGGGATCGATCGAATAGTTCAGGCCCAACATGGTTCCCAGGATCTGGGCGACTGCCTCGCGAACGTCGGTATCGGCGAAATCAAGCGAGTACTGTGCTGGCCCGGACGCTGCGGCGCTCCCTCCGGCACCACGTCTGACCGACCCGTAGGAGATCCGCGTCGGCAGCGGCGGCGGGGTATAGACGGTCCCGTTCAACCTTGGCGAGGCTGCCAGGTTCCCGAGAGGTTCCGGCAACGTGGGTATTGCCACGTGCTCCGGCTTTTCGCAGCCGACCAGGGTAGCCAGAACAATGAGTCCCGGCAGTGAACGACGAAGAACAATGGGTTTCACCGCGCGCCTTCTCGGTTGCGATTGCCCCGGACGCCGGGCGGGGAGATGACAGCCGGGGATGGGATTTCGGAGGACGTGCCAGCCGGCGGAATCAGGTACGTAGGACGCAGCACGCGATCTCCTTCCGATCCTGACAGAGTAACGATACCTGGGCCGATGGCTCGCACCTTGAAGGCGCCAACGGCATCGCCCGCAGCCGCTGCATGAGATTTGCCGTCAGCACCGGCGAAGATAGCCCAACCGCCGGACGGCCCAATAATCACGCCGGTCAGCCGAGGCACGTCTTCCTGCGCAGTTGCCGCCCCGGCGGATTTGTCCGGAGTGTTGGAGGGCCGCCGTGTGGGGCTGAACAAGGGACGCTCGGTCATAGAGGTTGCGATATCTGCGAGTGCCTCGGCATCCAACCCATGCGGCGAAGCCGTACCGGTGCCAGGCTTGGCGGCCGGCGATGGACCAGCCGCTGCAGCAGCATCCACCGGGGAAGCATCTTCCTCCGGTGTCACGAGTTCCCATGTGAGCAGAACACTCAGCACCGCGATCAGACCGCATAATGCGACGATGCGTCTCATGTGACACGCCACAGTCTGCAACTCCGAACGCCGGCGGTACCGCGGGCGCCGAGCGCCGCGCTGGGTTGATCGCCCGACCGACGTTCACAGCAGTCATGCCGGAAGCCTTCTCGAGCAACCAATCTGCGCTGGGCGATCATGGCGGCTCGGCCTTTGCCGCCCGGTATGAAGTCACGGTCATACTGACATCGATCGGTATATCGTCCTCACCCGGTTTGCCGGGTGGGCCGCGCAGCAACAGCTCGTCGACAACCATCGGCGTCTCGGACCGGGACAGCGCCAGAAGCAACGCCACCAGCGAGCGATATGGCGCAGTCAAGGTGAGCCGGACGGCAATGGCGCGCAAATCGCCCTCGGCCTGGCCGGGCAAAATCTCCTCGCTGCCGACACGCACGCCGGCCCGCGTCGCCAATCCTTCAATACGTTGCTGCAGCGATGCCGCTGCCACCGGATCGTTTGCACCAGTCAGCAGCACGGCCGAGGCGTCGTTGTTCGCTCCCCGGGAGGAGGTCGCGCCACTGTCCACCGTCGCGGCCTCACGCTGCAATTCCGGCAGCGACTCAACGAGCGACGCCATGCGGTGTGCGATTGCACGCTGGCGCCGAAGCAGTTCAGCGCGATCATCGTACCAACCCCAAAGGGGGGCGATGGCACCAATCCAGACCACGACGGCGGCCAGCAGTGCCATACCCAATGCGAGCATCTGGCCCCGTCGCCCGGTGGGCAATGCAAGCGCCATCGTCAGGACCCAAATCCAGCCTGGATGGTGAAGATATCCGTCCCGTTTTCAGCACGCACCACCGGCGCCCCGAAGGCCGGGTTTTTCAATTGAGGGTCGGCCGCCATTGCGGCGATCAATTTCGTTGCGGCGGTTGAATGCCCTTCAATGGTCAGCTGGGTGCGACGGAGCGCGACACTGGTCAGATACGTGTCGTCCGGCAGCAGATCGGTCAGATCACCAAGCACGCGCAATGCGACCGTGCCACGCTCCCGCGCCGCGGCAATCCGGCCGGCGCCTGCCGAGCCGGCCGCGATCTGTCGGCGCAAGGCATCCACCTGGTCGATGCGAGGACGTAGCGCCGCAATCTGTGCATCGACGTCTGCCAGGGCCAACGACTGGCGGATAAACGGCACCGCGATCACCGCGGCTGCGAGTGCTGCGGATGCGCCTGTTGCAACGCGCCGGCCCAGGCGAATGCGGGCGCGACGGGCCGTATCGTCGTGATCCAGCGTAATCCGCGGGATGGCCTTGTCGGCCTCCGCCCGCGCCGGCCACTCATCCGCAGACGCCAACCCCGTCGGGAACCCGTTGGTTGGCGGTTCCAGCGCCTCGGGTCGTATCGATAATGCTGCGAGCCGTTCCAGCGGATCTCGTACCCAGGCCTTTGGTACGACTGCAATATCCACGAACATTGTGCCGGCGGCGATGTCCCGCGACACGATACGATGCGAATACAGCACATCGGCAGCGGCAAATGGCGTCAGACGGTCCATTTCATAATGCAGCAATTGATCGAGGTTCGCTGCAGCGACCATCGGCAGCGTGGTTCGCCGCACCAGAAACGGCTGGTCCAACGTGACCACAACCGGCTCGCCGCGGCGGCGCGACGCAAATGCATGCTGCCAGGCTGCTTCGGTGGCATTCGCCGGAAGCGTCACAAGATGGGTGATTTTCCCGTTTCGCCTGCGAACTATGCGCACGTTTCCCTGCGCGGCCAGGTCGTACGATAGCAGCAGCGCGTCCTTCGACCTCGCGGAAGCGCCGCTTGTCAGGGGCGCGACCAGGTCGCGCATCTGCTCCGTCCACCAGGAATATAGCGCCGCCAACATTTGCGCGTTGTTTAACGTTTGGGACCGCTGGCCGGCAATAGGGCGCGTGCCGGTCGCATGCGGATAAAATTATGACAATATGGGATTGGCAACGAAATAAAATCGTCGAAAGAATGAAATTATGCCAACTTGCTCAGAGCGGCGCTGACGGCCCCGCTCATCCGCGCGGGTACTGCTGGCCTTATTCGCTCAGCCGGGTCGCGGGTCACTCGTCATGGTCGATCCATCGGACCGACCGACAGGCAGCGCGTCTCGAGCGAAACCTGATGCGGCCGAGTGGCACCCGGCCACGACATCGTGATGCGGACGGCGAATAAATCCGCACGCAATGGAGGCGACGACTGATCCTCGTCGCCCCGCGCGACGGTTTCCGTGGCAGCCCGGTTGATCTGTGACTGCCAGGTGTAGCCGCTTCCATCGTCGCCCGATTGTTCGCCTGGTGTAAGCGGCGCCCCATGACACAACACGGCCAACCGGGAACGAGCCCGCGCGACCGCCTCATCGGTGCGCGCTGCCAGCCGAGATCCGAGCAGTCCGTCGGCTGCGCCGCGGTAAAGAACCGCCAGCGCAATCGCCGCAATGGCAAAGGCAATCAAGACCTCAAGCAAGGCGAAGCCACCATTCGCGGCGCGTCGCATCGGCCGACGGTACGGCGTGGCAGCCCGCTCCGCTCCGCCAATTGAATTGCCTGCGGAGCCACGCATGGCATGGCTGACACATCTCACGACGCTGCAGCGACGACCACGCGGCCGGTCAGCCAATCCACCTCGATCAGCCGCTGTTTGCCGTCCACCAACACGCGGAGCGACCCTCCCGAGGTGCTACCATCCGGTGCGAACAGGATCCGCGGCTGTGCCATCAGCAGGGTGACCGACGTCGCAAAATTCACCTGAGCATTGTCCAGACGGAACCCGTGGCCGTCAGGGGACGCGGTAAACGGTACCGGATGGCCCTCCACCATGGCACGCGAGCGGGCAATCCGCAGCGCGCCGGTGACCCGAGACGTCGCGGCGGTCAGCTCCAACGTCGTGTTCCGTCGCGGCAGGAAGCCGGCGACGATGCCCAGAGCCAGACCAAGGATGACCAGGACGACGATGGTCTCGATCAACGTGAAGCCGCCTTCTGCCGCCAGGGACAGGCGCCGGGGCTGCAAAGGCGGCCCCTTTCGACGCCGCATCATCGCGCCAGATCGTTCAGGCTGAGCATCGCGAGCAAAAGCGACGAGACAATCCCCGCAATCAACGCGCCCATGATGATGGTGATCGCCGGGGTCAGCAAGGACACCAGCCGTTCCGTAACCACCCTTACCCGCTCCTCATGGATTGCCGCCGCGCGTAACGCCATCGGGCCATGCTGTGCGGTCTCTTCCCCCAGCCGCAGCAAATGGATCAGCCGCGCCGGGAACAACCCGGAATCACCCAGCGGGGTAGACAGACCTGCGCCTGCCTTGGCCAGGGGGATGGCGTGGTCCATCGCTGCAACCCCAGCCTCGTTGCCCAGTACCTCACGCGTGATACCTAGGGCAGTGATCAGCGAGACCCGGTTGACCAGCAAGCTACCAAGCGTGCGTGCAAGCCGCGCCGCCATCACTTCCCGTAGCAGGCCACCGACGATGGGCAGCTGCAGCTTAAATCGATCAAATGCGAGGCGCGGCCCAGGTTGGCGCAGAGTGACGCGGAACAGCAGCAGTAACAGCAGCAGGACCAGCAGGACGATCAGGCCGTAGCGAGACACGAAATTGCCGGTGTCGATCAGAAATTGTGTGGATGCCGGCAGAGCCACGCCGCTCTGCTCGAACAGCGGCACGAATTCAGGCAGGACCTGAGTCAGCAACAGCACCACGGCACCGCAGGCGGCAATGAGCAGCAGGGCGGGATAGATGAGCGCAGACTGGATGGTCGCAGCGAGGCTTCGTTCGCGCTCCAGAAGATCGGCGAGTTGTTCAAGCGTCGCCGGCAGTGTGCCGCCGGCCTCACCTGCGCGCACCAGCCCGACATACAAGCGGGAAAAACTGCCGGACCGCTTCGCCATCGCGGCCGCGAGCGAATTCCCATTCCGCACGTCGTCCCGCAACGCCACGAGCACCCGGCCGGTTCGCCGGTTCGGTGCCGTCTCCACCAGGAACCGCAATGCGTGGTCGAGGTCCTGACCCGCGCCCAGCATGGTGGAAAGCTCGCGGGTGATGTTGGTGACGTCCTGGCGGGTCAACGCGTCCCCACGGCCTAACGACCACGAGAGGCCACCAATCCAACCACCACGCGCCGGGGTTACTGCCAGTGGCATCGCACCGTCGCGACGGATGTGCGCCAACACCGCAGCTTCGTCCGGGGCGTCCATCTCGCCGTCGAACGCCCGGCCCTTGCCGTCGACGGCTTTGAAACGCCACGCCGTCATGGTTCGTCTGCTTCGATACTGCGGCCGACTTCTTCAATCGTCGTGTCGCCGGCCAGAGCCGCTTCGATCCCGGCACGGAACATTGGCACCATGCCGGCGTCGACCGCGGCACGCTCGATCTCGGTGTCAGCGGCGCGCGAGAAAATCAGCCGCTCGATCGTGTCATCCGGTTCCAGGAACTCAGCGATCGCCAGCCGGCCCCAATATCCGGTACCACGGCACGCCGGGCAGCCAACCGGATGAAACAGCGTTACCGGTTGGCCCGGATTGGCCTGATCGAGATTGAACCGACGCACCAGTTCCGGTGGCGCCGCGGCAGGCTGACGGCAGGTCAGGCACAGGCGCCGCACCAATCGTTGCGCCATCACGCCACGCAACACTGCTGCTATCTGATAATCGTCCACTCCCATATCGCGCAGCCGTGTAATCGAAGCCGCCGCCGAGTTGGTGTGCAGGGTCGACAACACGAGATGCCCGGTCAGTGCAGCCTGCACCGCGGTCAGCGCGGTTTCCAGATTGCGGATTTCACCCACCATGATCACGTTGGGATCCTGGCGAACGATCCACTGCAACAGACGATCGAACGTGAGCTTGATCTGCGGCTGGACCTGAATCTGGTTGATGCCGCGTAGGTGGTATTCGACCGGGTCCTCGATCGTGACGATTTTCCGGTTTATGGAGTTCAGCGTCAGCAGCGCCGTATACAGCGTCGTGGTCTTGCCGCTGCCGGTTGGGCCGGTGACCAGCACGATCCCGTCCTTGCGATCGAGCGCTCGCGTCAGGCGCTGCACCACGGCCGGCGCGAGACCCAGATGCGGCCAATCGAACGTGACGGCGCTACGGTCAAGAATCCGCAGCACCACGCTCTCGCCATACATCGTCGCCACAGTCGAGACGCGGAAATCCACGTCCTGGCCACGCACCGCGTATTGGATCCGGCCATCCTGCGGCAACCGGCGCTCGGCAATGTCGAGCTTCGCCATGATCTTGATGCGCGAGGTGATGGCGGCCGCCAGGCGCATTGGCGGGCTCTCCGCCTCGTGCAGTTCGCCATCGAGGCGGTAGCGGACCCGCAGCACATCCTCGAACGGCTCGATGTGGATGTCGGATGCGCCGATCTCCACGGCTCGGCCGATGATCTGGTTCACCAGCCGAATGACCGGGGCTTCGCTGGCGAGGTCCTTCAGGCGCTCGGCGTCCTGCTCTGGAGCCGTATCGGCGTCGTCAGTTGCGGCAGTCTCCGCTTCCGCCGGCAGCAACCGGTTCAGTGCGGCCTCAAGTTCGACGGGAACGGCGGCGCACACACTGACCCGCCGGCCGACCGCCGCGGCCAGCGCAGCTGGCGTGAATGTATCGAGCGGATCGGCAACCGCCAAATAGAGGATACCGCCAACATCCGCCAACGGAACGGCGCGTGCATCGCGGAGGAAGCGCGGCGAAACAGCGGCCACACAGTCCGGCAGTGCCGCCGGATACTCGTCTGGTGTGACCACTGGCCGACCGAGCAAGATTGCCGCAGCCTCGGCCAGTTGCCGCTCGGTGACCAGGCCAAGCTGCAACAATACGGCATCGAACCGTTGGCCGCTATCTGCCGAGCCTCGCCGTCCCCGCTCGAGCGCGCGCGGATCGCAGCCCAGATCAGCCAAAGCCTGGGCGAGGGTCTCGACGGTCACCGGGATCGGGGTGGCGATATCCATATTTGTATCCATTATAATCCGGGCGCGCCAGGATTGCGATGCGCGAAGATGCGGTCCCGGTCAATGGGATCTCGTGCGGCGGTCGACAAGAATGGTTCAGCCGTCATAGCGGCCGCTGTCGCAATTCCAGGGCCACGTCCCGGCTTTCAGGTCTCGGGCAAAAAAGTCATGCGCGGTGCAACAACCTTGTGGCCTCGCGCCGTCGGGCACGAGGCAGGCGAACCATCGCCACGCGCGTAGCAAGGAACGGTATAGCAACGCCGGCGTGATCGGGGTCAGCAATCGCCGTGGATTGCGGTTCGTCGGCAGGTGTTTCCCGTCCTCTTGCCGCACAATATTCATTATCGTTGGGCGAAGTGTCATGTGATCAAACGATTACCATGCAATGCAAAGCGAATCCGCGCACATGTTCATGACAGTTCTGGCCGCGATCATCGGCGCCGTCGCACTGGTGATCCTGTTCATCCGGCTCCGGGCGCGTCTGGCACTTTCCCTGGCGAAGCACCGGTCGCTGACCGGACATCCCCGCATGGCACGGCGCATTGCGGCGCTGATGCCGTTCCACGATTACGATGATCAGCGGTTCTTTCGTGCCGACGATGCGCGGGACGACGTGGCCGCACGACGCCGGGATGGGTTCCAGAGGCTGTCGGGGTTCTGGCGGCAACGCTTCGCCCGGACTCTGGCGCTGACCGCCGAAACCATGGCGGGCGTTTCCGACCTGCAATTTACTGCTGCGTACCGCGTGCCATTTCAGTTCAGCCGGTTGGTTCGGCAGCATCTGCCGACCGGATCATTTCTGGCATCGTCCTCCGGCGTGACGGTCACCGATCTCGACGGCAACGTGTTCTACGACCTGACCGGGTCGTACGGGGTCAATCTGCTTGGTCATGACTTCTATAAGGATTGCATCGCGCGCGGCGCGGAGCGGGTGCGCGAACTGGGCCCGGTACTGGGCTCCTATCATCCTGCCGTGGCGTACAACGTGGCACGGCTGCGCGAAATCTCTGGCCTGGATGAAGTATCGTTTCACATGTCTGGCACCGAGGCAGTGATGCAGGCGGTGCGGCTGGCCCGCTATCACACCAACCGATCGCATCTGGTGCGGTTTTGTGGCGCCTACCACGGCTGGTGGGGCGACGTGCAGCCGGGCATCGGCAATCCGATGCCGGCTGACGGCACGTACACCCTCGCGGAAATGTCCGAACGCACATTGCATGTATTGCGCACGCGGCGCGACATCGCCTGCGTCCTGGTCAACCCGTTGCAGGCGTTGCATCCGAATGCCGCCGCTCCGGCAGATGGCTCTTTGGTGGACAGCGGGCGGCGAGCGGGGTTTGACCGCGCTGCCTACACCACGTGGTTGCAGCAACTCCGGGCGGTCTGCGACGCGCGCGGGATCGTGCTGATCTTTGACGAGGTGTTCGTTGGCTTTCGATTGGCGCTGAGGGGAGCCAAGGAATATTTCGGCGTGCAACCCGACCTCATCACCTATGGCAAGACCCTCGGCGGCGGGCTACCGGTTGGCGTGCTGTGCGGCCGCAGCGATCTGATGAAGCGCTACCGGGATGATCGCCCGGCGGATGTCTGCTTCGCCCGCGGGACGTTCAATTCGCATCCTTACGTCATGGGGGCGATGTGTGAGTTCCTGCATCGCCTCGACACGCCGGAGGTCCAGAGTTTGTATCGGGATCTGGATTGGGTCTGGGACAACCGCGCGGCGCAATTGAACGAGCGGCTGCAGGCGGCCGGGTTGCCGGTAAGAGTGGCCAACCTCTCGTCGATCTGGACAGTCTATTATACGGTGCCATCCAGGTACAACTGGATGCTGCAATATTATCTCCGCGCCGAAGGGCTTGCGCTCAGTTGGGTCGGCACCGGACGCCTGGTGTTCAGCCTGAATTTCACCGATGACGATTTTGCCGCGGTCGCCGACCGTTTCGTCGCAGCGTGCGAAGCGATGCGGGATGAGGGTTGGTGGTGGACGGACGGAAGCCTCACCAATCGGGCAATCAGGCGGCGGATACTACGCGAAATGTGGACCCACCGCGGCTTCCTCAATGGCAAGCGGCCGGCGCTGGCTGACCGTGCCGAGGCGCCGGTCAATCCGGCATGGCAGGACGCTGATGAGCCGGCTCCGCCGATCCGGGACGTAAGCCGACCGAAAGTCACGATAAATGAGGAGTGGCATTAGACCAGGCAACTGCCGCATCGCTCATTGCGGGACTTCGACGTGGCTCAAACTCGCGGTTTGGCGATATCGTCCGGACGACAGGCTGCAGCGGGAGAGAGGCAGCAGGGCGCGGAGGATGGATTGCGCGGGTCCCGAGTGGTTGAATTGCCGCAGCCATAGCGCCGACGGTCCGATATAAGGTTCAGCGATGTTCGGGCTGAATATTTCCGGCGGGCCTCTGACTACAGAGAGTCCCCCAGTGGCCGCCAATCCAGGATATCATCAGGAACGTCAAACGGTGCGCGGTCCCACTCAGAAAGCCCGGTTGAATGACGCGCCGCTGCAGTGGCAGCAGCGTCTGGGGACGCCCAACGACCCCATCGACGTCCGTTGAACTGAATAGCCCAGTACCGCCGTTGCCTGGTCAGGCGGACAATGCCCGAGTTATCCTTGTATTCAAACGCCATGACAAATTCCGTTGTCCAAACCGTCACAAAGCCATCACCAAATGGTCATGTTAACGCCGATTGGTTCCTGGCTGTCAACTTGCGAGCAACTCCTGGAATTCGCCCGCCCAACGAACGCCGTCGTTACGGATATGGCTCGGCCAGAATCTCGAGGCGGTAGCATAACTGCACGCGCGGAAGGCGCACGGGCGGCACATCCATTGGAGCCACGGCCTGTGCGCTTAAAACGATGCTTCCGCTCCCGACGCCTGAGCAGCGTGCGGGAAGCGGAAGCTGAAAGTCAGGTCAGAGCACCGGCACGTAAAGAGCCGGTGAGCTGCGCCGCACCTGTTTCCTCAGTGGCCGTATTTGCCGAAATCGAACAGATCCACCAGATCGCCGATGGCCGGAGAGTTCACCGGCACATAGGGATTATCTGCCACCTTCGGGTTCGGAAAGTTATCGCGGCTCCGATGCGTAATCGGACCGAGATTCCAGTTGCGCTCGATAAACTTGGCGATCGACACGTGATCAGAATAAGTGTGCGAGATATGGCCGCCCTCGCTAAACCTGGAGATCACGAGCAACGGAATTCTGGTGCCATCGCCAAAGTAGTCGAGCGCCTGAACATAACCCGAGTCATAGTATCCACCGCCCTCATCAAAGGTCACGAAGATCGCCGTATCCTTCCAAAGCGTCGGGTTGGCCTTCACCCCGTCGACGATTTTCTTGACAAAGCCCTCGAACAGAATGAGCTTGGACGATGCCGGGTGGCCATCGACGAAGCCACTGGGTTTCACGTACGACACGGCAGGCAACGACCCATTCTGAATGGCTGCATAAAGGTCTGTCGTGTCTTTGAGATGCGCAGTCCTCTGGGCCGCATCGGTCATGATCGAAGTCGAGTATTGAGCCCAGTTGCAGATGTTACAGTACTCATCGACCGGATTGGTGTCATATTTGTCGTTGAGATACAGGTTGAACTGGTCGCCGTAGTAAGCCCAGGAAACCTGATTTGCGTTCATCAGGTCGCCAATGTTGTGCAAGGTGGACGGGGGAATGGTATAGATATAGTTGCTCGAGTTGGTGTCGGTATAAGCGTCCGTGCCGTCACCGAAATAGCCCGGATTATAGTTGTTCAGCAAGTAGTAGTGCCTGGGCTCGCACCGCGAATGGATGCGGGTTGGCAGTGACCCGAGATAGTCAAGGATCGGCCTGACGCCAGGCTGCGAGGGATCGGCACAATCGGTGTAGGATCCGCCACCGTAATTTGAACTGGCGCCGGGAGTGCCAGAGCCGCCGCCGTATCCGTCCTGGATGTAATAATTGTTGGTTCCCGGTTGCGGATTGGGATTTTCGATTTCGCTCAGCGAACTGGGGTTCCCCGCCAGAGGCACTGTCGGATCGTTGGGGTTAACGCCGTAGTTCGGCGGTACAGCCGGATGACCGTTTGCATCGCTGAACCATATTGCATCGCCGGCACCCAGCATGATGTGGTTTGCACCGGTGCCGCCGTCCACCGCCTGGTGATAATTGTCACTCATGGAATAGGTGTCGGCGAGCGATTTAAGATAGGGGGCGTCGCCTTGCTGGATATTGTAGAAGCCCATCGAGGTCGAGCCTTCTCCGGTCGAAGTGTTGGAGAAGCCTGCCGGCTGAGCCGCGCCGTTCGAACCCGCGCCGATTGTCACTTCCACCCAGGGAAACAGATCCGCCAGGCAGCCGGACGTATTCGAACTGGTAATGGCAGCGGCATCGCAATCAAGTTGTTGCCACATCTGGTAGAAACGATGCACCGGACTCGCCGCATAGGCGTCGTATGGGTAGGATTTCGACGTGAGCTGGTACGGACCCGGCGGCAGGTGACTGGCGTCGTGCCCGTCGTAACTGAGGCGGGCGTCTGCCACGCCGGATGCCTGGCCGGTTCCTCCGGTCAACAGGTACTTATAATAATCGCTCGCCAGACCGTTTTCAATTCCCTGTGCAGCCGCCTCATTGGCGCTGCTGTCGCAGGACGTCCCGGTGGTTATTTTGAGCGCCTGGCACACATACGGGGTCGATGGACCGCCGGTCACCGCAGGAGGTAATACCTGATAGGGCTGGGTCGGCGGATTGATCTGATAGGTATCGGTGTCCGAGCCCTGGTTTTGCATCGCCTTTCCATAGCGCGGGCCCGGTGAACCATCAGCGTTGATGATCTTCTTGGAAAGAAGGTTCCAGACCGTCTCATCTTTGTTTACCGGCTGGTAGGTGGCGAAGATGTGGTCGAACGTGCGATTCTCACCAATAATGACGATCACGTGCTTGATCGGCGTCTCAGTTTGCTCAGCTTGTGCCAGCAGCGGTATCATTGCGTTGGTGACCATTGCACACACCGCAACGCACGACATCAACTTGTTTCTGAAGTGCTTGCGTGGACGACTATGACAACTCATGTTTCACCCCGTTGGTTCGAGCATCAAGGCAGCCACTAATGTTACGTAATGAGCAATGTCAGTTGCTTGACCGTTCGATGAAGATTCGGTGGTGATTTCTTGACATCACTTGTAATGAACCGAGGATAATGCGTCGTGGCCATTTCAGCCGTTCGCGTCCTCGGATCGAGTTCACTTGGAAGCCGCGAAGCCGGGGCACCGGCCCGCAGGTCGTTGCGCTCTCAGCCGTGTCGGGCCGGCATCGCGCCACTCGGAATCGGCCGGTCGGACGCATCTGCCGGGTCGCGGACATGGCACGGTCCAGGTGCCTCGGACAGGTGGGTGAACTGCGCCCTGATCATCTGCCTCGTGGCAAGAGCGCGGAATGCTACCCAATGAATAACCGACGTTATCCGGCTAAAGCGCTGACTATTGCCGGGCGCCCGCGCGGGCCATGACCGCGCTGCACCATATTGTGTTGCCAGCAGAACAAGGCTCGTCTCCCGTGACGGTTCCGATCAACCTTTGCCGGTGTCGCCGGAGCGAAGCGCAGCCGCGAAACTCGCGCGCAGCCCAGATTCCGACAGTCCGCGTTGGATCACCACAATTTCGCTGCCAGTACCTGCCCATGCCGCCTCGGCACGCGGCGGCAGCCTGACCAGACCATGCAACACATGATGCACGGCCTGAAGCACCAACGGCTGCTCGACCCCCTCGACACGCGCAATGCCTTTCAGCCGCAACACCTCGGCACCATGCAACGACAGCAGCGAATCAAGCCAAAGTGCCAAAGCTGGCCCAGGGACAGGGGCATCGGCGCGCAGAACGACCGAGGCGATGCCGGCATGGTCGTGGTGGTGGTGATGGTCATGCGTCTCGACAGTCGGGCGCAGCCAGGTTTGCGGGCGCTCCTCGGGACCCAGACCGAACACAAGATGCGGGGTCACGTTGCCATTGACCACACGGGAAATGGACGCCTGGGCGTTGAAAGCGCGGATCGCCTGCTCTGCCGCATCCACATCCGCCGAGCTCACGAGGTCGGTCTTGGTCAGCAGAATGCGGTCGGCGAACGCAATCTGATTGCGCGCCTCGTCCTGGTCACGCAGCTGCCCACGCACGTGGATCGCATCGGCAGTCACTACGATGCCGTCGAGGTGGCAGGGATTTGTGGTGCCAATCAGCGTGTGCACCACCGGCGCCGGGTCGGCGAGGCCGGTGGTCTCAATGGCGATGCGGCGGAACCACGGCAGTTCGCCGGCCTCCCGCTTGCGGAACAATTCCTCTATCGTATCGAGAATGTCACCGCGCACAGTGCAGCAGATGCAGCCGTTCTTCAGCAGTACGGCATTCTCGATCGCCTGCTCGATCAGCAGGTGATCCAGGCTGACCTCGCCGAATTCATTGATGATCACCGCGGTGTCCGCGAGGTCTGGCGCGCGCAACAAGTGGTTCAGCACGGTTGTCTTGCCGCTGCCAAGGAACCCGGTAATGACGGTCACCGGCACCGAATTGGGTCGGTCACTTCGCATGGGCCGCAAAATCCTTCACAGTTAGCGGCAACAACGGGCGGGAGGCGAGATCGTCATGGCAGCGGAAGTCCATAATATGCGGCTGATATCCCGCGACAAGCTCGCGGGCTTCGGCAATGTCGGAGAGGGGATGAGTATGCAG
>Ga0187867_10001422_pt1 | contig 20667 bp, 15 predicted proteins | sample June2016WEW_13_1_FD_132976 | JGI IMG/M metagenome (GOLD analysis project Ga0187867, IMG submission 132976) | Peatland microbial communities from SPRUCE experiment site at the Marcell Experimental Forest, Minnesota, USA - June2016WEW_13_10 | ecosystem: Environmental > Terrestrial > Soil >...
CCGCGCGCTGGGCATCGAGTCGGAACTGCGTCTGGAATACACCAGCCATCCGGTCGCACTGCACGACCGCTTCCTGTTGTGCACCGACGGCGTGCACGGATCCCTGGTGGACGAAGCCATAGCTGATATCATGCGGGTGCGTTCGGCACCTGAGGATACCAGCCGGGCCCTGGTCGAAGCGGCGCTCGAGTCCGGTAGCACCGACAACTGCACCGCTCTGGTGCTCGACGTGGTGGCCCTGCCGACGGCGCGCTCGGAGGATGTTGGCGGCGCCATCATGCGCCTGCCGCTGATCCCGACACCGCAGGTCGGCGATACCGTCGACGGCTTCGTGCTGAATGTGCTGGTGTCGGAGGGCCGCTACAGCCGCCTGTTCGGCGCGATTGACGAGGTCGACGGCGGCACCGTGGTGCTGAAATTCCCTAAGCCCCAGGTTGCCGCGGTCTCCACTTACCACGCCGCCTTCGTCCGCGAGGCCTGGGTTGGCACCCGGGTGCACAGCCCGTGGGTTGCGCATGTGATCGAGTTGCCGCCCGGCCGGCAATCCTGCCTCTACACTGTGATGCCGCTGTATGTTGGCGAGTTGCTGGAGACCCGCCTCTCCCGTTCGCCCACGATTGGGCTGGAAGAGGGCCGCACCATCGCAATCCGGCTCGCTCGTGGCGTGGCAGCACTGCACCGTCTCAGCGTCATTCACCGCGACATTAAGCCGGACAACGTCGTTATCGAGGCCGGCCTGTCGCCCAGGCTGGTCGATCTCGGAGTGGTGCGGCTGCCGGGCCTGGAGGATTTCCCGCCCGAGGCAATTCCCGGCACCACCGCGTACATGGCGCCGGAGATGTTCACCGGCGAGGCGGGCAGCGTCGGCACCGATATGTATGCTTTGGGCGTCACGCTGTTTCGCGCTTTCACCGGCACGTATCCTTACGGCAACGCCGATGCCACCAGTGCGCCGTCCCTGCAGCGGCCGCGCGATCTCGGCACGTTGCGGCCGGATTTGCCGGCCTGGGTGCAGGCTACTCTCAGCCGGGCCATGGCGCTCGACCCCGCCGAGCGGTTCGCCGATATGGCGGAGTTCGCGCATGAATTCGAAGCTGGACCGCTGTATGCGCCGCCACCGGTGCGCCGCCCGTTGACGCTGTATGAACGGGCGCCGGTGCGGTTCTGGCAGGGTGTGGCCGGACTGCTTGGCCTCGCGCTGATCGCTTCGTTGTTGTGGAAATAGCGTCTGCCGGCCGCCATGCCGTTGGTGACGCGAGCTGCGGCGGTTTCACCTGGCTGAATTGCAGCAAAGGCTGGATCGGTGTGACGCCGCCTGTGCGCCGCCCCTGGCAGCCCGTCGCGGTGGCGGCCTGATGCCGAGCCGTTAACGGTCGGTTAATCTATTGCGTGATACAAAGCAGGAACCGTGCCCTGGCGTTGCGGCCTCGGGTTCCTGTTTGGCGAAAAACTCGCGCGACTGGCTGACCAGCGAGAAGCGTGATGACTTCCACCAGTATTGCGTTAATCAAAAGCGCGTTTGCCCGTGGCAAACTACCCCATTTCGGCATCCAGGCCGACGGTTCCATCGCATACGATTCGTCCGACTTCGCCATGACCGCCGACCCGTTATCTCTCCCAATGGTTGATCCATACCTGTCCGCTTATGTTGCATCGGCGTACTGGGCTTCACCCGTCGGCCTTACGCCTTACGTTGATGCGCCGGCGCCCCTGCCGGAAGCGGGCGCGCCAGCGTCTCTGGGCACCACGTCCTCCGGCCTCACCATGGTGCTTTATTTGCAGGAGCCGGGCACCTCGGCGCCAATCAGCGTCACCGACATCAATCAAGGTCAGATGGGTGACTGTTACCTGCTCTCCTCGATCGGCGAGATTGCATTGCTGGATCCCAGCTGGATCACCCAGATGATCCACGTCAACGCTGACGGGACGGAGACGGTGACGCTCTACGAAGCGTCGAACGGCAGCCTGCCGACCATTGGCACCACGGCGTACAAGCCGGTGGCGATCAACGTGACCAACACGTTCCCCAGCGACTCCGTGAACAACGGTGCAACCCAGGACGTATACGACGGGCAAAAGGAGATCTGGGTCCAGGTGCTGGAGAAGGCGGTGGCGACGCTATACGGCGGCTACAACGGCATCGCCAATGGCGGCATACCGAGCATTTCCATGGAGGAACTCACCGGCTGCACGGCGACGTCCACCTGGGCCGGCGGGATTTCCCTGCAGCAGTTGCAGTCCGACAGCGCAGCCGGCGACCTCATCACCTTCGATACCGAGGACAACCCGACCCTGCCGTACGGGCTGTATGGCGACCACGCCTACATGTTCGACGGACTGACTACGGTGAACGGCACCGTCATGGTCAACTTGCTCAATCCCTGGGGCTTCGATGACCCGAACCCAATCCCCTTCTCCGTAATCGACACCGTCTGCGACGAGGTCGACGTCGGCAAGGTCAGCGCTCAGCCCGTGGGACCCTCGCTGGTCCAGCAGACCGCCAATCAGACCTGGACGCAGGGCTCACACGTGTCACTGACGTTACCGTCAGGGACGTTCAGCGAACCGTCAGGGGGAAAATTAACCTACACGGTGAGACAGGCGAACGGCCAGGCGTGCCCATCGTGGCTTACCTTCAACGCGACGACCCTGGCCTTCGCCGGCACGGTGCCGAGCGGGATGGAGGCCTTGTCGCTGGTGGTGACAGCAACGGACGCCAATGGCCTGGCCTGCTCGGACAGCTTCGCCGTCACGGTTCCCGCCGCACCGCCCAGTTTGGCGCACCAGACCGCGGAACAGATCTGGTTGGAGGGTTCCAAACTCTCGTTCACACTGCCTTCCAACACGTTCGCCGATCCAAACGGCGAAACGTTCAGCTATGCCGCGACCCTGTACAACGGGCAGGCGCTGCCGTCCTGGCTTGCCATCAACAGCAGCACCGGGACCTTCACCGGCACGGTCGGCAACACTGCCAGTCCGCTGATGATCAAGGTGACGGCCACTGATACCAGCGGGTTGTCTGTTTCGGAGACGCTCGAGGCAATTCTCGCCGCGCCGCCACCGACATTGACGGTTCAAACTGCCAATCAAACCTGGACGGCCGGAAAGGCGCTGACCTTCACCCTCCCGTCCAATACGTTCACTTCGGTGCCTGGCCAGATCCTGACATTTGCCGCAACGCTCCCCGCCGGGCTGACGATCAATGCGTCCACCGGCACGATCAGCGGGACTGTTCCGGTCGGCCTGGGGGCCTACATCATCAAGGTCACGGCGACCGAAACCAGTGGTCTGTATATTTCGGAGACCTTCACGACCACCGTTGTCGCCTCGGCGCCGATCGCGGGTCAGACGCCGCCGCAAACCTGGATCGCACACCAGCCAATCTCGTTCAGGCTGCCCGCCAACAGTTTCGTCGACCCGCAGGGCGAAACCTTGAGTTACACCGTAACCGGCCTGCCGGCAGGGCTCACCTTCAACCCGACGACGTTGACGATCAGCGGGTCGTCCGTGCTTCAGTCGAATTCTCCCATCAAAGTGACCGCGAAGGACCAGAGCGGGTTATCGGCTTCCGAGACGTTCCAGGCTTCGATCATCGCCTCGTCGCCGACTGTCCATCAAACACCGGTGCAAACCTGGACGGCCAATAAGAGCGTGTCACTGTCGGTCGCCTCGGCCTTCACCGATCCGCAAGGCGAGACGTTCACCTACTCGGCGATGCTGTCCAACGGCCAGGCGCTGCCCACTGGACTGACCTTCAACACAACGACAGGCAGCTTTGGTGGCACCGCGCCGACCGCGTTGGGCACGCTGGCCATCACGGTTACGGCGAAGGATCAAAGCGGATTGTGGACCTCAGAAACCTTCCAGTGCGTGGTCGCGGCCTCGGCACCGACGATGAACGATACGCTGGCGGCAGCGTATTGGGCTGCCAACGAGGCGGTGACATTCGCCTTGCCATCCAATGCCTTCGTTGATCCGCAGGGCGAGATGATGACCTACGCGGCGACCATGGCTGATGGCTCGGCGCTGCCGAGTTGGCTGACAGTCAATAAGATAACCGGCGCAGTCACCGGCACCGCACCTGTCGCACCACAAACCCTGAAGCTGACGGTGACCGCGACCGACCAGAGCGGCCTGTCGAGCCACGAGACGTTCCAGGCGATCGTGCAAGCGGCCGCGCCATTCGTGGCAAATCTTACCGGCTCGCAGATCTGGGCGGCCGGAAAGGCGGTCTCGTTCACGCTGCCGAGCAACACCTTCGTCGATCCGCAAGGCGAAAAGCTGACCTTGTCGGCGACATTGGCCAATGGCTCGGCGCTGCCGGGCGGATTGACCTTCAATGCGTCGAACGGAACCTTCAGTGGCACCGCACCGATCACGCCGGAAACTTTGGGGCTGAAAGTGACGGCAACCGACGCCAGTGGCCTGTCGGTCTCGGAGCTGTTTTCCGCGACAGTGCAGGCAGGCGCACCGACGCTGGCGCACGAGACCGCCAACCAGGTCTGGACCGACGGCTCCTCGATGAGCTTCCTGCTGCCGTCGAACGCATTCGCCGATCCACAAGGTGCCGCACTGAGCTACGCAGCGTTTGAGACCAGCGGCTCCGACGCAACGAGCTGGCTGCACTTCTCTGCGGGTCTGGCCGACTTTACCGGCTCAGTGCCAAACGGGCTCACTGGGACGATCGGCATCAAGGTGGTTGCGACTGACACGTTCGGGCTGACAACGTCCGAGTCGTTTGGGCTGACGTTCGGGGCCTCCGGCGCGCATCTTGTTGCCGCCAGTGCACCGACCGGCACGGAGTTGCTCGCCTTGCATGGATGACGGGCAGGACTTAGGGCATGATTGCTTCAAGGTGAAGCAATCATGCCCTAAGTCCCCTTTGTTTGGGAGCGTGATTCACGATTTCCGACCAATCGGCCTCAACCGATCGCGCTCCAAGGTGGACCAGACTGGTGCGATAGCGATGCTACGGATGCCGAACCGCGCCTGACTGTCGATACCCAACTGTCGATCGCGATGTCTGCGCATGGCACCCAATCGGCCACCGGAGCCGCATGCGCCAACCCAGCCCGCAACCTCACGCCGTCTTGAGGAACTCGATCAGCTTGGTCACCGCGGTCGGCTTGTCGGTCTTGTCCAGCGCCGCCAATTCGGCGGCCAGCCGGTCCAACGCGGCCTCATAAATCTGTCGTTCCGAAAAGCTCTGGTCCGGTTGGCCGGAATTCCGGTGCAGGTCGCGCACAACCTCAGCAATCGCCAGCGGGTCGCCGGAGTTGATCTTCGCTTCATACTCCTGCGCGCGGCGCGACCACATCGTGCGCTTGATCCGCGCCCGCCCCTTCAGCACCGCCAGCGCGTCGTCGAACTGCTTGCGGGTCGCCAGCTTGCGCAAGCCCGCGCTACGGGCCTTGGCCACCGGAACCCGCAAGGTCATGCGGTTCTCTTCGAACGTTATGTGGATCAGTTCCAGACGGTGACCGGCAATTTCCTCGGTGGCGATGCGTTCCACCTTGCCAACGCCATGCGTCGGATAGACAACATGATCGCCCTCCACGAACACCTCCGCTTTCGCTGGAGCGCGTGGAATTTGCTGCGGCCCGCCGTGCGACGGCCGGTTCATCGGCGGGGAAGCGGGCTTCGGCGTTGCCGGAGTCTGAGGATCGACGGTATTCGCTGGGGCGTCTGACATTGTTGCTGGCTGTTCCATATCGTCTTTGGGCGGCTGCGTTGCGCCGCATGGGTCGATCACGGCGACTCCCAAATCCCCGGGCCGCGCCGACTGGGTCGGTTCAGGGTTTGCCGGGGCTGGGCGAGAAGTACTGTTCCTTGCCGGGCTTGTCCTTCCACTCGTCGGCGTCGTCCGGTGGCGGACCTTTGCGGGTGATGTTCGGCCATTCCGCCGCGTAAGTCCGATTCCGTTCAAGCCAGGGCGTGGCTTTGTCATCGCTGTCGGCCACGATGGCTTCAGCGGGGCATTCCGGTTCGCACACACCGCAATCGATGCACTCGTCCGGGTGGATCACCAGCATGTTCTCGCCAACGTAAAAGCAATCGACCGGGCAAACCTCCACGCAGTCCATGTATTTGCAGCGGATGCAGTTCTCGGTGACCACGTAGGTCATGAAAATCCCTCGACACGTCAGATGGTCACGGTTTCCCGTGAGGCAATGGCTGCTTTGAGCCGAATTTCAAGCCCCGCGTATGCCGTTGTTTGGAGCCGCGCGCAAGGTCCCCACCGAAGCCGCGGAGCAACAGCCACGGGCAGCCAATGGCCCGGCGCACCCGGATCCCACCGGCTCGACCGGAAATTACGCCGCCTGCGTTATCGCCTGAGGACCCGGCCCAGACGGCTCAGGCAAACCGCCCACGACAACCGCCGTGCTGCTCGCCGCCGGCGGCCCCCAAACCAGCCCCCCTGGTGTCAAACACACCGGACAGGCCGCCCGCCACGCCGTCTGCGGCGTGTGGCACACCGAGCAACGCCACTCCGGGTCGGGGTCCGCCGCCGCAGCCTTGCGCAACGCGTCCCGCTGCGCCAACCGTCCGGCCTCGGTATCGCCGCGCTCCTCTTCTTCCAGTTCCGCGTGCATCAGCCACGCCCGCCGCTGATTGAGGCCAGAATTCTTCACCGCCTCCAAATGCCTCCGCGCCTCCCCCACCACGCCGGCGTCGAGCGTCGTGCGGGCCAGCAGCAACCGCGATTCAGGATGCTCCGGCAGCCCGGCGGTCAATTGCTGCGCCGCCTTCACGCGCGCCATCTTGTCGGTTGCCGGCGCCAGAGCCATCGCCGCGATGTCCGGATGCGGCGCCCGCTTCCAGCCCTCGGCGAGCACCGCCAGCGCATTCTTTTCCCGGCCTCGCGCGCGTAACAGCCCAGCGCGGGCTATCACTGCTGGGGTAAATGATGGGTCGGACTTCAAAGCCTGACGGGCGAGACGGTCAGCCCGGTCGGGGTTTGTCTCGGCCAGCGCCGCGCCGGTCGCCAGCGCGGCAACCGGCGAGGTTCCAGTGGCGCCGTTGCTGGCACCCGTCCCCGCCAATGCCAACGCCTCCGCCCAATCGCCGGAGCGGATGGCGAGCTGGGCACGCTCCTGCCGCAGCCAGGCAGCGCCGGGGTGCGCTGCCTCGGCCTGGCGTGCGAGCACCGCCGCATCGGACCATTTCTGCTGCGTGATCGCGTTGGCCAGCAGGCCACGCAACCCGAGAAACGCCGCGTCCTTCCGAGCCGCGAGCGCCTGGAACGCCGCCGTCGCCTCGTCATCGCGCCCGGAGAGCCGGCCAGCTTCGGCCGCCAGCAGCAGCGTCTGTGGCGTGTCGCCCAACAGCGCACGGGCTCGGTTGGCCTCACGCCGCGCGTCGGCTTTCTCACCCGCAGCCAGCGCAACCAACGCGCGGGTTACCGCCAGATCGCCGGCGCGCCGCCGCCTGCCCCCACGCCACAGCGAGCCGGCGCGTGGAATGAACACAACCAGCAGCACCAGCCGCACCAGAACGTAAAGCACGATGAACAGCAGCAGCAGCGCGGTGACGGCCAGCGAACTGCTGGTCTCCACTGTGTACGGACCAATGTCGATCGAGATACGGCCGGGCAGGCTGGCGATGAACCAGGCAAACGCAAGCACGACGACGCCCCAGAACAGGGTCCGCAAAATGCGATGCATTACCCGCTCTCCCCGAGACGACGCATTACGGGCTCTCCCCGAGACGACGCATCACGCGCTCTCCCCGAGACGACGCATCAGGCGATCTCCCCGCGCCTGCGCATCAGCCGTTCTCCGCCAGCGAGGCCAGCGCTTCCCGTGCGGCCTGCAAGGCGGTCGCGTCGGCCAGCCAGGGCGCCATCTTCGCCGCCGGCGGTCCCGAAAGAGCGGCAACCGCCTTGGTCGCTCCGCTCAGATCGCCGACGTCAAGGAGGACCCGAGCGCGCGCCAGGATCGCGGCAGTGGAATTGCCGATCACCACGTGGTCGCCCTCGCGCACGGTGATCAGCCGGAAATCCTGCAGCCGTGCCAGGACGCGGTCGAAAAACGGCTTGCCCTCGGTATCCGGCACGCTGACCTGCAACGCCTGCTGCGAGGCCGCGGTAAACGCCAGCCGCAACCCGGCCTCGGTCGGCGGCGCGGTGGTGGCAAATCGGGCCAGTGCCGGCGGCGCGTCCGGAATCGAACCCAGCGGGCGGCCCGCCGCCAGAGCAATCTCCGCCGCATTCACCTGGGCCAGCCGCGTGACCCGGTCCGAGGCACCGGCGAGTTTGCTCTGGTTCGCCGCCAGTTCGCCCACACGGTGTTCCACGGCATCCAACTGGCCGCTGATGTCGGCGGGATTGTGCGCCGAGAAGGCACTGACCTGGGCTTGCAGCGCAACGACCTTGGCGGCATCCGCGGCTTGCTCAGCCTGTTGCCGTTCCAAAGTATCCAACCGCGCCGAGAGCGCCTGAACGTCCGGACCGGCGGCGCTCTGGGCTGAAGCTGCAGAGTTCGGCGCTGATCCCGTGGGCCGCGTCGCCAGCGCTGCCACCCGGGCTTCAAGGATCTGGAGTCTCGCCTGCAGGGGACCGAGATCAGCTGCCGGCGCCGCCGTGGTCTGGCCGGTCACGGGCAGCCGCGCCTCCAGCGCCTCCAGCCGTTGGGTCAACGCAGGCAGACCCTGTTCCAGTCGCGCCACTCGGGCGTCGAGCATGTTGATTTCGGTCGCCGTGGTGTCCCGGCCGCCGAGTCCGGGCAAAAACCATCGCAGCGACGACTGCACGAACCCCGGATTTTGCCAAATCCAGACGCCGCCGACGATCACGAACAGCAGCAGCACGCCGACGATGCGGGGCCATATCCGAGCCCTGCTCACCGGTTCCGGATGGGCGGCAGTCGCATCCGGTTGGCCCTGTTCCTCGCCGGTCTCCGGATGGGCGCCCCAGGGCTCAGCGGCGGCATCACCTTCCGGGGCATAACCGGGCGCGGCCTGGTAGTCGTGTCTCGGCTCGTCTGTCATTGCAATAACGCCAGCATGTCATCCTGGGTTGGTTTGGCGGCGACGCGGATCCGCGCCCAAGGCACCTGCCTTAATGCCATGGCGGCCCGAGGCCCGATAGTGATGGCTTCTCGATCGGCCAATGCACCGAGCAGACCGGCCTGCCGCACCAAACGCAGGAAATGCCGTGCGGTTTCCGCCGAAAACAGCAGAACGGTGCGGGTGCGATGGTCCTCCAGCGCCGCTCTTGCCTGATCCGGCAGGTGCGGCACCGGCATGGCGGCATAGGCCACCCGGCGTGCCACCCGGTACCCCGACGCGCGCAAATCCGCCGCGAGCGTCACACTTTGACCTTGGCCGGCGGCCAGCAGCAGCGTCCCGTCCGATGGCCTGACCCGTGCCCGGACAAGAGCGGCCAGCGCCACGGCATCGCCATCAGCGCTGGCAAGGTTGGTAAATCCAGCCTGGCCGGCCCGGCGCGCCGTGGCGGCACCCACCGTCAACATCGGCAGCGAGCGACAAAGTGCCGCCAATGCATCGACAGCATTGCCGCTGGCCAGCACGACGGCGGCAATTCGCTCCGGCGGCAAACGGATGGGGAGCGGCCGAATGTCCAGCAGAGGCGCCACGATGGGCAGCAGGCCGATGGCCGCGACGCGGGCCGCCGTGTCGCTCGCGCCTGGCTCGGGCCGGGTGATGAGCACGGCACCGGCTTTGCCCGTGCCATCTGCCGCCGAACGCTGCGTCATGCAGTATGAATGACCCAATGCAGCGCGCCCGACAACCGCCGAGCCTTCCGCGTCGTCCGCGGCGATGGGCTGGAACAGGCCCGGCGAAATCCTGACGGTGTTTCGATCCGCGCCTGCGTCCGCGATGCTGCCGAGGAATTCCAGGAACTGGGTCGAGCGGATGGTGGTGTAGGGGATCCCAGAAGTCTCGATCAGTTTCTCCTGGGCCATCTTGGCGCGGAAATAGCCAATTTCGGGCGACCGGTCGATGCCGACGATGGAGAGCGCGACATGGTGCCGGACGCCTGCTTCAAGCTCAGCCGCAAGAAGGTTGCGGCCGGAGCTCTCGAAGAATTCCAGCACCGCCTTGTCGTCAGATGAGGGGGAATTGGCGAGGTCGATCGCCACCTGCGCACCGGCCATGACCTTTTTGAGCCCCTCGCTGGTGATGGTCTTGGTGCCACTTTGCGGCAAGGCCGCAACGACCTCGTTGCCGCACTGGCGCAGAATGGCGACGGTCTTCGACCCGATCAGGCCGGTGCCCCCGATGACGACGATCTTCATGGTTTCACTTCCTGGTCGATGACTGCCGACGCCACTCGGGTTCAAATGCACCACCTTGCGGCCACTCGGAATTGATCAGTTCATGCCGATCCAAAACCGCGCGGTTTTGTTCAAGACCCCGCGACGGCAATCAGCGATGGTCTTGTGAGTGGCAGCCCGGCCTCCGGGCGCCTCACGGGCAATTTGCTCCTTCGAAGTTGCCCAAGTGGCTCAAGGGGAGCCCGCGGTCTACCTGCATACGCAGCGCCACGCTTTCGCCTCCGGCGCCCGAAGCAATCGCATCAGTGGGCAGATGCGCAACGTTGCACGCGGAATGACAACAGAGGAACTGGACGTCGCAAGCCGATTTAACGCCCGGCAGCCATAATCGCCGCCATACGTCGGTTGAAGCCGAATTCGGATATTCGGCGCCCGGCCGATGAGGGATCAACGCGTGACATGCGATCAATGACGGCAGCCCATTACGGTTCGAGCCGAACGAAGCCTTCCAGGGCGCCGATCAGATGCACGCGCCCAGAAAGCTTCGATTACGAGGACAAATCCTTTGGATAACTGGATTTGCGGCCTGTCGCTTGTCGCGCTGACTCTGGCAATCCACGCTACAGGTGTAACATTCATGGTCTCGGTGCTGCGCGGTATCCGGCTTCGGCTGGAAAGCCGGAGCCTTCACTTACCGCGTGTGTTCGCGATCGTGATTGGCGCGATCACTTCAATGGGACTGCTGCTTGCCGCATTACACGGGATAGAGGCCGCGTTCTGGGCTGCGGCGTATTTGTGGCTCGGCGCGCTCGGGTCGCCTGAAGCTGCGATCCTCTACTCTGTCGATGCGATGGCCACGCGAGGCGCCTCGGGGGTCACGCTCGAGCCGCACTGGCAGATGTTGGGCGCCTTGGAAGCCGCCAACGGTATGCTGCTGTTCGGTATCAGCACGGGCTTCATCTTCTCGGTTATGCAGTTCTACTATGAGCACCTTGTGTTTCGGGCACTGTGGGGCAGCTCGGCGGCCAGACCCGAATAGGACCTGATTTCGAAACTGCGGGTCCCGCGCGCCAATCGGGCCGGTGCCGCCCATGGCAGTTGCCGCCACATCATCAGCGCGCTCACTTAAAGGTCCGCGTTTTCGTTGCACATTCATGACGGTCGGTCGGCACCGCTCAGGGCGGGCGAGTCAATGCGAATGTTTACCGCGGCGCTCAAATCCGGAATTTCCAGAACACCCGAATCCTGTCGCGAAAGCCCTATGCCGCGCCGCTCTGTATGCGCGAGCGTCGACCGCATTCGATCCGGCAATTTGAAAATGGGGCATGCGAACCAAAAAGACCTGACGCTCCGGCAAACGCAAACATCTCAGCGAACAATTTCGCGCACGTACCCGAGGCAGTTCACCGGCGTTCGCCTCGCAAAGGAAAGCCAATGCTGCTGTGCCAGAACGATCCGAGCGAGTGCTTTGCCAAGGTCCGCCCGGCATTTCGGCGCGCATTGAGATGCACCTTGAGGCTACGCTCGATGTCGATTCCGAGATCGCGAATGAGCGCTTTTCGATGACCAGGGGTTAGAACTGCAATCTGGACGGAGCCCATAGCGGGCAGCGGTGTGGGTCGCCGTGGAACGGGAGTAGCACGATGGATGAGCATGAGATTCGACAGGCACTCAACCGCCACTGGGCCGCCTCCGACGCAAACGACTTCGACGTTGAGCACGACATATACCGAGACGACGCAGTGCTCGAATACCCACAATCGGGCGAGCGCATCAGGGGCCGGCCCAACATACAGGCCTCTCGCACTGCCCAGCCAAACGCCAAGCGCTTCACGGTGCGCCGAATTGTCGGCACGGGGGATTTATGGGTGACGGAATTCATCCTGACATATGACGGCCAGCCGTCCTATACGGTGAGCATCATGGAGTTTCTGGATGGCAAGGTGGCCCGCGAAACTCAATACTTTGGCGACCCGTTCGAGCCGGGGCCTTCGCGCACGCAATGGGTCGAGCGAATGGGGTGAAATTCGTTCGCCAGTCCTGAAGGTGGTTCAGGCGGCACTGACCGAGGACGATGCCATGCAGTACCTGGCCCTGGCGACCGACTACGACGGAACCATCGCTGACGACGGTGTGGTCGACCAACCGACGCTCGCCGCTTTGGAGCGGTTGCGCAACGGTGCCCGTCGCCTGATCCTGGTCACCGGTCGAGACCTGACCGATCTGCAGCGGGTCATGCCACGGTTGGACCTGTTCGATCTCGTGGTCGCCGAAAACGGTGCGCTGCTGTACGACCCGGCCAACCACGAGGTGCAGGCGCTGGGTGCCGCACCGCCTGCCGCGTTTGTCGAGCGTCTGCGTGGACTCGGCGTGGCGCCGCTTTGGCTGGGGCGGATTGTCGTTGCGACCTGGGAACGCAATAAAGCCAAGGTATTCAGTGCGATTTGTGATCTCAGCCTCAACCTGCAAATCACGTTCAACAAGGGGACCGTCATGGTGCTGCCAGCCGGCGTCACCAAGGCGAGCGGTTTGCGCGGCGCACTGGTGCAACTCGGTCTGTCACCGCTCAATTGCATCGGGGTCGGCGATGCCGAGAACGACCTTGCCTTCCTTGACGTCTGCGGGCTGCCGGTAGCGGTTGCGAATGCCCAGACATCTGTCAAGGAACACGCCGCCTTCGTCACCACAGGCACGCGTGGCGCTGGCGTCGCCGAACTCATTGACCGACTTCTTGCGACGGACCTTGCCGAGGTCAACGCCACCGGCAAGCGAGGGCGAGTGGCACTCGTCGCGGACGATCAGGGCCAGCGGCTGCTCTACATGTCGAACGAGAGTGGATCTCGCAATTGTCATCGTGACCAGAGTGGGAGGTCGCTGCACCATGTTACGGAATGCAAATGACATGACAGCCGCCATGCAGCCCTATTTCACACCGGCCGCCACCTCCACGACTTCCGGCACCACAATCGACGAAGCCAACGTGGGGCAGCTCGCCGAGGTTGCGTCACGGGCGGTTCCATGATGGGCGTGATCGTTTCGGTTAATGTCGGACTTCCTCAGAACGTCGCGTGGCAGGGCAGGACAGTTCGGACGGCGGTCTGGAAAACGCCGGTGACGGGGCGGATTTTCGCCCGCCGGCTGAATCTCGATGGCGACGGCCAGGGCGACCTCCGCGGCCATGGCGGCGAGCAACGTGCTATTATGGTGTACCAGCTCGATTCCTACCGGTACTGGGCGAGCTATCTTGGGCGGTCGGATCTCGTAGCCGGGAATTTCGGCGAGAACCTCACAGTAGAGGGCCTCGCCGATAACGAGGTCTGCATCGGCGATCGCTTCAGGATCGGCGGCGCTGTCGTCGAGGTCAGCCAGCCACGCGACACCTGCTACCGCGTCGGCATCAGGCTCAACCACCCGGAGATTGCTGCGCAGCTGGTTGCACACCACCGGCCCGGCTTTTATTTCCGCGTCATACAGGAAGGTGAGATCGGCGCCGGCGACCGCATCGAGAAGCTCTCTGACGGCCCCGAGCGCGTGACGGTCGCGGAGATCGATGCGCTGCTGTATTCGGCAGAGCACCCGCCCGAGGCCTTGCGCCGCGCACTCCGAATTCCGGCACTCAGCCTGGACTGGCAAGGCTCGATGCTGGCGCTCCTCGCCGCTGCCGAAGCGGGAGGCACAACCGGCAACGCCGGCCTCGGCTTAGGCGCGTCGGCGCCCCTTGCGTGGCGTGGTTTCCGCCCGGTTGTGGTCGTTGCTTCGCGCCAGGAAAGCGCGGACGTCCGATCGTTCGAATTCGCTAACGAAGTTGGTTCGCCGCTACCACCGGCACTACCCGGCCAATACATCATGGTCCGCATGAGACCCGGCCCGAATGTTTCCGCCGTCACGCGAAGCTATTCGCTGTGCGGTCCGCCCGGGACTCCTAACTTTCGGATTGGCAACTATCGGATTGCGGTCAAGAACGAGCACGGCCTCGCAAGCGGCTTCCTCCACCAAAGCGTCCGGGCAGGCAGTCGCCTGGAGATCAGCGCTCCGCGTGGCTCGTTCACGCTCGCGTCGGGTGTAACTCCCGTGGTCCTCATCAGCGCCGGTGTCGGCGTCACGCCGATGTTGGCGATGTTGCATGCTGCGGCGGCTACAGACGCCGGGGCATCGCGGCCGGTTTGGTGGCTGCATTCAGCCCGCGATCGGGTGCACCAGTCGTTTGCCAAGGAGGCGGACGATCTGCTCGCGGCACTCCGTGCGTCCCGCCGCTGCGTAATCTACAGCCGGCCTACGCCGGAAGACAGGCCTGGACAGGACTTCGATCGACCAGGCCATCTTTCGCTCGAGCTGCTGCACGAGTTCGGGGTTCCCCGGGACGCTGATTTCTATCTGTGTGGTCCGCCGAGATTCCTCGAGGATTTCCAAAAAGGCCTGGCGGCATGGGGCATTCCCTGGCCCAGGGTCCACGTCGAAGTGTTTGGACCCACGGCCCCCCTCACGCCGGGCATCGCCGGCGTCAGCCCAGCCTTACCTCATCGTCCCGACGGCCCAGAGGGCGGCGGACCCATGGTGACGTTCTTACGAAGCGGTCTCGCCGTGCCGTGGGATTCCCGCTTCGGCAGCCTGCTCGAATTGGCAGAGGCCTGCGCCGTTCCGGTGCGTTGGGCCTGCCGATCCGGCGTATGCCACAACTGCGAGAGTGGCCTGGTCGACGGCGAACTCGCTTATGCGCCAGAACCATTGGACCCGCCAGCCGAAGGCAATGCGCTGATCTGCTGCTCAGCGCCGAAAACCGCCGTCGAACTCGACCTTTAGTGGCCAGAATCGTTGGACCGCGACACACAGATCGTCATCCCCGCGCCAGGCGCGGGGATGACGAGGGGCATCGTCCTGACTCGCGCTTCACTGATTGTGGGTACAGCAGGAGTAGAAAATGACAGAATACGACGCGATCATCATCGGAACCGGCCAGGCAGGCCCACCGCTGGCACGACGCATGGCGGGGTCAGGCATGCGCGTTGCCATCGTCGAGCGCGGCCGCTTCGGCGGCACTTGCATCAACACGGGCTGCACACCGACAAAAACCCTGGTCGCCAGTGCGTATGCCGCGCACGTGGCCCGCCGCGGTGCTGACTATGGCTTCAGCACCGGCGACGTTAAAGTCGATATGAAGCGCGTCAAAGCGCGCAAGGATCATGTCGTCGGCCTTTCCAATCGCGGAGTCGAGCGGTCTCTCAAAAGTCTGGAGAATTGCCGGGTCCATGAAGCCCATGCACGGTTCGTGTCGCCACGCGAGGTGCAGGCTGGCAGCGAGGTCCTGACATCCGACCAGATTTTCATCAATGTCGGTGCTCGTGCGACGGTACCCGACATCCCCGGCCTCGATCAGATCGATTATCTCACCAACAGTTCGATGGTGGACATGGACTTCCTGCCACGCCACCTGCTGGTACTGGGCGGCAGCTACATTGGTCTGGAATTCGGTCAGATGTATCGGCGGTTTGGCAGCGAGGTCAGTATCGTCGAGCACGGGCCGCGCCTCGTTACGCGCGAGGATGCAGACGTATCGGCAGCAATCACCGATATCCTGATGCGCGAAGGTATCAACGTTCTCCTCGGCGCGGAATGCCTGCGTTTCAACAAACAAGGTGACGACATCGTCATGACGGTCGATTGCGGCGGTATTTCAGAACTCCGCGGCTCGCACTTGCTTATTGCAACGGGACGCCGTCCCAATACGGATGATCTCGGTCTCGACCACGCGGGGGTCAAGCAGGACGAACGCGGCTATATCGTCGTCGACGATGAACTACGCACGTCGGTCCCTGGCATCTGGGCTCTGGGCGACTGCAACGGCAAAGGCGGGTTCACCCACACATCGTGGAATGATTACGAAATCGTCGCCGCCAACCTGTTCGACGGCGAAAGCAGGCGGGTGAGTGACCGCATTCCCGCTTATGCGCTCTACATCGATCCACCGTTGGGGCGTGTCGGCATGACCGAGGCGGATGTTCGCAAGAGCGGTCGCTCAGCACTGATCGCCAAACTCGCCATGGAGGATGTCTCCCGCGCCTTCGAAAAAGGCGAAACCGAGGGCTTCATGAAGCTACTGGTCGATGCCGAAACCAAACAAATCCTGGGCGCATCGTTCCTGGGCGTGAGCGGCGATGAGGCGATCCACTGCGTGCTCGACACCATGTATGCGAAGTCACCTTACACGCTGCTCAAACGCGCGATGCATATTCACCCGACAGTCGCAGAATTCATTCCCACGATGCTGGATGACCTCGTTCCGCTGCCAGCTCGGTAGCGCGATGGATCGCGGGCCAGGGTGAAAACCCGATAATCGTCTTGCCGAATCAGAGTGGTGAAGATTCTCTCCTGGACACGGGAGGGGACCAAAACCATGAGACCCCGTCTGTTCTGGCTGACCGGCGCACAATGGGTGATAATCGAACCGCGCCTGTCGACCGATATGGGTGGCCTCACGGGCATTCTTCAGGCCGATGGCACAGGTCTGATCAATCCATGGCAATCAAGGGTTCTTGGATGGTGATGCGACATTGGGCTCTCAACCCCATACCTGACCTTGTCTGCTGAGGTTCGCGGCATCGGGGAGCGAGGTCAAACGCACGGCTCGCAGGGCGGTCTGATTTACCGGGTCCGCTGCTCCACCTCTCCATCGCTTGAACCATCTTCTCCGTTCTGGACACCCGGTTCGCCGGCCTCCGCAACGAGGTCGTCCATCCCGCTGCGGTTACTGTAAAATATCAAGGTCATTAACGCGACAGCCAGCGCGATCGCGAACACGATACCCAGCATCGCTCCCACCGTGGCGGTCGCGTCGAGCCGGAGCCAACCAAACCCCGCCAAAGTCCAGATCAGCGGGAGCAGAATCACGGTGGCTGTCGTGGCGGCGATCGGGAACCGCGCCACCCACGGCAGTTGCCGCCACATCGTCAGCGCGTTCATTTGAAGCTCCACATTTTCGTTGCTCCTGCATGACGGTCGATCGGCACCGCCGACGGCGGGCGAGCCAGGCCTGATGTTTACTGCGGCGCGCAAATCCGGGATTTCCATAACACCCGAATCCTGTCGTGAAAGCCCGATGTCGCGCGGCGCCGCGCTCTCTGGGCGGGAGCGTCGTCGGCATTCGATCCGGCGATTTGACAACCAGGCATGCGAACCAAAAAGACCCGCAACACCGGGCGGCCCAAATGTCGCAGCGAGCTATTCCGCACACCTGCCCAGGGCAGCCCATCACCTTGCAACGGATGTCCAACATGACCGAGCAAAGCCACCAGCCAGATTCGGTCAATGCGCAGCCGACAGCGAATGAAAACGCTGCGGCTGCCCAGGACGTGAAGTCCTGGCAGGCACGGCCGCTTTCGGATCCGGTGCCGCAAGCGGGCCAAAAGGCGACACGGAAGCGAAAGCTTCTGGCAGGTGTGCTCGGCGTCGCAGTCCTGGCGGTTGTCGTCGTGTTCGGCATCCCTTGGGTCGAGGGAATGCTCAACACCGTCTCCACTGATGACGCATACGTGAACGGGCACGTGACGTTTGTCGCGCCCAGAGTGGCGGGACAGATTTCCCGCGTTTTGGTGGATGACAACAACCGTGTGCACAAGGGAGATCTCCTCGCCGAGTTGGACAAGGAACCGTACCGCATTGCGCTCTCCGAGAAGCAGGCCGCCGTGGACACCGCGAAAGCGGACCTGCAGGCGGCCACCGCGGCGGTACGCGCGATCGAGGCGCAGGCAGTGAGCCGACGCTGGGATCTGCAACACGCCGTGGAGAACGTCGATAACCAGGTTGCGTTATTGCACGCGCGGGTCGCCGATATCGATAAGGCCAAGGCTGCACTGGTGCTGGCCCAGCTTGACTTCGATCGGGCAAAGCAGCTTGTCACCAGGGATGATGTGCCGCGTTCGGTGTACGACGAGAGGCAAGCGCAGTTGGCGACTGCCACCGCCGAACTGACACAGTCCGTGGCTCAGGTCTATCAGATTCGCGTCTCGCTCGGGCTACCGGCGCAACCCGACGGAGGTGGCGATCTCGGCCAGGTGCCGCCCGATCTCGATGAGACCTTTTCGTCGGTGCTTGAGGCGCAGGCGGCGCTCATCCAGAGCGCTGCGCAACTCGGCGTGGCACATTCGTTCGACCAGGGGCCGAAAGCGATGCTCGACCAGTTCTATAAACTGGGCAATGTCGACACAACTTTCGCCCACTATGCGGCCAATGCCCCGGCCGTTAAGCAGGCCGAGGCAAAAGTCGAAGCGGCCGAGCGCGATCTCGCCCAGGCCGAACTCGATCTTCGTTACACCGACGTCATTGCCGATATCGATGGTGTCGTCACGCGCCGCAACGTCAATCCAGGCAATTATGTTCAGGTCGGTCAGAACCTGATGGCGGTTCGTTCGCTCAACGAAATCTGGGTTGACGCCAACTTCAAGGAAACGCAGTTGCGCGACCTGCGCATCGGGCAGCCGGTCGATCTGAGCGTCGATATGTACGGCGGCAAGCACGTCTTCAAAGGCCGGATCTCCGGCTTTACCGAGGGAACCGGATCGACCCTGGCACTGCTGCCGCCCGAAAACGCCACGGGCAATTTCATCAAGGTGGTCCAGCGGTTGCCGGTCCGCATCGATCTCGTCGATTACAACGCCGATCAAACGCCTTTGTTCATCGGCACCTCGGTGGTTCCCTACGTCTATGTCAACAAGCCGCCAACCGGACCCGATGCCGGGAGGTTTCTCCAGACCTATATGCCGCCGTCTCCGAACCCGGGTCCCACCGCCAGCGCGGCGAGCACCAGGCAATGAGCGACGCAGTCGTATCGTCGACACTGCCGACTTCCCGTCCCCGCTCGGCAGTAAACCCCTGGCTCATCGCCGCGGTTGTCGTGGTGCCGACTTTTATGGAGGTGCTTGACACCACGATCGCTGTCGTGGCGCTGCGATATATCGCGGGCGGGCTATCGGCCACCGTCGATGACGGCGAGTGGGTCATCACCAGCTACCTGGCCGCCAACGCGATCATTCTGCCTATCACCGGCTGGCTGATCGCGCATCTCGGGCGCCGCAACTATTTCCTGCTTTCCATCGGCGTATTCACCCTCGCATCGGGGATGTGCGGCATGGCCACCGGGCTCGGGCAACTGATCCTGTTCCGCGTGCTCCAGGGTCTTGCCGGCGGTGGCCTTCAACCGTCGAGCCAGGGCGTGCTGCTGGACGCCTTCCCGGTCGAGCGGCAAGGCATGGCCATGACGCTGTTCGGCCTCGCCGCGCTGATCGCGCCCGTCGTCGGTCCTACGCTCGGTGGCTGGATAACCGACAGCTACTCCTGGCGGTGGGTGTTCCTGATCAACGTTCCCGTCGGCCTGCTGGCCCTTGGTGCTTGCGCCCTCACACTCCGGGATCCCGATTACCTGACGGCCCAGCGCATGGAGCTCCGAAAACAACCATTCAGCTTTGACGGCATTGGCCTGTCGCTGCTGGTCATCACCATCGTCTGTTGGGAAGTGATGCTCAGCAAAGGCCAGGAATGGGATTGGCTGGGCGACCCGTCCTGGCGTGTACAGACGCTGGCGATCCTGTTCGTCGTAGGGCTGTTCGGGCTGGTGTTCTGGGAGTTGCGCCATCCGAGCCCGGTGGTCAATTTCCGGCCGTTGCGCGAGCGGAATTTCGCTGCCTGCTGCATCATCATCTTTTGCGCCTTCGCAGTGCTGTATGCTGCCAGCACCTCGTTGCCTGCCTTGCTCCAGTCGCTGTTCGGCTATGATGCATTTAGCGCCGGCCTGGTCATGTCGCCGGCTGGGTTCTTTGCCCTCGTCGCCATGCCATTCGTGGGGCGCGCGCTTGGTCGAGGAACCGATGCGCGGTGGGTGCTTGCAGCAGGTCTCTTGATCATGGCCGCGGGGAATTACTGGATGTCGCAGATGAACCTGGACATCAGCCCAGGACAGGCGGTCTGGCCGCGGGTCGTGCTGATCATCGGGCTTGCGTTGTGTTTCGCCCCGGCGAACGTGGCGGCTTACCTCTATACCCCGCTCGCGCTGCGCGGGGCGGCGGTCGGCCTGTTGAGCCTGTTGCGCAACGAGGGCGGTAGCGTAGGGACGTCGATGGCGCAGACCATTCAGGAGCGCCGCGATCAGTTCCACAGCCTCCGGCTTGGCGAATCGCTCGATGCCTTCAACCCGGCTGTGCGTTCCTTCCTCGATCAGGCCTCCGGACCGTTCCTGCAGCAGACTGGCGATCCGGTGGCTGCGCAGCAACTGGCCTTGCAGACGCTCGCAAACATGCGCGAGCAACAGGCATCTGCGCTCGCCTACTTCGATGTGTTCTGGGTGCTGGCCGTTGTCATGGCCGCGCTCGTGTTCGCTGTGCTGCTGATGAAACGATCCGTCGCGGAGAAAGGCGCTCGGATTGGCTCGGAGTGAGGTGAG
>Ga0187867_10001423_pt1 | contig 20643 bp, 23 predicted proteins | sample June2016WEW_13_1_FD_132976 | JGI IMG/M metagenome (GOLD analysis project Ga0187867, IMG submission 132976) | Peatland microbial communities from SPRUCE experiment site at the Marcell Experimental Forest, Minnesota, USA - June2016WEW_13_10 | ecosystem: Environmental > Terrestrial > Soil >...
GGCGTCAGGGATTCGAACCCGTTGCAACGCACGACGGCAATGTCGGCCGAACGCCATGCCTGGCCAGAAAGTTTCCTCCATCGGAGCACGGATTTGATCGTTCAGGTGGGTTCGATGCAGTCGCGCCGTGTAAGAACTTCGCCCGGCGCAATCAGAACTTCCTTCCCGCACCGGATCCGGTTCAGGTACGGATCCGGTTCAGGTAGTCGGCGGAGGCGTCGGGGCGTTCAACCGCCCGTTCGACGGGGCACTTAGAGACACCGCAGCGGACGACAGCAGCCCTCGTTTCATGCTCTGGGCGGGCAAATCCCCCAACCGCAGCGGCGACTGATCGGGGACGGCCGGTGGCGCAACAAACGGGGCTGTCACTTTGGCGACTTGTGCGGCGATCGGTCGCGGTTGCTCCGGTCGCCTCGGCGGCGACTGCATCGCCGTCGGTTGCGGCCTGGCAGGCGTCGCTACTGCCTCCGGCTGGTTGGCGCGCTGCCGCACCTCCGCGGCGCGGGCTTCGTTGCGCGCATGCAGGCTGGCAAAATTGGCCATCCAAAGATGTAGGTTTTTGCCGATCGCCATCGCCGAAGCGCGCAACCGTATCAGCATGGCGAGTTCCAGGTCGGCCGCACCGGCATCGCGCATCGCAGCATCCAGCATGAAGCGCAGGGAGATGCAATGGCAGGCAATCATGGCCTCCATTGGATTGGCGACCTCGAAGGTACGGAAGAGTTCGACGATCGCCGCGCACCGCGTTTGCAGGTCCTCAGCGGTCTCGCCGGGCTGGCCGGTGGCGCCCATGACGCCTCGAAGCATGTGGGCATTGAACTCATCTTGCGCGAGCATCAGGCGGTTGGGGTCCATGGTTCGAGGTCCGGTAAAGGGTTGCGATGAATGTTAGAATAAATAACAGACTGGGCCGCGTCAAGCGTGCTTTTCGCCGCTGCGTCTCGCCGGGATGGCGCCGCCGAGAGTTGACCTGCGTCAATGCAGCGCGGTCGGCATCCGCTCAAATAGCGACGGCAAACCGCCATACCCCAACCGGAGGGCAACCAATGCGTGCGATGGACGTGATGACGGGCGACGTGATCACCGTCACTCCCGAAACTTCCGTTCAGGATCTTGCCAAACTCCTGAGCCAACGCGGTATCAGCGGAGTACCCGTGGTGGACGCGGCCAACCGCCTCGTCGGGATCGTCAGCGAGGGCGATCTGTTGCACCGCACGGAAACCGGAACAGAGCGAAGGGTTCAGCCACGCCGCGTGCGGTGGCTCGACGGTCTGATGTCGGACCAGAACGTCGCGCGCGATTACCTGAAGTCACATGGCCGCCAGGTGCGGGACGTCATGACGCGCGATGTGATCACGGTCGAGGAAACGACCGAACTGGCCGAGGTCGCCGATCTGCTGGAGACCAAACGTATCCGGCGCGTGCCTGTGGTGCGCGACGGCGTGGTCGTTGGGATCGTGAGCCGGGCCAACCTGGTGCGCGCTCTGGCCATGGTGCAGACCGAGATACCGAGCGGCAACGGACTCGATGACTTCGCCATCCGCGACGCGCTGCTGACCGAACTCCGCGGCAAGCCCTGGGCGAAAGTCTGGGCTTCTGAAGTGATGGTGCGGAATAACGTCGTGCATGTCTGGTATTCCGATGACCAGCCGATCGAGGAGCGTGAGGCGATCCGGATCGCTGCCGAGAACACCCCGGGTGTCGCTCGCGTCGAGGAGCATCTCGTGCATGTGCCGATGACCCCGGTCTTGTAGCGGGGACTCTGCGCCGGGCGTCGCACAGTGCTGGCTCGGAAGGCCCGGACAGGCTGCATGCGCTGTATGCTAATAATCGCGTCATGGAACTGTTGTCCTCTCGCCGGCATCCCTGGCTTGTCCGGGGGACCGGAGGAGGCACTGTGCTGGATCAGCTCCCCCGGACGAGCCGGGGGACGACGTGGGTTGTAGGCCGCTGAGCGCCAGGTCGACTTAAGTAGCGCGTATCCGCACGAGGTCTGTTCCTGCGAAGGCGGGGGCCGGGCCATAACGCCAGGCGATTGACGTCCGGGCAATCTTTCTGCCGCTCGGTATTAAAGGCCAGGCTTGCCTGGCGCACGTTCGGTCCGCTTGCGAGCCAAACCGCCGCAGCGCATACTCGGCCAGGAAAAAATATGTCCTGGGAGAGAAACAATGTCTGGCTTCATGTTGCAGCGCCGCACGGCGCCCTTGCTCGCGCTGTTGTCCGGCCTCGCCGTGACCACGGTGGTGCGTGCGGCTCCTTTCATGATTGTCGGTGACGATGAAAAGGTGGGCACCGACGCCCAGGGCAAACCAATGGTCAATCCGACCGGGAACGATGCGGTGCTGATCGTCGATCTGGCAAAGCCCGAGGACCCGAAAATCGTTGCCTCGTTGCCGCTGGAGAACTCGATCGTCGGACCGCCGGTCAATCTCGATATCTCACCGAACGGGGCAATCGCGTTGGTCGCTGACTCGATGACGGTGGCGGAGGACAACGGCGTCCGCAAAATGGTGCCGACGGATAAACTGTTCGTCATCGACATGAAAGCCAACCCGCCGAAACTGGTGGACACGCTGACTTTGGGCAAGCAGCCATCCGGCCTGTCGTTCAGCCCGAGCGGCGACATGGCGCTGGTGTGCAACCGCGCCGATGGCACGATCAGCGTGTTGAAAATCGACGGCACGACGGTAACGCAGACCGGAACCGTCACTGTCAGCCCAGGGGTGTCGCAGGTGGTGTTCACGCCCGATGGCAAGCATGCGCTGGCGGTGAAGTCGCCGGATAACAAAGTCGCGGTACTGGATGTGGACGGCGACAAGGTCGCTTACAACAAGCTCGACGTGCCGACGTTCCCATTCCCGTACAACGTCGTGGTCACGCCAGACGGCAAGCTGGCGATTATTGCGGACAATGGCGGCGGCGGTTCCTCGGACGGTAGTCTGGATGCAGCAACGGTGATCGACCTGCAGTGGCCGCATCCACACGGTATCAGGCATATCACGGTTGGCGACGCGCCGGAGGGCCTGGCGATGGCGCCGAACGGCAAATACGCCGTGATCGTCAGCGTGAACGGGTCGAACAATCCATCGGCGTGGTTCTATCACAAGACCGGCGCCGTGACCCTGCTGAAGATCAGCGGCACGACCGTGACAGAAGGCAAGACGGTCCAGGTCGGCGCCCTGCCGGAGGCCGTGATGATCTCGCCGGATTCCCGTTACATCTATGTCGGGAACTTCCTGGATAAGGATTTTTCGATTCTGCAGGTGACTGGCACCGACCTGACCGACACTGGCAAGCGGTTCAAGGTTCCCGGCCACCCGGCATCGGGGCGGATGGGACCGAAATAGCCACTCTGTCGCGCAGCAACAGAGGCACAATGCGCGGGCTATCGAGCAAATAACGGCCTGCAAGCCGCCGTGGATCGTTGGCCAGCCGGTACGCCCATTCCAGCCCGTCGCGTTGCATCCAGCCGGGTGCGCGGCGTTCGGCGCCAGCCAGAAACAACAGGCTGGCGCCGATGCAAAGCCCGGTCCCGGTCGCCTGACCGCTGGCCGCCACCGCGGCCGCCAGATGCTCCTGTCTGGGCGATCCGACCGCCAGGAATACCAGCCGAGCCGGGTGCGCCAGGATAAAGGCAACGGTGTCCCGGAAGGCAGCAGGATCGGTATCGAACCCCATCGGCGGGTCGTAATGAAACGGCGGCGCCAGCCCGTAGCGCGCCATCAGCGCCGGCAGCCATAACGGCCGCAATCCGATGATGGTAATTTGCTCGCCCGGGTGAATATGTTGACAAAGTAACAATGCGGTCAAATCGCTGCCGGTGGCGACCCGCGGGGTCAGCATGCCGCACCCGCGAGCGATCGCCGCCACCACACGCGAGTCCAGCAGCCGCAGCCAGGCGTTGCGATAAACCCCGGCCAGTACTGAATCACGCGACATTCGCACCAGATGGTCGGCGTTTGGCGTCACGACATAGCCGAACGGCGCTCCATCCGGCCGCGCCGCGATCGCCGCAGCCGCTTCCGCCGCCTCCAGATCGGCAAAGTCCATACCCAAAAGTGTCACGGTGCGGATCACAATGCGACCCGCACCGACAGCAACGTCAGGCTGCGCGTGTAATCGCCGGCTACACTGCCGGCGGCCAAATGTGCATTCCGGACGTCGGCGAAATCGTAGGTCAGGGACAGCCGCAAATTACGGTTGATCAGCCAGCTCGCACCGGTGTCGAAGCTGAGGCCAAGCTGCTGCCCGCCGGTCTGATTGAACGTTGCCTGCCGCACCGTGGCCGATGCGGTCAGCAACACGTTCCGCAACAACTCGTGATCCGCCCGCAACTGGGCGCTCGTATAAGTGTAGCTGGACAGGCCGGTCTGCGCCGCGTCCTCGATCCCGCGGAAGACTGAGGCGCGGAGTGTGGTCATGCCGGACGGCGACCAGGTGATCTCGGCCTCGGCGATGCCAGTGGTCTGCGATGCAGTGGAAGCCGCCGCCGCCTGGCGATATTCGACGCCGCCGAGCAGCCGATAGCGCCAGACCGTATCGTCGTCGTAATCGACCCCGAACAGGGTTTGCCAGGCGTTCGAATTGTTCGATGGTTGGCCGGCTGAAGGGTGGTCGTAGCGCGTGTCGACAACGCGGTTCACCCAAAGCAAATCACGCCCGGACATCCAGCTGTAACGCAGCGTCACACCGCTTTGGACGCTGGTTCGATCGCGCGCCGCCTCACTGATCGGCTGGCCAAAGATGGTGGTGTCGGCGAACTGGAATTGGTTGACTTCGATCGAGGGCGTGGCGGTGAACCGGCCGAACACGGCGTCATAGGAGGTGCGGAAGTTTGCCACGGTGAACGCCACCGGCCGGTCGGACGGCAGTGCGTCGAGTGCGGTCCTGTCCTCGTGCTGCGACAGATAGCCGGCGCCCAAAGTGAGCTTATCGCGTCCGAGGTTGATCGTCCCGCCGAAGAATGCCGAACCGTCGGTGCGGTTCTGCGATGGTTCGCCCAGGTAATGAACATCGTTGGCAGAGAGGTATAGGCCGGCACTGCCAATCGAGTTCTCCGTGCTGGCGAGAACCGAGGGCTGCGTTGCGATCTCCCACGCGCCGTGATGGGCGGGCCCGCCGAATATGTTGTTGTCGTAGCCAACGGACACGCCCAACAGGGGTCGGAACATCGACGTGTCGATGCGTATCCCCAGCGGTTCGTATTCAGGACGAGTGCGCGACTGCACGGTGACGCCTTGTTCGGTCCCGTAGCCCGGCACGCCTTCGGGAAACAGCGAGTCGAGCAGCTGCGCCTGTGCCACCACAACGCGGCAAAGCGGGGTGCAACACAGCAGGCAAAGCGCCAGGAGCCATTCGCGTCCGTTACGCATCCCGACGGATGCTGACGGTCATGGATGAACGCGAGGTAAATGTCCGGGCTAATATTTGGTTAAGCGGCGGCCGATCAAGATCGAAAGCCTCAAATCTTCGGGTCGGCAGCCGCCTGCTTCGCGCCGTCCGGCTTTGGCGCATCAGGCAGATCGGTTTCCCAACCGCCGCCCAGGGCTTTGTATAACGCAACCAAATTGTTCGACACCGTGGTCGTGCTGTCCGACAACTGCAGCTCGGTGGCCAGTAAGGCCCGTTGTGCATCCAGCACATCCAGAAAGCCCGCCACACCCTGGGCGTAACGCGCCTTCGCGAGGTCCAGTGCCTGGCGGTTTTCGGCCACTGCGTCGATCAATTGCTGCCGGCGTGCCTGTTCCGACCGGTAGGCGGTCAGCGCATTATCGACCTCATGCAATGCTGTCAGCACAGTCTGCTGATAGGTGATCGCTGCCTCTTTCTGCCGCGCCTCGGACAGATGCAAGGTGGCTTTCAGCTGACCCCCTTCGAAAATGGGCACCGACACGGTCGGACCCAGCGCGTACTGGCGGGCATTGAACCCGAACATCGGCGCGAACTGGATGGCTTGCAGACCAAAACTGCCGCTCAGGGTCACCGAGGGATAGAACGCTGCCTCCGCGACACCGATATTGGCGGTTGCCGCATGCAGCTGAGCCTCCGCCACCCGCACGTCCGGCCGCCGCCGTGCGAGTTCCGACGGCAGGCCAACCGGCACGACCGGCGGAACGGGCGGCACCGCACCCGGCGTCTGCAACTCGGCGCGTAGCGCGTTCGGCGGCATGCCAAGCAGCAGGCTGAGCGCGTTGATCAGCTCCGCTTCCTGCTGCTCCAGCGTGGGAATTTGTGATAGCGTGGTGCTCAACTGGGCCTGTGCATTGGCGACATCGAGATTGGTCGTTACGCCGCCGGCAGCGCGCTGCTGCGTCAGCTTGAGACTATCTTGTGCGATTTGCACATTGTCGCGGGCAATGTGCAGGTCGGTTTGCACGCCACGCAATGTGATGTAATCGCGCGCCACCTCGGCGAGGTTGGTCAATAGCACACCGCGTCTGGTGTCCTCGGAGGCCCGCACGGTGGCGCCAGACGACTCCACCGAGCGACGAATCTGGCCCCAAAGATCGAGTTCCCAGGAAGAAGTGAAGCCGATCTGATAGGCATCGAATGCGTTGAGCGTGTGCGAGCCCAGCCCGCCTGCCGTGCTGCCGGAAATCCCCGAGGCGCCGAGCGCGTTGGGGGCATTGGCGAACACGCCGACATTGGAGGCCTTTTGCCTTGTATACGACGCGTTGGCGTTGATGTTCGGCAGCCCGGCCGCAGCGGCGACGTCGTATTGCGCACGGGACTCCTCGATCCGCACAGCGGCGACGCGGACGTCGAGGTTCTCTTTGGCAACGCGCTGTTCGAGTTCGGTCAGCGTGGGGTCCTTGAACAAAGTCCACCAGTTCGGATCGATCGGTGCCTCGACCGTTTGGCTGACCGGTGCACGCGGCTTGCCGCCGCCAAACCATGACCCGGGGCCGCTCCAGTTGGGCGAGCTGAAATTCGGGCCCACGGTGGTGCAGCCACCGAGGAGGAGAAGGGGGAAAAGGCGCCCAGGGGCAATCATTGGGAGACTCATGCGCCCGCCTTGCACGACGAGGCGGGTTCGCGCAAGCGTTGACGTTTCCACCAGGAGGTGACTTTGACCCAGGAGCTGATCCGCCTGACCGCAACCGAAGCAGTGGCCCGGTTGCGCAAACGCGAAATTTCCCCGTTTGAACTGATCGATGCGGCCGAGGCGCGGATTGCAGAGGTGGAGCCTCAGGTCAACGCACTGCCGACGCTTTGTTTCGATCGGGCGCGGCAGCACGCGAGGCGGCTGATGGCGGAACGGGATCCGCCCGAGGCTGGCGAACCCGGCTGGCTGGGCGGCTTGCCGGTGTCGATCAAAGACCTGAACGACGTGGCAGGCGTGCGCACGACGTATGGCTCGCCGATCTTCCGCGACCATGTGCCGGCGCGTTCGCATCCGTTGGTGGAGCGGATTGAACGGCTTGGCGGCATCGTGGTGGCGAAGTCGAACACGCCGGAGTTTGGCGCCGGCGGTTCAACGTTCAACGAGGTGTTCGGGCGGACGCGCAATCCGTGGAACCTGGCGCTGACCTGCGGCGGCTCGACCGGAGGCGGCGCGGTCTCGGTCGCCACCGGTGAGGTTTGGTTGGCGCAAGGCACCGACCATGGCGGATCGTTGCGGCGTCCGGGAACGTATTGTTCCGTGGTGGGGATCCGGCCCTCGCCGGGCCGGGTGACGCGCGGGACAGCGAACAATCTTTGGTCGCCGCTGTCGGTGCAAGGGCCGATGGCGCGGAACATTCCGGACCTGGCATTGTTCCTGGACACCATGGCGGGATATTGCCCGCTCGATCCGCTGACCTTCGATGCACCGGCGAAGTCGTTTGTTGCGGCGCTCGGCCGTACTGGGCCGCCGAAGCGGGTTGCTTATAGTGCCGACTATGGGGGACGGATTTTGGTCGAGCGCGAAACCCGTGCGATCTGCGAAGCGGCCGTGCGCCGCTTTGAAGAGCTCGGCTGTGTCGTTGAAGAATACGCCCCTGATCTCGGCGGAGTTGAGGAAGCGTTCATGATCCTTCGGTCGCAACATTTCGTCGTGGACCGGGAGTTGCAGTTGCGCGAGCACCGCGACCTGCTGAAATCCGACATCATCTGGAACACCGAGAAGGGCCTTTCCCAATCGCCTTCCCAACTCGCCTGGGCTGATCGCGAGCGGGCCGCTTTTTACCGTCGCGTGACCGAAATGTTTGAACGTTATGATGTGTTCGTGACGCCAAGCGCAGGCACGCCGGCATTCGACGTGAACCGCACGCATCCGGAAACGATCGACGGGGTGAAGTTGGCGAACTACATGGGCGGCTCGACGCTGAACGCCGCAATGACGATGGCGAGTTGCGCGGCAGTCGCTGTGCCGGCGGGGTTCGATCAGTTCGGGCGGCCAGTTGGATTGCAGATTGCGGCACCATCGCGCCAGGAAGCCCGCGCCTTGGTGGCCGCCGCGTTTCTGGAACGATTGATCGGGCTGGACCGCCAACTGCCGATCGATCCGAGGCCCGGCACGGTGCCGGTGGGGTAACCTCTCGGGCCGGGAAGGACCTGCGGCGCTACCAGCCGGCTCGAGTTTTCGCGGGCACCGGTCATGATTCAAGAAATTTGCAGCAAAGTCGGACCGCTCAAACGATGGGGCTTTTCCGCTGTGGAAATTCGCTGCGTATTCGCAGCATGATTTACGGCCATGGCGACAGCTGCCACAGGCCTTTTCGAATTCGAACGACTGCGACAATCTTTGTGCCGCGGCACGGTCGCCCCGATAGTTGTCGGTTGTGCCCAGATGGATGATGGCAAAGGGGGGAATCATGAGCGGGGAACGCGGGGTCACAAATGCAGTAATTCAGCCAGGCCGTCGTTCGGCGTTGGTGATAGGTGCGCTATCGGCGACGGCATTATTCGCGGGTCTTGGCGGTGTGGCCCGGGCCCAGAAAGGCGGCGCAGTCAAACTCACGCTATTGATTACCCCGCCAAAAGACCCCGATGCCTTCACCAAATACTATCTCGCGACCCATATACCCCTTGTAGGGAAGGTGCCGGGTGTGACGAGGACTGACGTCGCGACCGTTTTGCCGCCACCGCCCGGTCAACCGGCTTCGCCCTACTACCGCATCACCGAAATCTATTTTGAGAACGTTGGGGCGATGCAGACATCGCTCGCCTCGCCTGAATGGAAAGCGGTGGTTGCGGACGTGCCGAACTTCGCGGACCCGAGCACTATCACGGGATTTGCGTCACGGGTCGGCGTTTAGATCGTCGACGATTAAGTTCATTCGTCCGGTCACGGGTGCCGGTGAAAACATTGCTTTTGACAGGAACACCGCTCGCACCAACCCGATTTCGATATCTGATAATGTCCTTTCTCGGATATAGTCTAGCCCCTTGATTTCACTCATATTCCCCTCCATTCCCCGGCCCGGGACAGACCGAACATGCCGAACCACCAGCCCAATCAACCCGCCGCCATCGCCGAACGCATCGCATTGGCGCTCGCCAAGGCGGACGGCAAAGCGTTGCAAGCCGACCCAGACCGTTACCGCCGCCTGGCGATCGCCGCGCTGAAATCGTTACTCATCCCAACCGAGTCCATGATCCGCGCTGCCCATGCCGCCGTCCAGTTCGACATCGCCTGGGCCATCGACACCCACGCCGATTTCCGGCGAGCGGTCACCGCCATGATCAGTTTCGCCATCGCCGAAGCGCGAGTGACCGAAGCATAATCATCCTGCGACGTTTACGATCGCCGGCGCTCCGGCGACCGAGTGCACCCCGCCGCGCGTCGTTTACCTGTCGTCGGAAACGCCTCCGCTCGCCGAATGGCGACGCCACTGCGATGCCAGCCCAGGTCATCCAGGCGATCTGGTCTATTCACAGCCGCAACAATGGGCCGTGTGTGCCCATCCGCTTCTCCGCCCGGCACCTCGCTGGTAAACCCGAACGCGAGCCCACACTCAGACGTGTTCAACCGCCGGCATCGGCCGGGAACTGATGCACCAGAAAGGACGATCCACCGATGGCCAGGCGAGCGGCCCCGCCGGCAGTCAGCGACACCCGGGTGCGCGCTTTGCTGGACAAGTACCATTGCCCGGTGCCGTTTCACGCAGTGCGCACGCGGATACTCGGCCATATCGCATCACCGGCGCCGGACGTCTCGCCCACAAAGCTGATTGAAGCCGTTTGGGGCGGCGAACTGCCGGTCTTCGACTCCATTGACGACGCCAACGAACTATTCGGCGCATTGATGATGGGTCTGTGGAACCGGCTCACCCGGCATCAGGAACTGTCAGTGCCGTTTCGTCTCACCCGGATCGATGTTCCCGCCACGCGGGAGGGGCTGAGACGGCTTGCCACCACGCGCCAGGAGGAACTCCACGGGTTCCGGGAGGGTTTGTTCGGCGCCAACGAAAGCCTCGACCTGCCGGAGCAGGCGCATAAGGCGGTCGCCATCCTGTCCGAAATCGGTGCCATGCTCGAAGGGACCGCCGAGGTCGCCAGCAATCCCGACAAATCCGGGACGGACGCCGAGGCCGCCACCTTGATCCGAACATTGCATGAGCTCACGCGGATCGCGGAACACGAGATCCACCGGGCCGTACGATCCTGTGCTCGGGCTAGGCGGCAAATGACACCACCGCCTCGCGGGATGCGGCACTAAACCCAGAAGCGATACGCGAGGTTTTGCGGCCGGCGTTCACACCTCGTCCAGCGTCTCCAGCAATCCCGCCATCAACGCCGCCCGCGGCGCCAGTTGCCGCCACAGAATATGCTCATGTGTCGCATGCGCTCCTGCCCCGGGGCAGCCCAAACCATCCAACGTCGGGATCCCCATCGCCGCGGTGAAATTCCCATCCGACCCACCGCCCCGATGCTGCCGCGGCAGAGTCAGCCCCACCTGCCCTGCAATCGCCCGCGCCTTTTCATACAGCGCCACGATCGCTGGATTTTCGACATAGGGCGGCCGGTTCATCCCGCCCTCGACGATCACTGTGCAGCCCGCAATGCGCGACTCCAGCCCCAGAATACGCGCGCTCATCAGATCGCCGTCGCGCTGTGAGTTGACCCGCAGGTCGATCTCGCACCCCGCCTCGGCCGCCACCACATTGGGCCGCGTGCCGCCCCAGACCGGCGCGGTGTTGATCAAAATGCCGTCGTCCGGCTCCACCATCTTGTGCAGCGCCAGGATCTGGTGCGCCAGCTCCACCGTCGCTGACGCACCATCGACCCACCCGGTGCCGGCATGTGAGGCCTTGCCTGTCACCCGCAACGTGAACCGCCCCACACCCTTGCGCGAGGTGACGCAGGCCCCACCCTTGCCCGCTGGTTCGGGAATCAGCACCGCTGCCGCGTTGGCCGCCTCCCGCTCGATCAGCGCGCGGCTGGAGGGACTGCCGACCTCCTCGTCCGGGGTCAGCAGCAGAGTGATTGGATGACGGGTGGGGATGCGGTGCCGCAGGATTGCGCGGACCGCATGAAACGCCAGGAAACTGCCGGCCTTCATGTCGTAAATGCCCGGCCCGTGCGCCTTCTCGCCATTCACATGGTATGGCATTTTGTTCAGCGTCCCGCGCGCCCAGACGGTGTCGAGATGCCCGGCGACCAGGATTGGCTTAAGCGCCGGCGACCTCCCAGGACCCGGCGTGCGCGCGATCAGGCTGTCGCCGAAACCCGCCGTGCCGGCCACGCGAGTCAACGCCGCACCAGCCTGCGCCAGATCGCGCTCGGCAACATCCATCAGACCATTGACCGCCGCCGCATCGGTGGTGGGCGTTTCGAGCCTGACCCAGCTCGCCAGTTCGGCCAACAGATCCTCGGAGCTTCCAACATCGGCGCTCGGCATTGTCTGGTCCCCTCTCAGGCGAGGCAGCATGATGGAGGATCGTATGTTCGGAAACCCTTGACATAACCAATCGAAATGGCGATATGCACGCACATGAAGGGCATATCACCACCACGTGGCGTATCCGAAGGCGTCCTGCTCGCGTTGCGGCGGGGTTTTTCACTGGACGTGGTTGACCGCGTCCTGGAGGACGGGAAGCTTTCGCTGGCGGAACTCGATCGGCTCGTGCTGCCGCGCAAGACACTGTCGCACCGGCGCATCCTGGGTTCCCTGACGCCGGATCAATCTGATCGGCTCAGCCGTGTGCTGCGCATTATCGATGACGCAAACGAAACGTTCGCCGATCCGGCGAAAGCCCGCGCCTGGCTGCGCCGGCGAAATCAGTTGTTGGATGGCGAAGCGCCGCTCGATCGGCTCGACACCGATTTCGGCACCCGCCAGGTCGAAGCCATTCTGGGCCGGATTGCGCACGGGTTGGCGGTCTGATGGAATTATGGCGGCTCTGCCGCCGTCCGCACGCTGATCTCTCAGGCGAAGGTGCCCGCATTTTTGGCGGGCGGTGGAATAGCCCGGGACGACCGGTGGTGTACTTGGCCGAGCATCCGGCGCTGGCGGCACTAGAGTTGCGGGTCCATCTCGATTTGCCGTTTGAGTTACTGCCCAACGACTTCGTGCTGATGCGTGTCCTGGTGCCGGACGGTCTGATCGCCGAGGTGGCAGACGTCTCCGTTGCAGGCTCGGAAACTGTGGCCACCGGCGACGCATGGCTGACCGAGGGGCGCTCGATGGCGTTGCGGGTACCCTCGGTGTTGCTGCCCTACGCCGGGAATGTGCTGCTCAATCCGCGCCTTCCGGAAGTTGCTCACGCGAGTATCGCCAGCATCGAGCCGTTCGACTTCGACCCGCGCCTGTGGGAACCATTGGCGGCCGAACGGTGACGCCAAGGTTGATCGCGCGGCCCGGGCGCGCCAGATAGACGCGGCGCAGCAACGAGGTGCCCCATGAGCAACGGCTATTTCTTCGAGGATCTCGCCGTCGGCCAGACAGCGAGCCTCGCCAAGACCATCACCGAGGCAGATGTCCTGCTGTATTCCGCCATCAGCATGGACACCAATCCACTGCATCTCGACGCCGAGGCCGCGAAACAGGGACCTTTTGGCGAACGTATCGCGCATGGCATGTTGTCCGCCGGGCTGATCTCTGCCGTCCTTGGCACGCGCCTGCCCGGCCCGGGAGCGATCTATATGCGACAGAGCTTACGGTTTGCACTGCCGGTGAAGATCGGACAAACGGTGAAGGCCACGGTAGAGGTCATGTCACTCAACCCCGACAAGCAGCGCGCGACGTTGCGGACAGTGTGCACCGTTGGCGATGAGTTGGTGATCGAGGGGGAGGCCTACGTGCAGGTCCCGTCACGCGGCTGATGCGGATTTTCCGCGACTGGCACGACCTGCCCGATGATGCCCGCGGCGCCACGGTCGCTCTGGGCAACTTCGACGGCGTGCATTTGGGCCACGCCACGGTGCTGCGCGCCGCCCATGCGGCACGGCCGGATGCGCCATTGGCAGTGCTGACGTTCGAGCCGCATCCGCGCGAAGTGTTCCGTCCCGACGACCCGCCGTTCCGACTGACCCTGCCCGCGGAGCGTGCCGATGCGTTGTCTGCCCTCGGTTGCACAATATTGTACGAACTGCCGTTCAATCAGGTGTTCAGCCTGATGATGGCCGATACGTTCATGAGCGAGGTGCTGCATCAAGGCCTCGATGCGCGGCATTTGACCACCGGCGTGGACTTTGCCTTCGGCCATCGCCGCGGCGGCGATGCGGCATTCCTCGCCGCGCGGGCCGAGGCTCTGGGCATGGGCGTAACCCAGGTGCCGCCGTTGACGGATTCCGGCGGCCCGTTGTCCTCGACCCGCATCCGGCGAGCGTTACAGGACGGCTACCCGGAACGCGCGACCGCTGAACTCGGCCGTCCCTGGGCCATCCGCGGCGACGTGGCGCACGGCGACAAGCGCGGCCGCACGATTGGGTTCCCGACAGCAAACGTTGCGCTTGGCCGTCATCTGGAGCCGGCGCGCGGGGTGTATGCGGTGACGATTCGTTTGGCCGATGGCACGATGTATGAAGGGGTAGCGAACATTGGCCGCCGCCCGACGGTAAGCGAAGGTCCGGAGAGCCGGTTGGAGGTCAACCTGTTCGACTTCGGCGGCGATATTTACGGGACCGAGATCACCGTGGCATTGATCGCCTATATCAGGCCGGAGGTCCGGTTCTCGGGACTGGACGCACTGAAGGCACAAATTGCCGCCGACGCAGTGGAAGCAAGGCGGTTGCTGAGTTTGAGGCGATAACGGGGGAGTTTGATCATGCCGATGTTAAAGCGGCCCGACGGCGAGATTTATTATGAAGAGTTCGGCAGCGGTTTCCCGATCCTGCTGTTTGCTCCGGGCGGGCTGCGGTCGCGGCTGGAGATGTGGCATCATCCGGCGAACGGGCCGCAGCGGCCATGGTGCGACTGGACCGACGTGCTGGCCTCAAAATACCGCGTCGTGGCGATGGATCAGCGCAACGCCGGCCAGTCGAAAAGCGCGATCCGCGGCGATCATGGCTGGCACACTTATGCCGCCGATCATCTGGCTTTGATGAGTCATCTCGGGCATCAGAAGTTTCACGTACTGGGCGGCTGCATCGGCGGCAGTTACTGCCTGAAGATCGCCCAGTTGGCACCCGATCGTGTGGCGTCGGCCGTGTTACAAAATCCGATTGGTGTACACCCGGAACATACCGACTACTTCCCGAAAAGCCACATCGAATGGAGTGCCGAGCAGCGCGCCGAGCGGCCGGACCTGAATGAAGCGGAAATCGCCTCCTTCGGGCAGAACATGTGGGGTGCGGATTTCGTGTTCTGTGTCGACCGGAATTTCGCGCGGCACTGCCCGTTGCCGACCATGCTGCTGCCCGGCACGGATATTCCGCATCCGGCGGCAACCAGCGACGAGCTGGCCCGTTTGCTGCCAGGCGTGGAAGTGCTGCATCAATGGCGCGGGCCGGAATTCATGGAGCAACAACGGTTGCGGGTGACGGCATTCCTCGATCGCCATACGCCAGCCGCCTGATACAAGCTATCGTTGGAACGTGAGTCGTGCGACGCCCCCGGTCATTGCGACGCCCCAGTCATTGCGACGCCCGGTCATTGCGACGCCCCGGGTCATTGCGAGCGCAGCGAAGCAATCTCATGCAAGGTGCCCACCGACGACGAGATTGCTTCGCTGTACTCGCAATGACAGATATGTCGCACTCCGTCGATTCTGGCTACTGGTACCTGCGGCAGCACAGTGCGGCCAATATCACGGATCGCATTTTTAGACCGGAGACGGATCGTTGAAAGTTGGTATCGTTTCCGATCTCCATTGCAATCTCCTGGGCCTTGATCTGGCCCTGGAGGCAATGGGGGACGTCGATGAATTGCTGTGCCTCGGCGACAGTATCTTCGAATATCAGTTTTCCAATGAAGTCGTTGCGCGGCTGAAGCAGCGCGGCGCGCATATCATTCAGGGCAACCATGAGGAAGTGTTCCTGTCGCCAGCAGGCGTGCGGGCACGCGACCGTCCCGGGATCGATCCGGCGCTGCTGCAATTTCTGGCGTCACAGCCGCATCGCCGCATTCTGGAGCTGGGTTCGAAGCGACTACTGTTGATCCACTCGACGCCGTGGGAACCGCGCGGCGAATATGTGCATCCACACAGTGCGAAACTGGACCGCTTCGCGGAGGCAGATGCAGATATCGTGCTTTATGGCCACACGCATTGTCAGGTCGTGAAACGGATTGGCAAGGTGCTGGTGATCAATCCCGGCTCGGCAGGCGATGCGCGGGATAGCCGGAACGATCGGCAGCTGAGTTGCGCGGTGTTGGATACTGTGTCGGAAGAGGTGCAGGTGATCGATTATCCGGACCCGCGGTTCGCCCCCAGCTGACCGCCGATTCATGCCACCTGCGGCACGGTCGCGTGGGTCAGGCGCTCGATGCCTGCGTCAACAGCAGCCAAAGGGTTATTTTCCAGATGGCCGCGGGGCAGAGCGCTGCCGTCCCGGTGCCCGATCGTCTCGGTTGGTTCGTCCTCCGGTGCGATGAGCGGGCGGCGGTTGCTCTGGTACCGGCCGCCCGCGATCACCATACTACTCAGGCAGTCGTGAACAGCGCCGCGACCCGGGCACCGATCGGACTGCCGAGACCAGTCGCGGCATCCCAACCCCTCGCCGCGGCAAAGCTACCGTTGTTGCCATCGGTGATGTCGCGTAACGCCCCCGATGATGCGTAGAGCTTCGGATTAATAAACCCGACCGGTTTACCGTTCGTCGCATTGATCCGTGCGATCAGCCCAGCCCAGAGCGGAGCAACGGCACTTGTCCCGCCGACCACAGTGTCGTTGCCGTCAACCCGCACGTCATAGCCGGTCTCCGGGTCAGCATCGCCGCAGACATCCGGCACGCCACGATGACTCAACGCCGAAGTGCCACCAGATGTCATCGTCACCTGCAGCCCATCCTGCCAGGCCGGCAACGGGAAAAACCCGCTGACGCCGCCGCCGCCCGCGCCGCCGCCGGCACCGTCATTCCAGACCGTTTCGCCTGAGATCGTATTGCCGGCGATTTGCAGGTTCGTGCCGCCACAAGCCAGCGCGTGCGGGCTCGACGCCGGGAAGTCGACGTGATCGGCGCCGTCCGTCACGCCGTCGCTCGAGCCGTTGTCCCCGGAGGCCACACAAACGGTAATGCCCATGGTCGCGGCGTCCTGGAACGCTGAATCAAACGCCGTCATCGACTGCTGCGTCCAGGTCGATTCGGCGCTGCCCCAACTGATGGAGATGACCGAGGGTTTATTTGTCGTGTCATGGATTGCCGTCGTAATCGCGTCCAGGAACGCCGCATCCGTATTGCCTGCGAAATAAACGGCGATGTTGGCCTGCGGAGCAACTGCGCCGACCACTTCGATGTCGAGCATGACCTCGCCATCCGGCCCGTTCGCATCGCCGGTCGGATGGTTCTTACCGTGATCAACCGACGCAACGGTCACTTTCGGGCTCTGGGCCAGGCCGAGGCCGGAGAAATAAGTCGTCAGATCGGCTGTCCGTTCACCGCCGCCCAGTTCAATGATGGCGACGCATTCGCCTTGCCCAGTACCGTCGGGAAACCCGTAAGCTGCGGCGACCTGGAGTGGCGTGTACGACGTGGAACCGCCGGCATCGGCGCGCCAATGCACGTTACCGCTCGGCCGATGGGTGCGGAAATGCGGCTTCGCGACCGGCCGATTGTCCAGTCCGAGCACGGCTTCGACAGCGCCTTGCAATTCCTCCGGGATTTGCACCGGCCCGGTCCGGCCGCGATACGATCCGCCCGGATACTGGAACCGCTGCAGATCGACGCCAAACGCGGCATTGAACTGAGCGACCGTGCCGGACAGCACCATCGTCCGCCGTCCGGCGTGCTCCTGGACAACGGCCAGATTATGCGCGCGTGCGAACTTTCTGACGGCGGCGATGTCGTCGTCGCGGGCGCCGAACTGCTGAGCGAATGCCTCGCGGGTCAGATGTTCGCCGGCGGGCTCCCGCCTGGCGAGCTTGCTTACCCGGTCCTTCAACGCGTCGGCATTGCTTCGGCGGAGCAGCACGGAAACCTCGAGCCGCTCGGTGGGATCGGCCTTGCCGACGGCTTTCGCCCCCCGCAATGATTGGCGCTCGCTGCCCTTGAGTGGTTGATGTGCCATAACTTTCTCCCTCCCACTGCCATGTGGGGAGCCTGCTATAGGTCGGACGCCCGGGCAACGCTGTGAGCCAGGTCACAAGTATATCGATTTGCGTAATTAATGACGAATTCGTTACAATCGAGTTGCGCAGGCCGGCGTAGGTGCATCTTGTACCTGAAAATACTTAATGTTCCTACCCGGTTAGCACAGGATGACCAGCAAAAGTTGCAGTCATTTGGAACGCTGCTCAATGCAATACACAGGATTCTGACGGGAGGGAGCGAACCATGTGCTTACCATCGTTGACAATAGCTCTCCACAGGCGATCAAGGCAGCGATCCAAAAGGTGATCCAGACCAATCAAAGCACGAGGCCTGGCAGGGACGCTCTGGCCGACCTGTTGGCGGTGCCTGAAACCACACTTTCCCATGACGCCCTTGAATCGAAATATGGGATTGGGGTGCCAAACCTACATTTCAGTTGGTTCCGCCGACGTGTCGCAGAAGAAGCTGAAGACGCCAAACCGCTGAAGTATGCCTTGGTTGATCCGTCAACCGGCGTGGATGGGCAAGATGTTGCTTACCCTCAAGCCTCAGGTGGTTGCTGCGTTGGAGCTTTGAATGACGTGCTTCTCATGAAGCTCTCATCCACTCACACACCCGCTCGGATCATTGGCTCGGCATCCGGCCTGTTCGCCACGTACGATGCACACTGCGAAGGTTGTTGCGTCATCCGAGGGCGAGCCGGTAACATGTTGGCATGACCATTCGCTTTCATGACCGGCATGAGTGGATCGACTTCCTGAAGGCCAGCGAGTTGGCGCGTCGGATTTTGGCCGACCCGTCCATGATCGCGGACGCCCGAAGGTTCGTCGCGAGACGAATGGCGCCAGATCCGCACCAACGTGACTACGCTGTGATGTGGGACGAACTGTTGTCGCGACCCCCGGCCGAGATCGCCGCGGCCTTGACCGAAGACAGCCCACGCGGGCGTTTGCTGCGGGAAACCGCTCCAGTGTTCGGCAAAGGACTGACCTCGCAGGAGGTCGCCGAGTTGATCGCGCACGCGGATGTTGCGGCGCACTGACATCGACCACATCCTGCGCGCCGCCGCATCGCTATCAGGACACAGCCGGTTCGTGATGGTCGGTACCGGCGCGGTCATCGCCATCGCCAAACTCTGCGCCTGGCGCGACAAGGACCAGGTGTGGCTGCGGGAGGCGTTTCGCAGCGGCGTCGCGAAGGCGCCGGAGGCAGCAACACTGCTGCATGGTGAGCTACCGGAAACGGCACCGGCAAGGGGCGAACTGATACGCCGAATGAACCTTGTGTCGCCGATTGGGGGCAAACCCAGTGTTGCCGATGGAGAGGCGCCCTGATAGGCGGTTCCCGGATGGAACCGCCGCCTGACCGCTACCGTGCCAACGGCCGGTACTTGATCCGATGCGGCTCGGTCGCATCTGCCCCCAGACGGCGCCGCTTGTCAGCTTCGTAGGCCTGGAAGTTGCCCTCGAACCACTCGACGTGACTGTCGCCTTCAAACGCCAGCATGTGGGTCGCCAGCCGGTCGAGGAACCAGCGGTCATGGCTGATGATCACCACGCAGCCGGCGAATTCGGTCAGCGCTTCCTCCAGCGCACGCAGCGTGTCGACATCGAGGTCGTTGGTTGGTTCGTCCAGCAGAATGACGTTGTGTTCCTGCTTCAGCATCTTCGCCAGATGCACCCGGTTGCGCTCACCGCCTGACAGGATGCCGACCTTCTTTTGCTGATCGGATCCCTTGAAGTTGAACGCTGCCACGTAAGCGCGTGACTGGATCGCCCGCTTGCCAAGGTAGATGACCTCGTCGCCGCCCGAGATTTCCTGCCACACCGTGCGGTCCGCATTCAAACTGTCGCGCGACTGGTCGACATAGCCCAGTTTGACGGTATCGCCGACACGTAACGTTCCGCTATCGGGTTGTTCCTGACCGGTAATCATACGGAACAATGTGGTCTTGCCGGCACCATTCGGGCCAATCACGCCGACGATCCCGCCTGGCGGCAACTTGAAGTTCAGATCGTCGATCAACAGGTTGTTGCCGTAGGCTTTGCGCACCGCCTCAGCCTCGATCACCAGGTTGCCCAGTCGAGGTCCGGGCGGGATGACGATATCCGCCACGCCGCCGGCCTGCTCGAGCGACTTCTGTTGCAGTTCTTCATAACGTTGGATGCGGGCGCGGTTCTTGGTCTGGCGCGCACGCGGCGAGGACTGGATCCATTCCTGCTCGGCCGACAAAGCGCGTTGCCTCGCACTTTCCTCTTTCTCCTCCTGGCGCAGGCGCTTCAACTTCTGCTCCAGCCACGTGGAGTAATTGCCTTCGAACGGATACCCACGGCCGCGCTCTATCTCCAGGATCCAGTTGGTCACGTTGTCGAGGAAATAGCGGTCATGGGTCACCACCATGACCGTGCCGGCATAATCATGCAGCGTCTTCTCAAGCCAGGCGACGCTTTCGGCGTCCAGGTGGTTGGTCGGTTCGTCGAGCAACAGCAGATCGGGCTTTTCCAGCAGCAGCTTGCACAACGCGACGCGCCGGCGCTCGCCGCCCGACAGGGTCGTGACCTTGGCATCCGCCGGCGGACAGCGCAGCGCGTCCAGCGCGATGTCGACGCGGCGATCGAGCTCCCAGCCGTCCTGGCTGTCGATCTTCTCTTGCAGGTCGCCTTGTTCGACCAGCAGTTCATTCATTTCGTCATCGCTCATCGGCTCGGCGAACTTATTGGAAATTTCATTGAAGCGGTCGAGCGCGGCCTTGAGGTCGGTAAACGCCTCCTCAACATTCTCCCCCACCGTCTTGTCCGGGTCCAACCGCGGTTCCTGGGCGAGGTAGCCAACGGTCGCTCCGGGCGCGGCCCAGGCCTCGCCGCCGAACTCGGGTTCGAGGCCGGCCATGATCTTCATCAGCGTGGACTTGCCGGCGCCGTTGACGCCCAGTACGCCGATCTTCACGCCGGGGAGGAAAGAGAGGGTAATGCCTTTGAAGACCTCTCGCCCGCCGGGAAAGTTCTTGGTCAGGTCTTTCATCACATAGAC
>Ga0187867_10001424_pt1 | contig 20642 bp, 16 predicted proteins | sample June2016WEW_13_1_FD_132976 | JGI IMG/M metagenome (GOLD analysis project Ga0187867, IMG submission 132976) | Peatland microbial communities from SPRUCE experiment site at the Marcell Experimental Forest, Minnesota, USA - June2016WEW_13_10 | ecosystem: Environmental > Terrestrial > Soil >...
AAGGGCTCGCGCTATCGCCATAGACAGTGAGCCAACACGTAGGACTTTTCCTTCTATTGCAGCTTCGCGTACTCGGCTTTGGCTTCCTTCAGGATGGGGATGTCGGGGTCGGCGTCTTTCCAGAGGGTGAGAAAGTCTTTGTAGGAGGCGAGCGCTCGGAGGCGGGCTGCGTTGGCAGCCGCTCCCTGCGAGGTCCTCGACTGCAAGGCATTGGCACGAGCCACTCCGAGATGTGCCAACGCTCCGGTCCAGCAGTTCCACACAATGCCGCTGTGATCGAGAATTTTCTGAAACTCGGCAGCGGCAGCGTTACCTTGTGCGGCTGCCAAGTATGCCTCGCCGTGCAGATATGTGGGATAGAGACAGGAAATATTGTTGACGAACCCAATTGCTCCCAATTCGATGGAGGTAGAGGAAGTTGCCTCCAAAGCATTCAGGGCGCCAGCCGGGTTCTTTCTCACCAGCGCAGACTGTGCCCGAATCGCAGGCAGCCAAAGCGAATTCATCTGCGTGTCCATCGGGAAGCGTTTGCCTAAGTCTTGCGCTAAGGCTTTGGCCCTTGCCGTATCGCCAACCATGGCAAATGCTAGCGCGGCTTCGCTTTTGACGCCCTGACTCGCAGCAGCAAGTTTCAAAGCCTGTGCCGCAGAATCTTTCGCCTCCGCAAACTTTTCATAAGCTGCTTGTTGCACCGCAGCGTTTGCGAAATAGACCGCTCCGGCTTCTTTGTTGTCCGCCCGTACAGCGGAATCCACCGCCCTCTGAGTGAGTTCTCTTGCCTTGCCCATACGACCGTGGTACGCCTCCGTGTCGGCGGACAATGCAAGTCCAAAGTTCTCGGCTTCGGGCTGGCCCTCGAACCATTGCTGCTGTTCCGCCATCGCCGGGGAATCCGACGCGAGAAACGCCAGAGCATAAAGGTCATTGTGGATCGGAAACTCGTCCAGCTTTCGCGCCTGCGCCTCGTGGATGATATTTCGGGCTTCATCGAAGTGCTGCAATGCTAGGTAGTAGCCAGCCAAATTACTGTATGGTGCGGGGTCATCAGGCACAAGGCGCATATTCTTTTTTGTCAGCTCCACGGCCTTCTCGTACTGCCCCTGCACACTCAATACCAAACCTAAATAACCGTACACTCCGCCAATGCGCGGATAGCTGCCGATCCACTCTCGATAGGTCTGGGCCGCTTTATCTAAGTCCCCGGTTACAATCCGGTGGTAGTCGGCGGTGATCGCCAACTTTTCCCACTCGCTGGTACGTTCCCGCAATTCAAATGCCTTCGTGTAGTACTCATTAGCTCGCTCCGTTTGGCCCAGACCGAAATAGGCGTTCCCCACAGCCCTGTAACCCATGGCGAAATTCGGATCAAGCTCGATTGCTCGTTTGTGGAATGTCAGGGCGGCGGCTAAGTCGCCCGCTGCCCAGCCAAGGCTGTATGCCTTCAGCGCTTCGAGCGAAGGGGTGGTGGCCTCTGCCAGCGGAAGGTCGAACTTCTTCACCGTAGCCAGAGATTCGCCGAGTTCGCCGCGCAATTTGGATGCCGCATTCCCGAGCGCGTCCAGCACCTTCTCCTTGGACGCTGCCGTGACCTGATCCTGTGCCAACGTGTCTCCGCTCTGGCAATTCACCGCCTTCAAACCCAGCACGTATTCGCTGCCCAGATTGGCAATTGATCCTACAAGATAAGCCTTGCTGCCCGCCCGCTGGCAAAGCTCCCGGCCTATTTCGGGCGTGAGTTTCGTGTTGAGCGGGTGAGTCATCTGTTGCAAGGTCTTCGCCACTTCGCTGTCGGAAAGCACATTCAAGAAAGGCGATTGACGTAGGGAGACGCTGAGCGCCGTCTTCAGCGTGTCGTCGAAGATGGCATCGCCCGTGCTGTTGGCAAAATCGGTGAGAACAATGGTGTCCTTCTCGGTCAAGTGCTGGCTTTGTTGACGCGATCGATAGTAAAGCCCGCCCGCCACGAGCAAGGCGATCAGCAGGACGGGAACCGCAACCTTCCAGAGCCTCGCAACCCGAACTGCAGGAGCTTCCGCCACCGCCACGGTGCCTGAGTTTGCCGCAGAAACGTGCCCGCTCTCGAAGTCCCGCTTCAGTCGTTGCAAATCCGTTCGCATATCGGCTGCGTGCTGGTAGCGCAGGTTGAGGTCTTTCTCCAGAGCCTTGTCGATAATCGCTTCGACTTGCGGCGCAAGTTGCGGATTGAGCTGCGACGCCGGGCGGGACTTCTGGTGCAGGATCGCTCCGCAGATTTCGCCGGAGCTTGCGCCTTCGAATGGCATCTTTCCAGTCGCCATCTCATACAGCACCGCGCCGAAGGAAAACAAATCGCTCCGCGCATCCAACTCCTTCGTCCGAACCTGCTCGGGAGACATATAGGCTACTGTGCCCAGCATCGCTCCCGGGCTGGTCAAGTGCAGGGCATCCGAATCTGCTATGGTTTCGGCATCGCTTCCGGATTCTGCGGCCTTGCCGCTCACTTTCGCCAGACCGAAGTCGAGTATCTTGGCGTGACCACGCCGCGTGACGAAGATATTTGCCGGTTTGATGTCGCGATGCACGATGCCTGCGCCGTGCGCCGCATCGAGCGCATCGGCGATGTCAATGGCAATGGGAAGAAGCTGCTCTGATTGGACGGGACGACCCGCGATCAGGTGGTTGAGCGTCACGCCATCGAGGAACTCCATGACCATGAAAGTGCGGCCATCTTGTTCGCCGATGTCGTAGATCGTACAGATGTTGGGATGATTCAGGGCCGACGCGGCCCGAGCTTCGCGGCGAAAGCGCTCCAGCGAAGCAGGATCATGAGCAATGCTATCGGGAAGAAATTTGAGGGCTACAAACCGGCCGAGGCGGACATCCTCAGCCTTGTACACCACACCCATCCCCCCACCGCCCAACTTCTCGACAATGCGGTAGTGCGAGATGGTCTGGCCGATCACTGGCGCGAATCTTACGTCTGGAAAACCTTCAAGTCAATGAAAGCGATGGGGTTGGCGTGGCTGAAAAGGATTGTTGTTGGTCGCGGTAGGGACGAACATCGCTGATCGCCCACCGCGCGGATCCGCACGAGCGCTCCTTAGCGCATGCGCACTGTCTCAGGTCTTACACGGCGCGCCTGTTCGTGTTGGAGGCGGACGCCCTCGATCGAGCCAAGATCTTGTACCCTGAAGTGGTGAAGCGACCTCCTGCGGGGACGACTTGGGGCCGAAGAAGAACCGATGAAGCGCCGACGACGCCAGCCGTGACTGTATCGTCGGTTCCAGAGTGTTAGCGCCGGGAATGGAGGTCGGATACCAGTGCGGATGAGGAAGGGAAGCGTGGCCTACACAGAATCCTCTGAGCTGAGCGACTTGAAAATTCCTTCGTCCTGCCGCGGTGAAAAGATCTCATGAATATGCTTTCGCTGAGTACGAGCTTCGCGCTTAGCGTTGCGGCTTATGCGGCCGGCGCCTTCGCTTCGCTCGCGTGCTGGCGAAAACCAGCGCTGGTCCGACGTATCTGTTGCAGCGCCGCCTTGGCCGGAGCTGTTCTGGGAGGACTAGCCTCGGTTCTCGGCATCCTTCGAGGCACGCCGGTTGCGTGGTCGGTTCCCTCCGGAATTCCGCTTTTCGCTTACAGCTTTTCCTACGATGCTCTAGCCGGCTTCTTCAATTTGGTCCTCGCGATTGCCGTAGCAGCAGTCTCTATTTATTCCTTTGGCTACTTGAAAGGATTCGAAGGCAAGAGGAATATCGGCCTTTTCGCCTTCTTGTTCAATCTCTTACTCCTCAGCTTGACGGTTGTCTTTACCGCCGCCAATGCCTTCCTGTTTCTGATCGCATGGGAAGTGATGGCGCTGGCCGCTTACGGGCTGGTGACCTTCTACCACGAAGACCGGGAGACCAGGCAAGCAGGCCTGCTCTACATCATCATGGCGCATATCGACGCCGGGTGCCTGCTACTTGGCTTCGCTCTATTAATCAACTCCACTGGTAGCGCCGAATTCGCCAGCTTTCGTCCCCTTGCGGCCCAACTGAATGGAGGCCAGCAGACCGCTGCGTTTGTTCTGTTCTTCCTGGGATTCGCCATTAAGGCCGGCGTCATTCCCTTCCATATCTGGCTGCCGGCGGCCCATCCGGTTGCTCCGAGCAACGTGTCAGCGCTGCTATCCGGGATCGTGATCAAGACCGGAATCTACGGCATGGCCCGCATTTTCCTGGATGTGCTGGGAGGAGTGCCGTCTTGGGCGGGCTTGCTGGTTCTTATCGTCGGTGTGGTCTCAGCCGTTCTTGGCGTCTTGTACGCCCTCATGGAGCACGACCTCAAACGGCTCCTGGCCTATCACAGCATCGAGAATATCGGGATCATTCTTATGGGCCTGGGCGCGGCTTTGATTTTCCGCGTGGCTGGACATCCGACGCTCGCAGCCCTAGCCCTGACCGCAGCGATGTTCCACACTTTGAATCATGCCATCTTCAAGTGCCTTCTATTCCTGGGAGCTGGGTCGGTGCTGCATTCGACAGGGACCCGCAACATGGAGGAAATGGGCGGCCTCATCCGTCCCATGCCAGTAACCGCGTTCTGTTTTTTGATTGGCGCAGTCGCCATCTCCGGCCTTCCGCCACTGAACGGATTTGCCAGCGAGTGGCTCACCTACCAGGCCCTGTTGGCCGGGTTCGGCGCAATCCCTGGGTTGACGCGAATTCTGTTTCCGTTGGCTGGTTCTATGCTGGCGTTGACCGGTGCACTGGCAGCCGCTTGCTTTGTGAAAGCTTTTGCGATCACATTCCTGGCGTTGCCGCGCGCACCCGAATCCCGGAATGCTCACGAGGCGCCCCGCACCATGCTGATCGGCATGGGCTGGCTGACGCTCGCTTGTGCCGTCCTCGGCTTAGGCGCGACGTGGTTTCTCCCGACATTTGACGCGATGACTGAGCAATTGCTAGGACAGCGAGTTTCCAGCCATCTGGTGACTGGTCATGGGCTGGTACTCTCCGCAGGCATGCGTACCAGCGGCACGGTATCGCCCTTGGTCATTGCGCTTGGACTTCTGGTTCTAACGCTCCCGGCGGCTTTCCTGGTAGCGATCGGAGTGCGGAGGTTAGGCCGCAAGCGCGGACCGGTATGGGACTGTGGCTTGCCTGGACTCTCCGAAGAAAACGAATACACAGCCACGGCATTCTCAAAAGCGCTGCGGATGATCTTTTCCGTCCTGTACAAGCCGCGCCGTGAGATTCAAGCCGTCTTCGATGTCTCGCCGTATTTCCCCAAAGAGATCCGTTTCGAGAGTGAAATCGAGCCCACCTTCGAGAAGCGGCTTTATGCTCCTCTGCAAGAGTTCATTTTTCGAGTCTCCACCAGAATGCGGACGATTCAGGCGGGAAGCATTCATGCCTACCTGGCCTACATCTTTGTAACCCTCGTCTTGCTTTTGCTGTTCGGGGTGCGCAAGTGATCGAAGTTCTCATCAATTCGGCGCTCCAGTTGGTGTTGCTGTTGTTGGTCGCCCCTTTGCTGAGCGGCACCATCAAGACTTTGAAAGCGAGACTCCAGATGCGCCACGGGCCCGGCATTTTGCAGCCTTACCGTGACATCCTCAAATTGGTTCAGAAGGGTATGGTGATTCCGGAAACGGCGTCATGGATTTTTTCTGCCGCCCCCTACATGGTCTTCGCCACGGCCACGTTGGTTGGACTCATGATTCCCATGACTACGACCCATGCCCCGTTCAGCCTGTTCGGCGGCGTGCTCGCAGTGGTCTATCTTCTTGCGCTTGGTCGCTTCTTCCTTGCCCTCGGCGGGCTCGACACCGGAAGCTCATTCGGTGGTTTGGGCAGCAGCCGGGAAATGACGATTTCCGCAATCGCGGAGCCGGCCATGATGCTTGCGATTTTCACCGTGGCACTGGGCGCAAACTCCACGAACCTTAGCGAAATGGCGAAAGTCGCTGTAGGCCAGAGCTGGAGGTTCCTGGCGCCGTCGCAGATGCTGGCATTTGCGGCGCTCTTTATTGTTCTGATTGCCGAGACTGGACGAATACCAGTCGACAACCCGGCAACCCACCTCGAATTGACCATGATCCACGAAGCGATGATTCTCGAGTATTCGGGACCGTATCTCGCTTTAATCGAATGGGGAGCGTCCATCAAACAACTGGTGCTCATGACCCTGCTTGTCAATACGTTCTTTCCGTTCGGCCTGAGTTCTGACTGGACGCTCCAAACCATCGGCGTGGGGCTGGCTTTCTATCTTGCGAAATTGCTCGTGCTCGCGTGCATGATTGTTCTAGTCGAAACCACGAATGCGAAGTTGCGCCTGTTTCGCGTGCCGGAATTGCTCATGGTTGCTTTCGTATTGGGAGCGCTCGCACTTATTTCGACATTTTTGTTCTAAGACTACACATGCCCTTTGTCCCCAACCCCGAGATTGGCAACAGAATCATTACCCTGATGGCTGCGCTGGTCCTGGTGTTGCAGATCGCCGCGGTCGGACAGCGCGGCATCGTTTCGAGCATCCGCATCTTCGCGGTGCAGTCGTTTCTCCTGGGAGCAATTGCCGCCGTCATCGCCTACTTCAACCAGGCCAGCCACATCTATATTGCCGCTCTGCTCACGGTCTTCTTGAAAGCGGGACTGCTTCCCCGTTTGCTGGAGCGCCTGGTGGAGAAAATCGGAATTCGCCGCGAGATTGAGCCCTTGATCAATGTCCCGCTGTCGATCCTCATCTCAGGCGGCCTGACTCTGCTGGGTTATGTGGTGGCGGAGTCCTTCTACCATCCGGAGGAGACTTCTGCCCGGGCGGCGCTTGGACACAACACGCTCGCCGTTGCCATCGCACTTTTCCTGATCGGCTTCTTTGTGATGGTCAACCGCCGCAAGGCATTGACCCAGGTCCTGGGACTGCTTTCCCTTGAAAACGGCCTCTTCCTGGCCGCGATTTCTTTGACCTATGGAATGCCTTTGGTGGTTGAGATTGGCATCTTTTTTGATGTTCTGGTCGCGGTACTCGTCCTCGGCATTCTCGTCTTCCGTATCGGCGAGACGTTCGACTCCATGGACGTCAGCAAGCTGCGGAAGTTGAGAGAGTAAGCACACTTATGATTCTGCTCGCACTCCTTGTGGTTCCCTTGGCCGCCGGTCCCTTGGCCTTCTTCCTCCGAAGAAGGCATAGGATGGAGATGGTCAACCTCACGGCCTTCGCAATCATGCTCGGCCTTGCCGCCCTGCTAGTTGCTCAGGTGCTTCGCGACGGACCGGTTTCACTTTGGGATGGGTTCTTTTACGCCGATGCTCTTAGTGCGCTGGTCGTTCTCTTGTCAGCGTTTGTGTCCCTGGTCTGTTCCATATATGCGGTTGGCTATTTTCGTCACGAAGAGAGAAGCGGAGTTTTGCAGGAGGCCAAGGAAGCGGGTGGCCGGTTTGCCGTCGACAAGCTACGTGAGTACTACGCTCTCATGCCTTTCCTGGTTTTCGCTATGACGCTGGTCGCACTCGCCAACAACCTGGGAATACTCTGGGTGGCGGTTGAGGGAACGACCTTGGCGTCGGTGTTTTTAGTTATATTTTACGGACGCGACACTTCTCTTGAGGCAGCATGGAAGTATGCCATTATCGGCGGTGTTGGTCTCTCGATGGCCCTGTTCGGCACGATTCTGACCTACTATTCCGCCTATGGGGCCATCGGCACCGACACACTTGCCGGTCTGAACTGGTCCGTCCTTGCCGGGAACGCCGTCCACTTTGACAAGCCGACCATGCGGCTGGCCTTCATCCTCATTCTTCTCGGATACGGAACCAAGGCCGGCATCGCTCCCATGCACACTTGGAAGCCGGATGCGTATAGTGAGGCGCCGATCCCGGGGGCGGCGATGCTTGCCACCGGCGTGCTCAACTGCGCTCTCTACGGTCTGATCCGGTTCTACATCCTGAGTTCGAGGTGCCTCGGGCCGCAGTTTGGCTCGCAGTTCCTGATTCTGTTTGGACTGCTCTCCATGGGAGTGGCCGTCCCCTTCATTCTCGTGCAGAAGAACTTCCGGCGCCTGCTGGCCTATTCGAGCATCGACCACAGCGGAATCATGGTGTTGGCACTCGGCTTCGGAGGGCCTCTGGGTATCCTGGGCATGCTTCTGCACATGACGTTTCATTCGGTGACCAAGCCCCTGTTATTCTTCTGCGCCGGAAACGTGCAGCAACATCTGAACACCGACCTTTTCCGGAAGGCGAAAGGCGGGTTGATCCATTCGATGCCGTTGACCGGAGCCGCATTTCTTATGGTGACGCTTGCGGTCACTGGCTCACCCCCCTTCAGTTTGTTCCAGAGTGAGTTCACCGTTCTGCGGGCGGGATTTGCGCGAGACCATTTTGTGCTGACGATTTTCTTCGTCGCCTTTCTTGTGTTGATCTTTTCCGGCTTCCTAGTGCACATCACTGGCCTGGTTCTCGGCGAGGACCCGGGCCTTCCTCAAGCCGACATGTGCGGCTGGAAGAAATACTCAGTCGTGGGTTTGGCCATGGTCATTGTCGTGATGGGCTTCTGGATACCGGCTCCCTTGTTTAGGCTAATTCAGGGTGCCGTGGGTATCGTGGTGGGCGGATGATGACGCAATCAACCTCCGAAATGTTTGAAGCTCTTCGGCAGAAGTTCGGCCCGCAGGTTCAATCCGTGCGTGCGGAGCGCGAGGATGAAGTCTATGTTCTTCTCGCCGAACCCGACATTCGGCCCATCACAGAACACCTGCGAGGTGAGTTCGGGGCCCGGCTGGTTACCGTGTTCGCTGAGGACCGCCGTTCGGCGGAGGGAGTTTTCTACAACTACTATGTCTTCGAACAGAAGACTAACGCTCAGTACCTGATCGTGCAGGCGCCGGTGCGATCCGACACTCTTGAGTTTCCCTCGCTCTCCGCCGAACTACCCGCGGTGAACTGGCAGGAACGGGAAATTCAAGATTGGTTTGGACTCACAGCCGTTGGACACCCGAATCCCCGCCGGGTTGCCCTGCATGACAATTGGCCCGACGTTTTTCCTTTGCGCAAGGACTTCCCTCTCGAAACCGTGCTGCCGCCCTTCGAGGGAGAACGCCACATCTACCGGCCAGCTTTCGGCGAAGGTGTCCTGCAAGTGCCCGTAGGGCCGGTCCATGCTGGGATCATCGAGCCAGGCCACTTCAATTTTGCGGTGGCGGGCGAACCCATACTCTACCTGCAACTGCGAATGTTCTACACCCATAAGGGAACGGAAAAGCTCTTTGAGAAGCTGCCCATACACAAAGCCGTTTTCCTGGCGGAAAGCATTTCGGGAGATTCTAGTTTTTCCCACGGCACAGCCTTCTGTCAGGCCATCGAACGCGCGGCCAGCATTGAAGTGCCACTGCGCGGGCTGGCGATGCGGACCATCCTGCTGGAGTTGGAGCGTATCTGTAATCATGTCGCCGACATCGGCGCCATTGCGACCGATGTTGGTTTCGTCATAGCGAATGCCCATGCCAGCCGCCTCAAGGAGACGTTGGTCAGTCTGAATGAGCAGATGACTGGCAGCCGCCTGTTGCGCGGTATGGTCTGCGTCGGCGGAGTGCGCCGGGGCTGGGACCAGGCGCAACTGAACACGCTGCGGGACACCCTAGACTCCTTCGCACGCGAATTTCGGGACTTGATCAGTTTGATTGATTCCTCTGAATCTACCCGTGATCGTCTGGAACAGACAGGAGTCTTGCGACCCGGCAAGGCACGGGATCTGGGCATCGTGGGAGTGGGAGGACGCGCCTCCGGGGTCGATCTCGACGTACGGCGCGATCACCCTTACGCCGCGTATTCTCGCTACCCATTCCGTGTCCCGGTTTACCAGGCCGGAGACGTTTGGCATCGGATGCAGGTCCGCGTCGACGAAGTGAAGGAATCTCTTAGCATCGTCCGGAACGCTATGGCGGATGGTCTTCAGCGGGAGTTCCGAGTGCCCGCGCCAACCATCCCGTCAGACCGGTGCGCTTTGAGCGCTGTCGAGGGTTGGCGCGGGGAAATCATTCACTGGATTCGCACCGGGCCTGACAATCACCTGCAACGTTGCAAGATCAAAGACCCCTCGCTCAATAATTGGCCAGCGCTGGTGGAAGCGGTTCAGGGAAACATCATTGCCGACTTTCCGGTGATCAACAAGAGCTTCAACCTTTCCTACTCGGGGACGGACCGGTAAACGATGTTCAAGATTCTTCAAAAAACGGTCAGCACCGGAACAGTCACCGCCAACTATCCGGCCGAGTCCGCTAAGCTCTCCGATCGCTTTCGCGGACGTCCGAGCTTCGATTTCAACAAATGGAAGGACGCGCGACCTGCTGTCGAGGTGTGTCCAACCGGTGCCATTTCCCTGTCCGACCAAGGTGATTCCCGGAAAGTCACCGTCGATTACGGTCTCTGTGTCTTCTGCGGCTTGTGCGCCGAAGCATCGTCCGAGCAGGCGGTGCGCATCACCCAGGAATTTGAACTGGCGACGTCGGACCGCCGTAACCTGCTTCTTACCGCGGAATACACACTGAATGCCGACCGCACGCACCGCGGGTTGCGTAAAGTTGATCGCCGGTTGGGGAGTGCCGAAACGGACATCGAGGGTCTTGGGAGGAAGGCGCGCGAAACAATCCAGAAAGTTCTGGGACGGTCTCTCGCCATCCGTGAAGTGGATGCGGGGTCATGCAACGGATGCGAAGTGGAGATTGTGGCCCTGAACAATCCGGTCCACGACATCGAACGCTTCGGAATCCAATTCGTCGCCTCTCCTCGTCATGCCGATATGCTTCTGGTGACCGGTCCCGTCACCCGGAACATGGAACTTGCGCTGTTGAAGACGCATCGGGCGATGGCGGAACCCAAGGCAGTCGTCGCGGTAGGAGCTTGCGGCATCAGTGGCGGCATCTTCGGCGTTAACTACGCCTCTTTGGGTAGCGTCGACAAGGTACTTCCGGTGGATGTTTATATTCCTGGATGTCCACCCCGGCCACAAGCTCTTCTGCACGGAATCCTCCTTGCGATCGGACGTTTGGCTGAACGACTGCACAACAACCGCGCGGGTTGAAAGGCAATTCGGAGCTTTGGCTTGGTGAGGTATTCACGGACTCTCCAGCAGAGCGAGGCGGGGAATCTGAGGTGGTCAGGACAATCGCAAACTGAGCGGTTCGATATATGACTTGGCTGCCCAAGTTCGCGGTCTGTCTTAGCAACTATGACCGTTTCCGCTTACGCTCAGGCGCGTTCGCAGCGCTGTTTCTCGCTTTGCAGATATTTCCTCTCGCCATCGCAACTGCTACCGGAGTACCTCCGACAACCGTAATCACGATCTGAAAAATCTGTTCAAAGGCGCTGCCCTATCTGCCAGTACTCGGCCTGGACCACTCTGCGATTTCTATGTTGCTCTGCTTTTATAGAACTCATTGACCTGCTAGTATGGCGTCGCAAACCATAGCGGTGCAGCCGATACAACGAGGTGCAAATTCAAGGAGGCCCCATGAAGAAAGCTCTGTCATTCGTTTTGTTCGCAGCGGCATTGCTCACCACAAGTACCGCTACCGCTCAGAGTCCAAATTACAATCCGGGCTCGGTTTGGCGCGTAACCTACTATTCGATTAAACCAGGACAAGGGGATCCATTCTGGAAAGATATCCGCGACCACTTCAGACCCATCTACGACGACTTCAAAAGGCGGGCCTGATCTCCGAGTACAAGTTCTTCACCAATCCGGTTTCAGATCATCCCAACGACTGGGACGTGGCTCTTGCCACCCTCTATCCAAATTGGGCGGCGATCGACGAGCTCGATGCAAAGGGTGCAACCATTGTTACCAAACACTACGGTTCTCGTGAAGCCATGATCGAGGCGGGAAAGAGGCGCACCGAGCTTAGAGAAGTAATTGCCAGCCATCTGGCCCGCGAGGTGATACTCAAATAGACCTGGTTGCGCCCCTCTACCTTCGCCATCCATTTCAGCGTTCTTGAACCGCCCGATGTTTGGGCGGCTTTTCTCTATCACGCTGCCGCTTTTCCGTCCTGCGTGGTTGGCGATTACGCATTGACCCCGATTTTGGCGAACAAAAGCGACGTGACCGGTACCACGAGCACGGAATCATACACAGCCCATTGCCAGCAGACAGAATTCAGGAGGCTACTGCGGCACCTTATTCTCGCGCAGAGAATCCACCATCTGCTTTGCTTTTTCTAAGGTGCAGCCAAAGAGTTTGCGGGCGGCATACATGGCCGTGATGTTCTGGCCGCGGGCGACGAGTTCACGGAGTTGCTGCTGTTGCTCTTCACGGCTGAGCGATTTCAGGTGCGTGAAGTCCTGCGTTAAGGAAACCGGATCGGCGATGATCGTGTAGGGGCGCAGGGCGTCGAGGAACTTTTGTGCGCGCGGCACTACGTCCCAATGTATGCGAATGCTCGCCGGAGCGGACATCGCGACGGGATAATCCCGGTAAAGAGTCGAACTGGTGCCATACCAGCGTTTCTCCGATGGGGCCTGCTCGCCGAGCTCAGCCTGCAACGCGTCTGCAAGCGGCGCGGGATCGCCGGATAACTCAAGTTCGACATAGCGCAGGTGTTGGGTTTGCGTGGCGCCTGGCTTTGTCGTATCGGGTGTCTCGACGCGCTCTTTGATTAATCGAGCCGACGCGATCTCGCCGAAGGAAAGAAAAACGACCGAAGGGTCATCGGCGGACAACTGGTAGTTCAGATAAGAACGATATTGCACATAGATTCCCGTCTCGTTCATCCGGACGAGCCAATTGGAAGGATGGAAGCGCGCTGTCACCATCTTTAGCGTCAAAAGCAGAAAGAGCAGCAGAACGAAGCCGAAGAAGTAGCCAGGCGGCCACTTTGCCCTGTATGCATGGAGGAAAAAGGCGGTGGCGGCGGCGAATCCGGCAAGCCAGACGATCAAAGCACGCAAGCGCGCGTGCTGGAATACGCGGTCGTTGGGGCCAATCTCGACGTCTTGAAGGCGCAGCAGGCGCATAGGAGCTCCCATGAACGTCAAGAGTGTACTTCGCCTGAGCGGCTAGCGATAGTTACTTGCGATAACGCCGCAAAAACATGAACCACAGAAAACACCTTAGACTTCCCTCTCAGGGGAGGCTCCTGAATCCTTGCTTCTGGACTGGACACGTTCCATGCTTCAAGTTGCTCGGCAATCGCAGGAAGCGCGACGGCCCCATAATTGGCGATAAGTTGATTTCAACAGTTGACCGAAAGCGGGCAAGCGACCATGGCAGGAGTTATCTCGCGCTGGCTTTTGTTTGGCTCGATCCAAGAAGGGTATGTAGGGGCGATAGTTTTCCTGGAGCGCGAGCCAGCCTTGCGGTCTGGGGCTATCGGAAGTTGCTGATCAGAACCACGTCGCTTGTCTCGCTGCCTTTGGCAACCAATAACTCCTTGCCGTCGTGCGACCACGAGAAACCGAAGATGCGTCCGGAGGGAAAGTCGGTGACCTGACGTGGCTCGCCGCCTGTTAGGGGCTGTTCCCACACATTGGTGGCGCCTTTGCGGGTCAGCAGGTATTGCAATCCCTTCCCGTCGGGGGACCAGTGCGGCGGACCGGCGCCGCTCGGCAACAGAAACTCGTGCAGCCGGGAGCCTCCCTCCGAGGGACTGACGACGAACTTCGACAGGGGCACGGGGTCGCCTTCCTGGATTGTGTATGCAATGAATCTGCCATCGGGCGAGATCCGTGGATTGCCGCCGCCCCCCGGTGCACTGGCGATTTCCGTTGGAGTGCCTCCTTCCACTGGCAGACGATAAATCTTTGTACCCGCGCCAGCGATGTTGGTGTCGTAAACCAGCCACTTTCCATCCGGCGAACAATCTTCCTCCCCGACGTGGTCCGTGACGAGCCGGGTGGGATTCGATCCGTCGGCGTCGGTCCGCCAAAGCTCCGAGTTGGTGCCGGTATAGGAATCGAAGACGATGTAGCGATCGTCGCAGCCCGACATTGCGCCGTAATTGCGCGCCTGCGGCATGACAGTGGTTCGCTGGCTGCCGTTGGCGTTGATCAGATCCAGGTCGCTGCCTCGGCTCCGCACCAGCAGCTTCCCACCGGGGCCAGGCCACACGGCAACGTCCGGCACCGCCCCGGAAGTGATCTGTGTCGCCAGCGCGGCTTTTCCGCCCGGCGCCATCCAGATATTCGAGATCTGGGTGTGATCGAGCGCCGCCAGTATCTTGCCATCACGAGTGAGATCGAGATGCGCGCCGTAGTCGGATAAGTCGTTGGTAAACCGTCCTACTTCGCCCTTGGGATAGGAAAGCTGCCAAAGCTGAGAGCGATTTTCTTTGGCCACACCCATCGGGACCAGGAGCGAGTCGCCATCGGGCAGCCATACCGGCCGCCCCAAGAAATCCGGGCTGGAGTAGAGTGTGGTCACACTGGCATCTGCCACACTGATGACATCCAGCACCCATTTTGATTCTTTCCCGTTTTGCAGCCCGGAGAAGGCGATCGTCTTCCCATCCGGCGACCAGCTCGCTCCCCAGATGTAGATCGGATAGATTGGCAGGCGAACCAGCAGCCGGTCGCCGCTGCCATCCGCCGAGGCGATGCGAAGTTCTATCGCCAACGTATCCGGCAGACCCCGCATGAACACGATCTGAGTTCCATCCGGCGAAAACCCGACCGGTGCGTCAATGTCGCGAATCAATTGCCTTGGGTTCCCTCCCAGCACCGGCATCTGGTAGAGGTAGCTATAGTTTTGCGTGGTCTTGTCGGAACGCACGTAATAAAGAAAGTTGCCGTCGGGAGAAAACGCGACGCCCTTGAAGTCCACGACGTCGGGCGGCAGGACCTGGACGTCGCTCTTGGTAGCGACATGGCGCATCCACAAACTCCGCTGCTCGCCATCGCCCAGGACGTACACCACATATCGTCCATCGGGCGAGATCGCGACCAGCGTAGCCTTGCCGCTCTCGGTGAGCTTCGCGATCTGCATGTTCTGCAGGTTCAGACCGTGGGTGCGGTTCAGTAGCCTGTAGCCAACGAAAGCGGCAGCCAGCAGCATCAGCGCGGCAGCCGCAATCGCGATTTTCGTCAGCCCTTTTTTCGCAGGCGTCGCCTGGACTGGAGCAGACGCCAGTTGTGCGGACGAGAGCCTTCCCGAGTCTGCGGCCGCAACCGCGGCTGATCCGCTCTCGATTGGCACATGCCCCGAACTGGTGTCCCGTTTGACGCGCTTCAGGTCGGCCCGCATCTCTGCGGCGCTCTGGTACCGAAGGTCGCGGTCTTTTTCGAGCGCCTTGTTGATGATCTCTTCCAATTGGGGGGGCACGTCGGGATTGAGCCGCACCGCGGGGACGGGCGCCCGGTTCACGATCGCTTCGCAGATCATCGCCGAGCTTTCGCCGCGGAAGGGCAACGCGCCGGTCGCCATCTCGTAGAGTACGGCCCCGAAGGAGAACAGATCGGTCCGTCCGTCCAGTTCCTTGGCGCGCACCTGCTCCGGCGACATGTAGGCCACGGTTCCTACCGTCGTGCCCGGACTGGTCAGATGCTGCTCCTCCAGCGCGCCCGTCATGGTGTCCGCCGTGGCAACCCGGTTTGAAGAGCCGCCCGCAGGTGCGACCTTCGCCAGTCCGAAATCAAGAACCTTGGCGTGGCCCCTTTTCGTGATGAACAAATTCGCGGGCTTGATATCTCGATGCACGATGCTTTCGGTGTGCGCGGCATCGAGGGCGTCAGCGATCTCGATGGCAAGCGAGAGAATCTCCTCGATCTCCATGGGACGACCGCTGATCCGGTGCTTGAGCGTGACGCCATCCAGGTACTCCATGGCGATGAACGCCTGCCCGTGCGCCTCGTCAATTTCGTGGATGGTGCAGATGTTGGGGTGATTGAGAGCCGACGCGGCCTGCGCCTCCCGTTGAAAGCGGGCCAATGCCTGAGGGTCTTTAGCTACCTCATCCGGCAGAAACTTTAGGGCCACAAAGCGGTGCAGCTTTACATCCTCGGCCTTGTAGACAACGCCCATCCCGCCTCCACCGAGCTTTTCGACGATGCGGTAGTGCGAGATAGTCTGGTCGATCATGTGCTGCGAATCTTACGTGGGGCAAAAGGGGCAAGTCAATGAAAGCCGTGACCTTGGAGGCGTTTCAGAGCGACTGTTGGCGAAAAATCTCTGGTTACAACAGGAATTGGCCTTCGACTCTGAGTTATTTTCATGAAATTTCGCGGGCAGAAGGCCCTAGTTGACACGCGGGAAAGCCCGGAACAGGCGATGGTGTGAAGTAGAACATCGAGTAATTGATTGGGTATCCCGCTCCTCTTCACGGAGGAGTTCGAAGTAGTAATCATGATCGACGTTGTGACCGAAGAGATGCATGGGTCGGACTGATTCCTGACCTGAAACGGATTGCGAGCGAGCCTTGGTTGGATGGGCACATCTTCAACAAGAGCGAAATGGCGTGCTCTTCGGAGTGCACGGAGCAGTACGCTCAAAAAAACGCTTGACACCGCCGACATTGTCAGAGATGCCTGTTCACAACAGTTAGATGCATCGGAAGCATCCAGATGCCGATGGGTCAGTAGTAGGTCAACGAGCGCTTGATCACAATTGAAGACTGGAATACAGCGTCAGAACTGGAGCGGTATGAGACGGTCTTTTCCGTCCAATTTCCGTGCTGATCATACTCATGGGAGTATCGCGTCTCGGAGTAGGAAGACGGAGATCCCAGAGTGGTGGGTTCATTTTCTGCCTCCGGTCGCGTGCTGCGTGTGATCTCTGATTCCGGGTCCCCATGTTCGTTGTACATGGTGTCGATTTCATCTTCCTGATTGAAAATTCTCCGGTCGGTGTGGATCAAACGCCCCCTGGAATCGTAACGGTTGCTAACCGAGTAGGGCCCGGCCTGTCCCTTCATCAGTTTCGTAAGCTGCGCGTGTAACTCCTGCCGTAACTGGTCCGCGGAAAGACCTGAGTCGTCCAGCAGCTTCTGCCGAGTTTCCGAAGGAAACATCGCCACAAGGTTGTCATGAATCTGCTTTTCTTCGCTGACGTGCCCTTGTGCATCGTAAGTGCGTAATGCGCGTTTTACCAACTCACCGCTGGTATCGCGTACCTGAACTTCTGTCGGCCTATCGTGTTCATCGTAGATTGTGGTCGTGATCCCTCCGTCCGGCAGATTCGGCGCCATGTCTGCGGCCTCGAACGGGGATCCGCCGGATGCCGTATTAGGACGGTAGTCTGATGGACGTGAGGTTTGTATCTTGGTTTTTCCTCCATGCTCGTCGTATCGAAAGCATACTGGGGTCTCGCTCTTGCTATCGGTCGTAATCTTCTCGAGCCTGCCCCGTGGGTCGTGCGAGTAAGTAGTTTCGGTCAGGGTTTGTCCGTCGATTCCTGAGGCGGTCTTGCGCAACTGACCTGAATTGGAATATTCGTACCGCATTACCCATTCTGAGCCGTCAGTGTTGCGCCTACGGGTGCTCAGTATGCGGCCATCAAGATCGTATACAGTTGTGTGTGCAAAACGGACCTCCCGAGCTTTTCCCGCAGCGTCCGTCATATTCGGGTAAGTGCTCTCTTCGGTGCTGGATTTTACCGGGCCACGTAGGCCCGCTTGTACGCGGTCGGACATAGCTGCCGAGTTCTCCTCAGGTGATCTGCCCTGCGCCAGCATTGGCAGGCCCAAAATCAAGCCAACCAGAATCGCATGTAGCCTGTTCACGCTGACTATTGCAACCCGACTGCCCCCCCAAGGTCAACTACATTGTTGTAACTTTTTGACCCGGACGGGTGTCGGGCAATTCTCGGTGAGCGTTATCGCCTTCATCAAATACCCAATCCAAGCTTGTTGTAAATCCAGTTTTCTCCCGAGGCCGGATTACCTCCGGTTAGCTCGTACTCCGATATCGGTATCTGACTGCTCATTTTTCATGCTTCCCTAAGAATCAAAACTTCCCACCCTTGGGAGCAAGCAAGGGTGGGAATCTCAGTAGCTACCTGGTTGAGGCCTCCTGTTTGGCTGCAGCCTGCTTCTGCAGCTTCAGAATCATCGGATGGTGCGCCACCGCGATGGATTTCTCAGGTGGTGCGCCGAAAAGTTCCGGATGCAGATAAAATCCCCGGTCAGCCTGCGCTTTCGGGGCTTCCACCGGAATCCGGTGAGCGTTGGCCCAGGCATCTTGGCGAATGCCCGTCACCTGCCATGAGACCTTCACACTGGGTTTGTCGGTCTTGATGGTGAACTGGTGATTGGCGACTTCGCTCTCCACGATAGCTTGGGCGAACTGGCCAATCACGGTGAGTTGATAGCGGAAATCACTGTTGAGCGCCTCGAACCAGTCGGGAAGTGTCACGACCGCCTCGCCCTCGGCGTTGGTCGTCACATTGCCGTTGTAGACGTTCATCATGTCAGGTGATTCGACGAAGGAGTGGTAGAGATACTTGTTCGCCGGATCAAGAGGATGATCGATCTTGAACGACCCGGCAGCTTTGGAAAGGTTGCCGTCAACGTCGACATTGCCAAGGAAAAACGCAGCATAGGCTCCGCTATTCTGGTTCTCGGCAAACAGAGCGTCGCCAGTCGAGGTATTGTAGAATCCGCCGCCGACGCCGCCGGGGCTCTCGGCTTGACCGTACACGCCGTAACCGCTTGTGCTGTTATTGTTAATTCCCGCCACGCCCGAGTTTTCACTAGCCGATATTCCATGCACTCCGTCGACTCCGGACGACGGTACCGTGCCATAAACTCCATAGCCGGAGCTCGCCGTTCCATACGCTCCATAGGTTCCGCCACTTCCGGAGACGCCGGCGCCAGTGCCGGTGCTGTTGCCCGCTACGCCGGTGGCACCATAGCCGACCACCCCGTTGCTGCCACCGCTGCTTCCCGCATAGCCGTACACTGCGATGCTGCCGCCAACGGTCGTGTAGCCCGCTACGCCGGTCGCGCCGACGGCTATTACCCCGTTACTGGCGGTACTGGAACCGGCGTTGGCGTACACCCCGGTACCGCCAGAACTAGAGGAGGTAGCCGTGATCGATCCAGCGCCGAAACTGCCTGTGCCGTCACGCTTGACGATGGCATTGGCCGTATCTGTGCTGGTCGGAGCCGTGTTCCAATTTAGAGCCAGTGTTCCGCTGCCCAAGACAGGCGATCCACTGACGGTAAAGTCGGAACTCGGTGCGCTAAGCGCCACGCTGCTGACCGTGCCGGCGTCGGGAAACTTCTGTCCGGAGGCGAAGCTGATCTGCCCGTTGCCCGCAATCTTCAGTCCCGTTTCCGCTGGCGTTGCGGTTCCGGAGGAGTGAAGCAGGTTCAAGGTTCCGCTGGGAGCGGCTGTGTCGTTCCCCGCTGGCTCGGCTTGCCAGCGGAAGTTCTGACTGACTGCGGATCCCGTCCCTTTGTTGTAAGAAGATGCTGCGAAGCTCAGAGGCTGCGAATTCTTGCCTGTGGTGGCTGTCGCCGCGCCGGTCGCGGGCAGGCTCAAGTTACCGCGTGCGGTCACGGCGCCATTTACATCCAGAGTTGAAGCTGGCGTCGTGGAATTGATGCCGACTTTTGCGGTGCTCCCGGTGCCGCTCTGAAACAGAGCTGAGTTGCCTAGGGCGCCGGCATCGCTTTTCCAGAGCGCAATAAAGTCCGTCGTTCCTGTGCCGGTTACTGCGGGCGTAACGCCATTATTTGCGCTGTTCGCGCTCCCATCGTTCGAAGAACCGGCCACCGCCGGCGGCGCGGCCAGCATGAATGCGGATGGTGGCAATCCGCCGATAGTTTCTGCATCGGCTGCCTTCAACGCGTATGGAACGCTCAATAGCAATACCCGCGGCTGTTCTTGGCCACTATTGATGGTCACGCCCAGCCAGCGGGCTTCGCCAGAAGTAAAGAGATCGAGCGGTAAGCCATCTGGCTTCGTCGCTCCCAGTTGAACCGTGTAATTGCCTTTGGTGTCGGCCTGGATGTTTTGGGTTTCCAGCCACAGCGGAGATCCGCTGGACTCTTCGCTGTAGATCGCGAAGGTCGCGCCTGCCACGCCGACGGTGACTTTTCCGCCATCCACCGCTTTGCCGGAGAAATTCACCAGTCGCGGCACAACGGCAAACGATTGAGAGGAACCGGCTGATTGAGCGGCTGCCAGCGAGCTAAACAAAACCGCCAGGCAGAGCAAGAACAAACGTCGAGCGGTGGTCATAACATCCTCCTGTATCGCGCTGAATTTTCGAGAGCCCCAGGGAACCACGGGAGGGGGAAAATTCCCGTCTCTACTGAGGAAATCGGAAACCGCAGGCAAAAGACGACATCTGAACCAAGAATTTCTTTGTAGCTGCGGGCGGAGCTAGCAATCAGTTCAAGCCGTCATGCGTGCTATGCGTAGTTTCTCGGCGGGAAGATAGGTCAACTCGATCAGTGGGACAGGCTTGCGCGCCGTGTTGGAAGTCAGTTGATGAAAACCCCGATTACGCTCAAAACCCGAGCTGACGGGCGAACAGACGGCGCAAGCTTATAGTGACATCGCCTGGTTTCGCCAATTGACCCCCGTTTGCTCGTGACCTGGGGGTTATCAAACGGATGTTTCGACCTCAAGTCCGCGCCGCATTTTGAACTGTCGGGTTATCACGACCTAGATGCACAGAAGATACAGCCCTGGCCGTTAAGAGATGCCGTCACAGGAGTGCTTCATTGCTACTGAGTGACCGGAAAA
>Ga0187867_10001427_pt1 | contig 20627 bp, 20 predicted proteins | sample June2016WEW_13_1_FD_132976 | JGI IMG/M metagenome (GOLD analysis project Ga0187867, IMG submission 132976) | Peatland microbial communities from SPRUCE experiment site at the Marcell Experimental Forest, Minnesota, USA - June2016WEW_13_10 | ecosystem: Environmental > Terrestrial > Soil >...
CTACGAGGGTGACACGGTACTGCTCAACCTGGCCACGCACCGCAAGAAGGTGGACTGGCTGCGCAAGGCCCCGTACGCGACCTTCCTGCTGATGAACCCGGAGAACACCTACCACTGGATCAGCATCAAGACCGTGGTGAAGCGGGAGATCTCAGAGGACGACCCGGCCGAGGGGCAGCGGGTCACCGACCAGCTGGACCGGATCTGGGTGAAGTACACCGGCAACGAGCCGCCCTACGGGCTGCGTGATCCCTCCTTCGAGGAGCGGCGTGTGCTGTTCGAGATGGAAGTCGTCAGCGTCGCGACCTTCGGCCGCCCCTGACCGGCGGCCGGGCGCGGAAGGAGCACAGCCGGTGTCCAGGATGCCCCGGGTCAGCATCGCCGGCGGGTCGGTGGGCGGGCTCACCGCGGCCCTGGTGCTCCGGGACGCCGGCTGTGACGTCCGGGTCTTCGAGCGGTCCTCGACCGCGCTGCAGGCCCGGGGCGCGGGTATCGCCGCGCTCGACACGACCCTGGACTACCTGCTCAAGCGGGGCGGCTTCCAGGTCACGGAGGTGTGCTCGTCCACCGGGTGGATCCGGTTCCTGAACCGCGACGGCAGCGTCCAGGACGAGCAGCGGCACCGCTACCGCTTCTCGTCCTGGAACACGATCTACCGCTCGCTGCTCAGCCTGCTCGACGCCGGCCGTTATCAGCTGGGTACCGAGGTGACCGGTTTCGCTGAGCAGCACGGCACGGTCACGGTCACCCTCGGACCAGGCCAGCACAGCCAGCGCGCCGAGTCTGATCTGGTGGTCTGTGCCGACGGGGTCGGCTCGGCCGCCCGGGCCAGGCTGCTGCCCGCGGTCCGCCCGGCCTACTCCGGCTACGTGGCCTGGCGCGGCACCGTGCCCGAGCGGGACCTCTCCCCCGGCGCCCGCAAAATCCTCGGCGACGCCCTCACCTACCAGGTGCTGCCGGACAGCCACATCCTCGTCTACCCGATCCCCGCCCTGGACGGCTCGCTGACCGAGGGCGACCGCCTCATCAACATCGTCTGGTACGTCAACGTCGCCCAGGGAGCACCGCTGGACATCCTGATGACCGGCCGGGACGGGGTTCGGCGCCCGGTCTCACTGCCGCCCGGCGCGGCGACCGAACCGGCGGTGGCGAGCATGCGGCAGGCGGCCCGGGATCAGCTCGCCGCGCCCATCGCCGAGGCGGTGGTGAGCGCACCCGAGCCGTTCGTGCAGGTGGTGACCGACATCGAGGTGCCCCGGATGGTGTTCGGGCGGATCTGCCTCATCGGCGACGCGGCGTTCGCGGTACGGCCGCACGCCGCGGCCGGGACGGCCAAGGCCGCCGCGGACGGGTGGGCCCTGGCCGAGGAACTCATGGCGGCAGGCGGCGATGTCCCCGCCGCGCTGGCGGCCTGGGAGCACCGGCAGCTGGCGCTCGGCCGCGACCTGCTGGCCCGCTGCCGGGAGATCGGCGACAGCTCGCAGTTCCTGGGCACTTTCCGCCCGGGGGATCCGCGGCTCATCTTCGGGCTGTACGGCCCGGGCAATTAATACGTCCGGCACCTACCACGAAGGAGAGAACGGGATGGCCGCCACGATCATCCGCGAGGAGAGTTTCGATCCCGCCGACTACCGGGGAGAACTGAACGCGGCTCCGGAGAACAAGGACGTGGGCACCCGGCTCTGGTTCGAGAACGAGCACATCCGGGTCTGGGAAGTACGGCTCATGCCGGGTGAGCGCGGCCCGTTCCACGCGCACACCCGCCGCTATTTCTGGACCGTGGTGGACGGCGGGATCGGCCGCCAGCGCACGGCGGACGGCACGATGATCACCCGCGAGTATCACGTCGGCGACACCAATTACTCCGACCACTCGCCGGATGAACCGATGATCCACGATTTCGAGAACGCCGGTGACACGCCGATCCGGTTCACCACGGTGGAACTGCTCGACTAGCGAACGGGAGCCGGCGAACGGGAGCCGGCGAACGGGAGCCGGCGAACGGGAGCCCGGTGGAACGGCCCCCGGAGCGGAACGGCCGCAGGCGGAGCCGCTCAACGAAGTCCTTTCGTACTTGGACCGGCTCTTTCACCGCGTAAGGTATTTATTTAAGGTTTTCGTCGCAAGTTGTGATTCACGACTGCATACTGCTCTCTGACGTCGATAAGGGCTGCGGGAGAAGCGATGAGCAGGACCGGCGCGGCCAGCCGCTGGGGTGGGGTACTCGCGTGGCCCGGGAGGGCCGTCGGACCGCGCCCAAGGCCGCCGGGCCATCACGGACCTGGCCATTGCGGTCCTTGTCAACGGAATCTCCCGGGTGCGCGTCACTGTAACCGGGACGGTCGACGGCATGATCGTCAGCCTGGTCTCTGACTCGTCCGCCGGGCCGGACCTGCCTAGCAGCCCGGCCTGGCTGGTCGTAGACAGTCAGCGGGACCAGCAGAGCCTGTGGGTGGAGGCGCGTTGGAACACCACGTGACGGTCGCGATCGTGGACGATCACCCGGTGGTGGTCGAAGGGGTCATCTCGTGGATCAGCGCGGACCCGGAGCAGCGCATCGCGGTGACGCAGGTCGTCAGCGATATCACCGGGCTGGACGCGCCCCGCGCGGGAGGCGTGCTCATCCTGGACCTCGAACTCGGCGGGCGCATGATCGCGGACGAGGTGGCCCGGCTCACGGCCAGCGGCTACCGGATCGTCGTCTTCTCGGCGCACGTCGAGCCGGCCCTGATCCTCGATGTCCTGGATGCCGGCGCCTATGCGTACGTGAGCAAGGACGAGGGCCGTGATTACCTCATCGAGGCGGTGCTGGCGGCAGCGGCCGACCGGCCCTGCGTGACCCGTTCGCAGGCCAAGGCGATCCTCGCCGATCCCCGCCCGGGCCGTCCCGCCCTGTCCGGCAAGGAGCGGCAGGCGCTGCTGCTGTGGTTCCAGGGCATGTCCAAGGGCTCGGTGGCGCGGCGGATGTCGATCTCCGAGAACACCGTCCGCCAGTACATCGACCGGGCCCGGGTGAAGTACGCCACGGTGGGCCGGGCCGCGCACACCAAGGACGCCCTGCTGGCCCGGGCTATCGAGGACGGGCTCATCCGGCCGGACGAGGTGGCAACGTACACCACCCTGGCCAGCCAGCCCCGCCCCCCGGTGTCCTGAGGCCTGGCCTGCCCCTGAGACCCGGCCTGTCCCTGCGACCCGGCGCCGGTCAGGAGGCCGGAACCGTCGTCTCGCTGGCCGACAGGCTGGCGGGCTCAGGCGGCAGCGGGGGCGTGGCGCCCGGCGACGTGGGGACCAGGAACTTGGACACGTCGAGACCCGAGCCGACCATCTGCTTGAGCATGAAGTCGTGGTTGAGGTCGAGGATGGCGCGGGTCTCGGCGGCGATCACCGCGTTACGGCTCAGGGTCAGCTCGTTGTCCTGCTCCTGCTCCCCCGAGAGCGACCAGTTGGTGGAGCCCTTGACCGTGTACACGCCGTCGATGATCACGATCTTCAGGTGGGAGATGGCGTTGTGCACCGAGCTGGTGCCAATGGCGATGCTGTTACCGAAGGCATTGTTGGCCCACTTGGCCAGGATCGCCTTTTCGTGGACGCCGGAGGCCTGGCTGCGGTCCAGGCTCATCTGGACGTAGACCTGCTCGTCGGCCAGCTTGCCCTGGATGATCGTGTTCAGCTCGTCGTCGTCGTAGCCGAACATGTTGACCACGATCGAATGCTGCGCCGTCCCGAGCAGCGCGACCAGCAAGCCGTGCACGTTGTCGCGCGGGGAGAAGAACGTCCTCTGGTCGTCCGGATAGCCGTCGAGGAACCTGCCCTCGGCCTTGTACGTTCCCAGGTTTTCCCACACAAACGGCGCATCGGCCATTGCGATCCCCCCATATTTGGTTATCCGGGGGCAAGCTATCCCGGCCCGGCGCCGTTGGCTATGCCTCGCGGCCTGCCGTGCCGGCCCAGATTGAGACAGGGGCCGGCCCGGCGCACGGCCGCGATCAGGCGCGGGCGTAGTTGCTGGCCCCGTACCAGTCGACGATGACGACCGGCTCGTCCCCTACCACCCAGGCGTCGTGCCCCTGGGGCAGCGCGGTGACGTCTCCCGGCCGGGCGTCGAATTCCACGCCGTCGGACATCACGATGTGCAGCGTGCCCTGCACGTGGTACTGGAAATGCGGCGCCTCGCAGAGTTCGGTTCCGGCGAGCGGCTTGACGTCCTGGGACCAGCGCCAGCCCGGCTGCAGGGTGAGCCGGCCGACCTCCCCGCCGCCGATCCGGAGCAGGTGCAGGGCCCCGTGGTCGAACGGGCGGGTCTCGTCGGGGGTTTCGAAGCTCTTCTGTTCCGCTTTTCCGGCCATGGGACTCACTTCTCCTTTGCCCGCAGGGCTCGTGGGCTGGCCCGCAGGGCTCGTGGGTTTCTTTCCGTCGAGACTGGCCGGCCCGGGTTGCACTGAACTTGCAACCACTGCACTTGCAACCACTGCACTTGCAACCACTGCACTTGCAACCACTGCACTTGTAACCACTGAGCCTGTAACCACAGGCCTGTCAGCCACTGACCTGGCGGTTGGAGCCCGGCCGGGGTTTGATACCGGCATGAGATCGCTCGCGGTGCGGGTGCTCAGCGACTTCGGCGTCGATGGGATGGAGCCGCAGTCGCTGGGCAGCCGGAAGGCGCGCCTGGCGCTGCACCTGCTCGCCCTGGCCGGGGGGCAGGTGGTGACCTCGGCCGCGCTCGAGGACGCCCTGTGGGGCGACGCGCCGCCCGCGAAGCCCGACGAGCAGATCGCCGTGCTGGTCAGCCGCCTGCGGTCGGTGCTGGGCCGCGACCGGATCGAGCACCGTGACCACGGGTACCTGCTGAACTTCGACTGGCTGGACGCCGCCGAACTGACCGGGCTCACCGAGGAGATGGACCGGCGGCGCCGCGCGGGCCACGCGGTGGGGGCGGCCGCCGCGGCTCGCGTCGCGCTCTCCCTGATCCGCGGCGACGGCCCGGCGCCGCTGCCGGGCGGGTGGGCCGAGCTGAAGCGCGCTGATCTGGAGCGCCTGATCCGCCGCGCCCGCCAGGTGGCGGCCACCGCGCTGCTGGACGCCGGGGACTGGATGGCCGCCGCCGACGCCGCCGCGACCGCGATGGAGCATGACCCCTACGACGAGGCAGCGCTCCGGGTTCTGCTGCGCGCCCAGGTGATGGGCGGCCGGGTGGCCGCGGCGCTGGCTGCCTACGCGAGTACCCGGGAGCGCCTGGCCGACGAGCTGGGGACCGACCCGTCACCGGAGACACAGTCGCTGCAACTGGCGATCCTGCGCGGTGAGCTGGCCCCGTCCGGGCCCGTCCCGGCCCCGGCGTCCCTGGGGCTGGTCGGCCGGAATGACGAACTGGGCTACCTGGACGCCGTGGCCATGCGCGCCCGCGCCGGTGCCGTCGAGGTGGTGGTCATCGACGGGGAGGCCGGCATCGGCAAGACCACCCTGCTGCGCAGCTGGGCCGACCGGCGGGCGGCCGCCGGTGACACGGTGCTGATGGCCACGTGCGGGCAGCTCGACCAGGCCCTCCCGCTGGACGCTCTGCTCACCGGGCTGGCTGCGCTGCTGCGCCCGCTCGGGCCTGAGGCGACCGCGGACCTGCTGGGCGGCGACGAGCCGGTGCTCGGTCCCCTCCTCGCACCGGGCCCTGCCGTACCGGCACGGTCCAGCCTTGCCGACAGCATGCTCGGCCCCGCGGTCCTGTACGCGGCCCTGGTCCGGGTGCTCGGCAGGCTCACCGGCCGGGGGCCGGTGGTCGTGGCGATCGACGATGCGCATCTGGGGGGCCGCGCGCTCCCGGACTGGCTGCGGTTCGTGGGCCGCGCGGCGGTACCGCTGGCCGTGGTGGCGGCGGTGCGCCCGGGCGCGGGCGAGCCGATGCCGGCCACCGGCTTGATCCACCTCGGCGTGCTCGGCCGCGACGCCGCCGCGGAACTGGTGGGACTGGCGCGGGTCGACGAGCTGTACGAGCGGTCCAAGGGCCACCCGCTGTTCCTCACCGAGCTGGCGCAGCAGGCAGCCGGTGGCCCGCTGCCGGCCTCGCTCGTGGAGTCGGTCTCCACGCGCTGCGACGATCTAGGCCCGGCCGGGGCGCTGCTGCGCACCGCCGCGGTGATCGGCCCCGAGCTGGACATCGACCTGCTCGCCGCGGTGCTGGGCCGGGGCGTGGTGGACCTGCTGGATGACGCCGAGCGCGCTGTCGCCGGGCAGTTCCTGGCCGACGACAACGGAACTCTCCGGTTCCGGCACGAGCTGCTGCGGGAGGCACTGGCGGCGAGTGCGACCGCCGGCCGGGCCGCGCTGCTGCACAGGCAGGCCGGCCGCGTGCTCGCCCGGCGGCCAGACGCAGACCCGGTGATGGTGGCCCATCAGGCTCGTCTGGGCGGTGATCTCACGCTGGCCTCGCGCGCGCTGCGGGACGCGTCGGCGCGGGCCGGGGAGCGCTTCGACCATGCGGCGGCCGAGGCGCTGCTGGACGACGCGCTGCTGCTGCACCCCGATCAGGAGGGATGGCTGGCGCGGGCCCGGGTCCGGACCCGCCGCGGCCGCTACGCCCAGGCCCTGGAGGATGTGCAGCGCGCCGGGGAGGCGAGCCCGGCCGCCCTGGAGGTGGGCGCCTGGGCCTCGTACTTCGGCCGCCGCTTCGGGCAGGCCGCCCAGTTCGCCGAGGACGGCGCGCTGGCCGCGGAAGATCCGGCCAGCCGCGCGCGGTGCCTGGCCGCCGGGGGCCGCACCCACCACGCCGCGGGTGACCTGGCCCAGGCCGAGCGGCTGCTCAGCGAGGCTTTCTCGCTCGCAGAGGGCACGGCCCGGGTGACCGCGGCCGCGTGGCTGGGCGTGCTCCGGGCACATCAGAGCCGGGCCGCCGAGGCCCTGTCGCTGCTGCGGCCGGCCGCCCGCGGGCACGTCGGGGTGGAGCACACCTCGGCCACGCTGCACGCGCTGCTGTTCACCGGGCACGCGCACGCGCTCGCGGGCCGCCCGGCCCTGGCCCTGGCCTCGTTCGCGCGCTACACCGAGGAGGTGGAGCGGCGCCAGGTGCCACGCTTCGCGGGCCGCGCGGTGAACTTCGCAGGCTGGGTGCTGCGCAACCTGGGGGCGGCCGGGGAAGCGGCCGACCAGCACACGGCCGCGCTGGAGATCGCCCAGCGCCAGGGCACGGCCGAGGTCACCATCGCCGCCCTGGAAGACCTGGCCGAGCAGTGCCTGGAGGCCGGCGACCCGGACGGCGCGCAGGCCCGGCTGACGCAGGCAGCTGCGCTGCTGCAGGGCGACCTGGTCTTCGGCTGGCGACTGGGCCTGAAGCACCGGCTGATCACGGGGCGCCTGGCGCTGCTGTGCGGTGACCCCGGGAAGGCCGCGGTCGCGGCCGCCGAGCTGGAGTCACGGGCGGCAGCGCTCGGGGTCCCCCGCTATATCAGCGTGGCCCGGCTGCTCCGGCACCGGGCGGACCGGGCCCTGGGACGGCCGGTGGACCTGGATCGTGTCCAGGCTGACCTGGATCTGCTCGACAGCGCGGTGGCGGTGGAAGCGTGGTGGTGGACCGGAGAGGTGGCCGCCGACTTCGCCAATCCCGCGTGGCTGGACCGGGCGGCGGACCGCGCCGATCGGCTGGCCCGGAACGCGGAAGGGTACGCGGACGGGCTGCGGCGGCGCGCGGACCAGCGCCTGCGTGGCTGGCGCGCCCTGGCCGGCTGAGCCGCCCGTCCGTTCAGCGCGCGGTGAGGACGAACATCGAGGCGACCAGCGGCCCCGTGCCGGCTACGGCCTGCTCCGCGGCGCGCCGCGCCGCGGCGCGCCGCGGAGCGTCCAGCGACTGGAGGAACGGGGCAACGTGCGCCAGGCCCAGCCGCCACGACGCCAGCTCCGCCGGGGCCGACAGGCCCGTCCGGACGCTGATGGTGGCGACCCGTACGTCGCTGAACCCGGCGACGGCCGCCTGGTCAGCGAGCCTCCGCGCCGGATCCCGCGACGCCGGCCTGCTGTCTCCTGCCAGGGACCCGCTCTCTCCTGTCATGGACTCGTACCAGGCGGGGGCCTGATAACCGTACGGGCGGAGCGCCTCCTTCACGGCCTGCTTGGCTGGGTGGGTCCAGCCGGGCGCGAACATGCTGGCCGCCAGGCCGTGGCCGACCCGCCGGATCTCACGCAGTGCGTCCCCGGGACGGCCCAGATGGTTGAGGCAGAAAGCGGCCACGACGAGATCGAATGCCTGGTCGCGGAACGGCAGCGCCACGGCGTCGGCGGCCACAGGATGCTCCGGCGGGGTGATCAGGCGCAGCATGGCCACGGACAGGTCGGCGGCCACGACCCGGTCCGCACCGGCGGCCAGCGCGGCCCGGCCGGCCACCCCGGTGCCCGCGCCCAGATCGAGGACCCGGCTGCCGGCCACCGGGACCGGGGAGGCCCCGAGGAGCGCCCGGGCCAGCGGGGCGTAGACCTGCCCGGGGCCGGCGGCCCATCCCGCGGCGGCCTTTCCGTAGTCGGCCCGCATCTCGCGCGCCAGTTCAGCCTCCGCCGGCTTAGCCCCCGCCGGCTCAGCCCCCGCCAGCTCGGCGGCACTCAGCTCAGCAGGGGTGCGGCCTGCACCGCCTTGGCCTCCCACCATGCCAGCTCCTCGTCGTAGCCGCCGAGTGCCTTCTCCCAGCCGAACTGGACCATGGCGCCGAGCAGGCACAGGCCCAGCTGCCGGTCCCACCACTGCCCGGTGGCGATCCCGCAGTCCTCCAGCGCATCCCGGTAGACGCTGATCGCCGTCTCCTTGGGCTGCGGGAGACGGCGGCAATTGATGGCCAGATACCAGGCCAGGTCGCTGAGCGGCGCTCCCACCCCGGGCTGTTCCCAGTCGAGCACGACGGTCCGACCCGCGTCGTCGGTGCCGAGATTGTCCAGCTTCCAGTTGCTGTGCACGAACGTGTGCGGCGTCCCGGACAGCGCGTCAACCAGCCGGCCCGGGTCGTAGGCCAGCGGCGTCACCACCGCCGCGGCGGCGGGGGCGACCTCCTCCAGCAGCGGCCAGCCCTTGGCGACCAGTTGCGGCACCAGGTGCGCAGTCCCCCTCGCCGACTCCGTGGCCGCCTCGGCCTGTGCCATCCAGGGGGACAGCTCCAGGTAGCGGTGCATCGCGGGGACCACGTCGAGCTCGGGACCGCAGGCCCAGAACGCGGCGTGCAGGGCGGCCATGTGCCGCAGGAAACTCAGGTGCTGGGCCAGCGGGATGGGCTCATCCGTGACCGGGACCAGCCAGGGTGACACGTCGCGCATCAGCAGGGCGCAGCCCCGGGCCTCCGGGGCAGCCCCCACGATCGGCTGATTGAAGCAGCCAGGCAGGCGGGCCAGGATGCCCCGTTCCCACAGCTCCAGCGGCGCGCCCCGCAACGAGCCGGACGCTCGCATGGTCCAGTCCTCGCCCAGGTCGAGATGCTTGAGCACGTAGCCCTGGCCGTCGATGACGACGCGCTCCAGCCGGGCTCCGGACTTGCCGGGGACCCCGTCCAGGGCCATCCGTCCGGTCACCCCCGCGAGCAGCTCGGCCACGTCGCCGTAGCGCCGTGGCGGGGCAGAGGCCAGGTCGCCGTAGCGCCGTGGCGGGTCAGAGGCCACGTCGCCGTAGCGCCGTGGCGGGCGGCCGGGCCCCGGATCAGGCACCGGCCGCTTCCATCTCGGCCAGCAGGGCCGCGGGCCAGCGGCCGCCGCAGAACACGGTGTCGGCGACAATACGGTCGTCGCGCACCGTGAGCAGGTGCATGTGGTGCGCCGCGTGCGGCACGCCGTGCTCGGTCCAGCTGAGCGTGTACTCGATGACCTCGCTAGGCCCGTCCGCCACCGGGAAACGGCGCAGCTCGTCGAAGTGGCCCCGGTCGGCGAACCACCGTGTGTACTCGGCGCGGATCGCATCCGGCCCGGCGGCGTGCAGCCGCCAGCCAGGCACGGTCGCGTCCAGCGTGGCGTCCGGGCTCCACGCGTCGCAGTCAGGAATCATCGCGTCCTCGATAGCCTGGAGGAACTTCTCGATCACCGGGGTGTCTGCCATCATGCCCTCCTCACGGGTGTGATCCCAGGGTGCGGGCGGCGGCTTGCAGGCAGGTTGCAGTCCGGCCATCCCGGGGCCGCTGACTCCGGCTGCTCCCGCTGCGTACATGTGGTTCTTGCGGCGTCCCATGTGCTCACGGTCGCGCCGGGCCTCCTCGAACATCGGTCGCGCTATAGACAAGAAACTAGACAGTCAAGTAAGTTTACTATCCATCGAGGCGCTGACCGGAACGGGGTGGGCGAGGGTCTGGTACACGACGCAGTAGCGCTCGGTCAGCCGGAGCAGCGTCGCGACCTGCTCCTCGCTGGCCTCGGTGTCGAGTTCGAAGCCCAGCCGGATGGCGGTGAACCCGACCGGCGCCTCCTTGGCCACCCCGAGCGTCCCGCGGAAGTCCAGGTCACCCTCGGCGTGCACGGTCCCGCCGGTGACCCGTATCTCCAGCGATGTGGCCACCGCCCGCAGCGTCACGCCGGCGCACGCGACCAGCGCCTCCAGCAGCATGTCGCCGGAGCACAGCAGGGACCCGTCGCCGCCGGTGGCCGGGTGCAGCCCGGCTACCGCCATGGCCCGGCCGGTGTCCACCGAGCAACTGATCCCCTCGTCACCCAGCTCGCCGCGGGCCCGCAGGGTGATCACCGCCTGCTGCGGGTCCTCGCGGTAGGCGTCCTTGAGCGGCTGCTGCACGGCGCGCAGTCCGGTGCTGTCCATGGGCGCCTCCCTTTCTGGATGATTCCGGTTCTGGATGATTCCGCCCGGCGCATACCAGGATGCCTTGCCGACCGCCGGACGGCATCCCCGCGGGCGTGTCCGCTCCGGTGTGGCCGCCGCGAGCCGGGGCCGCCTGGCCCCGCTGTTCGCGTCGCTGGCCTGGTGGTCCGATGCCCATCCGGACCGGGTCGAGGAGGCGCGGCGGGAGTACGACGCGCTCGGCCGCCCCAGCAGCAGCTGAGTTCCCCCGGCCAGGCTTAGGTTCAGCGGCGGTCGCTGGAGTACAGGTAGGGACCGCGGCCGCCGGAGTCGACCGGGGCGGCCGCGGCTTCGCCGCGCAGCCACCGGATCGCGGCCTGGATACCCTCCCCGTACTGCGGGGGCGGGTGCCGCCCCGGGTCCACGGGGACCCCGCCGGGACGGCCCTGCATCACCACCACGTTGGCCGCGGCGTCCTCATAGTGGAGGTGAGAGGTGCTGGGCAGGCCGACCGAGCGCCCGCAGAGCGGCGCCGCCGGTGATTCACCCAGGACCCAGTCGAGCAGGTCACGGACGCCGCGCAGCCAGGCGGCGTTCATCCAGCCCGGCTCCCAGCGCCAGGGGTGCCGGGCGTCCGCGGCGGACATGGGTTCAGGCAGGTCGCCCTCCCGCAGCGCCTCCAGGGTGAGCTCGCGGACCTCGCGCATCTCGTCGTCGGTACGCACGTAATCGCCGCGGGCCCCGATGAAGCGCCCGCGGTTGTCCGCGTGCACAGGGACCTCGTCGGTACCGCCCGCGAGCCAGGCCAGGACCGCGCGGGTCTCGCGGAACTCGTCACGGAAGTCCGCGGGCACCCCGGGCGGGGCCGTGGAACCCTCCGGCTCGGCCGCGGCCTCGGCCAGGATCTCCTCCCGAGACGGCGGGCGCCCCGGGGCCAGGGACAGGGTTACCGGCGACGGCCGGGTCCCGGTCAGCGCCCACTGCCAGGCCAGGGCGGTGCGGCCGCCCGGGCCCATCTCATGCAGGCTCTGCGCGAGGACCGCCTCGACATGCGGGCGCGGCCGGACGATCGCCGGACTGAGCCGGTCGGGCAGGTACACGGTGGTCACGGGTTCCACCGTACGGGTGAGCGCTGACAGGGTCAGCCTGGCCCCGGTAAGCTGCGGGCGGGCCGTGACTGGCGCGCAGGGATGGGTAACCATCGGGGAGCGGCCCCGTCATCGGGACGTATGCCGGGCGCCTGGGCCTCTCCGCGAGCAGACAGAACCGCGCCACATTTTTTGCGGCACTGGAGGTTTCCATGTCGTCACCGAGCACTGAGTCGGCCGCCTTCCGCAGCGCGCTGGACGTGGTCCGGTCCGTCGAGCCCGGAGTGGCCGACGCGATCGCCGCGGAACTGGCCAGCCAGCGGTCCTCGCTCAAACTGATCGCCAGCGAGAACTACGCCTCACCGGCGGTGCTGCTGGCCATGGGCAACTGGCTCAGCGACAAGTATGCCGAGGGCACCATCGGGCGCCGGTTCTACGCGGGCTGCGCCCAGGTGGACACGATCGAGACGATCGGCGCCGGGCACGCGCGGGAACTGTTCGGCGCGCCGCACGCCTACCTGCAGCCGCACTCGGGCATCGACGCCAACCTGGTCGCCTACTGGGCGATCCTGGCCCGCCGGGTCGAGGCGCCGGCGCTGGAGCGGGCGGGCGTGCGGCAGGTCAACGACCTCAGCGAGCAAGACTGGGCGCAGCTGCGCCAGGAGCTCGGCAACCAGCGGATGCTCGGCATGTCGCTGGACGCCGGGGGGCACCTGACGCACGGCTTCCGGCCGAACATCTCCGGGAAGATGTTCGATCAGCGGTCCTACGGCACCGACCCGGACACGGGCCTGATCGACTACGCCGTCGTGCGCGAGACCGCGCGCGAGTTCCGGCCGCTGATCCTGGTGGCCGGCTATTCCGCCTACCCGCGGCGGGTCAACTTCGCGGCTATGCGCGAGATCGCGGACGAGGTCGGCGCGACGTTCATGGTGGACATGGCGCACTTCGCCGGGCTGGTCGCGGGCAAGGTGCTCACCGGGGACTTCGACCCGGTCCCGCACGCGCACATCATCACTACGACCACGCACAAGTCGCTGCGCGGGCCGCGGGGCGGCATGGTGCTGTGCCAGCCGGAGCTGGCTGAGGCGGTGGACCGGGGCTGCCCGCTGGTCCTCGGCGGCCCGCTGCCGAACGTGATGGCGGCCAAGGCCGTGGCGCTGGCCGAGGCGCGCCAGCCCAGCTTCCAGGAGTACGCCCAGCGCATCGTGGCGAACGCCCAGGCCCTGTCCGATGGCCTGATCCGCCGCGGGACCCGGCTGGTCACCGGCGGCACCGACAACCACCTGGTGCTCATCGACGTCGGCGGCTACGGGCTGACCGGGCGGCAGGCCGAGCACGCCCTGCTGGACGCGGGCATCGTGACCAACCGCAACTCGATCCCCCGGGACCCGAACGGGGCCTGGTACACGTCCGGGATCCGGATCGGCACCCCGGCGCTGACCACCCGGGGGCTCGGCACCGCGGAGATGGACGTGATCGCCGGCCTCATCCACGAGGTGCTGAGCCAGACCCGGCCGGGGACCACGTCCAGCGGCACGCCGTCCAAGGCCTCCTGCGCGGCGGACCCCGCGCTGGCCGACCGGGTCGCCAAGCAGGCCGCCGAGCTGCTCGCTCAGTTCCCGCTCTATCCCTCGGTCGACCTCGGCTGAGCAAGCTGTCTGAGCTAGCTGTCTGAGCTGGCTGACTGGGCTGGCCGTCTCTGACCTGGCCGGCCGCCGGCCGATCAGGAAGCGAACTCGCCGAGCATCTGGCGGGCAAGGTTGGGCCGGGGGGCGTTGCACGCGGGACAGCGCGGGCCCTGGCCCGGGATGTTGAGCCAGTAACCGGCCACGGCCGGGCTGCTGGCCCGGATGGCCGCGGCCAGCTGCTGGCTGCTGACCACCGGGCCGGGCGGGTTTGTGGACAGCCCGGCCAGCACGCTCACGTGCGGGCTGGCCGCGCGGGCCTGTGCCGCCGCGGCCCGGACGAACGCCTGGTAGGTGTGCGGGTCACGTTCCAGGCTCTGGGCCTGCACCTCGACCACAGTGGCCACCTTGGCAATCGCGCCGACCAGTCCCAGGCGGAGGTACTGCCGCCAGAGCGACCCGCCCGAGTGGGGCTGGGCGGTGGCCAGATCCAGCGCGGGCGCCACGATCAGAGTCAGGTGGTGGGCCTTGGTGACGGCCGCGGCCTCCCGCGCAGCCTGGATGGGATTGCGCTGCTCCGCCACCGGCGTGTACGGCCAGACCTCGGGATCGTAGAGGACGGCCCGGGTCCCGGCCGGGAGCTGCCCGCCGTCCACCGCCTGCCGGAGCGCGCTGACCGCCGAGAACGTCACCACCGGCTCAGCCCCGGCGGCCGCCAGCGGCGTCTCGCCAGGGGCGAGGATCTCATAGACCCGGGCCGCCTCCAGCCGGGCCGCCACCGACGGGTCGGACAGCATCTGGGCGAGGGCTCCCCGGGTCAGCATCCAGGTCGAGCGGTCCCCCGGCCCCGTGCTGACCGGCGCCGTGCTGACCGGCGCCGGGGTGCCTGCGCCAGATGAGGCGGACGAGGCCGGGCTGCCCGCGCCGGAGTGCGCGGAGCAGCCGGCCAGCACGCAGGTCGCGGCGGTCACCAGGCCGAGGGCCCACCCCCCGCGAGAGGTCAAGAACCCAGCTGCACGTTGGCGGTCATGCCGCCGAGCGGGGTGATCCGCTGGTGGCCGCTGATACGCACGATCGCCTGGTAGGCCGTGCCGATAGAGGTGCTCACCGGCGTCGGGGAGACCTGCTGGATGGTGCCCCGGATCTCGCTCAGGCCGACCGCCGGTACCGCGACCGTCACGCTCTGGCCCGCGTGGACCTGCTGGATCCCGCTCTCCGGGACCAGCACAGTGACCTGCCAGCTGCTCGAGGTGCGCAGCGCGATCATCGGCAGCGCGGACTGCGTTGAACTGCTCTTGACGTTGGCGGCCGGTCCTTCGGGGAGCAGGGAGAACGGCGGGGACTGCGAGCCGGACGACTGCGACTGCGAGGAGTAGCTCCGGATCCCGGCGGCCGTGACGGTCTCGCCGGTCTGGCCGTTGATCGCGATCACCGTCCCGGCCGAGGGGGCGATGATCTGGGTCTCGGCCAGCTTGACCTTGTCGGAGGCCAGCTGGGCCTGGTCCTTCGCCAGCTGGGCCCCGGCCGCCGCGATGCTGGCCTGCGTGCTCGTAGTGGTGCCACTGGCCTTGAGCTCGGCCAGGCTGGCATTGTCCGCGGCGATGGCGGCGCGGTCCGCACTGATGGCGGCGGTGGTGGCCGGGGATGTCTCGGTGGCGAGCACCTGGCCCGCTTTCACGGCCTGGCCCAGCAGGACCGAGACCTTGCCGACCAGGCCCGAATTCGCGAAGTTCAGGTTGGTCACGCCGCTGCTGCTCACCGTGCCCGTGAAGGACCGGGCGTCGGCGCGCACGATCCGCGGCACGTACCAGACCGCGGCGGTCACGACGATCACGGCGATCAGGACGCCGCCGATGATCTGCGGGGTGGTCACGGGCCGCCGGGTGGGCCCCTCGGCCCCGGTCTGCGCCGACGTCGCGGCCACGGCTGCTGGCGCCGTCACGACTGCGGCACCTCCGGCCCGGTCTTGCTCAGCTTCCGCAGGAGCCTCCCGCTCGCCTACCCGGTCCTCGCGCACCTGATCCTCGCGCACCTGATCCTCGCGCACCTGGTTCTCGGGCGCCGTGCCCTCGGGCGCCAGGTCCTGGGCATAGTCCAGGACCTGGCTCCCGAGCGTCATGTGCGTGCCGGATGCATCTGTGTCCGCGCTCCCCGTCAGGGCCATGGTCCTCCGCCTCAGAATCAGTTCCCCCCACCGGACGTCGCCCGCATCAGCGCGGCGAGATCCAACGACCGGCAGGCCGACTACGCCGATATGCGTCCGCATATCGGCAGCAGCGAACTGGCGCCCGGGTATCTCTGCACCGAGTGCCTAGTCATTTGAGCCGGTCCCCGTGGCAGTCGCGGATGGAACTCTACATAATCTCCGCGAATGCCTGGCCCATTCTCCGCCGAACTGGAGCATACCGGACTCAGGGTATGGGGTACCGCAAATAATCGGTAATACCTGCGTCTGTGGCGTTAATTCTGTGTAACCGTAACCATTATTGATATTCTCGACTTGCAATATAGGGAAAAGGGTCGCGATCTAGCCCTGTCCCAACTTTACGGCCCTGAGCAGGACTTGGTCACGCTCCGTGCAAGGGTGATAACGAATTGGTCATTCGTTGTGCCCCTGCGGCCGGGAAGGTTCCAAAGCAACCGTAAAGATGCCAGGCCAGCGCCTAAGTGATGGGAAGCACTTCATGTGCACATCACCCCCGATTTGCGCGCCGGACATGCTCGTCTGATACGTTCACACGCCATACGCCGGTAAAGCACCTTCTGAGGTACCGCAGAGGATTGATGGATATACCAGCGCTCTTGGTGACGGCTGCCTTGCTGACCGCGCTGGTGGTCGCATGCTTGCTGCCGGTGTACGCGGACAGCGCGGATGACCGCGGCGACGGGCGGACCGAGGTTTTCATCCCGGGCTATGTCCGCACGCCCAACCACCGGCCGCGCACCTGGGCGTTCCTGGCCATCTCCGCGGTCCTGGGCCTGATCTTCCTCGGCTGGAAGCGGCCCTTGCTGTCGCAGCTGTACTCCGCCGGTGTGCGCGGCGTGGCGGTAGCCCTCACCCACGATCCGGCCAGCGTGAACGGGTACGTCGCCCGGCTGAGGCCAGCCCTGGCGTTCTTCGCTGTCGGCTACATCATCGCTATCTCGCTCGTCGTGCGGGCCAGACTGGGCCGACGGCTGGTCATGCTCCTGCACGTCCCGCTCTATCTGGCCATGACCCTGCTCGCCCAGGCCCTCATGATCGCCATCGGGATCGCCACCGGCTGGCTGGTGGCGCCGTTCGGCATCGAGGCGACGCTGGCCAACCTGCTCATCGGCGGCCTGGTGATCATGCGCCTGACGTTCACCGCCTTCGCCCTGCCCCGGTCGACCACGGTCCCGCTGGTGCACCGCAGCCGGCGGTGGGACAACATCCTCACCTGGTGTGCCCTGATCACCGTGATCACGCTCCTGGTGGGCCTCTACGCGTTCATCTCCCAGCAGGCCAACCTGGGCTCGGTGTGGCAGGTCTTCGTGCCGCTGTACGCGGTGAGCATGCTGTTTCTGCTGATGTTCGCGCCGCTGTGGCTCATCTGGTGGTTCAACCCGACGCTGCCCAACCCCGGACCGGATCGCCCCCCGGTGGACATCATCATCCCGGCCTACAACGAGCGGGACAACATCGTCCGGCTGCTCCGGTCGATCGACATCGCCGCCCAGCGTTACGGCGGCCCGGTCCGCGTGGTGGTCTCGAACGACGGCTCGGTCGATGACACGGAGGAACTGGCCCGGGCAGAGATCGCCACGTTCCGGTACGCGCACGCCGAGATCCTCAACGACGTGAACGGCGGCCAGGCCGCCGCGCTGAACCGGGGCATCAAGATCACGGACGCGGAGATCATCGTCCGGGTGGACGCCGACTGCGTGCTCGGCCCGGACGCGCTCGTGTACGCCGTGCCGTGGTTCCGCGACCCGGATGTCGGCAGCGTGGGCGCCATGGAGGAACCGCGCACCGACACGCGCACCTGGTTTCACGAGATGCGCAAGCTGGAGACCGTGTTCCAGTTCCGGTTCGCACGGCTCGGCCAGAGCATGGTGGACGGGATCGTGGTCATCCCCGGCACGTTCACGGCCTTCCGGCGCGGCCCGGCGGTCACCGCGGGTGGCTTCCCGGTCGGGATGAACGGCGAGGACGCCGACCTCACCATGCAGATTGGGCGGCTGGGCTACCGGGTGGTGGTCGACCCGCGGATCCGCTCCTACGAGGACGTGCCCCGCAGCCCCGGCGAATTCGTCGAGCAGCGCACCCGCTGGGCCCGCGCCGGCTTCCACGTCTTCGCGCGGCACGTGCCGCTGCGGGCCGGCTCGGCCGGCCCGCGCGTCTGGTTCTGGACCCTGCGCCGCGGCTTCTCCTGGTTCTCCATCCAGGCCGGCCTCGTCGCCCCCATCTTCGTGCTCGAACTGGTGCTGACCAGCCCGACGTACCGGCAGAACGTGGCCACGTTCGCGTTGCTGTACATCGCGGGCGGCGGGATCGGGCTGGCCGTCAGCATCCCGTACGCGGTCAAGTACGGATACTGGCGCGCCATCCTCTACTCACCCTCCTGGTTCGTCTTCGCGTTCCTGCGCCGCCTGGCCACCCTGGAGGCGGCCATCTCACTGCCGGTCCGGCCGTTCCCCGCGCGGCTGCGGCCCGGGAAGAGTACCGACGAGCCCGAACCCCTCCCCGTCCGGGTCGGGCCGAGCGGGGTCAGCGTCGGCGCCAGCCAGCGCTGACCGTCTCCCGGCCGCCAGCCCGAGCCGTGGCCATTGTGCGGCCGCATATCGACAGGCGCCCGATTCGTCCCCGATGCTTGATCCCGTACCCATCCTGACGACCACAGGAGCCCCGGATGAGCCCTGATCCCCGAACCGACATCGCCGACTCGATCGCCTCGCTCGGCCGACACTGGATCTGGGTCCTGTCCTTCGGCATCCTCACGGTGGCCGCGGGAGTGGCCGCGGTGGCGTGGCCCGGCCCGACCGTCATCGCGATCGCTGTGCTGTTCGGCATCCAGCTGATCGTGGTCGGCATCTTCCAGTTCGTGAGCGCGTTCGCAGGCACCGGCCTGACCGGCGGGGTCCGGGTCATGAACGCCGTGCTGGGACTGCTTGCCTTCGTGGTCGGGTTGTACGCGGTCCGCCACGTGCTGGTCTCGGTAGTGGCCCTCGCGCTGCTGCTCGGCATCTTCTGGGTGGTCAACGGCTTCGCGGAGATATTCAACGCGCTGGCCCACCGGGACAACCCGCACCGGGGCTGGAGAGGGTTCACCGGCGTACTCAGCATCCTGGCCGGGATTGTCGTGCTGGCCTACCCCGGCATCTCGCTGGTGACGCTGGCCCTGGTCCTCGGCTTCTGGCTGATCATCTACGGGGTGATGGAGATCGCGATGGCGTTCCGGATCCGGTCGGCCCTCGGCCGGGTCCGGCACCCCGTGACCCACCCGTCTGAACAGTCCGTCTAACCCAGGCAGAGTGTTACGCGCGGACCGCACCGGGGGACGCGGCTGGGTTGGGCCCTAGAGGGAGAGCCCGATGAGCAGCCTGCCCAGCGATATCACCGTCCCAGGACGGCCCGAGGTGCACGAGGTGTCGGCCGGGATCTACGCCTACGTCCAGCCTGACGGCACCTGGTGGATCAACAACACCGGGTTCCTGGCCGGGCCGCAGGGAGTCATCAGCGTCGACGCCTGCGCGACCCATCGCCGGACCCGCGCCTACCAGGCCGCGATCGCGGCCGTCACGCCAGCGCCGGTGCGCACGGTGGTCAACACGCACCACCACGGCGACCACACCTTCGGCAACTGCCTGTTCCCGGCCGCGGCCATCGTCGGCCACGAGAGCACGCGCACCGAGGCCCTCGCCTTCGGCCCGCCGCGCGACCTGGGTATCTGGGACGGCCCGGACTGGGGCGAACTGACCCTCGACCCGCCCTTCGTCACGTTCACCGACGAGATCGCCGTGCACGCCGGTGACCTGCGCGCGTCCGTGCGTTACGTCGGCACACCCGCCCATACCACTAACGATTCGATCGTCTGGATCCCGGACCGCCGCGTGCTGTTCTGCGGGGACCTGATTTTCAACGGGGGTACGCCGTTCCTGCTGATGGGCTCGGTGACGGGGGCGGTGGAGGTGCTGGAGCAGGTCGTGGCGCCGCTCGGGGCCCGGATCACGGTACCGGGCCACGGCCCGGTGTTCGGGGGGACGGGGCCGCTCGAGGCGACGCTGGACTACCTCCGGTTCGTGCTGGATGTCGCGGCCCGCGCACAGGCGGCGAGGGTGACTCCACTCGCGGCGGCCCGGGACACCGGCCTGGGGCGGTTCGCCGGCTGGGCCGACCCTGAGCGGATCGTCGGCAACCTGCACCGGGCCTGCGCCGAACTCGCCGGGACCCCGCGCGGCGGACCCATCGACGTGCCTGCCGCGCTGGCGGACATGGTGGCCTACAACGGCGGAGCCCCGCTCACCTGCCGGGCGTAGCGCGGCTGTTACCGCCGGCGTTGCCGGTGAGGGCCGGCCGCTACGCATTACGGCCGCTACGCATTACGGCTGGCCGCTACGCGGGGGCGCAAATCACAAAGTTACGTCGGGTCTATTGTTCGATTACAATGAGTAGGCCCATGATAGGGGTTGGGGGGTTATGACCGCGGTGAGCGGCGCGATGCCTGCCGACCTGGCTGAGACGGTGCGCAGCATGCCCTGCGGAGCCTGCGACGCCCCCCGGGGCGCGTACTGCCCCGGTGAGGGCACCCACCTGGCCCGCTGGGAACTGGCCGCGGCCATGGACCTGGTGTCGCAGCGGGAATACCAGGCGGCGGCCGGCGCCGCGCGGTCCGGCTCGCCCGGATCCGCGCTGGGCCTGGCCGTCGTGCCCGAACTGTCCGGCGTGGTGTGTACGGCCGCCGGTCACCCGTTGCGATGGACCGCTGGCGTCCAGGCGGCACACTGGGTACACATGGATCCGCTGGCCGGGCCATCCTGCACCGGCCCGGCCGTGCCCCGGCCGGCCCCCGGGGAACCGTGCCGCTACCACCGCCATCACTGGTTACTGGCCGTTCCGGCGGTGGCAGTCGCAGGCACGGTGCCGGCCTGCCAGCGGTGCGCCCGCAAGTACGCCCGGCGGGAGCGCAGACGCTGAACGGGCGGTGTCAGCCC
>Ga0187867_10001431_pt1 | contig 20622 bp, 16 predicted proteins | sample June2016WEW_13_1_FD_132976 | JGI IMG/M metagenome (GOLD analysis project Ga0187867, IMG submission 132976) | Peatland microbial communities from SPRUCE experiment site at the Marcell Experimental Forest, Minnesota, USA - June2016WEW_13_10 | ecosystem: Environmental > Terrestrial > Soil >...
CGCTTGGCCAATCGACAGGAGTTGGCCCAATCCGCGTCCGGCGACGGCCAGGAGCATCAGCCGTTGATCTCGCCCCACCGCCAGCAGGGCTTCGGGGCACATTGGCGGGTGAATTGGACACAGCACCCACCGTCCGTCGGCGCCCCCCTGACGCACCACCGCATCCAAAATGGACCGCTCGTTTGCTTCAGCGGGCAACTCGATCACTTCAGGGATCGAATCATCGACAACGGACATTCTGGGCGCTTGGGGAGTATCGAGTTTCATGGTTTCGGGTTCTTGAATGGGGTGATGTTGTTTCGGGGCGACGGCGGAGGTCAAAAACTGCCGGATGATCTGCCAATGCTCGGCCGGCGCCGGGCCGGATTGATCTGGCGCTTGTCGGCAATTCAGCACGGCATGTTCGGTGACGTTCTGCACGGGGCGAAGAGGCGAACCGGCTTCCAGGCCGCAATGAAGGAACTGCCGGCTGACCGCGTCGAGCTTGCGGAAGATGGCGTCGGCATGGGCATCATCCCGCGCATCCAGAACCAGCAGCGAGATCCGGTGCCGGCCCAACTCCGACAGGCCCTTGAGCGCGCGATAAGTGGCAACCACCCCTTCGTGATCGGCGGTGGTCATCAGCACCCAATGCGGCGCCGTGCGGAGCATTTCCCGGGCCTCGGGGGTGCGGGCATGGGGCAGGGAAATCAACCAGCGATCGACGTCCACCGCCAATTCGGTCAAGGTTTCGGACAACTTGCGGGCATCCAGGCCGTCGATGGCCACGGGCGACGCAGCTAAACCGCCGTTCAATTCAAACCACGTCAGGGCAAACTCCGCGCCGTCGGCTTCGATCAGGCCGACGTGTTTCGCTTCGGCCGCAAGGTGGCGAGCATATTCCCGCACGCTTTGGGCCGGGTGGTCGATCAAATGCGACCAGAGGACCACCGAAGCGCTGATCTCCCGGGAACGGGGAATCGAAGTCGCCGGCGCGGAAGCCGGTTCGACTTCGGGGGCCGTTGCACCGGGTTCCGGCGACGCGGCAAATTCCTCCGGCGAAATATCCACGCTGACGTCGACCGGCTTTTGCGGACCAATGCGCAACGGCCGCGATCCCGCCGGCTGCCGGGCGCGCAGTTCGCTCAGAAATAGATGGCTGATCTCGCTCAGCGGCCGCTTGGGGTCCATGGGGCACCGCGTTTCGCCAAAGGGTCAATCGACCTCGATCACGTTGTTCAATTCGCCAAACTGATTCACCTCAACGTACTTGTTATTCGGATCGGTCATCCATTTCCCATCCACGACGAAGCGATAGCGGTATCGTCCCGGCGGCAGCGGCAGACCCATGTAAAACTCGCCGGACCGGCCGCGGTTGATCATCGGCGTGGACATCGGCGACCAGTTGTTGAAGTCGCCGGCGATCAGCACCTTCCTGGCCCTGTCAAACCGGGCCGAGAAGATCACCTCGTCCCCCACCTTTCTCACTCCGTAGAAATCGTCGATTTTCTGCCCGAAAGGCTTCGCCTCCGCAACGTTGGTCTTGGGCGATTGGCCGTTGCCATTTCCGTTGCCATTTCCGTTGCCATTTCCACTCCCGTGTCCGTTTCCGTTCCCGTTGCCGTTTCCGCCAGCTTGTTTATTCCCGTTGGGCCCAACGGCCCGGGGATAAATCAGCGGCGCGGAATCGGCGATTTCCTCCTCGGCGGACGACAACGAAATCGGCGCGGCAACGGCCTGCGCGACGGGTTCCTCGGCCAATCTGCCGCCCAGTTGCACTTGCCCGCGCGAGATCGACAGCGCCACCGAACCGCTTGAAGCGGCGACCGGCGCCGGTTCCAGCGGCGCGGGCGGCGGCGCGGGGATCGCGTTGCGCCCGAATTGCAGGTTCGTCAACTGCGCCAACTGCTTGGCACGCTGAACCAGTTCCGCCGGACGCGAAAGCTTGTCCATCGGCGTCGGCTCCAAATCCACCGGCGTGTGGCCCATCAGCTCCCGCGCCAGGTTCACGAAATCCTTGTAGCCCCGGCTTCCCGGATCGTATTCGGTGATCGGCTGGCCAAAGCTGGCCGCTTCCTTGAGCTTGGTGTTGAAATTCACCGTGCTCTCCATCAGGTATTCCCGGAACTTATTGCGAAGCTCCGAGAGAACCTCGCGGGCCAACTTGGTTCGCGTGTCGTACAGCGTTGGAAGTACGCGGATGAGGATTTCCTTGTCGCATTTGTCGCGAAGCAGTTCCAGGGTCTCCATCATCTTGGCCAATCCGTGCAGGCTGAAATAGCCGGTCTCGACCGGGACGATGGCCTCATCGCAGGCGCGAAGCGCGTTGAACGTGATCAGCCCGACGCTGGGCGGGCAATCGATGATGCACCACTTGTAGTTGGGTTGGACAGGTTCGATGGCTTTTCTGAGCCGGTCTTCGCGGCCCATGCGCCCGGCGAACGTCTGCTCGAACGCCGCCAGCTTCAGATTCGACGGCGCCAGATCGAAATCGGTCGCGATCTGCCAGATGGTGTCGGCCAGACGCACGGGTTTGCCGTCGCGCTCTTCCAGCAGGCATTCGTAGATGGTGCGTTCGATCTGTTCTTCCGGCACCGCCAGCCCAATGGCGCAATGTCCCTGGGGGTCCATGTCAACGAGCAAAGTCTTTTGACCGAGGCGCGCCAGACACGCCGCCAGGTTGATGCTTGTTGTTGTCTTTCCGCAGCCGCCCTTTTGATTGATGATGGCAATGGTCCGCATGTGCGACCTTCCTTGGTAGCCGTCTTGAGGATCCGATCCAGGCCGTTCCCTCGGCCTAGTGATGGTGCCCGACGTCCGATTACCGCCTGCGCACCGGAGCGTATCCCGTTCACTTATCGGGACGTTGGCTTTGATAACTTTAACCTTATCGGACAGGCGGAGATTGCCGATTGCCCATTGCCCATTGCCAATTGGAAGAATGGCCCCCTCTTTTAATCGGCAATCGGCAATTCCCCCCTACTTCCCCGCCCCCAGGTTGAACGCATCATGCACGATTTGCAGTGCCCGATTTGCGTCTTCCTTGCTGATGATGCAACTGATCTTGATCTCGCTGGTGGTGATGTTCTGAATGTTGATTTTGCCGTCGGCCAGGGCCTTGAACATCCGCTGGGCGACGCCGGTGTGCACTTTCATGCCAACCCCGACGGCGCTGACCTTGGCCAGGCCGTCCTGGTAAATGGGGGCTGTTTTACCCCCCAACTCCCGGACCAGGCGATCCACGACCGGCTTGATTTCGTGCAGGTCGCCGTGCTCGACCGTGAAGCTGATGTTGGCCGTGTTGTCGTCCATGACGTTCTGGATGATGTCGTCGACCACGATGTTGGCGGCGGCGATGTCGCCGAAGATTTTGGCGGCGACGCCCGGGTGGTCGGGGACGTTCTTGACCGTGACGCGCACCAGCTCCTTTTTCAGGGCGGCGCCCGATACGACGATGTGTTCCATCATGTGGGGGGTCTCCGCGACGATCCACGTGCCTTCGTTCTCGTTCTGGCTGTTGCGCACGTGGATCGGTACGTTGTATTTCTTGGCGAACTCGACCGCCCGGGTTTGCAAGACGCTTGCGCCCAGGCCGGCCAATTCCAGCATCTCATCGTAGCTGATGCGATCGATCTTGCGGGCATTTTTCACGATCCGCGGGTCGGCCGTGAAAATGCCGTCAACGTCCGTGTAGTTTTCGCACACGTCGGCCTTGAGCACCGCGCCGATGGCCACCAGGGTCGCGTTGCTTCCGCCTCGGCCCAGCGTGGTGTAATCCCCCTCCGCCGTCACGCCCTGAAAGCCGGCGATGATGACGATCTTCCCCGCAGATAGCTGATCGAATATCCGCTTCTGATTGATGGATTGGATTCTCGCCTTGCTGAACGAGTTGTCGGTCACCAGCCCGATCTGCCCGCCCGTGAAGCTGATCGCCTCGTGGCCCTCGGCGTGGATGGCCATGGCCATCAGCGCGATCGTGACTTGTTCCCCGGTGGCCAGGAGCTGATCCATCTCGCGCTTGGGCGGATTCTCGCAGACCTTCCTGGCCAATTCGATCAAATGATCGGTGGTATCCCCCATCGCCGAGACGACCACGCAGACCTGGTTCCCCTTTTCCTTGGCGGAAATGGCCCGTCGGGCCGCCCGGTGGATTTTCTCCGCATCGGCGACGCTGCTGCCGCCGAATTTTTGAACGATCAATGCCATGCCCTAATCGCTTCTTCTCCGCCTTGTAAACGGGAGTGCGAATTATAGACATGGCCGCAAAACACTCAACGCCCGGACTCTTCCCCCTCGCCCCGTACTCAGGGAGAGGGCTGGGGTGAGGGTTCTTCGGTCGTCGTACCAATATTGGCCGCCGCACCCGCCGTCGCCGTCGGGCGGACCACCGCCGCTCCACATTCCGGGAAATCCCTTCGCGTTAGTTCGTATCGAATCATCATTCGTCCGCTGCGCGCCCACGTCCATCGGCCTTACGTTCGGCTTGCGCCTCGTGCGCCATCACAACCGGAAATCCCTTGGCGGGTGCGACGATCCTTTCACCAAAACTTTTGCGTAACTGCTCTAACTGCTTCACCGTAGCCGCTCGCTTCGGAATAACCAGCAAGCTCTTTGTGTTCAGCCGTAAGACAAATAGGTTCGCGGTTTCCGCCCAATAGGCCACCATTGGCCAGCGAAATCGGGTCTCTGCCAGCGGACTTGCCAATTGGATTCCCTCCTCGTCGATAGTCATCCTCTGCAATTGCTGCGCGGCAATATTGCGATTCCAAAGCGATATGCCCCGCCGAGACCGGCTGCGAATGAAAATCCCAACGAACGCGACGACAAACACAAGAAAAAAAGAAAACGGCGAATAAACTATATTCCTAAGCCTCACCTCAAAGGGCAGATTCTCACCCGGTTCAGGCCAAAGGTTCATCTTCCATTCGCGATATTCGGTCCAGGTGTGCATCTCCCATACGAGCACCACGATAACCAGCGCCAGTAGAACCCATCCCCCGGTTCGCATTTTTCCGCTGGATTCCGGCCATTTCGCCTTCAGCATCTCCTGAAAGTCATCCGGCGTATATGTGAATTCCAATTCCACTTTTTTTCACTCACCCCGCGCGCATCTTACGAAGATCCCCCCCGCAGGAAATACTCCATCAACTCGTGCCCCCGCTCGATGAACAATCCCCCCGCTGCCGCGTTCTTTTCGCTATAGGCCGCCGGCGCAGCCCGCTTCACGTTCGACCCCGCCATCGCAAACAGCGTCGGCGCATACCCGTGCTTGCGCGTCGCGATGTTCGTCGGATGGTCCGGCATGACCAGGATGCGCCAATCCTTGAACGTCTTGAGCTTTTCCAGCACCGGGCCGACCACGAATTTGTCGATGTGCTCGATCGCTTCGATTTTGGTTTTCCAATCCGCTTGGTGGCTGGCCTCGTCCGGGGCCTCGACGTGGCTGAACACCAGATCGTATTTATCCAGCATCCGCGCCGTTTCCCTGCCCTGGCCGGCGTAATTCGTGTCGTGAAAGCTCGTCATGCCCTCCACTTCATGAACGTCCCAGCCCAAAAGCGCCGCCAAGCCGCGCAACAGATCGACCCCCGTAATCATGCAGCCGCCGCTGACGCCGAATTTCTCCCTGAACTTCGGCATATTCGGGGCATGCCCCTGTCCCCAGAGCCAAACCTGCGTCGCCGGATTGCGCCCGGCCAAGCGCCGGGCACGATTGATCTCGTGATCGGCAAAAAGTTTTCCCGATTCTTCCATGATCCGCCGCAGGATTTCGCTTCCCTTGCCCTTCGGCAGATTGCCCGCGATCGGTTCTTCCGGCACCTCATGCGGCGGCCTGGTTTTCAGCTCAAACGCCTCCCGCCCGCGATACACCAGCAGATTGCGATAACTCACGCCGGTAAAAAACTCAAAGCCCGGCAATTTCAATTGCCGGGACAAGTCGCCGATCAGCCGTTTTGCCTCGGCATCGCTGATCCCGCCCGCCGAGTGATCCTTCATAATCCCGTTGACGACCGTGACAAGATTACAGCGGAACACCCAATCGGTCGCGGTGAGCGGAATTCGCTGGGCCGCCGCCTCCAGCGGCGCCCGGCCGGTGTGATAGACCTTGGGGTCATATCCCAGCAGACACATGGTCGCGACGTCGCTGCCGCTCTCGAACCCCTCGGGGATGGTTCGGACGCGCCCCTGCCGGCCCTCCATGGCGATGCGATCCATGTTCGGAATGTCCGCCGCCTCCAGCGGCGTTTTCCCCCCAAGTTCCTTCAGCGGCTCATCGGCCGCGCCGTCGGGGATGATGATGGCGTATTTCATGTGGAATTCGTCAAGGGCTGGTCACAAAATCGGAAAGGACAATCGTTGGGACCGCGGCCTTTCCGCTCATTGCCCGATCGTTTGTCACGATCCATTGCGCGGCATAAATCTCGGCGGCCGCTAAATGAACCGCATCCGGTGTACGCAGAGACGAGTGAGTCGCCCTCAACTCAGCCGCCAGGCGAAACACGGCGCGATTTACCGGCAACAACTGGAGTCCCGACTCGTCAAAGGCCTTCTCGAATACCTCCAAAGAACGCTGGTCTCTAGCGCGAAGTGGAGCCACCAGACATTCAAGCATTGTCAATTCGCAAGTGATTAATTCGACCCCGCCGTTCACTACGGCTTCCCACAAAGGGTCAAGCAAAACGCCGAAGATGGGGTGCCGCTCAATGCTGTAGATCAACGCCGAAGCATCGAGGTAAATCCGGCCGGACCTTGGAAGATTCAACGATCCCACGCTTCCCGTTCCGCCTGGAAATCCTTTTCAAATTTATCCCAGTCCGCCTGACTGCGATTTGGCCGCGACCGAAGCAACTCTAAAAACTGCCTGCATTGGTCCTTCGAGGCATGCGGAATGACCATAACATCGACGGATTGTCCGGCCGTCAGCCCCGGCAAATCCACTTCAACTCGACCGCCAGGCAATACCTTCGTTGTAATTCGTCGCGCTGCTGCCATATTTATCCTCACAGCATTATAGCTGATTGGACGGCGAAGTAGCACTGGTATGGCCACTTGCGACTCAAGGCCAGGCCAAGCCCCATCTATTGACTCCCAAACTCCTCCGGCTGATTCAGTATCCGCAAACAAACCGCCGGCGGATGAATGGCCGACAGCTTGTCGATTTCCTTCAATGCCGCCTGCACCGAGCCTTCCCGCGCCATGTGGGTGGTGATGACCACCGGAACAATGTTGCCGTCGTTCGCCTCGTGTTGCAGCACGGCCGAAAGGCTTATCCGTTTTTCGCCGAGAATCCGCGTCACCTGGGCCAACACCCCCGGCTCGTCGCGGGCCATCAGCCGCAGGTAATATCTTCCCGTCACTTCATCGGTCGCCAGCACGTCGGCCGGCGAAGTCTGATCGGGGAAGATTCTCATTTGCGAAAACGCCAGCGGCGTCACGCCCAACGCGACGTTCACCACGTCGGCGACGACCGCGCTGGCCGTCGGCATCTGCCCCGCCCCGCGCCCGTAGAACAAGCCGTGGCCCAATGCGTGCCCGTAAACGCTGATCGCGTTAAAACTCCCGCTCACGTCCGCCAGCAAATCGTCCCGTTTGATCAGCGTCGGATGCACGCGAAGCGAAACCTTCGATCCGTGCCGCCGGGCGATGGCCAGCAGCTTGATGACATACCCCAATTCCCGGGCGAATTTGATATCGGCATCCTGGAGCTTGTCGATTCCCTCCAGATAGACGTCGCTCTCGTTGATCTGAACGTTGAAGGCCAAGCCCGCCAGGATGGAAAGTTTTTGGGCCGCGTCGCGGCCGGAGACGTCCATGGCCGGATTCGCCTCGGCAAATCCGAGCTTTTGCGCCTCGGCCAGCGCCTGGTCGTACTCCCAGCCGTTGCGGGTCATCTGCGTAAGGATGAAATTGCACGTCCCGTTGACGATGCCGATCAACGCGTCGATGCGGTTGGCGACCAGGTCGCGGGTGAGTGCGGCGATAATGGGGATGCCGCCGCCGCAGCTTGCTTCAAAACCAATGCACGCATTGTGATTCCGCGCCAGCGCGAATAATTCCGATCCCCTGGCTGCCAGCAGGCTCTTGTTCGCCGTGACCACGGGTTTTCCGAGGCGCAAGGCTCGCTCGATGAATTTGCCCGCCACGTCCGTCCCGCCGATCAACTCGATGACGATGTTCGTCTTCGGATCGTCGATCGCCCGCTCGGCATCGGCATGAAAGGGAACTCTTGCAAACGTCGGCGCCCTGGCCGGATCGCGATCGACAACGTGGCGCAGCTCCAGATTCAGCCCCGTGCGATTGGCGATGAGATCGTGCTGTTCGTGAATGATGCGAACCACGCCCGTGCCGATGGTCCCGCACCCCAGCAAGCAGATTCCGATGGATTGGTCGGCCATAGTGATGAGCGATTCGAGTCGCCCTTTCTAACCGCCAAACACTAACCGCTCACCGCTCATTTTTCACGCGGCGCGACCGACGAACGAGATCAGCACCTGCGTGGATTTGGAAGCGGCCTGCCGACTTCAGTCGGCGGGCTTGGCGAATTTCGCAAGTCACGCTCCATTGCGGCTCATAACCAAGTCGCATGGACGGCTCTCCTTAAGTGGATGAGCTTGCGGAAAGAGCAAATTCGTAAAGCGGCGCGGATTCGTTCGGCTCGGGAAGATCGGCCAGAAGGCGTTCGATCCGCCGGAGCGTCTCGGGTTCGAGAAGCACGTCGCCACAGACGCCGCAGACCTCGGCGGGAACGTGGTCAATCACGATGATACGACCGCGATGACGAACGGTGTGCGTCACCTGCGTACGCTCATATTCTCCGGGGCATCCTCTGATTGAGCAGTTCATTTGAGAATATCCTGGATTTCCATTGCCTGCTCCGGCCGCTGGGCGTTGGCCTCTTCCAGTTTCTGCCGGCTGGAGACGACGCAGACGGCCGCGCTCTTTGCGTTGCGCTCGAACTGCTCGATGAGCACGCGCCGCACGTCCGCCAGGGTCACGCCGAGCATGGCGGCATGGCGGGCCTCGCGAAGCTGCGGCGTGTCGCCGGTCAGATAACGCGAAAGCGCTGTGCCCGTGGCCTGGGTCGGGCGAATCGGGCGCTCGCCTTCCTTGGCCGTGCCGATGATCGCCCGATCGACGTCCCCCTGCGACCAGTCGGCCGATTTAACGTGGTTCAATGACGATGCGTAAACGTCCAGCGTGCGGTTGACCCATGGATCGCGGTAGGAATGGAACGTCCAGAGCCGGCCGGCGCCGTTGTACGAGCAGCCGCCGCCGTACGCGGTGCCTTTGAATCGAACCTCCTCCAGAACGTATCCAAGGCTCAGCAATCTGGCCGCGACGGCCAGCCGCGGGCCGTCGGGGTGCGAAATATGCGCCGACGGCATGGCCATCGCGCAATACGCGACGTTCATCGGCGCCGCCAGACCCTCGCGCGGGGGCACGGCCGTCGGGACGAAATCATCGAGCGGCGCCTCGGCAATCGCCTCGTCGCGCATGGCCGCGGCCCACTCGCCAAGCCGCCGCCGCAGGACCGTGGCCACGCCCGGCGAGCCGGTGAAGCTGACCGTTAGTCTCCTGCGATTGAGCAGGAATCGGCGGATGGCGTCGATGCGCTCCAGCAGCGGCTGCGGCGCGGCATCGGTGATTTTCTCCAGCAATGAAATCTGCGGAATTCCCCCGAGGATTTCCTGAAGATGCCCATCGAGATTCACTCCGCGGGCGGCATGACGCAGGGCCAGGCCCAGGCCGTCGCCCGTGGGCCGCGTCCGCTGATGCGCCCGGGATTGCAGCAGCACGTCCTTCAAGCGGGGAACGTCGCGCGGATCGAGCTCGAAGACCAGATCGCGCACAACGGCCAGGGCCGCCTCAACGTTTTCGTCGAGGAACTTGGTGGCCAAGACCGCATGGCGGACGATTCTGTTGGGATCATCGACGGCCGTGGTGACGCCCGCACTGAAGCCGACGCCGCCCGTAAACCCCGAGACGCGCTGGGCGATGGCGACGAAGTCCTGGCCCGCGGCGCCCATTTTCTGCACACAATCGCCGTACAGCGGGAGATACGGGTAAAGCTCCGCGGGCAAACCTGTCAGGTCGAAACTGATGTTGAGATAGTTCACGCCGTTGGCAAACACGTCGTTGTTCAGCAGGACGCCGCCGCCCGGAAGTTTCTCCACGCTGGTTGGGATATGCCGCGGCTTGGGCGGAAGATCGGCGACTTTCAACTGTGGCAGCGACGCGATCGCCTCGGGCGAATTCGGCGTATTGATAAGCGCATCCAACTCGTCCTGGTCTTTGCGTATTTCCTGGAGTTGGACCGGCGAAAGCGAATCCTTCAGCTTCCTCATTTTGGCCGCAAACTCCGCGTCCTTGCGCTGCTGAACCTCCCCGTCCGGCCGGACGACCAGAAGAAGCCGGTGCGGATTGTCCAGCAGTTTTTTCCGGATCAGATCCCTGAACACCACCGACGGCTTGGCGGCGAAATCCTCGTTCAATTTGCGGATGTACCGTTCGGCATGGAGCAAGGTCAGGGGATCGGCCCCATGTTGCCACATCCCCATCACGTAGCCCATCAAATGCAGCGGAAACGACGGAGTGATTTCAAGATATCGGTACTTCAACTGCTGCACGGCGGCGTCGAACTGCTCTTTCGATACGCCGTGTTCGGCAACGTGGGCCAACGTGTCCCGCACGACGTTCAGGACCTGCTCCGCTCGTTGCGGCTCGCTGCCCTTGAGTCCGACGTGAAACGACGTATCCACGCCGTTTGCCCAGAATCCGCTGTGAGTGACGTCCTCTCCGAGCTTGGAATCGACCAGCGCCTTGCGAAGCGGCGCGGATTGACTGCCCAGAAGAATCCGATCCAGCGCGCTGAAGGCGAAAAGTTCCCCGGCGTCGATGCCCGAGCCGATCAGCCAGTTGAGCACGATGAACGTCTTGCCATCGGTCGGGTCGGCGGGAGCGACGGGATAAACGTCCTCAAGTTGCCTGGGCTGCTTCCACCGCGGCTGAGGCGGAAGCTCGGGACGAACGTCGGTCTTGCGGAACTCGGCCAATCGCCGACCGAGGAACCGCAAATGGTCGGACGTGGGAATGTCGCCGTAGAGAAAGATGTACGCATTGCTCGGATGATAGAATCGGCCGTGAAAATCGCGGAGGCCCTTCCAGGTCAGATCGGGGATTTTGTCCGGATCGCCTCCGGAATCCTTGCCGTACGGCGTGTCCGGCCAAAGATTCTTCTCGATCAGGTCGTACACCTTCGCCTCGGGGCTGGAGCGGGCGCCCTTCATCTCGTTGTAGACGATTCCCTTGACGATCAATTCGCTGGCGACGTCGTCCTTGGCGGCGAATTCCAGGTGATGACCCTCGCGCTGAAACGTCTTTTCCGTCAGCAGCGGATGGAACACGGCATCCCAATAGACCTCGGCCAGATTGTAAAAATCCCGGCGAACGTTGCTGGCGACCGGATAGACCGTGTAATCGCTGCCCGTCATCGCGTTGATGAACGTGGCCATGGAGCATTTGACCATTTCGAAGAACGGATCTTTGACGCGATATCGGCGCGATCCGGCCAGAACGCTGTGTTCCAGGATATGCGGCACGCCCGTGTCATCCGGCGGCGGCGTGGGAAAGGTCACGGAAAAGAGATTCTCCGCGTCGGCGTTGTGAAGGTGCAGAATGCGCGCGGCCGTCGGTTCGTGAAAAAGCTCGTACGCGGTGCTGCGGAGATTCTCCAGGCGCGTGATCCGCCGGACGAGAAAGCCATCGACGCGATCGTTGATACCCAACGGATTTGCGGAATCGCTCATGGACGACATGGTAGGGGCCACGTGGGAAGAAATGCAACCGCGCATCGGCGATGGAGGCCAGAAACTCGAAACTCGAAGGACGAATCAAATTCGAAATTCGAAACTCGAAACAATGGCCCGTTTCGAATTTTGTCCTTCGAATTTGATTCGAATTTCGAGTTTCGAATTTCCGACCTCGGGATTGCGGTCCCTTGCTCCCCAAACTATTCTTTCCGCCATGGGCGTTTCGCCGGTCAAATGGGACGCCACGACGGCCGCCTCACGGCTGCGTCGCAGGCGGCGCTGGCGCTTCGCCGTCGTGATTCTCACGGGATTCGGGCTGCTTACCAGCCTCGTCGATCATCTGCGGGCGCAAAATCGCTCCGGCGATGATTGGCTTCGATTCGACGGCCATCAGGTCCAGTTTGTCGGCACGATCGATGGTCAAGACATCGCCGTCCGCGACGCATCATCGGATGACGTCACGGTCGTAAGCGTGATGGGGATCAAATCCTTCAACGCCCAATGGGATCGCGCTTCCGCCCGGCGGATTGCTTCGCTGCTGGCCGGGCGCAAGCTCACGCTGCATCTGCAATCGACGCAGACGCGCGACGGGGACGGGCGATTGCTCGCGGACGTGTTTGGGGATGACCGGCAGCTTCTTGGCGCCCAACTGGCCGGCGAGGGACTGGTGCTGGCCGACCGCCGCACGCCCGACGCCTTCCGCAGCGCGATCGCCAAGTCCGAGATTCAAGCCAGGCGCAAGGGAATCGGCCTGTGGAAAAAGCGGTAGCGCGAAGCCCCGGATGCACATCCGGGGCTAAGACCGATTCCCCCTCACCCCACCTTGGCCGGATAGAACGGCGGCGCGTCCTTTTCCGCGGAGGAGGGATGCGGAATCGAATCGTCCTTGGCCCGTGGGTGGGCTTGGTCGTAGACGCCCTTGATCCGTTGCGTCGTCAGGTGCGTGTAAATCTGCGTCGTGCTCAGGCTCTGGTGGCCAAGCAGTTCCTGCACGCTGCGGAGGTCGGCGCCGTTGTTCAGCAGGTGCGTGGCAAAGCTGTGACGAAGCGTGTGCGGGCTGATTCCAGGGTCCAGCCCCGCCGTGAGGAGATACTTGTCCAGCTTCCGCCGCACCGAACGGGTCGAAAGAGATTCCCCGTGTTTGTTGAGGAACACGCGATGCGAATCCGGACCCTGACAACGTGAATCCACCGACCGCAGCTCGAAATATCGCTGAAGGGCCTTGATGGCCTGGCTGCCGATGGGAGTCAGGCGGTCCTTGCGTCCCTTGCCGCGCACCCGCAATACGCCCTCTTGCAGGTCCAGGTCGGCCATATCCAGTTCCACCAGTTCGCTCACGCGGATGCCGCTGCTGTAGAGAACTTCCAGCATGGCCTTGTCGCGCGCGCTGAGGAGATCGGCATCGCCGGGGGCTTCCAGCAGTTTCTGCACCTGCTCCAGGTCGAGGCACTTGGGGAGCCGTTTTTCCTGCTTGGGCGTTCGGATCGTGGAGAGCGGATTGGCGCTGACGATCGCGCGGCGGACCAGGAACTTATAAAAGCTCCGCAGCGTCGCCAGCTTGCGCGCCGTCGTGCTCTTGGTGTAGTTCTGGCCGTAGAGATAGTTGAGGAACTCCCGGATGGTGAGCGTGTCGCAGCGGGTCTGACGCTCGTCCGCGTCCTGTCCCGGGGCGGGCGGCCGCTGGCCGATCTCGCCGGACAGGAACTGCCCGAACTGGATCAGGTCGGCCCCGTAGCTTTTGATGGTGTAATCGCTGAAATGCTTCTCGAGCTTGAGGTAGTCGAGAAACTGCTTCACGAGCGGGGAGAAGATTTTTTCCTGGACCATCACGCCGCTGGGCGCAGCGACGCAGACGGATGATTCGTTGGTGGGGTTCATAAAACCGGTCGAGTGGGCGAGTGCGCAGACACGAAATATGTGCCACCGGCCGGCGTCTTGCGGTGGCCCGCTGGTGAGACGGTCCCCGTCTCACTGTGAGATCTAAACCGTCTCACGGTTGGGGCGTCTGTCCTCTTCGAGCCATGCTTTCCCTTCAAAGCCCGGCTTTCCATGTGGAAGGTACTCCTTCCACGACGACCCGATAATCCCTATGCTACCTTTTTCGGCAAATACGCCTTCAATTCTTTTGCCAAATGCTGACCAAGCTGATGAGACAGGATGGCGGCGTCGAACCAATCGAAGGGAAGATCACGCCGATGCACCAGTTCCACAAGCGATTCCAGCACCTGGGCCTCCTGGCCCGCCTCATAGCGAAAGTGGAATTGATGGCGGCCCTTGGCAAGCGTCAGTGTTTTCATCGAGCCTGTCTCCGGCGTGGAAGATGTATCGGACCTGCTTTTACCCTTGGCCATTGGTTTATCCCGCGTTGGCTTCGTCCAGATTGTCCAGCAGTTCGCTGAGCAACTCGTGGTAGCCGAAGGCACAATACCGGTCCATGCTCACGGTAATTTCGTCGACGCCCAGCGGTTTGTTGGGATCGGTGCGGCCCTTGGCATAAGCCTTCACCGCTTCCAGCACGGTCCCGTCGGACGCATCGTACATTTCAACCACCTGGGCCATGTTGTGCGTCTGGGCCATCTCGGGCGGCGCCGCCGTCGTCGCCGTCGCGCTGCGTTCCAGCGCCCGAGGGTCCAGCTTCGGCATCCGATCGAACGTCCCAGGCCTCACGAAAAGCTGAACCGAGGCCCCGAATTTCGGCGGGTCATACGGGTCGTATGCCGTCACCGTCGGGACCACCAATCCATCGCAGCCCAGCAATCGGCAGATGTCGTACGCCTGCCGTTCCGACTGGACCTTGTCGATCTTGAGGCTGGCGTAAACCTCCACGACCCGATCCACAGGAATCACCGTCAGGCCCCGCACCTTCTGCAACTCCTGGTACACCAGATCGCTCTGCAACAACGGGTCGATCTGGCTTTGCCCGCTGAGGTTTATCGCCGGCGCAACCGCCCACACCTGCCGATGCGTGCCGGGAAGGAACAGTTGTTCTTCTTCCCCATAAGGCTTCTGCGACGAGCATCCGATTGCAAAAGCCAGGAAGCTCGTCACCAGCACGGTCATTCTGATTTTGGGCATCACTTCGTCCTTGAAGCTGTCATTGGTCATTGGTCATTGGTCATTGGTCATTTGTTGCGCGCCCGGACCAGTGACCAATGACTAATGACAAATGACCAGTGACAAATGACCAATGACTATTCACTTGTCGATCCCACCGCATCCGGTGCGGCGGGTTTGTCGCTCTTTTCAGCCGGCTTGTCGGCGGCGACCTTCGAGGGCGCCTGGCCTGGACTGTCGGCACGCGCCGACCAAACGCATTCCTCGCCGCCACGATCGCTGACAAAATAAATCCGATTGTCCGGCGACCAGCAGGGGCAGAGATTCAGGCCCACCCCGTCCGTGATCCGGCTCCGGTTCGAGCCGTCGCAGTTGATGCTCCAGATGTCTTGCTGTCCAAGCGGCTTTACCGCCGTGGAATTGCCGGGTTCGGCGATGGTGGTAAACGCAATCTGCTTTCCATCGGGGCTCCACGTGGGGCACACGATTGCCGCATTGGAACTGGCCGTCACTTCCGTGATTCGCCGCGCCTCCCCATCAACAAGATCGAGCGTCCAGAGGCTGAACCACCGGCTCCCCCGCTGCCGCGCCCTTTGGAATGCGATGCGATCGACGTTCTTGGCGGGCGACCAGCTCGGGAACAGCCCAAAGCCGATCATCCGCTTCTCCGAAGTCGCAAGATCCACCGTCCAGATTTCCCATTGACCGCTCTTGCCGCCGAGGCAGCAATAGACCAGCCGGCTGCCGTCGGGACTGAAGCTGGGATGCATATGCTGCATCGGATCGTTGGTCACCTGCACGATGTTCTTGCCGTCGATGTCCATGACGTAAATGTCCCAATTGCCTGCCCGCGTCGAGCAGAACGCAATTTGCTTCCCATCGGGGCTGAAGCTTGGGAACGCGTAATCGGCTTCGTCGTTGGTCAATTCGATCACCGACAGGCCGTCGACCTGTTGGAGATAGATATTGGGATGATCGCTGTCGCGCGTGCTGGTGAAGACCATCCACTTCCCGCTGGGATCGACGCTCACGTCGCTGTCGAAGCCTTCGTCCAGGAACGTGTGTTCCTGGAACCCCCCGTTGCCGTGCGCCTTGGCCTGCGGCCGTTGAACGCCGTCGAACTCCCCGTAAACGTTGACCGAGGAGACCGCCGCCCCGCCGGATGAAGCCGCCAGGGACAGAACCGTCGGGTCGGCCGACATGGCGATGTTGGTCGTTCCCGCCGACGCAACGTTCGAGGGATCGGATGAGTCGTTTCCGCTCGTGTACCGGTTGGCCGAACTGCACCCGGCGGCGTTCAGCACCGACAGAACCGCGCCGCCCGCAAGAATCCACCGCAGGATCTTCCATTGCCATGTCAGCATGTGAGCCTCCACTGGGCTTCCCACTCTGTATAGACGCCCATTCGGCGGTATCGGCTTGAATCCGCGAGGGGGTGAGTGGGGTGCAGAGTATCCACGCTGATAAAATTATCGGACGCCCGGCACCCGTCGCTTGAACCGCCAATCCCCAAATCACTGCGCCGGTGGTCTGGCCGGCGGGAAGTAGTCGGGAATGTTGTCGAACATCCACGGTCCATCCCCCGTGCGACGGAAGCGGGCGGAGTAACGCCCTTCGTTGGCAGAATCCTTGAAATGAACCTTGATCATCGAGTCGGCGGTTTCCGTGCCGGCTTCGTCGGAATGGAATTCCGCCAGCCCGTTCCACGAAATCGCCTCGATCGGCGTCATCAAACGCTGCGATTGAATGCCGGTCAATTGGCTGATGAACGCCTGCTTGCTCACGCGAGTCTGGAAGTCGGAATCGAACAAGTCGTATGCTTCGGCAAATTTGCGCTGGTCGATCAGTTCCCCGAATTTCTGGCACAAACTCGCCAGGGCGTGCTGGTCCGCCCGGCGCTGTAGGACCTGATATCCTTGATAGCACAGCAGCGCCGCCGTGATGATGCCCGACAGCGCCAAGCCCAGGATGGCCAGCCCGGCGCCGGTCTGCGTCCCGTTGCTTTGTTTGACCTGCCGAAGGGCAACCACTCCCAGCGCCACCCCGACCAGCGGAAATATCAGCAACACCGGACTTGCGATGGCCAGCAGGCTGGCCAAACCGAACAGCACCGCAATCACCGCCGTCACGTTGACCGCGACGTAATCCTGGCTTCCCAGCCCCGCCGTCGTGGACATCTTGTGCAGATGCAGCAGCGGATCGCTATCCGTTGCGGAATCAGCCCGCGGCGGCGAGGTTGGATTCGTCTGCGTCATTCCGCCTTCAAGTAAAAACGGACGTTGAACCGATGTCAGAACCAGCCAATCGTTTGGCGCCCGGTTCGGTCCATTTTGAAAGTATGTATGTCTGACATGAACAAACGTCAACTGATCGATGACATTCGCCGCTACAACACCACGGTATCGACGGAATTCTTATCGCAATTCGACGAAGGCGCGTTGCGGCAATACCTGGAACACCTGGAAGGGGCGAAAAAGCGCAACACGCGGATCGCTTCCTGGGTGCGCCCCACGCCGAAACTTCGCCTGGTATCGTAACCTGGCCGGACAACCCCGCACGCCGATAAAGAAGGCTCCGCCGATTGCCCGTCAGGGCAGGACGGAGCCCTCTGCACTTCCCCGCATCTCCACCTTCGGCCCAGCCGGTTTGATCCGGCCTTTACCGATGGTATACGTTCCAAATCGTTTCCTGGTTGCCGGGCCGGTTCAGCGTTATGTAGTCCCAGTCGTCGCTCATCGCCGCCGACTGGTATGCCCAGTTGCGGTTGATTTGCGCGAAGCGTTCCTTGGCGGAATACGCCGGGGTATCCATAGTGCATCCGGCAAGAGCCATCGCCGACGCCACCAATAACAAAACTGAGAGAAGCTTCATAACCTCGCCTTCCTCGCAAAAAACCCTACGCGGCTCCAAGGGCCGCTCATAGTCTAACTTCGGCCCGGCGTTTCTGTCAAAACGAATTTACTTTGGCAACTCCAGGCCAAGGGCGTTGCACGCAAACCGCCATTCCATATACCCATAGGGTATCGACAGGTCCTCGTGCAGTTTCTTTAGCCGGGCATGAAATTGCTCGTAAAGGGCTTGCTGCCAATCGGTAGCCGAGGCATCGCAAAAGAACACCCTGCAACCCATGGGCCGGATGGTGTGAACCCGGCAAATCTTGCCGGTTTGGAATGGGCACCCCCCCGCCACGGGCTCCCCGGCGGCCGGCGTCGTCTCGGCCAACTCTGCGGTGAACGTCGCCAACTCCGCCGTCGTCACGTACAGCCGGTGGCCATATTCCTCAAACCGGCAGCATCGCCCCGACGCCTGGCAAATCGGGCGGCGCCGGTCAATCTCCGTCTGCAACTCAGCATACTGCCGGAGAACCTCCTGCCGCACCTCCGGCCGCAGAGCCGCCTCCACGACGTTATCTTTCAATGCCGACATTACAACCATTTGCGCCATTATACGATCCACCCCCGAAACCGCCATTGTCCGCCCCAAAGCCAAGGGAGCTTGCTCCCCGGGTAATCCGGCCCGCTTGCAAATCGGGCGCGGGCGTCCACAATACCGCCGGATTTTTCCCGCGCTCCGAATCGTGTTCGCGCGGAAGGCAAAGCCTCCGCTCAGGAATCGAAATGCAAAAGCTCCTCGTCGCCAACCGGAGTGAAATCGCCATACGCGTCTTCCGGGCGGCCACCGAATTGGGTCTCTCCACCGTCGCCATTTTCACCCACGAAGATCGCTTCTCCCTCCATCGCTTCAAAGCCGACGAGGCCTATCAGATCGGCCCGCTCCACGGCGGCGAGCCGGTCAAGGGTTATCTCAACATCCAGGCCCTGATCGACGTCGCCAAGGCCAACGGCGTCGATGCCATCCACCCCGGCTACGGCTTTTTGTCGGAGAATGCCGACCTGGCCCAGGCCTGCGCCGACAACGGCATCGTCTTCGTCGGTCCCACGCCCGACTTGCTGAAGATTTTCGGCGACAAGACCGCCGCCAAGAGGCTGGCTCGCGACTGCGGCGTGCCCACCGTTCCCGGCTCCGATCGCGCCCTCGCCGAACCCGCCGAAATTCGCGCCGCCGCCAAGGACGTCGGATTTCCCCTCATCATCAAGGCGAGCTTCGGCGGCGGCGGCCGCGGAATGCGCGTCGTCAACAAGGCCGACGATCTCTTGCCCAAGCTCGAAGAAGCGCAGCGCGAGGCCGGCGGGGCCTTCGGCCGCGCCGACGTTTTCATCGAACGCTACGTCCGCCGCGCCAAGCACATCGAAGTCCAGATCGTCGCCGACCATCACGGCAACGTCGTTCATCTATGGGAACGCGATTGTTCCGTGCAGCGCCGCCACCAGAAGGTCGTGGAAGTGGCCCCCAGCATCAATCTTCCCCGCTCCGTGCGCCAGCAAATCTGCGACGCCGCCGTTCGCCTGTGCAGCGCCGCCGGATACCGCAACGCCGGAACCGTCGAATTTCTCCTGGACCTGGACCGCAACGAGTTCTATTTCATCGAGGTCAATCCCCGCATTCAGGTGGAGCACACCGTCACCGAAGTCGTCACCGGATTCGACATCGTCAAGAGCCAGATCCTCATCGCCCAGGGCCACAAACTGCACCAGCCTCCGATCAACATCCCCGCCCAGGACCTGATCGAACCTCGCGGCTTCGCCATGCAATGCCGCATCACCACCGAAGACCCGCAGAACCATTTCATCCCGGATTACGGCCGGCTGACCACGTATCGCTCGGCCGCGGGGTTCGGCATCCGCCTCGACGGCGGCACCGCCTTCAGCGGCGCCGTCATCACGCCCTATTTTGATTCACTCCTCGTCAAGCTCACCGCCGCCGGCCTGAGTTTCGAGGAAGCCGTCCATCGCATGGCCCGGTCGCTCAGTGAATTCCGCGTGCGCGGCGTCAAGACCAACATCTCGTTTCTGGAAAACCTGATCCGCCATCCCACTTTCATCAAGGGCGATGCCACCACGACCTTCATCGACGACTCCCCGGAACTTTTCCGCTTCCGCGCCAAACGCGACCGCGCAACCAAGATATTGAGCTATCTCGCCGACGTGATCGTCAACGGCCGCGCCGACGTCAGGGGAAAGGTCGATCCCAAGCGCGAGTTCATCGAGCCGGTGGTGCCCGAATATCCGCGCATCGCTCCCCCACCCGACGGAACCCGTCAAAAGCTCCGCCAGCTCGGTCCGCAGGAATTTGCCCAATGGGTGCGCCGCCAGAAACGCCTGCTCTTCACTGATACCACTTTCCGGGATGCGCATCAGTCGCTTCTGGCGACGCGCGTGCGGACCTACGATCTGCTGGCGATCGCCGGCGCCACTGCCCACCTGGCTCCACAACTTTTCAGCCTGGAAATGTGGGGCGGCGCAACCTTCGACGCCGCCCTGCGATTCCTCCAGGAGGACCCCTGGGACCGCCTCGACCAGCTCCGCGCCAAGGTCCCCAACATCCTCTTTCAAATGCTCCTCCGCGCCAGCAACGCCGTCGGATATACCAATTACCCCGACAACGTCGTCCGCGAGTTCGTCGTCCGCTCGGCCGAGCACGGCATCGACCTCTTCCGCGTCTTCGATTCCCTCAACTGGACCGAAAACATGAAGGTCGCCATGGATGCCATCCGCGAAAGGACCGGCGCCATCTGCGAAGCGGCGATCTGTTATACCGGCGATATTCTCGATCCGCGCCGCACCAAATACTCGCTCAAATATTACGTCAAAATGGCCAAGGAACTGGTCCGCATGGGAACGCACATCCTGGCGATCAAGGACATGGCCGGACTTTGCAA
>Ga0187867_10001435_pt1 | contig 20595 bp, 22 predicted proteins | sample June2016WEW_13_1_FD_132976 | JGI IMG/M metagenome (GOLD analysis project Ga0187867, IMG submission 132976) | Peatland microbial communities from SPRUCE experiment site at the Marcell Experimental Forest, Minnesota, USA - June2016WEW_13_10 | ecosystem: Environmental > Terrestrial > Soil >...
ACCTGAAGCACGCCGAAGAGCACATGACCGACATCAAGCGGATGGAGAAGCCCACCGACTTGACGTGCGAGAAGTGCGGCAAGCCCCTGGTCATCAAGTGGGGCAAGCACGGCAGTTTCATCGCCTGCACCGGCTACCCCGAGTGCACTTACACGCGCGAGCTCACGGTGGACCTGCCGGATGTCGACAAGGCCGACTTATCGGAGCAGGCCGACGAGGAGTACTGCGAGAACTGCGGTCGCCCGATGGTGCTGAAGAAAGGCCGGTTCGGCACGTTCTACGCGTGCACGGGGTACCCCGACTGCAAGACCACCAAGCCCATCGGCGGCCAGCAGAAGAAGCCCGACCAGCCGCTCGACGAGAAGTGCCCGCAGTGCGGCAGCCAACTGGCGCTGAAGACCGGCCGCTTTGGCGAGTTCACGGCGTGCAGCAACTACCCCACCTGCAAGTACGTGAAGCAGAAGACCATCGGTGTCAAGTGCCCGGAGTGCTCGGAGGGCGAAATCACCGAGCGCCGTTCGCGCAAGGGCAAGACTTTCTACGGCTGCAACCGGTATCCGGACTGCAAGTTCGTGGCCTGGGCCAAGCCGGTGGCGGAGAAGTGCCCCCGTTGCGGCAGCCCCTACATGCTGGAGAAGTGGCTCAAAGCCGGCCCCATGTGGCAGTGTCCCAACCCCGAGTGCAAGCACAAGCGGCACGCGCCGCAACCGGCGGAATTGCTGGCACGGTAACCAATTCAAGCTCTGAAACTCCGAAACCGCGGTAGAATGGACGGAGTACCTTGGAGGTCGATTGTGCGACTTTTGAAGTGGAGCAAGATGCACGCGGTTTTTATCCCTGAAATCGACGCCGAACACAAGAACATATTCCGGCTGGCGGATGAGCTGCACCAGGCCGTTGTGGGAGGCGCGCCAGCGGACCAGGCACAGGCCATTCTGCGGGAACTGATCGCCCGCGGAGAAGATCATTTTGCGCACGAGGAGCGCCTGATGCGTTCCACCAACTACCCAGCCTCGGCGTGGCACAAAGGGCAGCATGACACCGTGCGCAAGAGGGTGAAGGAATTCGCGCCACGCATCGAGGGCGGCGAGAGCGAGGCGGCGCTGCTGCTGCTGGAGTTCCTTTCCGGCTGGCTCCGGGACCATATCCGCCTGGCCGATTGCATGATGGCCGCCCACGTGCGGAACTACGAGCGGGCTCAGGCGATCCTGGCGTCGTAACCATGCCGAGAACGTGGGGGATGGCACTCGGCGCGCCTCTGTGCCTGATGCTGGTGGCGTGTTCGACGCCCGACCAGACCAAGAAGGCGGAGGCGCCCGCCGCGGCGAAGGAGGAGCGGGTTCCGGACGTGTTCCAGGTGAACCTGGACACTTCCAAGGGGCCGGTATTGATTGATGTGCACCGCGACTGGGCGCCGCGCGGCGCGGACCATTTCTATGCGCTGGTCAGGACCGGTTTCTACGACGGCAACCGCTTCTTCCGCGTGGTGCGCTTTTTCGTGGTGCAATTCGGCATCAACGGCGATCCGCAACTCAACCGGCTATGGGCCAACGCCAACCTGCCCGACGACCCCGTCAAGCAGAGCAACGTGAAGGGCACGCTGACATACGCCCACCTGGGGCCGAACAGCCGCTCCACCCAGTTGTTCATCAACCTGAAGGACAACAAGGCGCTGGATAAGCAGGGCTTCGCGCCCATCGGCAAGGTGATCTCCGGCATGGACACGGTGGAGAGGTTTTATAGCAGCTACGGTGAAATGGCGCCGCGCGGGCAGGGACCCGATCCGTCGCAGATCGAGGTGCAGGGCAACGCCTACCTCGAAAACAATTTTGCGCGGCTGGACTATATCAAAAAAGCAGCGATTCAGTGATATAGTAGTGGAGACCCTGACCCCGTCGAGAAGGGGACCAGGAAGTTACCAATACAGGGTCAAACTTGAACGACGCGGCCCGGCGGGAAAAAACCTCCCGCCGGGTTTTTTTGCTAAACCCCGAGGAGAAAAAATGTCCAACCGAGTTGCGTTTGTCACCGGCTCGAGCCGCGGAATCGGCCGGGCAATCGCCCTGTCGCTGTGCCGTGAAGGCTTCTACATCGTCGTCGCTTCGCCCGAAGTCGAAAATAACGAGCTGGTGGCCGGCGAGATTCGCTCCGGCGGCGGAGAGGCGATGACCCTGGATATGGACATCAGCTCGCAGGAATCGGTCAAGGTAGGCTTCGGCCAGGTGCTGGCGGCCAAGGGCCGTGTCGACGTTCTGGTGAATAACGCCGGCATCACGCGCGACGGCCTGGCCGTGCGCATGAAGCCCGCCGACTGGGACCTGGTGCTCAAGATCAATCTCAGCGGCGCGTTCTTCGCCGCCCAGCAGGCGCTGCCCGGCATGATGAGAAACCGCTGGGGGCGCATCGTCAATATTTCCTCGGTGGTGGGTCAGGCCGGCAGCCCGGGCCAGGCTAACTACGTGGCGTCCAAGGCGGCCCTGATCGGTCTGACCAAGGCGCTGGCGCAGGAGATGGGCAGCCGCGGCATCACGGTGAACGCGGTCGCGCCGGGCTATATTGAGACGGACATGACCAGGGTTCTGCCGGAGGCCGTGAAGCAGAAATACCTGGCGTCGATTCCGCTGGGCCGGGCCGGAACCATGGAGGATGTCGCCGCGGCCGTCAAGTTCCTGGTGAGCGACGACGCCAGTTACATCACCGGCCACGTGCTGGCCGTCAACGGCGGCATGTACATGTAGGGGCGTGCGCTACCGCGGTTTGCGCTACCTGCTAGACTCAGATTCTCGGCACATGGCGGCAATTCCGGAATCGGCAAGACTCTTCATGGCGGGGCTTATCGAGCGGGCCCGCAAGCTGAAAAAGACGATCGCATTCCCGGAGGGAGGCGACGCGCGCGTGCTCGAGGCGGCGGCGCGTCTGGCGCGCGAGGGCGTGGTGCGGCCGGTGCTGATCGGCGCCAAGCCCGGCCACGCGCCTGCGGGCGTGGCCTTCGCCGACCCGCCGGATTCCCCGCTGCTCGCGAAGTACGCCGCGCTGTACTACGAGCGCCGGCGCGCCAAAGGCATCACCCAAATCGAGGCGCTGGAAATCGCCAGGAAGCCGCTGTACTTCGCCGCCCTGATGGTGGCGGCGGGCGACGCCGATGGGAGCGTGGGCGGGGCGGCCAACAGCACCGCGGAAACGGTGCGCGCGGCGCTCCACTGCGTAGGGCCGCATCCGCGCGCGAGGCTGGTATCGAGCGTTTTCATCATGGCACTCCAGGACCGCGCGCAGGGACACAACGGGCTGATGGCGTTCGCGGATTGCGCAGTGGTGATCGATCCCACCTCGATGCAGCTTGCGGACATCGCCATCGCCACGGCCGAGAGCGCCCGCGTACTGCTGAATACCGAGCCGGTGGTGGCACTGCTCAGCTTCTCGACCAAAGGCAGCGCCAAGCACGCGCAGGTGGACACGGTGGTGGAAGCGCTGGAAATGTTGCGGGCGCGCGAGCCGGATCTGAAGGTGGATGGCGAACTGCAGGCCGACGCCGCAGTGTCGGAGCTGGTGGGCCAATCGAAAGCGCCGGGATCGAAGGTGGCGGGGCGCGCCAACACGCTCATATTTCCGAACCTGGCGGCGGCCAACATCGGGTACAAGCTGCTCGAGCGGCTGGGCGGCGCGGCCGCCATCGGGCCGTTCCTGCAAGGACTGGCGAAGCCCGCCAACGACCTGTCGCGGGGCTGCTCGGCGGAAGACATCTTCAACGTGGCGGTGGTGACGGCGCTGCAGTCGGAGACGGCGTAATGCCATGCTGCCGTTCCGGCTGGTGTACCACGAACAGTACGACTTACATCTCGGACACCACGTCTTCCCCTCGAAAAAATACGCGTGGCTGTACGACCGGCTGATCCGCACGCGGTTCGCAACGGCTGAGGATTTCGCGTCGCCGGAGCCGGCGGCGGACGAGGATGTCCTGCTGGTGCACGATCCACAGTGGGTTGCGAAACTGAGAAGCGGCACCCTCACCTACCAAGACATTTTGCGCCTGGAAATTCCTTATTCCCGGCAGATGGTGGAGGCATTCTGGCTGGCGGCGGGCGGCACCATACTGGCGGCGCGCCTGGCGCTCGAATCGGGCGTGGGGTTCAACGTAGGCGGCGGATTCCATCACGCGTTCCCGGACCACGGCGAGGGGTTCTGCGCCATCAACGATATGGCGGTGGCCATCCGGCGGTTGCAGCGCGACGGCGCCATACGGCGGGCCATGGTGGTGGATTGCGATGTCCACCACGGCAACGGCACCGCGGCGATTTTCGCCGGCGACGATTCGGTGTTCACGCTCTCGATTCACCAGTTCAAGAATTATCCCAGCGAGAAGCCTTTCTCGAGCCTGGACATTCACTTGGCGGACGGGGTTGGCGATGCGGAGTATCTTCACCGGTTGGGGGACGGATACCGCGCGGCGCTGGCGATGTTCCAGCCGGAGTTGGTGATGTACGTGGCGGGCGCGGATCCATTTTATGCGGACCAGTTGGGCGGATTGTCGCTCACCTTCGAGGGGCTGAAGGAGCGGGACCGGCTGGTGATCTGGACGGCGCTGGCTCGCGGGATTCCGGTGGCCATTGTGCTGGCGGGCGGGTACGCGGAGAGCGTGGAAGATACCATCACGATTCACGCCAACACCGCGGCGGTGGCCAAGGAGGTGCTGGAGAAGACGGGGGCCGGCCCGGGCCAGCCCGCATGAGACTACAATGGTTACATGGTTAAAACGTTACGCGAGAGTAAGGCGAAGTTGTCGGAACTGGTGGACAGGGCCAGTCGCGGGGAAGATGTCCTGATCACCGTGCGCGGCACGGTGAAGGCGCGTCTCACCAAGGTGGAAGCGTCCCCGGCCGGGTTCGAGGGCCGCGCGTGGGCTCGCGAGTTGCGCGCGCTGCAGGGAGCCATCGGCAGCCGAAAGAAGCCGAAGCTGGTGACCGAGCGCATTCTCGCCGAGCATCGCGCGGACCGAAGCTGAACCGTGAACTACTGGGACACTTCCGCGCTGTTGAAGCTTTACGTGCCGGAGGACGATTCCGGCTATTTCCTGGATTTGGTTGTCTCATCCGAGCAGCCCATCGTTTCCTCAGCCATTGCAGCGGCCGAGATGCTGTGCGCGGTCTACCGGAAGGAATGCGTTGGCGATCTACAGAGCGGCGGTGCCCTCACCGCGTATCAGAGATTCCTCGGCGATTGCAGAGAGGGCCGGATCGTCCTGGTTCCGTACGGCGAGCAGATCTTCACATCCGCGGAAGGGATTGTCCGGCTGGCTTTCCGGCGGGCGCGGCCAGTAATGGTCCGGAGTCTGGATGCGATTCATGTGGCTTCCGCGATGACCGCCCGGGCCAGAGTTATGGTCGCAACCGATGCCCGATTGCGGACGGTGGCAGCGATGGCGAAGTTGAAGCTGGCGCCGTGATACTCAAACGCTTTGCCGCTCTCCTAAGGTCATGGAATGGCCAGGACAGAAGGACAGCATGCCTGGGTGCCGAAACCGGCAGACGCGAAGGGCCTAAAATCCAAGGCTCCGGCTACCCATGGTTTGTGACGGTTGCCGCTTGACGGCGCTGGCTCGCGGGATTCCGGTGGCCATTGTGCTGGCGGGCGGGTACGCGGAGAGCGTGGAAGATACCATCACGATTCACGCCAACACCGCGGCGGTGGCCAAAGAGGTGCTGGAGAAGACGGGGGCCGGCCCGGGGTGACGGGCCGGGGACCAGTGGCCGTTGACGGCTAGTGAATGGGATCGCCCGGCGGCCGGTTTTCCAGCAGCCTATTTCGCGTGTGACTTGTGAGCTTGGTGCTCGCCCCCGCTGGCTTGTTTGGGAGCTTGAGCGGGAGCCTGTTTAGCGTTCTGCATAGAGGCCAACATGGCCTGGGCGGTGCTGCTTAACTGAACCGAGTCCTCGCTGGTAGCGGACTGGGGCTTGGACTGAGTGGGCTTATGAGCCGATGATCCCGTGGACTGGGCCACAGGTTGGGGTTGCGTCACGTTGGATACGGCACCTACCATCTTGTAACTCCTTCAATAGGCATATCGTCCAATGGGAGAATTTCTTGAACCACCGCGGTTGCCGGGGAGCGGCCCGGTGCGCTATTCTAAAAGCTCGAACACTTTGTAAGGACTCGATTTAGCAAAGATGGCAAACACCTATTCTGCGCTTAAGCGGGTGCGCCAGACCGAACGGCGCACGGAATATAACCGGAAGAACAAGACCCGCCTGCGTCACCAGATCCGCGCGATGCGGCGCGCAATCCTCGGCAAGGATGCCAAGGCCGCGGCGGATCTGCTTCCGCAGACCTTTTCGATTATCGACCGTTCGGCGAAGAGCGGGATCATCAAGATGAATACCGCAGCGCGGTACAAGTCGAAGCTGCATCAACGGGTGAAGGCGCTGTCGGCGTAGAAATACGGCGCTGCCAGCACGATCCATTATCCCCAACCTGGAAGCGCACTAACCAACCAACTGCAAAATGAACCGCTCCATGACGATCCGGTCGTCGGGGCGGGCGTCGCGGAGGCCTTTGTCGGCGTTGTAGATCAGGCGCATGGCGCGCTCGAGTTGCGGCTGGCTGAACTTGGCGGCCGTCTGGCAGACCTGCTCGGCGCGCGATCCCCACATGGGCACACCCAGGCGCGAGAAGTGCCCCACAACCTGCTGCGAGCTCTTCAGGCCGGCCTCGCGAGCCACCAGCGCCATGCGGAATTGGGTGGAGAGAAAAGCCAGCGCGAGCGGGAGGTACTCGCCTTCGCGCGTCAAGGTATCGAGGAATTCGAGGGCGCGGGCGCGGTCGCGGCGGGCCAGCGCGTTCACCAGGGCGAAGATGGTGGTCGAGCGCGCATCCGGCACCAGCGCGGCGATATCCTCGACTCCCACCACGCGGCTGCCGGCGTAGAGCGCCAGCTTTTCAATCTCGACGGCGATGCGTGCGACATCTGCGCCGAGGGCCTCGACCAAAAGATCGAGCGCCGCCGGATCGATGTGGAAACCCGCGCGGCGCGCCAGCCCTTCGGCTTCGGTGCGGGCCTCGTGGCTGGGGAAACGGCGGAGTTCGACAACTTCGGGGATGGCGCTGTAGAACTTGCGGACGCGCTCCTGCTTGCGCTTGTCGTCGCCTTCGAAATCGAAGCGGATGGCTTCGAAGACCAGCAGGACGCCGGGCGTGGGGTCCTGGACGTACTCGGCGAGCGGGGTAGCATCGCCGGCAGCGGATTCGCCTTCGGAATCCTCCTCGGACCGGCCGCGCGGCAGGGCGGCTTCGGCGTTGACCACCCAGATGAGACGCTCGGCGGCAAACAGGGAAAGACCTCGGGCGTCGTCGATGACTTCGGCGAGCGCGGTCCGCGAAAGGTCGTGCTCGGCGACGGCGCCTTCGGGAACCGTCGCGAGGAGCGCTTCTTTCAGACGGAGACGCTGCCAGGCTTCGGGGCCGAGCAGAAGGACGGCGGGCGGCGCAGGTCCCTTTTTCACCCTGGAAAGAAACTGCCCGGGAACCACGTCTAGAACCCCTCCAGAATGGCGCTGACGGCGCTGCGGGCCACGTCGCGGCTGACACGCTGCATGGCGGTTCCGCTTTCGTCGAAATAGGCCGCGGGGTCGACGGAGATCTCGTAGCGCTCGCGGAATTCGGCGCCCATACGCGAGAAGAGGACCTTCTTGGTGGCGCTGTCGGTCAGGGTCAGACGGAGGGTGACCACGACTTGCGCGGCGGTGGCGCGGCCGGTAACAGGATCGTTGACCGTAGGATAGAAAGCGAAGTTAGTCACCGTGCCGGCCAGCACGGCGTCGGCCTGGCTGGGGTCGGCCACGATGGCGTAGTGAGTGCGAGAGAGGAACTCGCGGGTGATGTCGGCGGGCAGCAGGCGGGCGAGCTGGTAGCGCACGGTGATATTGGCGAAGGCCGGGATAGCAATGGTCTTGATGTTCTTGGGCATCAGATCGCCTTGGCCGGCGACGTGATAGCCGCAGCCGGGCGCAACGAGCGCCGCGGTTAACGCGATGGCAAGCTGAACGAGTTTGCTCATGTGAGTTGCCGCGCTATAGCGACGGCGTTTTCGGCGGCCAAACGGAGATTGTCCGCCACCAGCCAGAACCAGCAGGCTTGGGGATGGTTACGGTCGAGTGCGATGGCCCCCACGGCGATGCCACCCTGGCCCGCCTGGCCGACGTTGGTGGGCGGCTCGAATTCGCTTCCGCGCACTTCGATGGAACCGGCCACCAGACCGCTCTCCAGCGCTTCGACGCCGGGATTGCCGTCGAATTCCACCCATGCGGAGAAGCTGTAACCGTGGAAGACCGGCGCCTGCACCAGGCGCAGCGACGGCATGGGCGCGCCGCTGCCCTCGCCGGGCAGCCCGAGCAGCGTAGCCAGGTGGTGTTCGATGCGCAACTCGGAATCCTCGAGCGCGGTGGGGGCCTCCTGGCCATAACTGGCGAGCAGGTTGAAGCCGAGCTGCGCGTCGAAGATGGCCTGCGGGAGGGGTTTGAACGAGAACAGGCTGATGGTCTGCTGCTGGAGTTCTTCCACGCCGGGAGTGCCCTGCTCGCTGGCGGGAGCAAAGACCTGGACGACGGAGCGGCGGATGGGATCGTGCGCCTGGAGCCGGCGGAGAAAGAGCGAGAGAGCGATAGCGGCGGGATGCGCGACCACGTGCACGGCGGGGGCTTCGGCGTCGGCTGCGGGATCGGCTTCGTTTTCGACGAGCGGCGCACGCAGGCGGGCGTCGGGGCGATCCTCGGCGGCGCCGGTCAGGTCGATGATGACAGCGCCGGGTTGGCGATCGAGGAATTCGAGCGCCTGGCGGCTCGATTCCGTGGAGCCGGCGAGGAACACGGCGCGCGCGCCTGCGAGGCTCTCGGCGTCGAGAGCGCCGATGAGGGCAGGCTCGTCGCCGACGAGCGTGAGTTTGCCGGGCTGCTCACCGGCGGCGGCAACCAGGTGAAGTCCCAGAGCGGGCGAGGAGGTGGCGGCGATGTCGCGGATTTCGCGGCCGAGGAGAGATTCGCTGCCGATGAGCGCGAAGGTCATCGGACGCGCCTGAGGCGGCGGCGAACGATGCCGCCGATGCGGATGACGATGCCGCTCGCGACGTAGCCGGAAGCCACGGCCAGAAGCACGGGCTGCGGCCAGTTCCAAATGCCGTAGATCAGCCCGCCCAGCAGGACAAAAATCAGAGGAGTGTAGGGCTTGCTGAGGTTGATGCCTTTAAGGCTGTGGTAGCGCCAGGTGCTCACCATCAGGAAGCTCAGCAGCACCAGCAGCGCCAGCCAGGCCACGGAAAGGGGCCACCAGGCGAGCGGCTGGGCGTCGAAGGCGAGAACTACCGCGGCCACCAGCAAAGCCGCGGCGGGAATCGGCAGGCCGACGAAATACTTGCGATCGGGGTTGCCGGGGTTCTTGGGAACGGGGTTCTTCTGGACATTGAATCGCGCAAGGCGGGCCGCGCCGCACAGCAGAAAGAGAAACGCGATGAAATAACCGGCCCTGAAGAGATGGCTGCGGATGCTCTCCGCGATGGAGGTATCGACAAACTGCACGCCCCAGGCGAAGGCCAGGACGGCGGGCGCAATGCCGAAGCTGATGACGTCGGCGAGGGAATCCATCTCGCGGCCGAAATCGCTCGTGGTATTGGTCATGCGGGCGATGCGGCCGTCGAGGCCATCCAGGAACCAGGCGGCGCCAATGGCTTCGGCGGCAATGGTGAAATGCTCCGACGCGCCGGCGCCGCCGGAGGCGGCCAGCATCGCGCCATTGAAGGAACGCAGAATGGAGAGATAGCCGAGGAAGATATTGCCCGCCGTGAACAGCGTGGGGAGCGCATAAGCCACGCGCCGCGGCCGGCGGTCGGGAGAGCGCGGGCCAATCAGACGGTCTCTAAGTCCCATGCGCCTCTCCTGGGTCCCGGCGGCGCGCGATGATGCTGGAGCCGGCGGCTACGCGCATGCCGGGCCGGACCGCGATTTCCCATTCGGGGCCGAAGAGGATGTCGACGCGCGAGCCGAACTTGATGAGGCCCACTCGTTCGCCGGTGGAAACGCGGTCGCCGGGTTTCTTGTTGAAGACGATGCGGCGCGCGATCAGGCCGGCGATCTGCTTGAAAACCACGCGGGAGCCGTCGCCCTCGACGGTGACGATGTTCCTCTCGTTTTCGGTGGAACAGGCTTCGCGGCTGGCGACGTGAAACCGCCCCTGATGGTACTCGACGGCGGTGATGGCGCCGCCGATCGGAGCGCGGTTGACGTGGACGTCGAAAATGTTCATGAAGATGCTGACGCGGTTGACGGCGGGGCCTTCGGGTTTGACGGCGACCACCTTGCCGTCGGCGGGCGCGACGGCCACGGGGCCGGCGGGAATGGGACGATCGGGGTCGCGGAAGAAATACAGGCAAAAGGCTGCCAGGAGCCAGAGCGGCCCGGCGAACCAGGGGCCGGCCACCCAGCGGACGAGGGCTCCGGCGCCGGCCAGAGCGGCCGCGTAATAGATGCCGTCAATGACAATCACGAAGCTACTATTCTCACATAGGCGGGGAAGGGGCAATTCACCGGCGGCCAGGGCACTGCCGAGCATTGCGCGCGAGAAGTTCGGTACGGTACCGTGGTAAGGATGTTGAGACCCAGGCTCGCGTTATCGTGGCTGATCGTCGGCGCTGCCATGCTGTTGGGGACCGGCCTGCGCCTGCAGCACGTCGGCGATCGCAGCATGACGCACATCGAGATGTACGTTCCCAACATCCCGATGGGGACAGATCTCTCGGTTCCGAAATCGCGCATGGATCTGTGGACCGTGGTCACGGACACGCTCTCCAGCGATACACATCCGCCGGGTTACTACGTCTTCATGTGGTTTGTGACGAAATGCTTCGGGAGCGGCACACTGGCCATCCGTCTACCTTCCGTTCTGTTTGGGGTCGGCTCCATCGGTCTGGTGTTCTGGCTGGGAGTCTTGATCGGACAGCGAACGCCTGCCTGCGTGGCCGCCGTTTTCCTGGCCTTGAACGGCTACCTTATTGTCTGGAACAAGACTGGCCGCATGTACTCCATGGTCTGCTTTCTCGGCCTGCTTACCACCATTCTCCTGTTATTGCTGGCACGGAGCGACAGACACCGCAGGACGCTGGAAATCGGCTACGCCGCCTTGACGCTCCTGGGCCTTGCCACTCACGTTTTCTTCTGGGCGATGCTGGCCACACAAATGTTATGGGTTCTGGGAAATGCCTGGGCTCAGAATCGCCCCATGCCCCGCCTCCTCAATGTTCAGATTCTGATTGTGATCCTGGGTAGTCCACTGTTGGCCTCTGCCGCTTATCAGAGCGTCAATCAGGTCGCATTCGTCAGCAGCGTGCCGGTGATGGCGAGGGAGTATATCCAATTCGTATACCTGATTCCGGGCTGGGATGATACCTGGGCTCCGGGCGGGGCACCAGCGTTGGCCCTCGCTCCGCAGTTCTTTCTTCCACGGGTGATCCTGTTCCTCCTTTGTGTCCTGCTCCTGATTGTGGGAATCCGGCGGTTGAAGCCCGCCGGCGAGCGGTTGCTGGGCGAACCGGCCGGATCTTTCGGCGGCGCGTGGCTGGCTGCGGCCGTACTGGCGGTAATTACGATCCTCGCGCACATCGCGATCGCCGTGCATCACCTGCAGCCGAAACCGACGTTGAAGTATACCAAGGCGATGACAGTTCTTCCGCTCTTGCTGGTTTTTGCTGCCACTCTCTTGCGGAAGTCATGGGATGGCTTACGGAACTGGTGCTCTCGGTGGAGCTTCAAATTCCTTCAGGGCGGGCCTCCACTGGTTTGGATGCTGGCCGTGGGACCATTCGCATTACTAGTAATAGCGTCGGTCGTCTTCCGGCCGCTGACGGACCCGCGCCGTCTCTTGTTTCTGGCTCCGTATCTGCTGCTGACACTCGCCATTGGCGCGGTTCGTCTGGGACAGCGCAGCCGCTGGCTGGCGCTCTCTCTATTCCTGATTCTGGGGGCCCTCCATGGTTTCAGCGTGTGGGCCTACAGTAACAGGAGCGTGGGTCCAGTGGACTATAAGGAGTTTGCGGACAAACTGAAGCCTCACCTCCAGAGTGACGACCTCATTTTCTTGCGCCGCGAATGGGACACCACTCCCATACTCTATTACGTGAAGCCGGACCATTATCATCTCCTGGCCAGCAACTTCGTGGACGCCTGTCGCCGCAATCCTAATGCACGCGTGTGGGCACTGCTCTTCCACGGGGAAGAGCTCCCTGCCGCCATGGAGCCGGCACTGAAAGAGTATCGAGAGGTTGAAACGGTCGAAGTCTACCTGGCTCGTGGGGTGCTGTACTGTCGGGGTCCCTGCCGGTGAACAGGCGGGGGCGTCCCGATCTCTAAGCCGATCAAGGCTTGGAGCGAAGGCTTGCTACTTTCCTCAATCTGCCCGAAGATCCGCTGGACTGCGCGATAGCCTGGCGAAATTAATCTCCTCCTGCACCAGAAAAATCGGCCGTCCCTTCACCTCATCGAACAGGCGCCCCACATACTCGCCCAGAACCCCTATCCCAATCAATTGAACCCCGGAAAGGAAGAGCATCGCCAGGATTAGCGATGTCCAGCCTCTGGCTTCGTGCGGGTTATATCCTAGTACGGTTATGTTCCCCACGTATTGGGCAAGAACCAATAGCGCCAGAAGGAACGTTCCGAACGCAATCACAATGCCCAATATCATCAAGATTTGCAGAGGCTTATACGAGAAATTGAAGATACCATCAAAGCCCAGCCGCAGCAGCTTCGAGAAAGTATATTTCGCTTCCCCGAACGCGCGGGCCTCCCGCTCGTACTCCAGTCCGGTCTGTCTGTAGCCGATCCACGCCCGCAGGCCCCGCAGGTAGCGGCGCCGCTCGGGCAAGCTATTGAGCTGGTCCACCACGCGGCGGCTCATCACGCAGAAATCACCCGCATCCAACGGCATCTCTATGAAGGCCAGCTTCCGCAACAGCCGGTAGTACGCGAAGTAGGCGAATCGCTTAACGAACCCTTCCTTTCTCTTGGCGCGGACGGCGTAAGCCACATCGTAGCCTTCCTTGCACCGGTCGATGAAGCGCTTCAGTTGCTCGGGCGGATCCTGGAGGTCGGCATCCAGAACGGCTACCCAATCGCCCGCTGCGTAAGCCAAACCGGCCGACAATGCCGCCTGATGGCCGAAGTTCCGCGAGAGACTAAGAATTTTGAAGTGTGGATCGTCCCGGGCCAGGTTTTTGCAGACGGCCAGGGTGTCGTCCCGGCTGCCGTCGTCGACGACGATCAACTCGTAATCCTCGGCCCAGGCACAGGCGGCGGCGGTGACGCGGCTATGAAGCTGAGCGATTCCGTCGCCTTCGTTGAAAGCCGGCACCACCACCGAAATCATGACGACGGGACCCGTTCCGCTACCAGTAGCCAGCGAACAGCCCCGGCGCGGTTCATAACTGGGCCGCCAAGTTCCTAGCCTGCTCCCACTTGAGGGCGGTCTGGATGATGGCGTCCAACGAGTATTGTGGGCGCCATCGCAGAAAGGCGGCGGCGCGAGTGGCATCCGCCACCAACTCGGGGGGATCGCCAGGCCGTCTACCGCATTTGCGAACCCGCACGGGCCGCCCGGTAAGCCTCTCGACCGCATGGATGATTTCCTGCACGGACTGCCCTCTGCCCGAACCTAAATTAAAAGCCGAGCTCTCGCCGCCCGCCAGCAGATACTCGAGCGAGTCGAGATGCGCCTTGGCAAGGTCGCACACATGGATATAATCGCGAACGGCGGTTCCGTCGGTTGTGATATGGTCGTGGCCCAGCACGTCGAGGTGATCCCGGAAGCCAAGCGCCGTTTGGATGGCGATGGGAATCAGGTGCGTCTCCGGATCGTGCACCTCGCCCAGTTCGCCGTCCGGGTCGGCACCGGCAGCGTTGAAATAACGGAGCGCCGCCCAGCGCCGCGAATAAATCTTGCCATACCAATAAAGCGCGCGCTCCGCCGCGAGCTTGGATTCTCCGTAGGGGCAAATCGGCCGCTGCGGCTGGTCCTCGGTAACCGGGAGAGCATCCGGAATGCCATAGGTAGAACACGAAGACGAAAAGACTATGATGGGAACTCCGTGTTCCACCATGCAATCCAGCAGATTGAGAGTATTCGTTACATTATTGTGAAAGTAGGCAGAGGGTTTCTGGAAGGACTCAGCGACCAGTGCCAGCGCGGCAAAGTGAATGACAGCTTCGAATCTGTGTTTGCCGAATATGTTGGACAGGAACGCGCGGTCGGCCAGATCGCCTTCGAGCAAAGGACCCCAGCGGACAGCCCAGCGGTGCCCCGTGGATAAGTTATCCACAACAAAAACGTCGAAACCAGCGGCAGCCAGGGCTTTAGCTGTGTGGCTGCCGATGTAGCCCGCTCCCCCGGTAATCAGGACACGCATATGTTTGGATGCGCCCCCTACAAGGCCGCGAAAGTCCTATTCTACACGATTGTTCCGGCAGCGGCTTCCAGATTCGCCGTCCCTCAACTCATCGGGAAGGCGCAAGTTCCGCGCGATCTGAAGAGTCACAAGGTCTATGATGTGGTCCTAGGCCGTTCGGATGCGGGACTGGACTGGCGGAGAGGGGGGGATTCGAACCCCCGGTAGAGGTTTAAGCCCCTACGACGGTTTAGCAAACCGCTGCTTTCGACCACTCAGCCACCTCTCCGGAAGATGAAATGGTCCGTAACCGCATCGTACCATAAGGAGAGGCGGTTTGACGCCTCCGGGAGGCGGAGATTACAATTGAAGTGCAGTGCGGTGATGTGCGCCCGTAGCTCAGCTGGATAGAGCGTTTGCCTCCGGAGCAAAAGGTCGGCAGTTCGAATCTGCCCGGGCGTACCAGTTTTCTATCACTTAGCCGCCTCGCCCTCCCCAAAAACACGCCACAGACCTTTTGCTCAGCGAGGTTTTTGTCCACGTATCGTCCATTTTGGTGGGCTGCGTGCGCCCCGCCGATTGGCCCAGAATCGCGGCAACTTCGCCCGCACGATGTGGTCCGCTGGTGTGCGAACGCGTTTCCCGGCTCGCCGTAAGTATGTTCCAGGGGTTTGCAGGAACTGGGAGGCCGCCGCAGGGGTTTTGATTATCCCTCGGGCGGCGCAAAGTGCGCCACCGATCCTCGACGTGGCAGCGCGGTGGCAGCGCACGTCCCCAAAAACTGACATGAGATCGCCTCCTCAGCACCCCGTGCGGAGCTGTCGATAAACACACGAAAGGCGCCGCTGCGAACGGCGCCTGATGCAAATCGGAAAGGACCTAAATGAGTGATCCGCCCAATCAGGTCGAACGTTCCAATCATACTTCCCAATCCGCGTTGAGGCAAACCGCGCATCAGAACCTTTTTGGCGGCCCACTCTCTACCGCAGACTACGACCGCCTCGAACAGCGGTGGATTTGCCGCGATTATGCGGACAGTGCAAGGCTCCGGCGCGTGACGTCCATCGACGGCGCGGAAATCGTCGGTCGCCAGGGCAAACCCGGCGACTACGCCGGTATCATTATCCCCTACTTCAACCCGCTAGACGGTCGGCTCCGCGATTACCGCTTGCGACGCGACCATCCAGAAATTGAATTGGACAATCATGGAAGCCGCAAAGAATGCCAACGATACCTGGCTCCGCCCGGAAAGGGCAACATGCTCTATGTGCCTGTTGGCGCGGACCCCGAGCTTCTGCAGAACGCAGAATTGCCACTGGTCATCACCGAGGGTGAATTCAAAACAATTGCCCTCTGGCGCGCAGCCCGGCACGCCGGAGGGGAGTCCTCAGACAGACCGTCTTATCTTCCGATCGGGTTGTCCGGCGTGTATAACTGGCGGACCAGGACACCGAAGACGGTCGACCCCGAGGGCCACCGAGTTGATGCTCCGGGGCCAATTGCCGATTTGCTTTGGATTGTTTGGTCCGGCCGTTTGGTGATCATTTTGTTCGATTCGGACATCAAGATAAAAATTGATGTCCAGACTGCCCGCGACCGCCTGACCGCGGAATTACAGGGACGCGGCGCAGAGGTGGCCTGGTTCCCATGGGCGAAGGACATACCACCGGAACAAAAGGGCGTCGATGACTACCTGGCTGCCCGGGGTCCTGACGAATTCCTCGCGTTGCTCGCCACAGCCAGGCCGGTTCGGAATCGAAGAGCCGCCGCGACTTCATGGGCCGAGGGGAGCGGGGAGAACGCCGAACCCAAAGCCCGCTCATTCGAGATTCGCGAAGACGGCGTTTACTGCCGGTGGTCGGACTGCACGAAGCCACCCTTATGGATTTGCCCGCCTCTTGAAGTCGCTGCCCGCACCAGCGACTTCAACGAGGAAGGATGCGGAAAGCTAGTCAGGTTCCGCAATCGGCAAGGCCTGGAAAAACGGTGCGTCATCGCAAGCGCAAGCCTGATTGGTGAAGGTCCGGAGGCGTTGCAGCGATTGATCTCGATGGGCTTCAAGCCGAGGCGTGACAGGAAATCATTGGAACTGCTGAAGGATTACGTATACGAAAGCGAGCCCGAGAAAGACGTTCGGTGCGTATCGCAAATCGGCTGGCACGGCCAGTACTTCGTGTTCCCAGACGCGAGCATTGGGCCGGATGGTTCTGACCAGGTCCTCTTTCATTCCGAGTACGCGCCCGAACATCTGTACCGGACAGAGGGCAGTCTGGAGGAATGGCGCTCGTCAATAGCCAGTCGGTGCGTCGGCAATTCTCGCCTTGTGCTTGCGGTTTCGGTTGCGTTTGCCGCGCCGTTACTCGATCTGCTTAAGGCAGACGGTAGCGGCTTTCACTTTCGCGGTCTTTCCTCGACGGGAAAGACCACGGCGCTACTGGTCGGAGGCTCCGTCTGGGGCGGAGGCGGGCAGAATGGCTTTCTCGACACGTGGCGCGCAACAGCGAACGGCCTGGAAGCGAGGGCGGCTCTTCACAACCACGCCCTGCTGTGTCTTGACGAGTTCGGTGAAGTCAGTGAGCGGGAGGTGGGCGAGATTATCTATGCACTCGGCAACGGCGGCGGCAAGGGCAGAATGACGAAGAACATCATGAGCCGGCCATCGAATACGTTCAAGCTCCTGTATCTGTCCAGCGGAGAACGCAGTCTCTCCGATGCAATGAAATCTGCGGGGAGGCATGCGAAAGGCGGCCAGGAAGTCCGGCTTGTCGACATTGAGGCGGACGCCGGCGCCGGAATGGGGATTTTCGAGAACCTGCACGGGTTCGATGCTGCTGCCAAGCTCTCCACTCTTCTCAGCCAAGCGGCCAAGACGCACTACGGGACGCCAATTCGGCCGTTTCTGCAACACATTGCAGATCATCGCGGAGAGATTACAGAGGCAGTCTTGGAGTTTCGGCGCGGTTTCCTGCGCCGGAATGTGCCCACGGATGCCGTCGGCGAAGTCCATCGTGTAGCAGCCCTGTTCGCAATCGTCGCCTGGGCAGGTCTGTTGGCATCTAGGCTTGGCATAACCGGATGGTCCGAGACCGCGGCGGTTAGCTCTGTTGAGTCGGTTTTTCGGTCATGGTTGATCAGTCGGGGAGATGCCAAGACGCACCGAGATGTCGAAATCGGCATCCAGTTGACTCGCTCGTTTCTCCAAGCTAACGGCAGCAGCCGATTTCAGAACATCGAAAGCCCGGAGGAGAGGGTGAACAATCGTGCGGGCTACCGACAGCGCTCTCCTGAGGGGTGGCTCTATTACCTTTACCCAAGGTCTTTCCAGGATGAGATCTGCAATGGCTATGATTATAAGGCGGTTGCCAAGGAGATGGTCGCAAGAGCGTACATGCAACGCAATGAGGGCCGGCACCTCGGCAACAAGAAATCAATCCCCGGCGAAGGAAGGCCAAGGCTGATCGAGATTCTACCGGCTATCTTTGAAGACTCCGAGGACCCGGAGGAATCGGCAAGTTCGACAGAAGAGGAAAAAGCATGTGGGGCATGTGGGGCATGTGGGACAGGTCTCTAACTGAGCTTTTATCAGTATCTTGGAGATCGGAGGGTGCCCCACATGATAAATGCCATGTGGGGCATGTGGGGCACGGGCAACGTTCGCCTGTCCCACATGCCCTACAACAACATCATCTGCCCTTCGAAATGTGGCACCGCGAAATCAACACAACAGTAAAGGCTTAACTCGAACCGCCCCACATGCCCCACATGCCCCACACAAAAACAGACGTTCCCGCAGCGCAGCTCGCTTGATCAATTCCGCCCGATAACCGGGTTTATCGGATGCTATCAAAGGAGTTCTGGACTCGGGAGTTGTGCGGGGTTGTATAATTAATGTGAGGTGGTCAGGCTGCTCGAATTCCGCATCCTCGCGGTGAAGGGGCTGTCGGACCCCAAGCACAAACAGGGCCTCTACACCGTCTAAAGAACGGAGCGGCCCGCGGCATCTTACGGTTATCTTCACGCCGAAGGACGCCGTTCCCCACGCGGCATAGCCGCGCGGGCGGCTGGCGGAGCGGCCGTTAAACTACCCCGGTCGCGTGACAGGCTACACCCGAAGTGTCCCTTTCCACCGAACAACAGCCTGCGCCCGTATTCTGCGGCCCGAGGTGTATTGAACTGCCCGCCAGGTCCCTTACCGCGTAGGCGGCTTGGAATCTGCGGCCGGAGCCGGAGATTGGGATGCTTTTCGCAGTCGCTCGAGGGCCTGCTGCTGTGCCTGCTCGATGCGGCGCTGATGCCGCCGCCCCTGCTCCGTTTGCAGGTTGACTCGGACCGTTGTCTGCGTTCCTGGCATTGGATGCTCCTGTTGGGATGTTAGTCTCTCGCGCCCCATTACTCAAGGCCCTGGGGGGCGGTAACCTCTGGCCGGGCGCGCGCGGGGCTGGTGGTGGTTCCGGTGGCGGTGCTGCCGGGGGGGCGCCGGCCAACGCCGCATTCGACGGCACCGGCCTGGCGTCTCCGGGCGACTCTTGACGGCATGAAGAATTGAAATGAGCGAATTGGTCCGATACGATCAGGCGGCGTGGGAAAAACTGAAAGTTCTGGCGCTCGATGGCGTCACTTCCCCTCATTCGAGGCGAGCCTACGAATCGGCCTTGAATGATTTCCTGGCTTGGTATCGTGCCGAATCTCGGCCACCCATCTCCAAGGCCGCAGTGAACGCTTACAAGGCGCACCTCGAGGCCGCGGGTCTTTCCGCATCCACCATCAACGTGCGGCTGTCCGCCGTGCGGAAACTGGTCGCGGAGGCGGCCGATAACGGGCTGATTACGCCGGAATTGGCCGCCGGCATCGCCCGGGTGCGAGGCGTGGGCCGGCGCGGAGTCCGCTTGGGGAACTGGCTGGACCGCCGCCAGGCGGAACGGTTGATTCAAGCTCCCGATACCTGCACGCTCACCGGCAAGCGGGACCGCGCGCTGTTTGCCGTCCTGATCGGGTGCGGACTGCGCCGTTCCGAGGCTGTGGGGCTGCGCTTCGAACACATCCAGCAGCGCGAGCAAAGGTGGGTGATTGTCGATCTTTTGGGCAAGCATGGCCGGGTCCGCTCGGTACCCATGCCGGGCTGGGCGAAGACGGACCTTGATCGATGGAGTACGGCGGCGGGAGTTCACACCGGGCGGGTCTTCCGGCCGATCAACCGCGGGGGGCGGCTGACCCACGAATCTCTGGCGGACAAGTGCATCTGGTCTATCCTGCGGAAGTATACGCCCGCGCTGGGATTGGCTCAGATCGCGCCGCACGACCTCCGGCGCAGTTATGCCAGGTTAGCCCACCAGGGCCGGGCGCCGATCGAACAGATCCAATTATCCCTGGGGCATGAGTCGATCCAAACCACAGAACGCTACCTGGGTGTGAAGCAGGACCTCGGCGACGCGCCGTGCGACCGTCTCGGACTGGAAACTGAATGACTCTGCCCGAACAGCGATTCCACGCCGGCTCAGCGCAACGGCGACCTAAATCGGAACACACGATGCGACCGACTGAAATACCACAAGACGCCTGCCCGATGGCGAAGGATATCGAGATGTGGGCCATCGACAAGCTAGTCCCCTTCAGCAGAAACGCCAGGACTCACTCTGACGCGCATGTGGCGCAGATCGCCGGCAGCATTCGCGAATTCGGCTTCAACTCGCCAATCCTGGTGGACTCCAAGGCCGGCATCATCGCTGGCCACGGGCGGCTCCTCGCCGCACGCAAACTGCAGCTTGCACAGGTGCCGGTGATTGTTCTGGATCATCTGAGCGAGGCGCAGAAGCGTGCTTATGTCTTGGCCGATAATAAGCTGGCAGAACTGGCCGGCTGGGACGATGAACTTCTCCGCAGCGAGTTGGCCGAACTCCGGGACGCCGAGATCGACCTGGAAGTTCTCGGTTTCAATGACGACGAACTGCGGGTGCTGCTGGCGGAAGCTGACCGCGATGACGTCGGGTCCGGCGCTGACGACGCTGAGGAGATCCCCGAGGCTCCGGCCGAGCCGGTTACGCGCGCCGGCGATATCTGGCTCGTGGGCAAACATCGCCTGATCTGCGGAAACTGCCGCGACCACGCCGTGGTGGCGCACCTGTTCGAGGGCCGGAAGGCCAACCTGGTGATCACGTCGCCGCCATACGCCACGCAGCGCGAGT
>Ga0187867_10001436_pt1 | contig 20595 bp, 13 predicted proteins | sample June2016WEW_13_1_FD_132976 | JGI IMG/M metagenome (GOLD analysis project Ga0187867, IMG submission 132976) | Peatland microbial communities from SPRUCE experiment site at the Marcell Experimental Forest, Minnesota, USA - June2016WEW_13_10 | ecosystem: Environmental > Terrestrial > Soil >...
ACCAGTTCGGACCTTTTCCTTTGAAATGGCATCTTCCTCTCCTCTGTTTTGGTTGTCTCACAGGAAGGGAAGATGGCATAAAAAGTTACTTGTTGCAATGTTAATTTGGAATCACACTACTAGCGAGCATTCAGGAGCCAAGCTGGTTTGTCCAAAATGCTTCACCGACTTGCTAAAATTACCCTGTGATGTTTGTGGAAAAAGCTTCAGTGTCCTCGAAGACCGTTCCGGTGAGTTCGAAAGTAATCTGAAAAAATATGGCATAACTAGCGAGCATTCAGGAGCCAAGCTGGTTTGTCCAAAATGCTTCACCGAAAATGAACACTGCGACTGCTCCAGATGCCAAAGACCATTCCGCTGTCTTGATGATCAAATGTCTAATTTCAAGGATAACCACCTCTTCGAAAAATGGTTGCCCCCCAACCATGTGGTTTTTTCTGAATCTCAAGATTGGATTAGCCTCTGCCCTAAATGTTATGATGAGTGCTTGGAATCATGCAAAGACGTCCAGGCTCGACTCGCTGGATGGGTCGCCGGAACTGGGAGCGAATATGTGAGAGGCTACAGAATTGTGAAAAAGTTCGATAGGGTTGAATACAGGGATGAAGATTGCGAGGAACCTGCCCAAGTAAAAGAGTGGCTCAAATTTTATTCTGCTCAGAGTGGCGGCAATGCTTACGTTGAGTGCTGGGTTGGCCCGAAATTTAGCGAATATGAAGAAACAAGGTATGGGCCAAAAGGCAACCCGTACACTCGTACAGTGACAAGAAAATGGTACGAAGGTTACGCCACTCCGGTCAATGTAGAGCCATCTAGAAAGGCAGGAGGGTCTCAGGGGCCTCGAATCCATCGAGTACATTCTGTTGTAATAGACGGCTTAAATGTTTGCTACTAGCAGATGAGCAGAGAGGCTGGGGGTATGCCTAGCCTGCGTGTTTTGCTAACCGTGTGCGTTGAACTCGCGCAACGAAAAATACCCTTCTTCACTTTCTTCGATGCTAACATGCCCTATTTGTTGAAATCAACGGGTGGTAACAGTATCTTTGCCGTCTACGCTGACATGCTCACCATGCCGTATTTCCAAGAAGTCCCTGGTGGAAGTAAAGCGGATGATTTCATCTTACTGAGAGCCAAAAGTGAGAATGCCCACGTAATCTCAAACGATAAGTATGAAGATTACATCACAGACCACAGCTGGATCTCCCACGAGGATCGATTGATCAAAGGAGATGTGGTCTCGGGTCGAGTTACAATCCCCTATCTAGGGTTTGATCTCCGAATCCTGCCAGACGCTGTGCGGGCTCTTGAAAACTTAAAGGAGGCGTTAGAAGGATAGCAGTCTTTGCCTTAAATGTCGCATCAGGAAACCGCAAAACCGTTTTCTGCAATTCTTCCCTCCTTACAATCCGGTCACCTGTCCCCTCTAATATCGCATTTACAACCGCGCCCTCAATCTCCCCCGCTCGCCGGTAATCAGTCCTGATGCCGATAATTTTCTGCCGGGTGCTTTCCTGGCGACAGCACGCCAATTGAGAAGACGAGGACTTGCTGTGATATTAGAGCCTTTTACAGATGAAAATGTGCAGGAAAGTATTCCGAAATGCAGGAATGCATGAATTTCCAGGAGCGTTCCACCCTGTCTTGAGGACACTGAGAGGGTGTTTTGTGTGGCGGCTTATTTAAGATGCGTAAGTCGGCTAAAGCTCGTTAGCATAAATGCTCTTTATCTCTTCGGGTTGGACGCACAGATAATCGAGGGTCTGCCGTTCCGAGGAATGGTTGAAGCAGACCATCAGTTCGGGCAGACCGCGCCCGAACGTAACCCGCTGGTGGTATCCCCAAGTTTTGTGAAGGGTATGGCTCCCATAATTTCTTTTCAGATTAACGGCCCTGCACCACTGCTTGACGAGTCGGTTGACGGAAGGGACGGTAAGCGGCCTCCGCTACCCCGAGAAGATAGGCTCATCGTCGGAATAGTCCCTGGATTTCATGAGAGTATTGATCGCATCGACACAGGACTTATTCAGGCTGATTCTTCTCCGCTTTCCGGTCTCTTGCTCTTTCAGCACGATCTCATCCATAGGTTTTACATTCCGATCCAGGAACCGCTTGATAGCCTTGATGTCCTTCACGGCCATGATCGGCTCAACCCTGATTTCGTCGCCCGGCTTCGGATGATCCGTGTCTGGATCAATTAGCAAAACCATTAAACGGACGAGGAAGGAGGGGAGGAATGCACCCCTATCGATGAGATCGTGACGAGGGCGGGAAGCAAAGAGAATTGCGCTAGCTGCAACTCAGGAAACGGTCAATATGACCTATTGACATTAGGACAAAATGTCCCTATTTTAGTAGGACAATATAGCAAGGCCTGAACCTATAATGAGGAAAAGCCACATGATGACAATATCCGAATTCAAAGATTGCCTTACAAGTTTGGCGCTTTCACAAACTGAAGCAGCACGCCTTTTATCAGTCAGTCCGCGCACGGTTCGTCGATGGGCTGAGATTCCCCATCAGATTCCAGGTCCGGTTGAACAGGCACTCCGTGCTTGGCTGCATTTAGGTCGGTTAGGCCTCGCGTGGCGACCGGATGTCGTTGCGGTTGGGGAAGAGGATATTGCCAAACAGATAGAGCGTTACCGTGAGCACGCAATCGAACTTGACAGTCTGCTGCAGAGAGTTAAGGCACGCGGCGGTCCTGCTAATTCATGGAACATCGATCTAAAAAGGTGTCAGGCTCAGCTCGGTCCCCTCCGGGTGAGTTTCCATCGTCTACGAAACGGTGGTTTTTCTCCGTCATTTTATTCGGGTCCTCTCCACGAGACAACTTTGCTTGAGGATGCGTACTTTTGCATTGCGGAGGCTATTGCGTCCGAAGGATCGGAATTCTGAGCAGCGCGCAAAGCCTTGCCAGTTCAAATAGCTTGGCGCTTAGTAAAAATCAGTGGTCTAACTTTTAATAATATTCCTGCAGGTAGAGTGTCCTTCAGCAGGATGCCGCTGGTCTGTTCGTACCCCCACAGCGGACCCCCTAAAAGGCAAGAGCCAGAGGGGGCACCCTCTGGCTCTCCATAATAACCCTTTGGCTTGAGGGAGTTTTTTCTGGCGGGGTGGAAGGGACTTGAACCCTCGGCCTCCGGCGTGACAGAGCGATTCTAAGGAACACTTCACCCATAAGTTATAGATTTGACTGAATGCAGGAAGATCCAAATTGATCAAAAATAACGCGGGACGCACGCAAAAATCTTGAGTACAAGGTGCCCACGGAAGTCTTAATGGAGCCTCTCCAAGCAGGACTTTCTTTGAGACTTGAACGTTGTTAGACTCTTGTCAGATAAGAGACAAGGCGGGGCTGCGGACGAGTATTCGCCCTCACGATCTTCGCCACACTTTCGCTTCAAGGCTGGCAAGTCGATTTTTTACTCTCCAAAACCTGCTCGAACATCAAACTACTGCCATGACCAAGCATTATGCCCACCTCTTGGATGATGCCCTGAAGCGGAACTGTGTTGCTGACAGAGTCTCCAACTGATAGGTAAGGAAACTCGGGTTATTTGACTTGTTGTCGTGGTCGTAATCCCCGGAGTAGTTCTTGACATATCACTTGCACCTTCAATTGGGAAATCGTATGGTTTAACAGGATCTGGGGGTTGTGCCGGAGTTTTTCTGGGACAAAATCCGACCTCAAAATGCGCCCGGATGCTTAGCGCACCTTGAGGCATTATTCAGAATTCGATCATTGCTGGGAATTATTGTCGAGAGTGAAGGATATATGACAAAAGTTCATCAAAGAATTGCGGCTTTTGCGTTCGGGGTGCTCTTCGTAATCGTGCTCCTAGTGTTGGCAATCGCATTCCCGAGACCAACTCCATTTCAGTATCAGGTCTTTATGGTCGTGCTTGCGCTGGCAGCGGCGGGGGTCGCGGCGATGTTGCCAGGTTTCATTGAAGTGAATATACCTAACTGGCTTAAGGCTGGAGGCGCTCTGGCAGTGTTTGCCTTAGTGATGTACAAAAACCCGGCAGGACTCGTCAGTGTTCCACCGCCCGAGCCTACCAAGGGAAGTGCACTGTTAATGGACGGATATCGGGCATTCAACGAAAGTGGGTACGAATTCGCTACACGGAACAAAGTTGCGTGGGACGCAGGTTCAGCCGACATACTGGCCGCCAAAAAACCTTCTGAACAAACTACAGGTTTCTTTCTTCCCTATGACGCAGAAGGTTACAAGAATCCGGATTGGGATAGGGATGCGCGCGCTGGCATAAGACCGGTTACGGGCAGCAACTTGGATGATGTTCACGAGTGCCCGACTGGCGCCTATGAGCACCACTGGTTTCAGCCACGAAAGGGGGCACTTTACTGTTTGAGATCTCGCGATGGGAAACACTACGCTGTCATTCGGGTAGATGTTCTCGATGAAGACCGAATCGGGTTCGATTACATCTATCAGCCAACTGAATCTGCTCGGTTCTAGGGCAATACCTAGTCGGATAGGCGGATTTTTCCCATTTCATTGCATACCTAGAAAAAGATAAGAGAGAGAACTGGATGAAGAAGCACAATGCCTGACCACAACTACTTTGCCAACCTGATTTGGCAGATCGCGGACCTGCTGCGCGGCCCGTACCGTCCACCGCAGTACGAGCGCGTCATGTTGCCCATGACAGTGCTGCGCCGCTTCGACTGTGTTCTTGCCCGCAGCAAAGCCAAGGTTTTGGCTGAGCATGAGCGACGGGGTAGCAAGTTCAAGGGAGAGGCGCTGGACGCCAAACTCAACAATGCCGCCGGGCAGCGCTTCCATAACCACTCGCCCCTCGACTTCGATCGGCTGAAGGGCGATCCGGACAATATCGCCCAGCATCTCGTCAGCTACATCCAGGGTTTCTCAGCCAACGTACGGCGTATCTTCGAATACTTCGAATTCGAGAACGAGATCGAGAAAATGCGGGAGGCCAACATCCTCTATCTCGTCATTTCGAAGTTCTGCGACGTAGACCTCCACCCCGATCACGTGCGTAACGAGCAGATGGGGCTCATCTTCGAGAACCTTATCCGCCGATTCAACGAACTAGCGAACGAGACTGCGGGCGACCACTTCACTCCGCGCGAGGTCATCCGGCTGATGGTGAGTATCCTCTTCATCCATGACGACAAGCTGCTCGCCACACCCGGCACGGTGCGCAAGCTTCTCGATCCGGCCTGCGGCACTGGAGGCATGCTTGCCGAGGCCCAGAATTATCTTCGCGACCATCATGCCGAAGCCAGGCTCTATGTCTTCGGGCAGGATTACAACAAGCGTGCATTCGCTACAGCCGCCTCCGACATGCTTATGAAGCAGGTCGACCACAACGGCGGCGGCAATAACATCCGCTTTGGCGATAGCTTCACGGAAGATCAGTTTTCAAGAGAGACCTTCGACTACTTTCTGACAAATCCGCCCTTCGGCGTGGACTGGAAGAAACAGCAAAAGGAGATCGTGAGGGAACACGAAAAGCTCGGCTTCGCAGGCCGTTTCGGCAGTGGTCTCCCGCGCGTGAACGATGGTTTCTTTGCTCTTCCTGCAGCACATGATCCACAAGTTTGAGCCGGTGCGGCCAATTGAACACAAGCACGGGTCACGTTTAGCCATCGTCTTTTCCGGCTCACCTCTCTTTACCGGCGGCGCGGGATCGGGCGAGAGCGACATCCGCAAGTGGATTATAGAGAACGACTGGCTCGAGGCCATTATCGCCCTGCCGGAGCAGATGTTCTACAACACCGGTATCGGCACATACGTCTGGATCGTCACCAATCGCAAAGAGAAGCGCCGCAAGGGCAAAATTCAGCTCCTCGACGCGCGAGAGTTCTGGACGGCTGGCGGCAGCGAGGAGAATAAGCGAAGCCTTGGCGACAAGCGACGGCACATTGCAGCGAACCAGATCGACGAGATAGTGCAACTCTACGGCCGCTGCAATGATGGCGAACGCTGCAAGGTCTTCGACAACGCCGACCTCGGCTATACAAGAATCACTGTCGAAAGGCCGCTGCGCCTCCGTTATCAAATGACAATTGAAGACAAGGCCCGATTTCTTGACGCCTGCCCACACCTACTCGATGATGTACAGGCAATTGACATAGCGCTCGGCCGAGAGCCTCAGGAGGACTGGAATCGGGTCTTGCAGCGCATCCATAACCTGCTCGATAAGCGCCAATCGCACTGGAAGCTGCCCGAGCAGAAGCTATTTCGGAGCGTCTTCACTCGGAAGAACCCAGATGCCCAGCCGGTTGTCAAAAGCGTCCGCGGCGAAGGTTACGAACCCGACCCAGATCTGCGCGATTTCGAGAACGTGCCACTCAAGGAAGACATCGAAGAATACTTCGAACGAGAGGTGCGCCCTTACGTGCCTGATTCCTGGATAGATCACAGTAAAGATAAAGTCGGCTACGAGATCAACTTCAACCGCCACTTCTATAAGTACACGTTCCCGCGCCCCCTGGAAGAGATTGACTCTGACTTGAAAAAGTCGGAGGAAGAGATCGTGAGGTTGCTGCGGGAGGTGACAGAATGAAGGCCACACTACCCCAGCAATGGCCGGTCAATCGAATTCGTTTTTTGACCCTGCGGAGTCCCTCCCGAGAGCAGCGGGCGATGCTCGCAAAGGTCTCTCATGTATCATTTCTCCCAATGGAGGCCATCGGAGAACAGGGACAGCTTGATCTGTCCGCGAGTCGCCCAATTGACGAAGTTCGCTCAGGTTACTCCCAGTTCTTTGACGGCGACGTTGTGATCGCGAAAATCACGCCTTGCTTTGAGAATGGTAAAGGAGCGCTGATCCGAGGCATGCTCGACGGGGTTGGCTTCGGAACCACAGAGCTTCACGTTCTTACCCCCTTAGCAGAGATCGATGGCAGGTTCCTGTACTATGTAACAGTGAATCCTTGCTTTCGCCAACTCGGCCAAGCATGGATGACTGGTGCGGCGGGCCAGCAGCGCGTGCCAGAGGACTTCGTCCGCGACTTCCGAGTACAGGTCCCGCCGCTCGCTCAACAGCGCGCCATTGCTGACTACCTCGACCGCGAGACATTGCACTTGGACGCTCTTATAGCTGCAAAAGAGCGGCTGCTGGGGCTAATTGCTGAGAAGCGCAGGGCACTCATCACCCGAGTCGTCACCCTCGGCCTAGACCCCCACGCCTCCCTCCGCGAATCTGGCATCCCCTGGCTGGGCAAGGCCCCGGCGCATTGGGATGTCCGCAGGATTGCGTGGCTCTTCCGTGAGCGGGACCAGCGCGGCGAGCCCGACCTGCCGTTACTTGAGGTATCGATCAACTCCGGAGTAACACTCCGCGAGTTCTCGGAGGAGCGAATCGAGTACACCGCAGCAGACTTCAACACTTACAAGGTCGCAAGGTGCGGTGACATCGTGTTCAACAAGATGCGAATGTGGCAGGGCGCCGTCGGGGTTGCTCCAGAGGATGGTCTAGTTAGTCCTGACTACGTTGTCGCAGCTCCCATCGGATCGATGTCTCCAGAGTACGCAGGGCTATTGTTTCGTACCCCGGCTTTCAGCGCGGAGTGCGCGAGGCATTCCCATGGGATCGTTTGGGACCGTCTGCGGCTTTACTGGGAGGGCTTTCGAGATATCGCCGTGCCGCTGCCTCCTAAAGAGGAGCAAGTGGACATTGTCGACCGTGTGTTATGGGAGGCTACAAGGCTCGATCACCTACGCGCAGCCACGGAGCAAACCACTGCTCTACTCAAAGAACGCCGCGCCGCCTTCATTGCCGCCGCTGTGACCGGACAAATTGACGTAGGGAGGGCAGTATGATTGTCGCACGCCTCAAGCTCGTCAACCTCCGCGCTATCCAGGCCGCCGAATTCCGCTTTCGGCTGGGATTCAATCTAATCGTAGGCATCAATGGCGTCGGCAAGACAAGCGTGCTGGACGCGCTGGGCGTCTGTCTCTCTGCCGTGGTGAAGAGAACCAACAAGACGCGCGGGCATGTCGAATCATTCAAACCCGACGATATCCGCGTAGGGACCGATGCGCTGACGGCAGAGTGCGGCGTCCAAATCGGCGAGCGGGAGCATACATACCTTCTTCACATGCCCCGCGAGACGAGTGTGCCGCAGACGTCTAAATCGGGGATGCCACGCGAGCAGGTTCATGATACGCCGCTGAGGGCCGAGTTCATCGGTGATCCGCCAGAGCCGGTGTCCGGCAAGGAATCGGGCGGCAGGCCCCTGGCGTTGCTCTTTTCGACCGGCCGGGCCGTGCCTTCAGAAAGGGCTCCGGGCAAGGGTGTGGCGGCCGGTGGCATTGACGCGGCCTTTGCGGACGCCTTCGCAAATCGCGAGCTGCGGCTCGGCGAGATCGCGGCCTGGATGCGAGTTCAGGAAGAACTCCGCAAGGAGCGCCCTGCCGCGGGCAGAGCACTGGCCGCCTTCGAAGAGGTCACGGCCCGGTTCCTGCCCGGCTACTCGAATCTACGGGTTGGCGGAGAGGATCGCCAGCAACTCCTAATTAACCGGGGTAACTCGGCCATTCTGGTCCGCCAGCTTTCCAATGGCGAGCGCGGCATGCTGGCGCTTGTGCTCGATATGACCCGCAGGCTGACACAAGCCAACCCTGTGCTTGACGATCCGGCCGCCGAGGCCCAGGCGGTCGTGCTGATTGACGAGATTGACCTTCACCTGCATCCGAAATGGCAGCGGCAGATCGTTCATAACCTGGAAGCGGCCTTTCCTCGTTGCCAATTCATCGCGACAACGCATTCGCCTCAGGTGATCGGTGAGGTACCTCGCAATCGAGTATGCATTTTAACAGATTCTGGGGCAATGGGTCCTTCTGTTGCGTATGGCGCTGACTCGAACTGGATTCTTGACCATGTGATGGAGGGTGCATCATCCGGGACGGCAGAAGCTCGAATAATTGAAGATGAAGCAGAAGAAGCAATGGCCGAAGGGCAGCTGCAAAAGGCCAGAGCGAAGTTGGAGGAACTTCGACGTTTGGTCGACGGCGAGACGGGCGAACTCGCCCGATTGGAGGGCAGCCTGTCAAGTCTGGAGTTGTTGGCACGTGGAGCTGAGGGGGAGGCCGAACTCTGTGAGGACGATTAGGAAGCGCATGATACCACCATCACTTACACAATGGCGCGCACCTAGAATGGCTGACAGTAGGCCCTGCCGGAAATGACTGCACCTATGACGAGATGCGCCGCGCGAGAGATGTCCTCACAGATGTAGAGAATGGTCTGCTTGCTGAGCAGGGCGAAATCTGTGCCTACACGGGTTTGAGGATCGCTATCCGATCAGCCAATGACGCACCTGAAACCACGAGAGACGTTGATTTCCATATTGAACATCTTAGGCCACAAGTTCATTGCAGCGACGGTAAGGATACCGAGTACAGCAACATCGTTGCGTGCTGGCCAAGACCGAATTGCGGCTTCGAGCCCGCTTTTGGCGCACGCAAAAAACAAAGCTGGCCTTCTCCGCAAGAAGAGACCCTGTTTGTATCTCCACTTCGGGATGATTGCTCGGCACGTTTCACTTTCAATTATCGGGGAGAAATCGCCGCAACCTACAGTAACGATCAGGCCGCTGTGGAGACGATATCGCGACTTGGATTAGACCACGACACACTTAAGGAGCTGAGGAAAAAGGCAATCTTGGGTGCCTTTCATCCTCGCGGCCGGCCTATTCGACTGAAAGAGGCGCTACGCTTACGATCACAGCTTGACAAGGATTCGCAAGCGCTTGACCGATACCTGAACGTGCAACTCAAGCCATTTTGCTTCGTGATCAGACAGGCGCTTGAACACGAAATCCGCAAACTCGAGGGTATCATGGGGCTTCGATGAATAGGACGAACGAGACTGCCTTCGAGATCGTGATCGAGGAACATCTGCTTAAAAATGGGTATGTCCCGGTCGACTGCGCAAGTTTCCAACGCGAGCACGCGATGTTTCCCGAGATAGTGCTCCAATTCATTCGCGAAACCCAGCCGAATGAGTGGACAAAGCTGGAAGCGCTCCACGGCCCCAGGACCGGCGAGCAGGTAATAGCCGACCTGTGCAAGTGGATGGACGCGAACGGTTCCCTTGCGACATTGCGCCACGGCTTCAAATGCTACGGCCGGACGCTACGTGTCGCTTACTTCAAAGCGGCTCATGAGCTGAATCCGGAGCTCGAAGCTCGGTACGCAGCCAACCGGCTTGGGCTCACTCGACAACTGCACTACTCCCTCAGGTCGGAGAACTCGCTAGATATCACAATCAGCCTGAACGGCATCCCGGTTGCTACTGTAGAGCTGAAGAACCCGCTTACCGGCCAGACCGTTGAGGATGCGCGCCGGCAGTATCAGCGCGACCGTGACCCCCGCGAACCCATCTTCGAGTTCAGGCGGCGTACGCTCGTCCATTTCGCCGTCGATACCGAGTGCGTGCGCATGACCACGCGGCTGGCCGGCAACGCGACAGATTTCTTGCCTTTCGACAAGGGCTGTGATGGCGGCGCCGGGAATCCGTCCGACCCTACAGGGCGCACCTACCGCACGGCATACCTATGGGAGGAAGTGCTTCAGCGCGACAGCCTGCTTGATGTGCTTGCTCGCTTTATCCACTTGCAAGTCGAGGAGAAGCGGGACGATCAAGGCCGTAAGGTGAAAGTCGAGTCCATGATTTTCCCGCGCTACCATCAACTCGACGCCGTGCGCCTGATGGTGAACGCGGCCCGGCGCGAGGGCGTGGGACACAACTACTTAGTCGAGCATTCTGCTGGCAGCGGCAAGAGCAACACTATCGGCTGGCTTACTCACCGGCTTGCATCGCTGCATGACGTCGCGAACCAGCGCGTCTTCGACAGTGTGATCGTAGTGACTGACCGCGTGGTGCTCGATCAGCAGCTTCAGGATACGATCTACCAGTTTGAACACAAGCGAGGGGTGGTCCAAAGAATCGACGAAAGTTCACGGCAGCTCGCTGAGGCGTTAGAAAATGCCGTACCTATCATCATCACCACTCTGCAGAAATTCCCCTTCGTGTCGCGACAGTTACTCAAGATGGCCGAAGAGCGTGGCACGGAAGGCACGGGAACTCTGCCTACGCGGCGATGCGCGGTCATCATCGATGAAGCCCACAGCTCGCAGGGCGGGGAAACAGCGACGGACTTGAAGGAGGTCCTCGGCGGCCTGGAACTGCGAGAACGAGCCGAGAGGTTTGCCGTCGAGGAGGGGCGCGAGGATTTAGAGGAACTTTTCCGCAGCATGGCCAAACGCGGTCGACAGGCGAACCTGAGTTTCTTTGCATTCACGGCCACCCCCAAACACAAGACACTCGCCGTCTTCGGACGGAATGGGTCACCCGTGCATCGCTACACGATGCGGCAGGCGATTGAAGAAGGGTTCATCCTCGATGTGCTGAAGTATTACACGACCTATGCCACCTACTACAACCTGCTCAAGTCCTGCAAGGGCGACCCCAAAGTCGAGCGCAAGAAAGCCGCGCGTGCATTGGCGAGGTTCCTGCGCCTGCACCCGCACAACATCGCGCAGAAAACCGAGGTGATTGTCGAGCACTTCCAGGCCACCACGCGCCACAAGATTGGTGGCCGGGCCAAGGCCATGGTAGTAACGGGGTCACGGCTTGAGGCCGTGCGATACAAGCAGAGATTCGACCGCTATATTCGGGAAAAGGGCTACGCGATCAAGACGCTGGTCGCCTTTTCGGGAACGGTGCAAGACGATAAGCTTCCTAACCTGTCGTACACTGAGGAGCAGATGAACCTTGGCATCAGGGAGAAGGAGCTTCCAGAGAAATTCGCAACCCAGGAGTATCAGGTGCTGCTCGTAGCGGAGAAGTACCAGACCGGGTTCGATCAGCCGCTTTTACACACAATGTATGTGGACAAGCGACTTGCCGGTCTTCAGGCCGTCCAGACGCTCTCGCGACTGAACCGCACCCATCCGCTTAAGGAGGATACGTTCGTCCTCGACTTCGTTAACGACCGCGAAGAAATCCGTGAAGCCTTCAAGGTTTATTACGAGGGTGCGCAGATGGGTGAAGAGGTCGACCCTGCCCGCATGTACGCGATCAAGGGCGAGTTGGACTCGTCAGGCATATACCTCGACGCGGAAGTCGAGCGGTTCTGCAACGTGTACTTCAAGCCGAAGCTGCGCCAGAGCGCCCAGGACCACCAAGCGATGAACGCGGCGCTCGACCCTGCGGTCTCGCGGTTCGCCGTACTTCAGAAGGAGGAGGAGAACGAGGCCGATCTTTGGCGCGGGAAGGTGCAGACATTCCGTAATCTGTACGCTTTTCTGAGTCAGGTCATTCCATATCAGGACTCGGACCTCGAACGCTTGTACGTGTTCCTGCGCCATCTGTCGGCAAAACTTCCGCGGCGCAGAAGCGGCCTCCTGTATCAATTCGATGACGAGGTGCGGCTGGAGTACTACCGATTGCAAAAGATCGCCGAAGGTTCGATCTCCCTCGGAGAAGGTAAGGGCCGCGCACTGGATGGGCCAACGGAAGTGGGTTCCGGATTGACGCGAGAGGAAGAGGTGCCGCTCTCGCAGCTCATCGACATTGTTAACCAGCGCTTTGGAACAGACTTCAACCAAGCCGACCAACTCTTCTTCGACCAAATCGTAGAAGCAGCAATGACTGACGACGAGCTGCGACAAGCCGCTGCAGTCAACCCGGAGGACAAATTCGAGCTCGTTTTTCGCAACATGCTCGAACGGTTCTTCGTCGAGCGAATTGACCAGAACGAAGAGATTTTCGTTCGATACATGAACGACCAGCTTTTTAGGCAGTTGGTCAGCGGATGGATGGCTTCCGAAGCCTATCGGCGGCTGCGGATTGCCCCTACCATTGGTGAGACACCTGCAACCTGATTGCCCTCGTACCCCATGCCGTACCCCCAAAAATGCAAGAGCCAGAGGGAACACCCTCTGGCTCTCTATATAACCCTTGGTTTAAGGGAGGTTTCGCTGGCGGGGTGGAAGGGACTTGAACCCTCGGCCTCCGGCGTGACAGGCCGGCGTTATAACCAACTTAACTACCACCCCTGAAATAAATATAGGCGGAACAGGGCTCGAACCTGTGACCCCCGGCTTGTAAGGCCGATGCTCTCCCAGCTGAGCTACCCGCCCAAAATCCCCGCCCCCCTTTACAAAAGAGGGAGGGACAGGCTCACTGCCCCTTACGTCCCGGAACTTTCTCTTTTAGTTTAGCCGGTCAAAATTGTCAAGGCCCTTTCGGGCCCCTGCATCAGTGCGCCCGAATCTCGTCTGCCGAGGGTTCCTTTGGCAGGATAACCGGAGCGGACGCTTCAGGTTCCTTGAACAGCTTGCTCGCTTCCTTGGGCGCCAGCGCCAGTCTCAGCACGTCGTCCATGTGCGTCAGAAGCTCGATGTTTATCTCTTCGAGAATCTTTGCCGGAATCTCCTTGAGGTCCTTGGCGTTGTCCTTCGGAACAAGCACGGTCTTGATCAGGGCCCGATGTGCGGCAAGAATTTTTTCCTTCAAGCCTCCAATCGGGAGGACTCGGCCCCTGAGAGTGATCTCGCCCGTCATGGCGACATCGCTTCGGACCGGAATTTTGCTGAGCGCGGAAACAATCGAGGTCGCCATCGTGATGCCCGCAGACGGGCCGTCCTTGGGAATGGCCCCTTCAGGGACATGGACGTGTATATCGAAGTTCCGGTGGAAATCAGGATCGAGCCCGAGCTGTTCTGCGCGCGACCTTACGTAGCTCAAAGCCGCCTGCGCCGACTCCTGCATGACCTCGCCAAGTTTCCCGGTGATCATCACCTTGCCCTTGCCCGGCATGATCACGGTTTCAATCCCGAGAATGTCACCCCCGAATTCAGTCCAGGCAAGACCCATCGCGAGGCCGATCTCATCTTGTTCCTCGGCGCGCCCGTAGTGAAATTTCGGAATCCCGAGAAACTCCTGGATAACACTTTCACTAATCTCCACCCTGGTTTCAGGCCCGTTGCGGACCACTTCCTTGGCCACCTTGCGGCAGACCGAGCCGATTTCCCGCTCCATGTTCCGCACTCCGGCTTCCTTGGTGTAGTGGCGGATTATGTAGAGCAGAATTTCGTCTCCGAAGTCGATGTTGTCGGAGCTTATGCCGTTTGCCGTTGACTGTTTCTTGATAAGAAAGTTCCGGGCGATGTTTAGCTTGTCGTATTCAGTGTAGCCGGCAAGCTGGATAATCTCCATCCTGTCCCGAAGCGGAGGGGGAATGGAGTGCAAAGTGTTCGCAGTCGTTATGAAGAAAACCTCAGAGAGGTCATAATCCAGATCGAGATAATGGTCATTGAAGGCAAAATTCTGCTCGGGGTCGAGTACTTCGAGCAGGGCCGCCGAAGGATCGCCACGAAAATCCATACTCATCTTGTCGATTTCATCGAGGCAGAATACCGGGTTGTTGCTCTTGACCTTCTTAAGGGACTGGATGATCTTTCCCGGCAGCGCGCCTATGTAAGTGCGCCTGTGGCCCCGGATTTCAGCCTCATCGCGCACCCCCCCAAGTGAGAGCCGGATGAAGTTGCGGTTCATCGCCCTTGCAATCGAGCGCGCAAGCGATGTCTTACCAACCCCGGGAGGTCCCACGAAGCAAAGGATAGGGCCTTTGATTTTCTTAACGAGCGCCTGCACTGCGAGGTACTCGATAATGCGCTCCTTGGGTTTTTCCAGGCCGTAATGGTCTTCGTCAAGGATCCGGGTGGCTTCGTCTATGTCTATCTTGTCCTTAGTCTTTTCATACCAGGGGAGCGAAAGTATCCAGTCGATATAGTTGCGCACCACTGTCGCCTCGGCGCTCATCGGCGACATCATCTTGAGTTTTTTGAACTCGCCGCGAACCTTGGCCGCCGCTTCCTGGGAAAGTTTCTTCCTTTTGATGCGTTTTTCAATTTCTTCGAGCTCGGACTTGAAATCGTCCTTTTCGCCCATCTCTTTTTGAATGGCCCGCATCTGTTCGTTGAGATAGTACTCGCGCTGGGTCTTCTCCATCTGCTTTTTGACCCGGCCCTTGATGCGCTCCTCGGTCTGGATGATCTCGATTTCCGATCTGATGTGCCCGAAGAGCTTTTCGATGCGCTGTGAAACGCTCAGGGTCTCGAGCAGCTTCTGTTTGACATCCAGCTTGAAGGGCATGTAGGAAGCAACAGTATCGGCCAGGCGGGACACATTCTCGACCGCCGCAACCGCGTCCAGGATTTCCTGGGTGATTTTCTTGTTGTGCTTCGAATAAGCTTCAAAGGAGGACCTGACGCCTCGCATAAGAGCTTCGACTTCGACGGATTTTTCTTCCGTCTCCTCGAGCGCCTCAAGTTGTGCCGTGAAATGCTCGGGGTTGGGAACAAAACTGATGATCCTGGCCCGGAAATCACCCTCTACCAGCACCTTTACAGTGCCGTCGGGCAGACGCAGAATCTGCAGGATGTTTGCCACAGTGCCCACGCGGTAGATATCACCTTCGCCCGGGGTGTCGGTTTTGGCCTTTGTCTGGGCAGCAAGAAAAATCTTTTTGTCCGATCCCATCGCCTTCTCAAGGGCGTTGACGGACTTGTCACGCCCCACGAAAAGTGGAACCACCATCGACGGGAATACGACTATGTCTCTCAGAGGCAAAAGAGGCATGATAAAAGTATTGTATTGCTGACCTTCTTTATTAGTACGAGTCAATTTAAACATGTTGCCGGTTGTTCTCCTGGTCTGTTCGAATTTCCCAATGAGATGTCTTGACGCAACCAGAGGGCAAATCGGGAAATTCTTTTATTCGGGCAGCCAATCGGCGGCCTTCCCTGTAAACCGATGGTTTCAGGCAGACTCCTTGTCCTCGCCCCGGTACAGGAGCAGAGGCTGCGCGCTCTTTGTAAGCACGTCCTCGTTTATGATGCACTCCTGAATCTCGGGATGGGACGGCAGGTCGTACATTATGTCCAGCATGATGTTTTCCATGATGGACCGCAGGCCACGCGCTCCGGACTTGCGCCTTATGGCTTCCTTGGAGATCGTTCTCAAGACGCCGTCAGTAAAGCGCAACCGCACGTTTTCCAGATCGAACAGTTTCTTGTACTGCTTGACCAGAGCGTTTTTAGGCTCTGTAAGGATACTCACCAGCTCGTCTTCCGTGAGTTCGCTCAGGGTCGCGATGACCGGCAGCCGTCCGACAAACTCCGGAATCATCCCGAACTTGAGCAGGTCTTCGGGCTGCACGTGCCGCAGCACCTCACCGATGCTCTTTTCTTCCTTGCTCCGGATTTCGGCCCCAAACCCCATGCCCTTCACCCCGATCCGGCTCTGAATGATGGTCTCCAGGTAATTGAAAGCCCCGCCGCAGATAAAAAGAATGTTCGTGGTGTCGATCTTTATGAATTCCTGCTGCGGATGTTTACGGCCGCCCTTTGGAGGAACGTTGGCTACGGTGCCTTCCAGGATTTTCAGAAGCGCCTGCTGTACGCCTTCTCCCGAGACGTCGCGAGTAATCGAAGGGCTGTCGGATTTTTTGGCGATCTTGTCGATTTCATCAATATAGACTATTCCCCGGGACGCCTTCTCGATATCGTAGTCGGCCGCCTGGATCAGACTTACCAGTATATTTTCCACGTCTTCGCCAACATAACCCGCCTCGGTAAGCGTGGTTGCATCGGCTATCGTGAAAGGCACGTTCAGAATGCGGGCCAGTGTTTGCGCTAAAAGGGTCTTGCCAGAACCGGTCGGCCCGATCATCAGGATGTTGCTCTTCTGAAGCTCTACATCGTTTTTGTCGATCTTGAGCTCGATACGCTTGTAATGGTTGTGAACGGCAACCGAAAGGACCTTCTTCGCTCTTTCCTGGCCTATTACGTACTGATCCAAAACACTTTTTATTTCAACGGGCTTTGGAATCTGCGTGGCACGTGCAGCCCCTTCTCTCTCATATTCCTCGGCAATGATGTCATTGCAGAGCTCCACGCATTCATCGCAGATATAAACCGTAGGACCGGCAATGAGTTTCTTGACCTCGTCCTGGCTTTTTCCACAGAAGGAGCATCTAAGCTCGCCGCCTCGGTCGTCACGCTTTCTAGCCATTAAAATTCCTCCTTGGCCCGTACCTTTCTGATGATACTTAAAACCAATATCGGGTGGATCCTGATATATTGTTAATCAAATTTTTCGTGCTCACTGGACCGGTAAGCCACCTCATTATAACCATAAGATCGGAATTAAGCTACTTCAAATTAAGCTCTGTAAGCATTACAGCCATTTGACGCAGGTCCCGCCGCTCCGGCGCCAATCGATCGGCACGAGGTGAAGAGGTAACCCGTCATACGGAAAAGGTCAAGGGAAGCAGGGAAAAGGCAACGGGAAGGCTTTTTGCCTTGCTGCTTTTCAGGGCTCCCCCAGTTTTTCATCCCGGCTCAACCGGGTAGGTTTATTACTATTTTGCCAGCTATAGTAAACTGCACCGTCTTTTGTGAAAATTTTAACCCCGGTTGAGGACACGATTTGATCTCCATCGATTTCCCAGTCTCTCCATCCGTGATATACGGTGACGGTTAAGTCGGTTTCTTGCTTTTTCCTGTAAAAGTATAGGGCATATCGATTGCCCACCTTTTTCAAATAATATCCCACAGGCTCGGCCCGGTGTTCACTCAGCTTCGAGATGTAGTTTTGGTGAACCCCCTTCCACCCGCCAAGCAACGCAGGGTCCGGCTCTTTTTTGACAGTGCAGAACTTATCCGGCGCCCCGGCAATGTCTGAAGGGCTTATGCCGCCGGTCTCAGCGTTGGCGGCCATGTGGAGCGGACCCGAAATGGTGACAAAAAGAAGGATCGAAAATATTACTCCGTTCATTTTCATTTAGCGCCTCCATCTTAGATTCTTGGCGACAGGAAAAGAGCTGATTCAGGCCGGATCAGGATTTTATGCTCATCATGTAATGCCCGGATGTGGGAAGTCCGCCGGCAAACACTTTACCTGAATATGCGAAGTCTGGGCAGGACTGCTCATTGCGGCGCTATTGCTTGAAGGGCAGGACGAGATAGAGCAAATTACCGTTGGGTTGCGGCTCACAACCCACCATTCCACCGTGAATCTCGACTACCTTTTTCACAAAATTAAGGCCGTGCCCGGTCCCGCTTTCAGTCCTGTTGGCTCGGAAACCTTCATCGAAGACCCGCTCACATTCGTAGAGGGTGAGCGGCTTGCCCGTTGTAAAAAAATTGAACCGCACGCCCGGTTTATCTTCTCCAAAAAGGTCCTTTATGATCTGCCGGTTTAAAGAGAAAAGCTTTACGGAATTCCCCGTCCCGTCCTCTACTGTTTTGGTGTATTTTACCGCATTTGAGAAAAAGTTATCAAATACCTGAGATATCAACCCTTTATCAACAAAGAGCGTCACCTGTTCGTCCGGAACGTTTTCGAGCCGGTCATCGACCGTTATCCCTTTGCTTGCGTACTGGCGGGAATAGCGTTCGAGAAGAGGTTCGATTATCTCTGTGCGGAAATTACACACCTGCTTTCTCAGAACGTAGGTGCCTTTCTGGAAATGGTCCTTGCGGAAAAGGCTCTCCAGAAACAGGCTGGTGTGCTCATAATGTTTGGAAAGGGCGGAATACTCGGTCTGAAGCCCCTGGTTGGTTTCCTGGAGGATTTCGGCAGCATTTTGCAGGGACTGCGCCACAGCTTCACAAATTGCCGGGTCTTCGACCATCATTCGGGCCATGCCTTCGATTTTTTGGTAATTTTCGATCATTTTCCTGAGCCGGTTCAGAAAGAGCTTATAGTACATGTTCGGCGTGATGACATTGTGCTCAATGTCGGATACAAGCTGATTTATGAACCTTATATGATCGATATTCTGCTGGACCAGCAGCTTCTGGTGGAGGTTGTATCCGATCCGGTTGGTGAATTTCTCCAGGAAAAACTGTTTACGCTCATCAACTACGTTTTTGGGATAAATTTCAAAGACGCCGAGAATGGAGCTTTGGCCGAGAAAGGGCAACATATCATTAAGGGCTTGGTTCCCTCGAATTGGAAAAAACCATGACTCGTCGGCCTCTACGGTTTCTTCGACGACTACCGCCTTATGCTTTCTGCGCTCATCAGGCTGGAGGAGCCCCCTCCTGCTGGTGCAGACCAGCTCGAGTTGCGAGTGCTTTGGTTCGATGATGTAGAGCCTGCTGTCCAGGTTGAAGAACTCTTTGGGGACAGCAACGCAAATATGGTAAAGGCTATCGATCGACGTGAATTCCTGGGCCAGGTCGAAAAAGGTTGCGAAAGCCTCTTCCTGGGAGCGCTCGAAGTTGTAGCGCCTGTAGCTCTCCTTTTTTTCTCTTACCCTACCGGCGATACAGTCCGCCATTTGCAGGGAGGAGGTACTCCCTCCCTGCCGGCACACGTCGCAGGGCTCTATTTTGCTCTCGCTCATGACCGCTCCAGCCGCATCCAGGAAAGATTTTAAGTGCACAAATAGAAACTAAGCGGATAAAATAAACTTATAATAGCACTCCTTTCTCACAAACAGTTTAAGTATCCGTCACAAAAACGCCACGATGGCCGCAATAAAGTGATAAAAATATCTCGTTGTTTTGGTTGGGGCCGCATCAACACACCCGGGCACCCTGAGATTCCGTTCCGTTTACGAAACAAAAATCATAGGCCGGTTTACGGCGGGATTTTACTGTGATATTCCTCATTAAGCAGTAAAAATGAGAGCCATGAGAAACCCATACTTTAGCTCCGATTTCCAGGCTGAGTGGAGAATCAAATGATGCCCCCCGAACTTGGCGGTTTTGAAAAGGTTACCGCACTGGTAATAGGCGATGTAATGCTGGATCGCTACCTGTGGGGCCGGGTCAGTAGAATATCTCCCGAAGCTCCCGTTCCGGTCGTGAAAGTCGAGAACCGGACCTATCGTCTGGGCGGGGCGGCTAATGTGGCGGCCAACCTTGCCGCGCTCGGCTGCCGTGTGCGTCTTCTTGGGACCAAAGGAACCGATGCTTCCGGGCAACTCCTTTCGCAGCTTCTGGCTGAAAACAAGATCGAAGATCATCTGCTTACTTTGCCGCAACCGCATCCCACCATTGCCAAAACGCGGGTTATGTCACAAGGGCAGCAACTTTTGAGGCTCGACGAGGAAGAAACCGGGCCGATCAATCCTGCAGAATCAAGAGCTCTGCTGGACCTCGCCCTGGATCTCATTGCGGACGCGAGTGTTATTATTCTGTCGGACTATGGCAAGGCAACCATGGACAGTTTTTTATGTTCCACTATCATCGGGCGCGCTCGTGAAAGGCTCCTGCCCACCCTCGTGGACCCCAAAGGCAGAGACTGGACCAGATACAAAGGAGCAACCTGCATCACCCCCAATATGGCGGAGCTCGAACTTATAACCGGCAAACAGATCATTTCCGACCAAACTCTTATGGATGCGGGGCAACGACTCCTTGAAGATCTTCAAATCGACCGGCTCCTCGTTACACGCGGACCTAAGGGCATGGCGCTTTTTACCCGCAATGTCCCTCCTGTTCTCATCCCAACCCAGGCGCGCGACGTCTTCGATGTTTCCGGCGCAGGAGACACCGTGATCGCCACTGTGGCTGCC
>Ga0187867_10001437_pt1 | contig 20585 bp, 24 predicted proteins | sample June2016WEW_13_1_FD_132976 | JGI IMG/M metagenome (GOLD analysis project Ga0187867, IMG submission 132976) | Peatland microbial communities from SPRUCE experiment site at the Marcell Experimental Forest, Minnesota, USA - June2016WEW_13_10 | ecosystem: Environmental > Terrestrial > Soil >...
CCGCTAAACCACATTCCGGAATGGGATTCGATGTCATCGGTCAATTTCAAAGTCTTCCTGGAAGAAACGTTCGGGGTGAAGATTCCCGATGATCTGCTGGAAGGAGGATCGACTGTAGGTGAGGTAATAACCTTCATCAGAAGGGCGGACTAATGGACCCGTCGAGCATACCCTCTCCCTTCATTCTAAGATCCCGCAGGTCGATCTCTTGTAAAGAATTCGGGCGAATGTTGATGACCTATGCGGGGTCGAACTCCAAAGGGAGATCTTTGGGCCATCCGGAGTGAGGTCGCAATGGTTTTGTAGGCTTTGGAGTTTTTTCAGAAGTTTTTCGTGCAAAATCCGATCCCAAATGCGGTTTGGATGCACATCACCCAAATTGATGCATATCCGGATTATGGGCGAAAAACGAAAATATGAGCGGTTGAAAGTCGAACGAATTGAGGCCTTAGCCATCCTAAATCCTGAACCGGGTCTGAATGATAAGCCGGTTGTAGGTAGATTAATTGACATCAGCGAGGGAGGCTTGGGCTCTGAGTATATCGTGTTGGGCAAAACTGCTGAAGTGCTAACCCTTGCCGGGTGTGAAGTTAGGTTCACTCGTTCCTCTGCCCCTGTTGGTATTGCCTGGCCAAGATCTGCCATAATTGTGTATGACAGACTATTCCGTACAAGATCTTTCGCAGAATTGACCGTTAGACGTTACGGCCTACAGTGGCTGGAACCTTTGTCCGAGTCCGAAATGGAATCCTTGGTATCTGCAGTGCAAAAGGCGTACAAGGAATTATCTCTCATGGGCTCCCGGGAAATTTGATCCTGAGCATTTTGATATCGAAGCGAAGAGGCTAGGGTTTTTTCTCTTCCCCGCCGACTCGGAGTCCAACAACCTGCGAACTTTTGCGGTCGCAGCCGCAGTGAAAAACGTGCGCTTCCTGTAGCCGGGTAAAGAAAGACCGCCTCGTTCGCGTTTCTGATTTCGTGAGGGACGGGCGAAAGTACATTGAATCCCAAAGTCATTACATCTAAAAACCTATGCCCCTCTGGCGCGCTCATTGGCTTCCTGCTTACGCTTGCACGCTATGCATAAAGTCGTCACAGGTCTGGCGTTAAGGCGACCTATTCCGATATCGTCACCACATTGCTCGCACTGCCCGAAATCGCCTTCATCAATTTTTTTAAGGGCCTCGCGGATCTTGATGGTCAACTTTCGTTCCCGGTCCCGTATGTTCAGCATTAAATTTCTGTCCGATTCAACCGTCGCCCGATCTGTGGGATCAGGGAAGTTTTCCATGTTATTGGTCATGCGAGCCACTGTTTCATCCACTTCTAAATAGAGCTCATCGAGTCTCCTAAGAAGCAGATCCTTGAAATATGCTTGAGTTTCCTTATCCATATTAAAACTCCGGGGCCAGGTTGCTTGGGGAAAACCTGGAAGTTTATTTCTTAGAATCGCAAGAAAAATCTTGTGGTCTGTTTCGATTTCTTCCCCTTGTCAACGATCCACCTGGGGAAATACCCGGCACTCATGAGCAGCCATCCAGAATTTTTGCCCTGTTCGACCCAATGAGACGTATCATCTGGACGCTCAAACTCAAAGTCATGACACTCGGAGCAAGAGAAGCCCTCCCATCCCTTCGAGAGACAAATTTCTAGGCATTCCGAGTAGCGGGAGCACAAAACCCGTCTTTCTACCTCACTTGGTCGATTTACCATATGGGCCGATATAGGATTCGACATAAGACCCCTCCACAATGCCCTGCTATTTATTATTTCGGCAGAGGTCACCTTATTTCTGAATTAAAATTTCAGGTTCAGATGAATTTAATGGGCAAATTGGGGATGAGGGAAGATACCGCAATAGCTGAGTACGTCTCGCCTACCATCCGGTCAAAACCCTCTCTTCCTCCGTTCTGTGATATATATTCTGCACCACGGAAATGGATTTTTCTGAGAGGATAGTATGCTCGCAGAGTTACAAGGACAGATCGAGAGGATCACCTTCACTAACGAAGAAAACGGTTTCACCATTGCCAAGGTGAAGGTTCCGGGGCGGCAGGATCTTGTCTGTGCGGTCGGGAACCTCATTGCCCCCATGCCTGGCGAAATTATCAAAATGCAGGGGGAGTGGGCGAACCACCCAAAATTTGGGGAGTAGTTCAAGATAGTCTTCTACAAATCGATGGTTCCAGCCTCAGTTAGCGGCATTCAAAAATATTTGGGTTCCGGTCTCATAAAAGGGATCGGACCTGTCATGGCAAAAAGAATCGTAAAAAAGTTTGGCAAAGACACACTCGATGTTATCGAAGCCGATGTCGAAAAGCTCTCAGCGGTCGAAGGGATCGGCGCCAAACGCATCGAGATGATCAAAAAGGCTTGGGCGGACCAGAAGGAAATCCGTGAGGTGATGATTTTCCTGCAAAGCCACGGAGTCAGTTCCGGATACGCAACCAAGATTTTCAAGCAGTACGGGAATGAAGCGATAAAAGTCGTGACGGAGAATCCATACCGGCTGGCAACGGACATCTTTGGGATCGGGTTCATCACTGCTGACAAAATTGCTGAAAAACTTGGATTCGGGAAAGACTCTGAGCTTCGGGCACAAGCGGGCATCCTTTACGTTCTCCACGAGCTTTCCGATGAGGGGCATGTCTATTACCCTTACGAGCCACTCATCGAGAAATGCAAAGAGATTCTCCAGACTGACCGAGAGATCATCGTAAAAGCAATTGAAACCATAGCCATGGAGAAAATGATCGTAATCGAAGACCTGTGCGGTGACTTGAAAAACACCGAGGAAAGCGACAAGGCTGTTTACCTTGCGAAATTTCACCTCTCCGAAACAAACATAGCCAAACAACTGAAGACCCTCATAAACAAACCAAAATCCATCAGAGAGATTGACGCCGATAAGGCAGTCCTTTGGGTCCAGGAAAAGCTTGCAATCAAACTGGCGGATAGACAGGTAGATGCGGTGAAGAGAGCCTGTCGTTCTAAAGTCATGGTACTCACCGGCCAGCCCGGCAGTGGGAAGACGACCATCATCAACTCCATCCTCAAGATTTTCAAAGCTCTCGGTGTCAATACTCTCCTGGCGGCACCGACTGGGAGAGCGGCAAAGCGAATGAGTGAAGCCACAGGGTATGAGGCAAAGACCATCCATAGGCTTCTTGAGTTCAGTCCGAAGAAAGCTGGTTTTCAAAAAGATGATGAACATCCGCTGAACTGCGACCTGCTCATAGTCGATGAGTTTTCAATGGTGGATTGCATTCTGATGCACCATCTGCTTAAAGCCATCCCTTCCCATGCGACCTTCATCATGGTCGGAGATGTCAACCAGCTTCCATCTGTTGGCGCCGGCAACGTCCTAAATGATGTAATTTCATCTGGAGCCTTTCCAGTGGTGGAATTAAATGAGATTTTTCGTCAGGCTCAGCAAAGCTCCATCATAGTGAATGCCCACAAGATCAATGCCGGCATCGTTCCTTCTTTTAAACCCGCTGAAGGGGAGCTTGACGATTTCTACTTCATCCAGCGTGAAGAACCCGAAGAGGTTTTGCAGGTTATTCTGGAATTGTTGAAGGAGCGAATTCCAAATCGGTTCGGGTTTGACCCCATAGATGACATTCAGGTCTTAACACCGATGCACAAAGGGACAGTGGGCGCAGGAAACCTCAATGCCGAATTGCAAAAAGAACTCAACCCCTCAGGAGAGGATGTGAACAGATGGGGCCGGAATTTCCGAGTTGCTGACAAGGTCATGCAGATCAAAAACAACTACGACAAAGAGGTTTTTAACGGGGATATCGGACGAGTCACAAAGATCGACCAAGAATCTCAGGAACTGACCATAGCATTTGATAGCCGGGAGGTGGACTACGACTTTGCCGATCTGGATGAAGTAGTGCTGGCTTATGCCGTTTCAGTTCACAAGGCACAGGGGTCACAGTATCCGGTGGTCGTCATTCCCGTTCATACGCAGCATTATGTACTTCTGCAGAGAAATTTGATTTATACGGGAATCACTCGTGGTCGGAAGCTGGTGGTGATGGTCGGGACAAGAAAGGCTTTGACCATTGCCGTTAAGAACAACAAAACCCAGAAACGCTATACACGTTTAACCCAGAGGCTAATCGGATCTCGCGCAAAGCCAAAATAGCGGAGAGTCGCGGTGAAGATGGGAAAAATGACGAAGGAGAGAGGAGTACATACATACTCTTATCTGGATTGGCGAAAGCTTTTAATTTTTTAAGGAGTACCAATGCAGCGACTTTGGAACTATGAAGATTTTGTGAAGCGTTTGGCTCATCCCGACAGTCTTGTCCGGACTTGGGCTTTTGATATTGTCGAGAAACGATTCCCGAGGCACTACACACCTGATGTTGCCCGATTGATCGGCGACCCTGATGAGCATCTGGCCTGCGCAGCACCGAGGTATCTTGCGCGTTATAAGGCAACGGAATTTGCTGCCGATATTTTGGATTCCATGTTCAAAAGTCGAGAAAACGTCCCAAGCAACTGCGCTCTTGCTCTGGGTGATATGCATTACGAGCCTGCTGTAGATCCTCTCCTCGAGATGCTACCCCGCTGCGAGGATCTGAACACTTTCCTTGGTATTTTGCATTATCTCGGCAAGATTCATCGTAAGGATTGTCATCATGCTCTTCGGGAGGTTTTCCTGCAGTTCCAAGGACGAGACTGGGCTGAGGTTGCCGCTTTTCACCTGCTCGAACATTTTCACACCGAAGATGTTCCCCTGGTTCTTGAAGCTTTTCTCAGCGACATCGCCCAGAGTCCAGGGCATGACCATTTCCTTAAATATTTGGCTTCTTCCGTTGGTGCAGGGAAGCTCTTTGATGATTTTGCCGAACGTTATGGGGTGGACATTCTGAGCGATCCGCAAAAGACGATCTTGGAGGTGCTGAAGCAACACTCCATTGCCGAACCAGAATCAAGTTTAACAGAGGAACTCACCCAATTGATTAGTCGTGGGGAATACGGCCATGTCGCCACTTCCCTCATGTTTAATGCTCAAAAACTGGTTCGATCACGGTTTCCTGACCAAGATTCGAAAGATTCCCTTCTTCAGATTTATAACCTCGATAAACTGGCACTGGCATTTCTTGAAGAGTTTTCACGGCGTGCTTCCTCTTTCAGCAAAGCGGGTGAAAACAAGGAAATAATCAGGAGCCTCATTTCCGCGATCCTCGCAAATTATTTTTCTATTGTGGGAAGGGAAGCGTATACACGTGTCTTTGAACCCGAAGCCAGCTGTGATGATTTGTTAAATAGCCTCAAGTTAGCAGGTGCTGAGTTCCCTGAGGCATTACAAGATCGGTTGGTTGAATTATCACCAGTCATAGAACTCAAGGCGGCCCTAAGTGAGGAGTTACTAACATGGGGAGATATCTGGACGGTTCGGTTGATGGGGCGCATTGGGGACAGTGCATTCGTTCCGGATCTGCTTCGAGTCTTGAGATACTCCGATAGTTTGTCCTATATCCATGAAGACGCTATCAGGGCTTTGAACGGGATCGACGACAGCGGCCATGAGGAGACCTTTAACGCCATCCAAAGCGAACACGTAAACAATGAAATTAGTGTCCTGGCTTTGCTGGAACACCTTCCTTACTCAGAGGCATTCGATTTTGCCGTGCGACTTTGGAAAGAGAACAAGGTTGACTCCTTCGAAATGTACGGGATATGCCTCGAAGGAATAGGAGATGCCAGAGGTATAAAGGTTCTCAGGGAACTCTATCGAGAAGTCGACATCATTGATAATTCTCTGGAAACGCTGAGTCTAATTCATTGCGAAGAAATTCCTGAACTGCCGGAAATTCGCCGCAGAAGAGTTGAAAATCAAGAAAGCCGGCTCCGACGTCGAAATGAACTGGGCAAAATGGCTGCTAAGGCTGTTCCCGAAGGGGGTCGCTCCCAATTTGAGGGTCGGCCCCCTGCCAAAGTTCTCCCCATGACGGTTGAAAAAGTTGGGCGGAACCAACCGTGCCCGTGCGGGAGTGGAAAGAAGTACAAAAAATGCTGCCTGATGAAAAAATAACGTCTCCGAAGATGGCGTGAAACTCTGATTCCGGAAATGCTACCATGTCTCCTCCGTCTCGTACTGATCAGTAACGCTCGGGGACTGCGACGGCGTAAACAGGAGCGATTCTATGAGCCATGAGCCCCCTTGGAATCATGGCAACAAAGGGGACGAGCAGGGTTATGATGGAATATGGAAATAATGGCCGCGGGCCGATATCGAAAAAGATCCCCAGGCCTCAGTCAAGGGAAAGTCAGGCAATGCGGGGAGAATGACCAGTGGGTGGCCGCCCAAGGTCAGCGAGCAGAAGGAAGGATGAATGGCCTCGAAACGAAAAAGTGGAGACGAAACCCTCGACCGTGTAGATGCTTTAATCCAAGAGATCCTCGTGGATGCTTACGGGGAGGATGAGCAATTGTGGGCTTTCTTACAGGCATTTGAGGATAATGTAACACTCCCCGCTGACGCATTTGTAATTGGAGAGCCAGTTACTGTGACCGGCTTCGGCTACGACGGTAATGAGCGTCGCGGCCTTACAGTCGCATGCCATAAAGGGACGAAAAGCTACGAGGTTGCGCTTTCTGAATTGGTCTTTCCCAATGCCTCTGAAGGTGCCGAATATGTTGCGGCATACCGTGCATGGCTTGGTTTGAAGCCCGCTATTGTCAAAGATGGGGCGCCGGGGAAGGGGATGCGTCACAGGGCAACTGCTGAAGATCTCGATCTCACCGGTACCGAGAAGCTGATTGTCCTGAGAGTAAAAGAGCGAGCGGCCCGATGTCGGATTCCCGGGACCGAGAGGGAAGTCACTCTGCGCTCTTCCGGCATCTGGGAAATCGTTCCCGGCGAGATCGTCACGGTGCGGCCAGGGAAACAATGGCGCTACGCTGGGCATCTCTACCTTTCCGGTGAAATCGAATCCCACTTCATCGATGTACCGGGCTTGGGACTAAGGCCCTTAAGTCTCTACGATCGCGGCACATGGGACCCCGCTGACGAGTATTGGGGAGAAGAGGATGAACCTGCTCCGGAGTGGGCCGGGCCAATTATCGCTCGCGGGCAGCGGCCGGCGTTCGAGATGGAGCAAGTTATCCCTGGCGCCGATCCTTCAGAGCTGGACGATCCTATCATACGCTCCAACGAACTAAAGGCAGCCGGGAGCATTGCCGAGGCGTATGAGCTGCTACAGGAACTTCTGGCCGCAGACCTTCGCCGCCTCGATGCTCACGCTCATCTAGGAAATCTGGTTTACGAGAGACTGCCGGAAGAAGGGCTTCGCCATTATGAAATCGGTATGCGTATCGGTGAACTTAGCCTGGGTGAAAGCTTTGAGGGCACACTCAACTGGGGGTGGATAGACAATCGTCCATATCTGCGATGTCTGCACGGCTACGGGCTTTGCCTGTGGCGTCTAAAGCGCCTTGCCGAAGCAGAATGCGTCTTCCGGCGGATGCTATGGCTCAATCCATCCGATAATCAGGGAGCGCGATTTCTTCTAGAAGATATGAAAAGCGAAAAGTCGCCGGGGTAGTGATCTGCATCTTGTATGCGCACATGGCCCCCATGTTGCTAAGAAACATGACGGCCATGTGCGCGTCAGTTCATATGCTGGCGCGACCCACTTGCAGCAGGCGGCCAGTTTTCTGATCTGAAGCTTACGGCTGGCCGCCACAATCCGAATCAAAATCCCCCGCCATTTTTATAACCTGAGAAACAGCGCATCTCCTATTCCCTCCAAACCCCACATGGAAACAACGGCCAGCCAGCAAAAATCCTGGGGAGAATGGTTTCAAGAACTCAATTTTGGGGTGGTCTCAAATGGGTAGGGCCGGGTTACGCGCGGAGAAGGGTGCTTTGGAGACGATAATGAGACCAGTGCTCCCGCGAAACCCCTCACACACATATCTCTGTATTGATGGTGCATGGAATTTTTACCATTTCTGGGGTTGAGAAAATGGACCAGCCGGTGTGCGGCGGGAAAGTTGGCCGCCATAATATTTGGTTTCTTATCCGCCGGAGGGAATGGCAGCAGAGTGAGTCAGGGCGGATCGGGTGTTTCCTTCCGTCAGGCAGTTCGTCGGGCCTATGCCTTGCCTTCGACTTCCCTCAGATTCCCCTCCGGTGGACATCCATGTGTCCGGGAACAGTTCCCCTGTCGGGCCTGTAAGAGGACTACACCTCCAAGTGAACGAGCCGCCTGGCGCACCATGGCAAAAGACCTCTGTGATGGCGATGGGTTCTAGAAAGACGCTTAAATTCCTTCATTCGGCTTGATTTTCGCGTTTTCGACCCCACATCTGCCTGTTCAACTCCACACGTTTTTCATGGTACTCAGGCGTGTTTTGGCCTGTACGCATCAACGGCTCAACCCGGTTCTTGTACTCTGGAATTGCCCATAACTCCTTCATCTTGGCGGAATGATGCAAGCCCCAATTTGCTTCCTCGCGCCTTCTCATTACCTTTTCGCGGTATGCAGGGTCGGCCCACAATGCCTTCATCATCGCTGAACGCTCTTCGTTAGTCATCCTCAGCCCTTAATTCATCTCGTAATTCCTCAAACAGTTCATAAGTGCCGTGGAGTTCTACTCCATCTGACCTGGCATCCTCCTCTGCGCTGTCAGTCAATCTTTGAAGTTCGTCGTCAGTACTCTCTGCTGTAATTCCGTACTCCCTACACATGGCTTCACGAGAGTTCTCATGCAGGAACCAAGCATCCGCATCCCACTGCTTGCGGGCGTCTGCCTCCGAAATGTACTGCTCCACAAAACCTTCTTCCTCATCCGAGATGTACTCAGTCTCTCCTCGCAATATATGTGTATAACCAAGCTCAGTGGCCCTTTTGCGTGCTTCATCGAGGTTTTCAAATTCTCCGTGAGCAGTTGCAGACCGGTCATTTGTGGTTCCGAGCCAACCCTTTGTTCGTTTTTCGTGCGACATGTTGGCTTTGCCTGGAGTGGTTTGGATCGTCATAGATTTTTGATAAAAATTGCCTTGAGCATCCATCTTGTTAGGACCAACATACTTGTGTTCGATCAAGTAATACATCTGAATTCTCCTCTTGTGTTTCTGGTTTACCCTGCGCGCACTACTCCTACACCAATACTCACATATTTCTTCATCGGTTGCGGTTTCATCAACAGCGGTCCGCTCCCACCTTTGAGCACAGAAAAATCAAATACAAAATATTGCACCTGTAACTATTTCGCCCGCCAATTCAGCTTCATGGGGCCCCATCCGAGAACGGGCGACTTACTTCTGGCGTTAGTGCTCCAAACTGTTAGCGTGAGCACGGACAGCTCTTCGATCAGGACACCGACAGTTCATACTCACCCAAAGTCAGCAGTTGATGCAAATCGTTTCCAGCTGCATTTATTGCTTCATCAATGGTCATTTCGCCTCGCCTTACCTTGGATGCATAAGATTCCAGGCTTATGGTCCTGGTTTCGTAAGAGTCGCCATAGACTAGCATTATACGATCAATATAATCATGTGTTGGTATGGGGTGGCCCTGCGGACCCTTAGAACCACTGTAATCCTGAGGTAGAATATAACTTTTAACGCCGAATAGCTTCATGCGCTCAGATAAGGGAATCTTGCTTCGTACACGGACCACGGGAAATCCCAGGTCGTCAAAGAATAGGCCTCCAAGACCATTACCATGCAGCTTAGAATCAATATTATAGATAGAATCACCACCAGCTGTTTTAGCGTTCTGGAGAAAGAGCATACCCTTCTCGCTTAGATGTCTCATAACTGTGCTCATAATTGCCTCTTCAATGTAATCTGTCGGGTTTGACCCCTGTCGGTTGATGTAGGCAAACATCCACGCCGGAAGGCGGACACCTACGTAAACCCGTTTTTGACTCTGCGGCTTAGTGGAACCGGCCTTTCGGCCAGCTCCTTCTCGTTTTCCTCCTCGTGGCATTTCATCAACTCTCCTGGATGTTTATTGTGCCCTGTCGAATCGTATTATCCATATATTTGATTATTTGTCAAACAAACAATCATAGTATGGGCCATAATATTTTAGGAATACTAAAATTCATTATCACTTCAGCATGATAGGCTAACGGAGCAAACGAAACACATGATCCCCTGACTCCTCAGCGCGGATCAGTTTTGGTGTCAACCTCGCACCACAAGAGCCTATCCAACCACATTCTAGAGGCCTGGATGGGCATGAAGAGCGGCTACCACCTGCTTATCAGTGCAAGAAGATCACCCTTCAGGACATCGAGCCGACTATATGGCGAAGGATTCAGGTCCCGGCGACGTACTCTTTTTGGGACTTATATGTTGCAGTGGCGGATTCCATGGGGTGGCTCGACTACCTTCTTCACATGTTTCGCTTTCGCAGGCCTCACAAAAAGACTACTCACGATATTGGCATATCGGGCGAGGAGTGGGACGACATCCAAGTGCTGCCCGGATGGGAAATCATTATCGCCGAGCACTTTTTCGACCCCGGCGTCAACGATGTTTACCAATATGACTTTGGCGATGGGGGGAACACGAGGTGCTGCTTGAAGGAATTCTTCTGAAGGACCAAGGCGTAAAATATCCGCGATGTATCGCCGGCAAACGCGCTTTTCCACCAGAAGACTGCGGGGGAGTACCCGGCTATTACAGAGTTCTTGAAATCCTCGGCGATCCCAATCATGAGGAATATAAGGAAACCATTAACTGGGCCAAAGGCCAAACGAGAAGCGGCAGCACGTAACGACCTGACAAGTTCGACCCGGAAGAGGTGAATTTCGATAATCCGAAGAAACGGTGGAAAATAGCTTTTTCGAAGACTTAGCTCAAAACTGAAAAACGCCTGTATCCACCTTTCCTTTACCCCCTACGGAAAACCACGGCCGGCCAGCAAAACTCTGACAGACAGAATGGGTTCCTTTCCAGTGCTTATTATGAAAGACTGCAACGCAAGCTTTGAAAGCTACGTTCGTGCGAGGTGGAAGGATGAAGGCCCTCTTGATTGCGCTTGCGGCATTTGTCATTGGCTGAGAAGCCTTATGGTGGCTGGCGGGCGTTCGGCCTATCGGTCCGCAACGATTGAAAAGGATGCTCCTAAAGCCAGCAGGGGGCAAGCTGCTCCTGGTGGACGTAAGGACCGCCACCGAATTCAGACTATTCCACATCGAAGGCGCCGAAAGCCTGCCCGGGCTACTTTTCGATCCTGGCTCATTTGACTCAGGAGAGAAGGAAAGGTTGTTAGTAATCGTCTGCCTCTCTGGTCACCGTTCGCCACTCGTGGCGTCCAGGCTGAAAAAGCAGGGATTCAAAAACGTTTACTATCTTTCGTGGGGAATGCTCGCCTGGATCGTATCCGGGGGATGGGTCCAGAGATAACAGGCCCCGGTTAGCAACGAGTATAATGGGACGGACGCGATGTAGCCTTCGTAAACGAGAAAACATTCAGAAACGGACTATCTCACCGCCAATACCCAATACGAGAACAACGGCCACCCGCTGGCGCCAACCCTAAATGACCCCTGAGATGTCCAACTATCGATTTTCTCCGGTCCGACCATCATCAAAACACGGACTGAAGAATGCTTGTCACAAGGGAGAAACCGATCTATCACCGTATTGAAGCAGCCACCAGCAACGCAGGCCCGGCATAGCGGAAATTGGTCCCGGCTTAAGTCAACGAATTCGTCTTCATTTTTATTCTCCATCTCCTTCCTCTATAGTGCCCGCAGTCGTTAGCGATGATGACCGTTTCACATAATTGATAAAGCACTTCGTACGTCCATCCTTGTCCTTTCCAAGGATCATTTGTTTCTCTCGCTCAATTATCAATTTTTCTAAATCAAGAGCAACGGAATACTCTTCTTTAAGGAATTCGACGATACCTGCCATAAAACCATGGTCAAACGAGAAGGTAAGTACTCTTTTATTTAATATAATTTGAGCAGGATCCTCCGTCTTTCCGATTAGCCCAAGCTCTTCCAAAACCGAACCGATATCAAGATCGTGGTAAAAACGACTGATCTCCTTAGGGTCCTGTTCATCCCATCTGACAACATATTTTTCGAACTTTTTTATCGACCGATAGGGGGCGATTTTAGCGTAAACGAAACCGATTTCTTTTCCCGCTGTGTACTGCCCCTGTCTAGTCTTGAGATCAGCATTCTCCCATATTTCGGGAATGCTTTTCTCCTCAGCTAATTTGGTCTGGAAACGTTCTTTTTTGTCGATTTCAATGGTTAATGCGTCCTGACAGATTTTAGAAATGTTGATCTGGGGTCTCCACTTTTCAAGCTTCCGGTGCAAGTTGTCCGGTACTGTGACTGTAATTTTCTTTGTCATTACCCCACCTCCCTCAGAGACGCTTAATGTTATTATGGAAGTAGTATATCAATGCAGACGTGTCAACCTAAAAAGTCGTGCGGTTGAATTGCAGAGCCAAGGGCAGCACACATGGCCAAATACGAAAATTCGTGATTACGTAACTCGGACAGCATCTCGATAGCCCTGAGACCTGAACGTCGACACTTTGAGTGGCATTTTCGTCTGGGGACAAAAAATTTCGGCAAACGTCATATTTCACTTTACACGTTTTATTTAAAATGATACGTCTTAATATCGACAGGCCGTGGTGTTCCGAAAGGGAACCTTGCTGATTTTTGCCGATAACCCATTCGCGGACCTCTCCATTTTAATGCCGCCGTTGTGCGGAAAATCGAATACGGGACCCCAGGAGAGGTGATTGTACCCGAATTGGCGGAACTTTATCGACCATGGGTTCCTTTATTTGGGGGAGAGAGGGCTGCCGGTGGTGGTCGGTGGCCCTATTGTGCTGCCGATTGTGAATACGCCGAGCTCGGGGAGTAGAGTGAGACAGAAACAGCGGGAGAGAAACCGGGATGTTTTGTTGGAGGCCTGGAGAATCAGAAGGCGAGCAGCGCTTCAGCTTGGCTGCCCGATGATGGAGATCGACTTTTCCGAGTGTCTGAAGATGGCCTGGGAGCTGGTCAAGATGACGGAAAAATCCATCGATATCTGGAAGATTATTAATTGCAAGCCCAGTGCCAAACGCTCGGTTCGGCAAACGCGAATCAAGGCGGCTCTGAACGAATGGCACCCAGATAGGTTTCACGAGGCCACCGAACGAGTCCTGAAGTTTTCAAATAGGATCACCAGGGAGCTTATCTGCCTCAAGAAAGCGGCCTGACACCAAGTGCCGGCGACGAAGGCCGCGTCTGCTGGAGCTTGTCGATTTATTCCAGGCCGAGCGCTACAGGAGTGGAGCACAGCTCATCATCCACGGGCGGGCGGTGGAACGTGTTGGACTCCCGAACAGATAAACTCGTTTGATCGGGACGGCGAGCTGCGGCGTTAACTCCAACCTGATGGTTTACGCCGAAGTCGGAATCAATTTTGAAAATGGAGAGAAGCTATGAAAAAGCGTAAGAGACCTTACATCTTCCCTGAGGCAAGACGCATTATCTACGGTGCGGTGGATGAAATCCTTAGACTGAACCCGTGGGAAGATCCGAAAAATGCGGACCTGTGGATTCACGTGGCGAATTTCATGGAAGAGTTTGTCACGAAAATCCGCTCCCATGTCCATAAACGCCCGGAGGGATTCTGACCTTCCTGAGCACGGTCGCCGGGGGGGGGCAGTGCAAAGCCAGACGGCAAAGGTATCCATCGCGAGGTGCAATCTGAACAAAGCCGCAGGCAAAGAGCCGGTTTGGTGAAGATGACCGAATACCAGCGGACCGAGTTGGCAGTACTGTATCGGCACTTGGGTCCGCCAGGCGCCGTGAGAGTTAATTAATAGTAAAGGAGAAAGATCTTGGACAAAGAGTGGCTTCAATACTTGGAAAAGTACGGTTGGGATAATGTCATCCAAGCGTTCGCAAATAAGGTTCTCGGCGGCAATATCGTTCAGGTCTTCGTAGCAGAGGACTGCACAGGGCTCGGTCTTGTCCTACAGGATGGGCGCACCATTACTATTGTGGGCGGTTCAGTGATCATTGGGACAGGGTTGGATATATGAACGATGCTAACCTTAGAGCCCGGAGCTGTGTGATTAGGGAGTGGATCTCCTAGAGTTGTCGGAGCTGTCTACTGGGGCGGGCCGACTCGGTCCACGGCGGTTGGCTGAACCGGGTAAGATGGCGTAGGGTCTAAATTGCAAAGAGGGCAGCAGTATTGTCAACACTTATCGCTCAAACACTAACGACGGTCTCAGGCTGGTTTTCTTTAATGGCCGGTTTGAGACGATATGACAGGAGAATTAAAATGCCAGCGATTATGTGGAAACATCCGGAACATGGGGGGAATACCTGGATTGGCGTCCAGCTAACCAGTGGTGAAATAGTGTGCAGGCCGTGCTTGACTGACAAGGAAAATGAGGCGGACGACAAATTAGCGTGGGACCCGGTTATCCTCGTCACTACCAACTTAATCTGTGGTCGGTGTAAACGGAAAATGGTCCAGCCAAATCCATTGACAGGCGAGTTGGACCATCTTTAGCCGGGGTCAAAGTGATTTCGCCTATAGAACGGATCATACGACAAGTTGCAGACTTATTGCCTGAAGGCAATAAGCCGGCGTGCCCGAGCTTTAGATGCCCTTGCGGTCATGAAAGATGCTGATGCATCGCTGACTCATGAGCAGATTATGGAACGGATTGATGAAAAGCGCCGGTCGCGCTCGAACTAAAAGGAAGAAGAGGATGAAGAAACACGTACGTGCAGCATTGAAATTGATGAGCGGTCAAATGCTCACTCAAAAAGAGTTCGAAACTGCGAATGCATTGGGATTGCTCTGGGGAGAACAGCATGATGATTACGAAATCCTACGCCTGTATCATTGTCAGGACGGCGACTGGTCGGGCTACATTGATACTGGGGAACAGAAACCACCGGAAGAGGGGTTCACCCGAATTCGCTTTGCTGGCTGGAGACACCCCGAAGAGTTGCACCTGCATGCTCTTCGACCGGAGCAACTGGACTACTTTAAGAACGAAATGCCTCATATTTGGGATCGGTTTCAAAAATAGAAACGTTGGGAAGGAACTACTCGCGACCACGGTGCCAATGACCGGACTGGGGCATCTTCGCCCGGGACCTGACAGCGCGTTACAGATTGCGCCGATTGACCTGGACAGGACCTGCAACCAACAACCGTTCAGCGAAGTGTCAACTGCTGTGCTCGTGGACATGTTGCGGGCCGAACGTTTAGGAATTTTTTCGACACTCAGAAATAAGGAGACATCATGCAGATCATCAAGAAAGAGTTAACGCGAAATCTTCAATTAATAAAGCCTGGTCAGGCAAAAAAAGAGATCGTGGAGCAGACGGGTTCCTACCTGTCTAAAGCCGAGCACCTTATTACCTACAACGATGAAATATGCCTATCGGTCCACTTTCGGGTCGGCTTTGAGGGGGCTGTAGCAGGAGAAAAATTTTATAAGGCTATTAGAAGTGCACCAACAGAAACCGTTGATATAACCGCTGATAAAGGGCGAGTTTTTGTGAGATCAGGTGAAATGGTGACTGAAATGGAAGTAGCCGAAATTATACTGCCACTTGAAAACGTTCCTAGGCACGAACCAGACGATTGGGTTAGCCTGGCGCCCGATTTCAAGGAGAAGTCGAAGTTGGCCGCAGGTGCTGCGAGCAAAAATTTGGCCAGACCAGTGCTGTGCTGCATCCACATGCGGGACAACATTATAGAGGCAACCGACAATTATAGAATCATTCGATGCCGAACTGCTGCAAGTCTCCCTGCGGGGATCGATCTGCTTATTCCGAAAAATTCGATGTTGAGCCTGCTTAAGATGAATCCCGCGGCTTTAGCCTATGCAAACGGATGGGTGAGCTTCAAAACAGCGGAAGATGTCTGTTTTTCGTGTCGCGTTCTTGACGCCACTTTTCCCAATACAGAGCCAAACTTCACACAGGGGTGGGAGGGGCCGATCAATTTCCAACACGGCAATTTAGCCGAAATTCTGGACCGTGCAACACATTTTGCCGAGGAGAATTGTTTGGGAGACCCGATAGTCGACATCTCAGCAATCGATGACCTTTTGATGGTGGAAGCTGGCCAAGAGGACGCCAGGTTCCGGGAGACTTGTAAAATTGATTTCCGTGGAAAGCTCAAATTCCATGCAAATCCCTTATTGCTCAAAGACGCCTTCGCGATGAAGTTCGACAAGGCATGTTTCTCGAGGAATGGTAAAAGAATTGACATAAAGTTTGAAAATGAATCGGTAACCTATCTGTTAGTTTGTCGTAGTGCTGATGAAACTATATCTGACTCTTTCAACTAATACACGGAGAAAAACTATGTATATTAGTGAGGCAATTGATCGCTCGCTTCCTGGCTTCCGCAAAACAGCCGCGGCTAATCCAGATAAACTTGTTGTCCTTGCGACGATTCCGCATAACCCGTTTGAGCCTGATGGTCCAGGACGAACGTTTATTATGGTAAATGACGATATTGCGAAGTTGCGAGAATTAATGGCGACGGTGAATGTCTTGTATTTCCAATGGTATGGCGATTTATATACCGTACAAGATGATAAGATTGTTGTGTGTCTTCACATGGCCGGAGGTGAATAATCATATCCGACGTGAATTTATCAGGTACCTCCGCGAAAGCGGCGGGCTGATGTAGAGATAACTTAAGAGCGATGCGGGGTTAACCATGTACTATGCTTTTGGACGAGGCTGCGAAGGTTGGAAAGACAGACGGCGGCAGCTCTTTGTGCGCCGACTGGGATGGCTGGTATTTGAACTGCCGCTAGACGGCCTGCAGATGCACCCCTATGTGCGGACCCATCCTGGTTTTGTTGCTATCCGTGGTTTGACCCATTACACCGAGGAACAGTATCGGCAGATTACACAGATGGCCGATAAGATTTACGACGAGGTGAGGGGGATCGGGGATTTTGCTCCAAAGCCAAAACGGCACCTCCGTGCAGTGAAGAAAGAATAACCTCCATCGGGCTATCGTGTCAGGGTAAGTCGCGAGGGGAAAAGTCATCAGGCTGCCGAATCTGAGATCCGTGCCAACAATCTCTGCGACATTGAACTTGGCGCCGGCATGAATGGCGCGCGGATTTTGAGCAGTTAATATTTCATTCAGTAGGTCAAAATGAGATACAGATACACCGTAATAACAGCAGTCAAGCCAGGGATACTTTCAAAATCGTTCAAACTGGAAGGCGACAACCTCATTAAGAGCCCAGGCGGGGCGTTCATTGAGGGGAGTGCCCGGAAACGGGAAGAGACGCTCCATGAGTTCGCGCGGACGCTTATGGCATTGGGCAGCCACCAGGCTCTCTGTTACGGGTTGCCGCGGATTGAGGGGGATTTTGCAAAGGTCGTCCTGCGGGAACTCAAAGGGGCAATTCAGTCCGACAGCCCGGTTATCGCCCACATCAAAGAGGATTTCCAGTATGAGGCGGCCCCGGGGCTGTTGCTAGGGGATGTTGATTTCACTCCCTATAACAAGACCTTGACCGTAGAAGAAATCCAGGAAAGGCTCTATGGCGTTGTCCCAGCCTTGCGTGACCAGATTCCGCACGTGATATCGCATTCAGCCTCATCCTGGATCTACAACGCCAAAACCGGCGAATTGGTAAAAGGTGAAGCCGGCAAACATTTCTATATCGCCGTCGAAGACGCCCGGGAGATCCCGGCGATCGGCGAAAGGCTGTTCGAACTCTTGTGGCTTCGCGGTTGTGGGTACAACTACCTGAAATCCAATGGCGTCTGGGAACCAAGGGCACTGCTCGACCGCAAGGTCTGGTATCAAAGCTGTTATGACTTCGCCGGCGGAGCTTGGTGTGATGATCCCCTTGAGCAGCGGCGCCCAGACCCTATCCTGATAAATCCTGGCGGCGAACCTCTTTCCCTGGACATGCTCCCTAAGGCAAATAAGAAACGGGTAACATTGCTAATAGAGTCTGACCAGGAAGACCGGGAGCCTGAACGTGCAGCCAAGGAGGCGGAATGGCTGAGCAAGCGGGAACAGGAACAGGAAGATGAGTACAATAAACGGGGTGAACAGTTTACTGACGAAAAGCGCTGCCAGTTTCGCGAACACCTGAAGCGGATATGTGAGGACCAAGTCCTTTCGCATGATGACGTTGTGCACTCGAAACCGAAAGGGAAAGTGTCGGTAAAAGAGGTCCTTGGTCATACTGACGAATTTCATGAGACGCTGTTCCGTGACCCCGCTGACCCCGAATACAACCACGGGGAGTTTGTGGCGAAGGCATACTTGAAGGGCAGATTCCCCTTTATCCACTCTTTTAGATCAGGGACCCCGACGCGGTATTATTTGGGTATCAAACCTGATGAAAATAGACCCGAAACGCCGGCCGAAATGGACCTCAGACATGCGCTCGCCGACCGTGTGGAGCTCGCAAAGCACAGGGACAAGTTGTGGGAGGAATTGGAGCGACCCAAGGCGCAAGGGAGCGAAAAGGAAACGAGGAAATCCGAAAAGGCTCTTCACGACTGCGATTCGAAGTTTACTAAACTCGACCGCAAAGTCGAGAAGCTCCAGGCTAAGACGAGGAAAAGGAGCCCCTTTACCGACGATAACGGGAACAGCCTCTACGCTTCCCAAATCGCCGACTATCTCGCGCGGGAACAAATAAGGGACTTGCTGTACGATCCGGCCACAGAGACTTGGTACCGGTACAAGGAAGGATATCATCAAGTGGTCACCAAGCACGCTTTGCAGGTGTACGTACGGGACCTCATCTCCGAAACCGACCCCGCCTTCGGATTCACGCCCAAGATGGCCGGCGACATAACGGACTGTGTCTCGACGCTCACCGTTTGGCCTGACGGCGCCAAAGAGCTCGAAAAGGCCATACCGTTTCAAAACGGCGTCCTCAGAACGGACACGTTGGAATTCATCGCGCATCGCAAAGAGTATTGGTTTCGACACGTGCTGCCCTTCGATTACGCAGAAGGTGTGGAGCTGGCCACGGAGATACGGGAATTCTTCGAACTCATCGTGGATGAACCCGAGCACGTCGAACTGTTGCAAGCGATTTTCCGCGCCATCATTTGCGGGGATTTGGTGGCCTATCAAATCTTCATTGTATTCATAGGGGACCCAGGGTCGGGGAAAAGCACAATCTTCGATTTGCTGGTGGAGGTCGTGGGGGAGCGGTTCACCTGCGCGACCGATCTGCGGCGGCTGGAGGAAAGTCCTTTCGAGGCTGCGAAGTTCTTCGGGAAAAAGCTGGCTGTAATCGACGACTGCCACAAGTATCCGGGTGCAATCCAACGTGTCAAAAGCATCGTGACGGGCGGGCTTATCTCCCTCGAAAAGAAAGGAAAAGACCCCGTGGACTTCCGAAACGAGGCGTCTTTGGTGCTTGCTTCGAATTTTCCGATAAAGGCGGACGGCGGCACGGAACGGCGCATCCTGTACTTTCCCTTGCCCCGTAAAATCAAGTTCGACAAGACGCCGACGGAGGTACGGCTATTTCCGGACGACCCGGTTATCATCGAGCGGGTAAAGCGATGGAAGCGGGAAGGCTACATATCGTCCGTTATTACCTGGGCTCTTAGCATGCCAGAGGTGAGGCAGAAAGAGCTTCTTACGCATACTGAAGTCGCGATGCCTTCGATCGTGGCGCATCAGGTCGAGTATATGCTCGATACCAATGAGGTGCTGGCATGGTTGCGGTATTACGTCATGGTTACAGAGCCGACGGACCGCGTGGAAGTAGGGTCTTGCGAGCTTGAAAACGGACACATCAAGAACTGCGCATACCAGGCTTATCCCTCTTACTGCAAAATGTGCCAAGAACACGGGAGAAAGCCCAAAGGACGAAACGCCTTTGCAAATGAACTGCGATCCTTGGTGGAAACCAGAATGCCAGTGAAAGGGGTCAGATATGCACCGATAACTCGCGGCGATAGACAGGGAGTGAAAGCTCTTTGGGGGGTGAAAATCGTTGAATTCGGCATGACTGACGGCAAGTCCCTTGTCGAAATCTTCTTCGGATTGGGAGCTAACGCAGAAATGCCCATCAACGCTCTTTGCAATATCGACAATGTCGTCGAAATGGGGAGACCTCAACTTCCACATAAAGAAAAGCCAAAACAACGTGTTGGAGAAAATGCGCGTGGAAAAAGATAGGGGACCAAGTGAGATACGACTGATTGACTTCGTATCCGACTGGCCTTGGTGCGGCACACCAACACGGCGCAAGTCTTGCCAAAAGAGACGCACATGGATGGGCTAAAAAATGTACGTCTGTATTCCAATTGCTTGAAATAACAGCATTATGTTGCCTACTCCATGGTACAGACGCACTTTATCAATAATTTATGCGTATAGGAATAATTAACAGCTAAACTAAATAAAAACAAAACAAAAATTATACTTATACATTGTCAATGACCCCAGAAGTGCGTCTGTCCATCTATTGTCAATAACTTCAAGGTGATGCCATGTATAGGCCTCGGCCAGCTTGATCTTACCAGGATAGAGTGGGTCATCGTCGGGGGTGAATCGGGGCCTTCAGCCAGGCCGATGAAGCTCGAGTGGGTAG
>Ga0187867_10001443_pt1 | contig 20547 bp, 17 predicted proteins | sample June2016WEW_13_1_FD_132976 | JGI IMG/M metagenome (GOLD analysis project Ga0187867, IMG submission 132976) | Peatland microbial communities from SPRUCE experiment site at the Marcell Experimental Forest, Minnesota, USA - June2016WEW_13_10 | ecosystem: Environmental > Terrestrial > Soil >...
ACCGAATATCCGCCATGCTGCTGGGCGATTCGCGCGATCAATTCCTGGATCACCACCGTTTTGCCCAGCCCCGCCCCGCCGAACAGGCCCGCTTTGCCGCCGCGCAAAAATGGCGTCAGCAGATCGATGACCTTGATCCCTGTTTCGAAGACCTCGGCCTTGGGAGTGAGATCGACAAACGGCGGCGGATCGCGATGGATCGGCCGGCGCTCTTGGATGTTCACCGGCCCACGATTGTCGATCGGCTCTCCGAGGAGATTGAACACCCGGCCCAGGGTTTCCTTGCCCACGGGAACGGTGAGCGACGAGCCGGTGTCCACGCAATCGGTCCCGCGTCGAAGCCCGTCCGTGCTCCCCAGGGCGACCGCGCGCACCCGCCCGCCGCCGAGGTGCTGCTGGACTTCGCCCACCAGGCGGGTGGACGTTTGCCCCTGATCCGACTTGTCGATGTTCAACGCGTTGTAAATTTGAGGAAGCTGGTGTTCGGGGAACTCGGCGTCGAACGTCGAGCCGATCACCTGGGTGACTTTTCCGATTACTGGCATGCACGATTCCTTGTGAAGGCCGGCGGATTGTACATTTACCTCACAATGTGGCAAGCTATTGACGCGACCGCGCTCAAAATGCAAATTGGTCGCATAAGCCATGGAGGGTGTTGCCCATGTCCCTCATCCTGGTCGTTGATGACGCCGCGCTGGAGCGCGAAACCGTTGCCCGCCTGCTCGAAGTGGAAGGCTTCCAAACCATCGGCGTGTCCAGCGGCAAGGAGGCCTACGCCACGCTCTATTCCCAAAAACCCGATTTGGTCCTTGTCGATCTGATGATGCCCGAAATGGACGGGATTCAACTGGTCCGCATGATTCGCCGCCATCCCCAATGGGAAGGAATCCCCATCATCGTCCTGACCGGCCCGCGCGACAGCAACAAACTCGTCGCCCGCGCCCGTGAACTCGGCGTGGAAGACGTCATCTCCAAAGCCACGTTCGGATTCCAAGACCTCATGACCCGAATCCGCAAAGCGTTGGCGGATCGGACGCCCTCGTCAAATTGACGCGGCATCATTCGGCGGAGGCGGCTCTGACGCGCACCACGATTGCCGCGGGAATCTCCGGGCGTTTGGCCCACGAAAAAGCGTTTTTGTTTTTCCCGCCGGCGCCCGCCGGATAGGCCGGCTCCTCCAGGCCATCCACCACCAGCCCCGCCGAAAAACACGCCCCCAACACCGCCGACAGGGGTCGATGGAAAAAATAGTGCGACTGGGGCTGATTGATGATCCCCACGCTCTTTACCGCCTGGGGCGTCAGATATTTCCGAACCTCCACCCCGAACACCTGCTCCACCCGGTCGCCCCGCACCTCCAGGTCGGCCATGAATTTCATGTCGTTTGAACTGAAACACGGATGCGGCAACGAAAAGACGAAACGCCCCGCGCCCTTCAGCAATCTTGGCAAGGATTCCAGCAAGGGCACGATGTCGATGATGTCCATCATGGCCATGCTGCAAACAGCCGCGTCGAACCGCGCTTCCCCCAGCGACATCAGTTCCGCCGGATTGGCCACGTCGATCCGCCGATATTCGATCTCTCCATCCTGGCGGCTCGTCCGCTTCCGAGCACAGGCCAGAAAGCCCTCCGCAAAGTCGCACGCGACCACCCGCACGCCCCGGCGACCAAGTGCGCGCGAGTAATTCCCGTTCCCGCAAGCCACGTCAAGGATCGTTTGCCCCGCTCGAGGGTCGAGCAATCGATCCGTGGCCGGCATGATCAGTTGCTTTTGAAATTCGTTCCCTTCGCCGATCTGCTGGTCCCACCAAGCGGCGATGTTCTCCCAAATGGCGCGCGTTTGGTGAACGGTTGGATTGTCATTGGTCATTGGTCATTGGTCATTTGGATTTCGGATTTGATTCGTCATTCGGATTTCGGGTTTCGGGTTTGCGCCGGCGTCACTTCTTCAGAAAGTTCCGCAACAGCAACTCGCCCTGCTCCGTCAAAAAACTTTCCGGATGATACTGCACCCCTTCCAACGGCCAGGTCTTGTGGCGAACGCCCATGATCTCGTCGTGATCGGTCCAACTGCTGACCTCATAATCCGGCGGGAGCGTGCCGTTGCGGATGATGAGACTGTGATATCGCGTGGCCGTGAATGGGTTGGGCATCCCGACATAAATGCTTTTGCCGTCGTGATGGATTTGGTCGGTTTTTCCGTGCATGAGCCGGCCGGCCCGCTCGACGATCGCGCCGCTGACGAAGCCGATGCACTGATGACCCAGACAAACCCCCAGCACCGGCAACTTCGGCCCGAAATGACGGATGATGTCGTTGCTGATCCCGCCCTCCCTCGGCGTGCACGGACCCGGGGAAATCACGATGTGCGTCGGCGAAAGGGCCTCGATTTCCTCCAACGTAACCTTGTCGTTGCGGAAAACGCGGGTTTCCCGGCTTGGGTCCACCTCCCCCAGCTTCTGAACCAGGTTGTAGGTGAACGAATCGTAGTTGTCGATCAGCACGATCATTGACCAATAGCGTAGGACGGCGGGAGGAAAAAGCAAAATTCGTCATTTGTCATTGGTCATTGGTCATTTGTCATTTGCAGGATCCCTCGGAATCAGCGATGCCAATGACAAATGACCAGTGACCAATGACAAATGACAAAACCCCTCCGGGCGCGTACTATCCACGCCTGCTTATGAGCGGAGAAATCCCGAAAACTTATGACCCGGCGTCGATCGAAGCGCAGGCCAATCGGGTCTGGATCGAGGAGCGGTGCTTCGCGGCCGACCCGGCGTCGCCCGGCGAACCGTATTGCATCGTCATCCCCCCGCCGAACGTCACCGGGGCGCTGCATCTGGGCCATGCGATCAATAACACCCTTCAGGATATTCTCATCCGCGCGCATCGGATGCGGGGATTCAACGCGGTCTGGATTCCCGGAATCGACCATGCCGGCATCGCCACGCAGGCGGTGGTCGAAAAACAACTCAAGGAAAAGGAGAATAAGACCCGCCACGATCTTGGCCGCGAAGCGCTCGTCCAGCGAATCTGGGATTGGAAAAAACAGTTCGGCGACCGAATCCTGGAACAGCTCAAGAGAATGGGCTGCTCCTGCGATTGGGACCGATCTCGCTTCACGCTGGATGAGCAGTGCGCCCGCGCCGTTCGCGAAACGTTCTTCAAATTATTCAAAGACGGACTCATCTACCGCGGCAAACGGCTCGTGAACTGGGACGTGCATCTGCAAACGTCCATCTCCGATGATGAAATCTATCACGAAACGGTGAAGACGAGTTTGTGGCATATCCGTTACCCAATCGTCGATGAAAAAGTGGATTTAACCGCAGAGAACGCGGAGAACGCAGAGCGAAAATCCAAAGAAATGAACTCCGCGGTCTCTGCGGTCTCTGCGGTTCAAACTTCCCGTCCGAAATACATGACGGTGGCTACGACGCGCCCCGAGACCATGCTGGGAGACACGGCGGTGGCCGTGCATTCGGAGGATTCGCGCTGGAACTGGGCCATCGGCAAAAGCGTCGAATTGCCCCTGACCGGCCGGAAAATCCCGATCATCACGGACGACATCCTGGTCGATCCGAAATTCGGAAGCGGCGTGGTGAAAGTCACGCCGGCGCACGATCCCAACGACTATGCCGTCTGGCAACGGCAGCAGGGCAAGATCGAAATCGTCAACATTCTGAATCCCGATGGCACGATCAACCAAAACGGCGGCAAATATGCCGGGATGAAGCGAGAGGTAGCCAGGAAGAAAGTCGTCGAGGACCTGACGGCTCTCGGATTGCTGGAAAAAGAGGAGCCGTACGAAGCGCCGGTCGGCCATAGCGACCGCAGCAAGACGCCTATCGAGCCGTATTTGAGCGATCAATGGTTCGTGAAAATGGCCCCGCTGGCCGAGCCGGCGCTGGAAGTGGTGGAGAAGCAGATCATCAAATTCTTCCCCGAACGGCATGCGCAGCAATATCTAAGCTGGCTCGGCGAGAAACGCGATTGGCCGATCTCGCGGCAACTTTGGTGGGGGCATCGGATTCCGGTGTGGTCGAAGTCATTTCAGCACGATTACAACAAGCAACAGAACGGAACGTCGTACTCAGACTCGGAGAGGGAAGGCGATCCCGATCAATTTTTACGCGCAGATTTGAGGGGAATGATTCGTTTTCAAAATATTCGCGACTCGAACAGTGGGACGACCACGAGATACGCCTGCGTGATGCCGAATGCTCGGGAAGCCGAACTCGCCCTAGAAACTGCTGGGTATGTTCAAGACCCCGACGTTCTCGATACGTGGTTCTCCTCAGCTCTGTGGCCGCACAGCACACTCGGGTGGCCGGAGGATACGCCGGCGTTGCGGAAATGGTATCCGGGCAGCGTGTTAGTGACTTCGCGGGAAATCATCACGCTGTGGGTGGCGCGCATGGTGATGATGGGGCTGTACAACATGGGGAAAATTCCGTTCTACCATGTCTACATTCACACGACCATCCTCGACGGGCATGGCGAGCGGATGAGCAAATCCAAGGGGAACGGCGTCGATCCGGTGGACGTCATCGAAACGCATGGAGCCGATGCCCTGCGGTTCACCCTCACGCACATGGCGACCGAAACGCAGGACGTGCGATTGCCGGTCAAGAAGAACGCGCAGGGGAAAAATACTTCGGACAAATTCGACATCGGGCGGAATTTCTGCAACAAGATTTGGAACGTCGGGAATTTCTTCGTGATCGCCAACCTGGCCAACGTCGCGCCGGAGCCGGTGGAGGAGGGCCAATGGACGCTGGCCGATCGTTGGATCGTGTCGCGGTTCAACCGAACGGTCAAAGAGGCGGACGCGGCCCTGGCGGCGTATCGGTTCGATCAATATGCCAAGATATGTTACGACTTCTTCTGGAACGATTTTTGTGATTGGTACGTCGAAGTGTCCAAGCCGGCGTTAAAGGATCCAGCGCTGGGCGGCCAGACAGCCAATGTGCTGGCGGCCGTTTTAGATGGGGCGTTGCGGCTGTTGCATCCGATGGTTCCGTTCATCACCGAAACGATCTGGTGGCGGCTGAACGAAGTCCGGCCCCAGCGCGGACTGCCGGGAAAGATTGAGTGTCCCCACAGCAAACGGCTGATTCTCGCCGCCTGGCCGGCGGAGGGAAAACTCGACGATGAGGCGGAGTCCTCGTTCCCGGCGATCCAGGAAATCATCTCCGCCATCCGCAAGGTGCGCAACGATTACAAGGTGGACGTGAAAAAGAGCGTCAACGTGTCGATCCTCGCGCCCGGTAATTCTTGGCGCAACGTCGAATCGAATCGCGCGATCGTCGAACTTTTGGCGACTTGCCGGCTCAAAGAGGCTTCGCCCAACTTGCCGCCCGTGACGGGCCGGGAGGCGCAGCCTTCCCGCGCGGTGCGTGTGACGGCCGCGGGTTGTGATATATTCGTCGAGGGATTGCAGGATAAGAACACCGAAATGCAGCGGACCGGCAAACGAAAAGAGGAATTGGATCGCCAGATTCAAACGCTAAAAGGCCGGTTGGCCAACGAGGCGTATATTTCCAAGGCCCCGGCGCATCTGGTGCAACAAACCAAGGATCAGTTGGCGGAAGCCCAGCGGGAACTTGCCAAACTTGAGGGTCATTAATCATTATCCATTATCCATTATCCATTAGAAAGGAATTTCTCCGATGCCTGAGAAGAGCGTGTCCACCGAATCTTTTGCTACGGAAGTCAAGAGCGAATACACCGGCAAGAAGCTGCGCGTGGCGATCATCGGATGCGGGGGGATCAGCGAAACCCACATCCGCGTGCTCCAGAATTTTCCCGACGTGGAATTGGTCGGCGGCGTGGATATCAATCCGCGGCGCCTCAAGGTGATGGAGGAAAAATACGGCTTCAAGAACCTGTATGCCGACTGGAAGGAGATGCTCAAGGAAATCAAGCCGGATGCGGTGAGCATTTGCACGCCCAACGGCGTGCACGCGGCGCCGGCGATCGACGCGGCGAACGCGGGATGCCACGTGATCGTCGAAAAGCCGATGGCGATGAATCCGGACGAATGCCGCAAGATGGTGGACGCCAGCCACAAGAACAAGAGGAAGCTGGCGGTGGGATTCCAATATCGGTATCACCCGAACACGGATTTTCTGCTGCGCGCGCGGGACGACGGCCGATTCGGAAAGGTGATGTTCGTCAAATGCCAGGCGCTGCGGCGTCGCGGGATTCCCAACTGGGGCGTTTTCGGGCAGAAGCACCTCCAGGGCGGCGGCCCGATGATCGACATCGGCGTTCACGTGATTGAGATGGCGCATTACCTCGTCGGCTCGCCCAACCCGGTGGCGGCGGCCGGGAACACCTGGACGTACATGGGCGACAAGAAATCCGACGTGGTTTCCCAATGGCCCAACTGGGATTACAAGACGTACACGGTGGAGGACCTGGCGATCGGGCAGATTCGCTTCGACAACGGCGCGATCCTGCACATCGAGGCGATGTTCGCGGGGCACATCAAGGAGGACGTTTGGAATTTCACGGTGTTCGGGGACAAGGGCGGGTGCCAGTGGGATCCGCCGACGATCTTCACGGACCGGGCCGGCTCGATGGTCAACGAATCCCCGGCGTTCGTGGGGACCAAGACGGATTTCCCGTACCTGTTTTCGTTGAAGCTGCGGAACTTCGTGGACGGCTGCCTGAAGGGTTCGCCGCTGAAGGCCCCGGGGGAAGCGGGACTGGCGGTGCAGAAAATCCTGGATGGCGTGTATCGCGCCGCCAAGGCGGGGAAAGAAGTGGCGATCAAATAGAACCGCTGCGCGGAAACTCGAAATTCGAAATTCGAAACTCGAATCAAATTCGAAGGGTAGAAATTCGAATTTCGAGTTTCGAATTTGATTGGGGTCCCCGGCAAAATCCCGCCGGGGCCCCGTCATTCGAATTTCGAATTTCGGATTTCCCAGCGTGTTGATCCTCGCCAAAAGCTCCCGAACTTACTTCATCGCCATTCTGGCGTTCGCCATCTGCTCGATTGCGGCGGCGGCGCGATCGCGGGGGTTCATCGAATCCGACGGGGCCACGCATTACATCTTCGCGCGGCACGCGCTTGAGCAGCCGATTTTCTTCGTGGACATCTGGGGCCGACCGCTGTGCACGGCGCTGTTCGCAGTCCCGGCGAGGGTGGGCGGATTGATCGCGGTGCGAATGACCAGCCTGCTGGCGGCCATCGGCTGCGCGCTGGTCGCGGCGGAAATCGCGCGGGGACAGGGATATCCGCGGCCGGTGCTGGCGCTGATCTTCACCCTGGGCCAGCCCTTGCTCTTTCTGCACTCTTTTTCCGAATTGACGGAATTGCCGTTCGCGCTGGTTCTGGGATTGGCATTCATGGGCTATCAACGGCGGCGATGGTGGGCGATGGCGATTCTCGCCGGGATCGCGCCGCTGGGCCGGCCGGAGGGATTCGTCTTTCTGTTCCTGGCGGCCGCCGCGCTGGTGGCACATCGGAAATGGTTGCCGCTGCTGATTCTCCCGGCGGGAGTCATCGCATGGAGCATCGCGGGGCACCAACTCGTCGGCCCGGCCGACCGGCCGTGGTGGCGATGGCTGATCGATCATTGGCCGTACGAACAGGGGAGCGAATACCCTCGCGGGCCGATCGTTTATTTCCTGGCGACCCTTCCGGTCGTGGTTGGACCTTTCGCGTTTGCGGCCATGTGGATCGGCATGTGGCTGAGCCTGCGTTCGGCGTGGGCGGCGGCGGGATTGAAGGAACATCGCAGGCGGGTTGATTTTCTGATCGCGGCGTTGACGCTGGCGGTGCTGATCGGCCACAGCCTGCTGCACTGGCTGGGGAAGCTTTCCAGCAGCGGATCGCCGCGATATCTGCTGATCGTGGCCCCGTTGTGGGGATGCCTGAGCGCGCGCGGATGGGAATGGGTTTTTTCGCGATTGCACTGGCCGCGCCCGGTGTCCTGGGCCGCCCTGGCGGTCGTGGCGCCGGGGCTGGTGAACTGCTGTTATCCATTTTTGCCGGTGAAACAAGCCGCCAACTGGAACCAGGCCCAGAAGATTGTCCAATGGTATGAGCATAGCCGGCTGAGGAGCCGGTATCCCCGGGTCATGTCGAACCATCCGGGGATATTCTTTTACCTGAACGCCAGCCCATGGGACCGCGGCCGGGTCGAGCCGTGGTCGCCCGAGGGGATCGAGCATCCCCCGGCCGGAGTTCTCTTGCTTTGGGACCGGGATTTCTGCACGCGGAATTCCGATCCGAAATTGGTCGCACCGCTGGGGCGGGTGGAGCAAGCGGGCTGGATCGACGACCCAGGCTCCACGAGGCTATCGGATGCGAACAATCCCGATGTGCCGCCTAATCAACTGCGATTTGATAAGTCGGATGTGTGGGAGGTATTGCGAAGTCCTTCGGATGCTACTTCTGAGCCGCCGACGCCATGGAGGCCCTGAAAGGCGGCTCGATTTGGGCGGCGACGGCGGTGCGGTGGAGGAGGCGGGTGGTTGCCGGCCACACGGTGCCGAGCCATAGGACCGCCACCATCGAAACCCCCACGGCCGCCAGCACCGGCAGGGGATGATGGATCGGCGTTTGCTGGCGGGGTTGCTGGAGGAATTTGGGTCCCGGCGTCTCGGAACCGAGGAACAGGGCCCCGACGATGCGAAGGTAATACCCCGCGCTGATGGCGGCGTTGACGACCAGGATCACCACCAGCCAGGTCAGGTTCGCCTTCCATGCCGGCAGGATCAGGACCAATTTTCCGAAGAACCCAATCGTCAGCGGCAGGCCGATCAGGCTGAAGCAGCTTACGGCCATCGCCAGGCCAAGCAGGGTATGCTCGCGTCCCAGGCCGGCGAGATCGTCGAAGGTTTCGGCGCTGGTGGCCGGCTGATTGGACCGGCCGGGGAGGAGGATCAGCACGCCGAAGGCGGCGACGTTCATCAATCCGTAGGCCGTGAGATAAAACAGCACGCCCTGCAAGGCGGACATCTGGATATCGTAATCGCCGGTGCTGAGCAGCGCGGTGACGCCGACGAGCATGTACCCGCTGTGGGCGATGGAGCTGTAGGCCAGGACGCGTTTGACGTTGATCTGGACGAGTCCGAGCACGTTCCCGACCGTCATGGTCAGCGCCGCCAGCACCCACAAAAGCGTGACGATCTGCGGGGCGACGTGCCAGGTTCCGCCGCTCACCGCGAAGAGGACTTTGAGCAATGCCGTGAAGCCGCTGATTTTGGGAACGAAACTGAGGAAGGCGGTGACGGGCGTGGCGGCGCCCTGGTAGACGTCGCCGGCGTAAAAGTGAAGCGGAACGACGGCCATCTTGAACGCGAAGCCGGCGATGAGCATGACCACCGCGAGGATTTGCCATGGGGAAAGCCCGACGATCGGCGTCGCGCGCTCGGCGATCAGGTCGAGGCGGGTGGTGCCGGTGGTGCCGTAGAGATAGCTGAAGCCGAAGAGCATCAGCGCCGCGGCCATGGCGCCCAGGAAGAAGTATTTGACGCCGGCTTCCTGCGCCACCGCCAGCGGCCGGGAGATGACGATCATGATGTACGTTGGAATGCTGGCCAATTCGATGCCGAGGAAAAGCAGGATGATGTCGTTGGCGCCGGCGACGATGAAGATGCCGGCAATGGACAGAAGCATCAGGCCGAAGAACTCGGCGGCCTCCTGTCCGAAATGGTGAGCCGGCCCGCCGTCGGCTTCACGATCGCTGGGCCAGGCGAGCAACACCAGCAGCACGCCAATCGCGGAGGAAAGGAGCTTGACGTACCTGGCGAATTCGTAAACCCGGACGGTATTCCAGCGCAGATCGAATCGCGGCGCGTGGCCGGCCACCATGGAAAGCTGGGAGATCCCCGCGATGACGAGGGCGATGATCGCCAACACCGGCGCCGCCCGGCGCGTGGCGGATTTCATCGAAACGCCCATGAGCAGAAGCACGCAGGCGACCGTGCAAAGCACCAACTCCGGAAACATGGCTCCAAGCAATTCGCTCATGGCTTCATCACCAGAGTTTCTTCCGGTTTCACAAGGGCCACGTGGGGAACAACGTGAATCACGTGCGCACTGGCCGTATCGATCGGCTGGCGCATCCTATCGAAGGGATCGTTCATCGATCGCAAGACGCCCGAGGGATAAACGCCCAAATAAACCACGATCAGGGCCAGGGGAACCAAGATCGCGATCTCGCGCCCGTTGATGTCGCCGGGCAAGTGCGAATCGCCATGCTCGCCATGAACCTCGGGGGTTTTCAGAGGTCCGAAGATGACGCGGGCGACCATGTGCAGCATGTAAACCGCGCCCAGGATAATTCCCAGTGCGGCAAACGCCCCGAACCCGATGCCCAGGTGGGGCGAGGTGAACGCGCCGAGGATGGTGAGGAATTCGCTGACGAATCCGTTGAGGCCGGGTAGGCCGATGCTGGCGAGGGTGAAAAAGACGAAGAAGAAGGCCATGATGGGCATTCGCCGCGCCAGGCCGGAAAGCTGGTTGATGTCGCGGGTGTGATACCGGTCGTAGATCATGCCGACGACGAGGAACATCGCCCCGGTGCTCAGGCCGTGATTGATCATGTAGAGGACGGAGCCTTCCAGGCCCCAGGTGTTCAGGGCGATCATGCCCAGGACGCAGAATCCCAGGTGCGAGACGGAGCTGTAGGCGACGAGCTTTTTAATGTCCTGCTGCACCCATGCGACCAGTGCGCCGTAGATGACGCCGATGACGCAGACACAGCCCAGAAAGTGGATCAATCGAGGGAATGCGACGGAATTGGCGGTGAGCAATCCGATGGGCACGGCCAGGCGGATCAGGCCATAGGTTCCCAGCTTGAGCAAGACGCCGGCGAGGATGACGCTGCCGGCGGTGGGGGCTTCGGTGTGCGCCAGGGGGAGCCAGGTGTGCAGGGGAAACAGCGGCACCTTGACGGCGAATCCGGCGAGAAATGCCAGCAAGACCCAGTACCGCTGCTGGTCGGTAAGTGAAGTTCGGGCGTATTGGATAACGGAAGCGATGTCGAAGGTCCCCGCGTGGTATCCGAGATAGACGGCGGCGGCGAGGGTGAAGACGGAGCCGGCGAAAGTGAACAGGAAGAACTTTCCGGCGGCCTCGCGGCGCTGTGGGCCGCCCCAGATTCCGATGATGAAGAACATCGGAACCAGCGTCAGTTCGAAGAAGATGTAGAACACCAAAAGATCGCGCGCGACGAACACCCCCAGCATGGCGGCCAACAGCAGGAGCATCCACGAGTAATATTCGCGCGGGCGGTCCTGGATGCTTTCAAAGCTGGCGGCGATCGACAGGGGCATCAGCAGCGCCGTCAGCAGCACCAGCCAGAGCGAGATGGAATCAATCCCCAATGAAAAGGATGCGTGGAACGGCAAGGCCAGGTTGGCATGATCGAAGCAAAATTGAAATCCCGAATAGTCGAAATGGAATTGGCAGGCGATGAGGATGGAAACCAGCAGCGTGGCCAGGCTGATGAGCAGCGCCCACGACCGGGCCGCGGCAACGGGCAAGAGCGCGCCGATGATCGCGCCGGCGGCTGGAATCAGGAGGAGAATGATCAGCAATGGGCTCATTTAGTGCATGAAAACAAAGAGGAGAATCGCCGCCAGGCCCAGAAGCATCGCCGCGCCGTAGCCCTGGAGGTAGCCGCGCTGCGTCGTAAACTTCAGCAGATACCCGACCAACTGGCATATCCATCCGACCATGTTGACCAGCATGTCCACGATCCAACGATCGAAGTTGTAGCAAAACTCGCCCAGGAGCCGCAGCGGCGTAACGATGAAGCCCTGATAAATCTCGTCGACCCAGAATTTGGCTTCCAATAAGTGCGTCAGAGGCGCGAAGCGCTCGGCGAGTTCGTCGCCGCGGGCGCGATCCTTCAAGTGCAGCAGGAACGCCAGGCCGATGCCCGCCAGGGAAATCAACCCGCTCAGGATCATCAGGGTGCTAAAGCGTTCGGATTCGGCGGATTGACCCATCGACGCTGCGAGACGTTCGGGCGGCGCGGGCAGGGCATTGGCCATGTCGTAGGCGGCGCTGAAGGACGGACTTTGACCGAGGAATGCGCCGAGCCGCGGGTTGGGGAAATTGATGTAGCCGGCAAAAAGCGCGCCGATTGCCAACAGCACGAGCGGGACAATCATGAGCGGCGGCTCGGGATTGTGGTGTTCGTCATCATGACCATGCGAGTCGTGGGCATCGGTCGGCGGAGGCGGCACGGTGACCAGCGGGCCTTCGAAAACCCGGAAATAAAGGCGGAACGTGTAGTATGCGGTCAAGAATGCGGTGAACAGCAACAGGGCGCCCAGAGACCAATTGCGGGAGAAGGCGGCGGCGACGATTTCGTCCTTGGAGAAAAACCCGCTGAAAAAGGGGCATCCCGCCAGCGCAAGGCAGCCGATGAGAATCAGCCAGCGAGTCTTCGGCAGGACGGCTTTGAGACCGGACATTTTCCGCATGTCCAGTTCGCCATACATGGCGTGCATGACAACGCCGCAGCTGAGGAATAGAAGCGCCTTGAAAAATGCGTGGGTGACCAGGTGGAACATGCCCGCGACGGGGGCGAAGCATCCGACGGCGACGAACATGTATCCAAGTTGGCTGATGGTGCTGTAGGCGAAGACCCTTTTCAGGTCGAATTGGCGCAGGGCGATCATGGCGGCGAGGAGCGCGGTGAAGGCCCCGATGCAGGCCACCGTCGTCATCGCCGCCCCGTTGGAGACAAACAACGTTCCGCAGCGCGCGATCATATAGACGCCGGCGGTGACCATGGTGGCGGCGTGGATCAATGCCGAGACGGGGGTGGGGCCTTCCATCGCATCGGGCAACCAGACGTACAGCGGAAACTGCGCCGATTTGCCGAAGGCGCCGAGCATGAGCAGGAATGGAATCCATTTCATCGCCGCCGGCGTCCAGGCCGCGTTCACGCCGGAGATTTGCCCAAGCTGATCGATGGGCAGCGTCGCCAGTTCCAGCACCCCGGTATGCGTACCGACGCCGGCGCCAAAGTAGCTAACCGTTCCGAACGCCAGGAAAATCAGCATGATCCCAAGTCCGAAGCCGAAATCCCCGATGCGGTTGACCAGGAAGGCCTTCTTGGCCGCGGCGACTGCCGAGGGCCGCTCGTAGTAGTAGCCGATCAGCAGATACGAACAAAGCCCCACGCCCTCCCAGCCCAGGTAGAGCATGATGAAATTGTTGCCCATCACCAGGCAGGTCATGGAGAAGATGAACAGACCAAGATAGGCGAAGAAGCGGAAGTATCCGGCTTCGCCCTTCATGTATCCGGCGGAATAAACGGTGATCAGAAACCCGACGCCCGTCACCACGCAGAGCATGACCGCCGCCAGGGAATCGAGAAAACATCCGGCGGTCGCCTTGAACGATCCGGCTTCTATCCAGGTATACCAATCCACGACAACGGAAAGCGGCTTGCCGTCATGCCAAAGCCCCACCATCCCGATCAGAAGCGACAGCGACATCACGGCGCTGACCGCGACGCTCAGCCAGATCGGCCAATGAGACTGCCCGCGCAGGGATTTGGCGCCGAATAGCCCGGCGATGGCCGCGCCGATGAGCGGCAGCAGCGGGATCAGATACGAATATTTGACGGCAAAAAGTGCTTCCATCGCCTTACCACTTCAAATCCCGCCAGGCATCGGCGTCCAGCGTGCTCTTCTGCCTGAAAAGCAAAACCACCAGGCCCAGCGCCAACGACGCCTCCGAGGCCGCGATCACCAGAACGAAAATCACAAACGCCTGCCCCGCCAGGTTGCCGTTGTACCGGCTGAAGGCGATCAGGTTGATCAGGACGCCCTGAAACATCAGTTCGGTGCACAGAAACATCACGATCAGGTTGCGCCGGGTGACGAAACCCACCAGGCCGATCACGAACATGATCGCCCCAACCGCCAGATAATGTTGCAATGCCAGGAATTGCATCATCAATGCTCCGGAAACGATTTTTGGCGGGGATTGGTCGTGCCGTACACGGGTATGCTGTGCGGATCGTCGTTGACCGGCGTGGCCGTGGCCGAAATGGTCTCGGCGGTCGGCTCAAAGCGGTCGTCAATCCCGGAAACCCTGCGGCGGGCGACCACGATGGCGCCCACCATGCTGACCGTCAAAATCAGACCGGCCAATTCCAGGTTCACCATCTGGTTTTGAAAGAGATACTGTCCAATCGATTGCGTCGAGCCGTGAACCTGCTCCTCGGGCATCACCGTCGGGGCGGCCGGTTCGGGACTCGGCGGCGGAATCCGGTCCGCCTTGTCGAAAATCACGAACAACAGCACGCCCATCATCGCAAATCCGACGCAGGCGGCGTGGAAGGGCTCGCGGCTGACGGTGTCACACTCGGCCAACCCCGCCAGGGGCGAGCGGTCGTTCGGATTCTGCGCCGACGCCGCCAGCATGATGACGAAAACGTAGGTGATCAGGATCGCCCCGGCGTAAATCAGCACCAGGGCCGCGGCCATGAACTCGGCATACAAAAGAATGAACAGCCCCGCGCTGGCAAGAACCGTCAGGATGAAATAGAGGGCGGAGTAAACCGGCCGGGGATGCGTCACCACGCGCACCGCCCCAAACAGGGCGATCACGGAGAAAATCCAAAAGTACGGCCCGATATCCGATTTGGCGGGCCCGGCGGTGAATCGGAAAACAATCAGCGCCAGGGCCAGCCCCGCAACCGCCAGCAGCACCCCGCCAAGCTTGGGAGATTGCCTGGGGCCCGGCAAGAGCAGAACCGTCGCCACGCCCCCGGCCGCGCAAAGCAGAAGGATGACCATCGGCTCGATGAGGTAGTTCGTGGAACCGGTGTCAGCGGCCGCCTGCAAAGTGGAAAGAGCGCCGAGCATTGGAAACAAGGCCGCAGAGTCTAAGAACGGCCCAATTCGTTTGCAAGGGAGGCCATGATGGATTTGTCGGCGGCCCGGCGGCGGGTCAGATCGGAACTTTTGACTTGTTGGCGTATTGCAATTACGGTCATGTCGACTGGGGAGCGCAGAATGCGTCGGACTCTTTCAGAAATCCGCATTGAATCGCCTCTATTCGCCGCGGACAGCGGCCTTGCGGCAACGCAGATGGGCGCATTTCGACCTCGCTCGGCGAGACCCGCCCCCCCGTCGAAACCTATAACGGCTTGGGCGGCGAAGTAGTTAACTTCTTTCGTGTCCTTCGGGAGGAACCCTGCGAGCCAATGCAATGGACTGACCGACATCACCTTTATGAGGCGTTCTGCACCGCACGCTAAGTTCGCCTACCGCTATGAAAAGGCGAGTACCAACTGGGCTTCAATGAGGCTGCTATCATCGCCATGGACTTCGACCTTTGACGAAACTGTGCGCCAAGTAACGCTCAGCTTGCTGGTCTCGTCACCCTACGTCGGGATGGGGCCTGCGACCCGCCTCACAGAAACGATCTGTTCACTCAATCGAGACAAGGCGATTGGCGTGCAATTACTTGTCGACCTATCCCGCGACAATCTGGTCTCCGGCGCCACTGACCCAGAAGCGTTGGTGCATATCGCGGAAAAAATACCGCGGACAACGATTTGTTTTCTTCCAAGTGTCCATGCGAAGGTCTATGTAGCCGACGATGCGGTTGCGGTGGTTACGTCGGGAAATTTGACGGCCTCCGGCCTCGAACGGAACTATGAATACGGCGTGGTGATCGATAACCGGAAAGTCGTCAGACAGGTGCGACGCGACATAATGGATTACGCCGCCCTCGGCGTTAACGTTAGCCTGCCGGAGATGCGGGAGTTGGCCGCGATAAGCGCAAGGTTAAGAGACGTTTATCGGCTATCTCTACGGAGCGTTCGCCGCAAAATCGCGGCTGAATTTGCTCGCGAGTCCAAAACAACGGACGAATTGTTGGTGCAACTGCGCGTAGCCGGAAGAACGCCATCGGCGGTTTTTACGCAAACATTGCTTTATTTACTTCGTCGAGGACCCATGGCCACGAAAGACCTACATCCGTTGATACAACAGATTCATCCGGATCTTTGTGACGATTCAGTTGATCGCGTCATTGCCGGCCATCATTTCGGAAAAAAATGGAAACATGGCGTGCGAAGTGCCCAACAGCGTCTTAAGGAGGAGGGACGCGTCGTTTACGCCAACGGCCTTTGGGGGCTAACTGATCCGTCGGAGAACGGTTTATAGTGATGAGTATTGCGGAGAACTCGTGGCATTTCGATCAAACACGCGCAAGAACTTACGAGGCCCGACATGAAGTCGTCCAACCCTGAGATCGAAGCGTTCCTAGTCGTTGCCACCGCCCACGTCGTGCAGTCAGATATTACGCTACTTGATGCCGACGCCGCGCGTACCGCAGTCGATCCCCTCAACCCCGTTAACGAAGGCGGCTGCATCATTACCTGGAAGCACCTGACCGGATATATCCTGCACGTGGATGAGCCTGACACGGACGAAGGGGACTATACAGAATTGTTTGAGTGTGCGATCGATCATGGCTATAGCGGGCACCTGGTCCGTCTTATGCAACTGGCCCAAATGCACAAATGCGTAAAGTTAATCCTTGATTCGTACGGACCGACCTACGATGACCTTCCGCGTTTTGATCGGTAGAAAGCCAAATAGCTAATGAGCGGAAGGCCGAAAACGTTTTGGGAGGATCGGCCGAACCTTATGCCAATAACCCCATGCGAATTCCGGCCATCGTGCCGGAGGCGAGGTCGGCGCAAAAGGACAAGCCCGGATTCGACGCGCTTTGCCGCGTCTTGGATTACACCCAGGAAAATCCGGCGCTGGCCATTGATCTGCTGCGGGTTGTTCTGAAGGCCGTGCTTGCCCGGCTGGCAACGGTTCGCGTGGTGTATCCGGTGCCGAATCGTGTCAGCCAAGGCACCGCGATTGGTTGCGTGAATAGCTACTTGAAGGAACGTACTGGGGGAAGCCGGCTGCAAGCGGTGGCCGTCGCCCTGTTCCGGGCCATCGGCGAGCTATACGGCCAGTTTCCCACGGTGCGCAGCAACAATATCAACGCTGCGGATGCCAGCACCGGCAGCGCCGCCGATCTGGAATGCGTGGCCGCCAATGGCAGAATCGTCAAGGCTGTCGAGGTGAAGGACCGGCAGCTTGCCTTACTTCACGTCCAGGTGAAATTATCCATGTTGCGGGAGAAGGGGATAACTGAGGCAATATTCATCGTCCAGGGCGGGACCGTGCCGAGTGATCTGGCGGAGATTATGGCTCTGATCGATAAGGAATTCGGCAGCGGCCAGAACATTTACGTTGCCGACTTCATGCGGTTTCTTGAAAACCATCTGATCGTGTTTGGCGAGGACGGCAGGCGTAAATTCCTGCAATTTGTCGGGAACGAATTAGACGCCCAAAATGCCGACATTGGCCACCGCCGGCTCTGGCGGGATTTACTGGCCGCTATCTAATTCAGCGGCGTAACATCTGCCGGTCATGCCGAGATCCGCCTTGCGCATCCTGATCGCCGCCCTGGGCAGCCACGGCGACGTTCACCCGTTCCTCGCCCTGGGCCAAACCCTCCGCGGGCGCGGGCACGACGTGCGAATTATCGCTCCGGCCATGTACCAACCGCTGGCAAACTCGATCGGGCTGCAATTTGTCCCGATTGGAACCGTGGAGTTGTTTGAACGTCACCTCTCAAGACCCGAGATATGGCGCCCGGTGCGGGGGTTCCAACTCCTGGCCCAGAGCGTCGCCGAGTTGATCGAGCCGTATTACCAGGCCATCGTGCGGAATCACCAAAGCGGAGCCACGGTTTTGGTTATGTCCTCGCTGGTGTTGGGGGGGCGCGTGGCTCAGGACGCCTTGGGAATTCCGGCGGTGAGCGTTCATCTTTCGCCGGCCATCCTCCGCAGCTTGCAAAGCCCGGCAAGAACTCCCCCGTTGCCGGCGTCGGCCCGCCTGCCGAGATGGTGGAACCGCCTGGTCTATTGGGCGGTGGATGCGCTGGTGATGGATCGCGCCCTGGCGGGGCCGCTGAATGAATTTCGCCGCTCGCTGGGGTTGGGGCCGGTGAGGCGAATCTTCAACGGCTGGATTCATTCCCCCGATCGCGTGATCGGATTGTTTCCCGAATGGTTCGCGCCCGCGCCCCGGGACTGGCCGGGGCAAACGGTCCTTACCGGCTTCCCGCTTTACGATGAGTCGGACATCACCGGCGTCGATCCGGCCATCGAGGATTTCCTGATTGGCGGACCGGCCCCCGTCGCCTTCACGCCGGGAAGTGCGATGCGGCACGGCGCGCGATTCTTCGCCGAGGCTGTCCGGACGTGCGGGATGCTCGGCTGCCGCGGAGTGCTTTTATCGCGGCACGCCCAGCACGTGCCGGTAAATCTTCCGGCGGAAATTCGCCACGTCGATTACGTGCCGTTCAGCCGGCTGCTGCCGCATTGTGCTGCTCTGGTGCACCACGGGGGCATCGGCACCGCGGCGCAGGCCCTGGCCGCCGGCATCCCGCAATTGGTGGTTCCCATGGCTTACGATCAGCCGGACAACGCAGCGAGATTGAAACGCCTGGGCGTCGCCGAGGTTTTGCCCGCTCGGCGCTTTCGGGCCGCTCGGGCCGCCGCCGCGTTGAAACTCGCGATGGACGAGTCCCATCGCGCCGCGTGCATTTCGATCAAACAGCGGCTGGCGGCGGAGGATCCCCTGGCGAAAGCCGCGGAAATCATCGAAGAAACTTTCGCGCAGAAATACCCCCGCCGAGCGGGGGGCTAACGGACGGGATATTGCCGGCAACACGCCAGATCAACCCGCGATCCGCGGAAGAAAATCCCTTCCTCTTCCAGCAATCGCCGCTTGGCGGCCAAGCCTTTGGCATATCCGGTCAGCCGGCCGTCGCTGCCGACGACGCGATGGCATGGAACCCCGGGGGCATACGGGTTGCGGTGCAACGCCTGGCCAACCGCTCGATATCCCGTGCTTTTCAGGCTCCGGGCCAGGTCGGCATAGGTGACCACGCGGCCACGGGGGATTCGCGCGGTAACCGCCCAGACCTTCTGCGCGAACGACATCCCGGGCACAATCCGTCCCCGGCGAATCTGCGTTTCCAACTCGGCCATTGAATGCGTCATTTTGCCTCCGGTATGATTTGGCGGTAAGCTATCGCAATCGGCAGCTATTGGCTGTAACAAATACGTCAAGCTTTCCGACCCATGCCAATGAGTACGATTCCGCTTCGATCCGACGACGTCAAGGCCAACGCGCCTGGCTCGGAACCCGTGCCGCCCGTTGCGTCGCGGCCTATCGCGTCGCGGATTCCCGTCGGCCGGCTCTCGCGATTATATGACGGGATCGAGGCTTTCGTCAGCCGGCTTTCCGTTCGCGACAACTTCTGGCATCGGGTCTGCTCGCTCATCTGGCTGCCCTACGCATTTTTCAGCGGGATCAAGCTCACCGCCATCACCGCCGACACCTACGCGGCCATCCTTCCCTTCCGCCGATTCAACCGCAACTGGTATCGCGCCATGGCCGGCGGCGCGTTGCTGGCCAACAGCGAAATTGCCGGCGGGATGTACGTCTTCGGCATCTGCGGGGGCGATTTCACCGTCGTCTGCAAACACATCGAATACACCTTCCTCCGCCCGTGCTTCGGCCCGGCGGTGTACCGAATGACCGCGCGCGAAAACGTCCGGCAACTGCGCGGCGCCGGCGAGGAATTCAACGTCACCCTCGATATCGAAGTTCTCCAACAGGTCTCGACCCTCGGCGAACGCGACAAGCGAGTGGGAAAATGCCAGGTCACTTTCCACGTCACTCCCAAGATTCAGCAGAAGATCAAGAACGCCCGCAAAAAGGCCTTCGCCGACCAGATTTGATCCGCGTGAGCGAAACCTATTCTACTCCTGGCCTGCCAAACTTCGGCCGCGTGGCCGGGTGGGCCGTCTATCTGGCCATGTCCTGGACGTGGTGCATCGGCATGTTTCTGCCGGTGCTTCTCATGCGGGAGCTTGGCATCGGCGGGGTCATCACCTTCGCCATACCCAACGTCGTCGGGGCGGCGGCGATGGGATGGGCGATCCGCGACGGGGACCAAAGCCGCCGGATCATCGGCGAGCATCGCACCGCCTTCGTCTGGTTTTCCCTGATAACGATCGTTTACCACGCGTTTTTCGCGGCGTGGATCATCCGCCGAATCGCCGGCCCCAACGCCGGCGCCGCGGTCGCGGCGGCGTTCCTGATCTTCTGGCTCATCCTCCAATGGAAAAATGGCGGCCAATTCCTGGCCGCGTTAATTGCCCTGGCGGTCTCCCTGGCGGCAATCGGGTGGGGAATCTGGCGCGGCGATCTGCCCTACGTCGCCCAGCCGGTCGCGGCGGATCGCCTCGATCCGATCAATAATCTCTGGCTCGGCCCGGCGTGGACATTCGGATTCCTCTGCTGCCCACACCTGGACCTCACCTTTCACGCGGCCAGGCAGGCCCTTTCCCGCACGCAGGCCCGAGCGGCTTTCACGTTCGGATTCGGCATCATCTTTCCCGTGATGCTGGCGATAACCGTCGCGTATAGCGGGTGGCTGGCCACCGGCTTCGACCGGGCGC
>Ga0187867_10001444_pt1 | contig 20541 bp, 15 predicted proteins | sample June2016WEW_13_1_FD_132976 | JGI IMG/M metagenome (GOLD analysis project Ga0187867, IMG submission 132976) | Peatland microbial communities from SPRUCE experiment site at the Marcell Experimental Forest, Minnesota, USA - June2016WEW_13_10 | ecosystem: Environmental > Terrestrial > Soil >...
AGCACGCCCGCGAGGCTCGCCGGCTGCACGAGAAGCTGTTCTACCGGCCGCTGCTGAACGCGGTGGCGCGGCTGCCGGCCGACGCGGTGCGGCTGACCCGTGAGGAAGCCCGGATCCGGCTGGAGGCCCTCGGTTACGCCGACCCCGCTGGCGCGCTGCGCCATCTCGAGGCGCTGACCTCGGGGGTGTCCCGGCGGGCGTCCATTCAGCGCACGCTGCTGCCGGTGATGCTGGAGTGGTTTGCCGACGCCGGGCAGCCGGACGCCGGGCTGCTGGCCTTCCGGCAGGTCAGCGACGCCCTCGGGGACTCGCCCTGGTACCTGCGGCTGCTCCGGGACGACACCAACGTGGCGCGCCGGATGGCCCGGCTGCTGGCCTCCAGCCGGTACGCGACGGACCTGCTGATGCGCGCGCCGGAGACCGTGGCCCTGCTCGGCTCGGATGCGCAGCTCGCGCCGCGGCCCGCGACCGCGCTGCACACCGAGGCCTCCGCCGTGGTGAGCAGGCACACCAGTGCCGGGGAGGCCGCGCAGGCGGTCCGCGCGCTGCGGCGCCGTGAGCTGCTCCGGACCGCCGCGGCCGACCTGCTCGGGGTGACCACGGTGGAGGAGACCGAAGAGGCGCTGACTGTGATCACGGCGGTCACCATCGGCGGCGCGCTGGAGGCTGCGATCAGCCAGTTCGAGCGGGAGTCCGGCCCGCTGCCCACCCGGATCGTCGTGGTGGGCATGGGGCGGTTCGGCGGCCGGGAGACCGGTTACGGCAGCGACGCGGACGTGATGTTCGTCCACGACCCGCTGCCCGGCGTGGCGGACCAGGCGGCGTCGCGGGCCGCCCACACGGTCGCCGAGGAGATGCGCAGGCTGCTCGCCCAGCCCGCCCCCGACCCGCCGCTGGTGGTGGACCCGGGCCTGCGCCCCGAGGGCCGGCAGGGGCCTTTGGTGCGCACGCTCGCCTCCTACCGCGCGTACTACGAGCGCTGGTCGCTGGCCTGGGAAGCGCAGGCGCTGCTGCGTGCCGACCCGGCGGCCGGCGACCGGGAGCTGGGGGAGCGGTTCAAGGCCCTGGCTGATGAGTTCCGGTACCCGGCCGGCGGGATCAGCCCCGCATCGGTCCTGGAGATCCGGCGGCTCAAGGCGCGGATGGAGGCCGAGCGGATGCCCCGCGGCACCGACCCGGCCATGCACCTGAAACTGGGTCCTGGCGGGCTGTCCGACGTGGAGTGGGTCGTCCAGCTGCTCCAGCTGACCCACGCTCACGAGGAGCCCGCGCTGCGCACCACGCGTACCCTGACCGCGCTGCGCGCCGCCCAGGAGGCCTGCCTGATCGGCCGGGACGACGCGGCCGCGCTGGCCGCGTCGTGGCGGCTGGCGACCCGGATCCGCAACGCGGTGGTGCTGCTGCGCGGCCGGTCCTCCGACGTGCTCCCTTCCAAGCAGGCCGAACTGGCGGCGGTGGCCCGGATCCTCGGCTACTCCCCGGACGCCAGCCAGGACCTGGTCGAGGACTACCGGCGGACCGCGCGCCGGGCCCGCGCCGTGATGGAACGCCTCTTTTACGGCTGACCTGGCCTGGCGGTGACCTGGCCTGGCGCTGGCCCGCCGGTGACCTGGCCCGCCGGTGAACTCGGGCTGAAACTTCCGGGCCGTCCGCCCGGGTGCGAACCGAACCGCGGCCAGACGCGTCCTACGAGCGGAGCACTCTCTCGACGAAGGGGACCGTCATGCCTCGTCTCAAGATCGGCATCTGGGCCGCATTACCGGCAGCACTGCTGTTCGCGGCCAGCCCGGCGCTCGCGGCCAGCGGCTGGACCGTCGTCGGGGCCCCGCCCACCGGGCAGAACGCGTTCCTGTCCGGGATCAGCGCGGACAGCGGCTCCGACGCCTGGGCCGTCGGCAGCGAGAACGCCGAGGCCAACGGCGTCGGCGCGAAACCGGTCATCGATCACTGGAACGGCGCCGCCTGGTCACAGGTGACCGCGCCAGCGACCGCGGGGAACACGGCCAGCCTGGCCGCGGTCAGTGCGAGCAGCGCCAATGACGCCTGGACGGTAGGGCGAACGCAGGTAAACCGCGAAGATATCGCCGGGCTTACCGTGCACTGGAATGGCACGGCCTGGACAACAGTGCCAGCGTTCAACTACGTGTACGAGAACACCTTGGTCAGCGTGGCCGACATCGGTCCGGCCGACGCGTACGCGGCCGGCGACAGCTCGTCCACGGCCCGGGGCTTCATCGAGCAGTGGAACGGCACCAGCTGGTCACTGCCCACGCTTCCGGACCCGAACAACGGCCTGGACACCTATCTGGACGCCGTCTCCGCGTCGTCCGCTGGCAATGTGTGGGCGGTAGGGATGGATGTGGTCGGGACCACGGCGGCCAACGAGCGCTGGCAGACCTACTCGCTGCACTGGAACGGGTCGGCCTGGGCGATCGTGCCTATGCCCGCGGTCACCAGCCCCGACCACCTGCTCCAGTACCAGTTCAACTCGATCGACGCGATCAGCCCGACCAACGTGTGGGCGGTCGGCGACAGCGGGGACAACGTCGGCGAAGGCGGGACGCCGGCCAGCACCGTGATCGAGCACTACAACGGCACCAGCTGGAGCGTGGTCCCCAGCCCGTCGCCTGGCACCTCGCCCACCCTGACGGGCGTCTCGGCCAGCTCCGCGGGCAGCGTGTGGGCTGTCGGCTACGACACTCCCTCCGGGGCGACCACGCCGCAGACCCTGACGCTGAACTGGAACGGGTCGGCCTGGTCCACGGTGGCCAGCCCGGACGCAGGCAGTTCCAGCCTGCTGACGTCGGTGTCCGCTACACCCGGAGCCGCGACCGTCTGGGCGGCGGGCTATAGCGGGACCAGCGGCTCGTTCAACCCGCTCATCCTGCAGAACGGCTAGCCACACCCCTCATGGGCCGGCCACTGGCTCCCCCCGCCTGGTACTGCGGTACCAGGCGGGGGGCAGCCTCCTACCGTGGTCGCAGGATCAGGATCGGTATCCCGCCCGATGTGGTGACTGGGCCCGGCCCGTCATCGTGGGAGCGTGAACCCAGCTGACCCGGGGACGGGTGCCGCCCCCAGAACTGCCGGCCGTACCCGGCGCCGTCCGCTCTGGCGCTGGGCGGTGGACCTGGTGCTGCTCGCGGCGGCCGTGGTTTCGGTGCTGACGGAACCTATGTCGATCGCCGTGCACAGCGTCCTCGGGCTGCTCTTCGCCGGGTTCGTCGGCCCGCACCTGTGGAACCGGCGGGCGTGGATCCGCGGCACGGTGCGCCGTCTCTGGCAGCGGCGCTCGCTGTCCCGGGCGCTCCGATGGAGCCTGTCCCAGGCCAGCCTGCTGCTCGTGCTCACGCTGGTGGTCACCGCGTCGGGGCTCTGGGACTGGCTGGACGGGCGCACGACCATCCGCTGGCACGCGATTTCCAGCATCATCCTGCTCGCCGTGCTGATCCGGCACACCTGGACCCGGCGCCGCTGGCTCCTCCACCGCCGCCCCGGCAGCGTCAAGTGAGTCAGCGGCCGTTGGCGCGCAGCCGGGCCAGTGCGCCCACGGTCATCGCGCCGCGCCACTCGGCAGCGGCCACCGGGGACCAGGCCAGCCAGTTGAACTCCCAGCCGCCGTCGTCGCGCTGCGCGCGGGCCAGGTGATCCAGGCAGGCCTCGATCACCGCGGGCTCGAACAGGCCGCGGGCCAGTGACCCGGGCCGCGGCGCGAAGTCCAGCGGCGTGTGGATCTCCCCGGGCGCCGCGGGATCCAGCGTCACCACGTCCGGGCTGGTGATCAGCGGCGCGAGCTGGTCGATCATGCTGACCGCCCGGGCCCGGTCAGGCACGTTATCGAGGAAATGCACGACGGCGCGCAGGTCATACGGGCCGGCCTTCTCCAGTTCGGCAATCCGGGCCCACATCAGCCCGGTCGCGCGGTCCAGCCAGGGATGCCGGGCCCCGCGCCGGTGCAGCGTGCCGGCCAGCAGCCCGGTGGTGATCAGGGACGCCGGCCCGCCTTCTTCCGGCACCCACCACGGCGCGTGCGGCCATCCGCCAATATTTTCCGCAACGAAGACCGCGCCCCCCTCGTCGGGTGCGTTCGCCTCGAGCCATTCGAGGGCTCCGCGAACCAGGCCGTCGTCCCAGGCGTCCGCCTCGTCCAGGGTTTCCAGGGCGAACTCGATGGCCAGCGGCTGGCTGCCCGGGCACCGGCCGTCCGGCTCGAGCGCGTGGCCGAACCCGCCGTCCGGGTTGCGGTAGGCGGCGACCGCGTCACGCACGTACCCGGCCCGCCCGCCGCGCAGCAGCCGCTCGAACCGGCGCTGGTCCAGAACCCGGCCGGTGGCCGCCAGGAACTGCCCGGCCGCGGCAATGTCAATGTCAGGTGAGGTCATGGCGTCCATCCTGACCCCCGGGGCGCCACTCGTCTTGAATGAATCGGTCATCCTCGCGAGCCCGAGGGGCGCGGTACCGACTGGGTTGAGGAACGAGCGACGAGGGAAGCGGAGGCGCCTTCAAAGCGCCCCGGAGGCGCAAAGCACGTAGAGCCACGTGCCAGACTCGTGCCGTGGACTGGTCGCCGGGTTACCGCGAGTACGCGCCCCCGGCCGCTCTCGCCCGCGCCCTGTCCTGCGTGTGGGTGTCGGTGACCCCGGCTGCGGGCGCGCCGCCTACCCGGGTCCTGCCCGACGCCTGCACCGACCTCATCTGGCGCGCCGGCACCGGGGTGTCCCTGGCCGGCCCCGACACCGGGCCGGTACTGGCCCCGTCGCCGCCCGGCTCGGTCGTCGCCGGGGTCCGGTTCCGGCCGGGGGCCGGCGGCCCGGCCCTGGGGTTGCCGCTCAGCGCCCTGCTCGATCAGCAACTGGACCCCGCCAGCCTGCGTACCGGGCTGCCAGGGGGCCGTGGCGCGACCCTGGTGACCCAGGTGCACGGCGGGCTGGCGCCCGATGAAGCCGTGCACCGCCTGGTCCGGCTGGCAGGGGAGATGGTGACCGGCGCGCCGCCGGACCTCGTGGTCGCGGCCGCAGCACGGCGCCTGGCCCGGCCCGGTGCCCGGGGCGGCAGTGTGGCCCGGGGCGGCAGTGTGGCCCGGGTCAGCACTGGGGCCCGGGTCAGCACTGGGGCCCGGGTCAGCAGCGTGGCCCGGGACCTGGGCATGAGCGAGCGGCAGCTGCGCCGGCGGTGCGTGGCCGCGGTTGGCTACGGCCCGGTGCTGCTGCGCCGCGTGCTGCGTTTCCGCCGTTTCGTGTCCCGGATCGACGCGGACGGGGCCCTGGACGACCTGGCCGTGCTGGCCGCCGAGGCCGGCTACGCGGACCAGGCGCACCTGACCCGGGAGAGCGGGGAGCTGGCCGGCCTGCCTCCGGCCGCCCTCGCCCGGCTCAGGCGTGGCCCGGCTCTGCGTGCCCGGGACGGCGGGTAGGCCGGCACGCCGCGCCAGCACAGGGCATCCGGCTAGCGTGATCAGACGATCGGTGCCGCCCGGGCGGCACCGATCGTCTGATCACGAACTGGGTCAGGCCGCCAGCGGTCCCGGCGCCGGGTCGTGACGACCTTAAGTCGGCAGCGGGCTACTCTGGGTGACCGATGCCACCTGAATGAGTCACTGGCCGGCGTTCGGGGAACTCGCGTTCGCGAACGCATCCCTCAGCAGGTCCTCCTGCTGCACAGAAAGGTCCGAGCGGATCAGCTCCATCGCCTGTCCCTCGAAGGCCTGGACCACGGTGTCGATCGCGGCGTCGGCGCTCAGCAGCACCAGCGCGGAGGTCCCCGGCGTCATGTCGCCCTTCACCGAGTCGAGCATCCCGGCGTCGATGCCGGCCTTGGTGAGCTTCTTGGCGAAGGAGGAGGCTTTGCTGGCCTCGCTGGTCACGTGCTCCTGCGCCTGGGGCGCTGTGGCGTAGTGCGGCCAGCGGATCACGGTGACGTCCTGCACGTCGATGAGATCCTGGGCGTCGAGCTGCTTGAGCCTGAGGACGGCCGCGTCGGCTCCTTCGGTGCCGCTGAACCGCCACGCTGTGGTTGACATCGGTTGGCTCCTTCCCCCGGGCCGGCCGGTTCCGGCCGCGCCCCCGCCGGGGAGATGGGCAGGTCAGCCACGGTGGACAGCTACCCGCGTGCGGACGCGCGCCCGCCGTCGGCGTGTCCTGCCCGATGGCCCGGTGAGCGGGCCAGGCCCCCGCGGCCACGCCCCCGTGATGGCCACGCCCCCGTGGTGGCCACGCCCCCGTGGTGGCCACGTTGATCTCCCTGGTCCCGTTTCGTTCCCCGGGTGGCCGGGGCGCACACCCCCGGCCCAGATCAGGCCGCCAGGCGGCGTGGCACGCGCTCGGGGATGGACTGGGCGAACCGGAACGCATCATCAGGGTCGTACCGGCGCTTGACCGCCGTCAGCCGAGGCAGGTTCTCGCCGTAGTACGCGGTTTTCCAGTCCCGCAGCGCCGGGTCGATGAAGTTCTGGTACGCCTGGGCCGTCCCGAACGGGGCCAGCGAGTGGTACAGGCCGGCCAGCCAGTCGAGGTTGGCGGATACCACGGGCGGGCTGTCCCGGGCGGTCCAGGTGGTCTCGCCGTCCATCAGGAACGCGGCGTCGCGGTGGATGAATGCGGTAGCGGCCGGTGCCACCCGGTTGATCGCGCCGCCCCAGGCGAACAGGGTCATTCCCGCGCCGCCCGGGTTGGAGCTGCCCGGCCAGCGCTCGATCCAGCGGATGGCGGTGTCGATCCCGGCGTCGGGCAGCGGGCCGTCGAGGAAGCGTGACTTAGACGCGAACTGGTCGAAGGGCACGTTGCCCGCGAGCGCGGCCGCCGCGGCCAGGTACGTGCGGTCCTCGATCACCTGGACCGAGGGCCAGGCCGCAGCCAGCACCGGGGCCAGCAGTTCGGCCAGCTCGTGGCTGGGGCCGAAGTAGAGGCCGAGGGCGGAGACGCCCCGCTTCGGGGTCCCCCCGGTGGCCAGGCCGCCGCCGCTCACGTCGAGGCCGACGCGGCAGGACAGGGTGTCCGGGGCGCCGTCCATCAGGGTCTGCATCGCGTCCAGCGCGGCGGCGGCCTCCCGCCACGGCCACTCGAGCCGGTACACCGAGACGTCACCGACCCGGGTCGCCCGCAACGTGAAGCGGGTGTTGATGCCGAAGTTGCCGCCGCCCCCGCCCTGGCACGCCCAGAACAGGTCCGGGTGTGACCGGGGACTGACCCTCAGCACCGTGCCTGAGGCGGTCACCACCTCCGTTTCCAGCAGAGAATCACAGGTGAGGCCCAGGTGCCTGCTGGTAAAGCCGAATCCGCCGCCGAGCAGCAGCCCGCTCAGGCCCACTGACGGGCACCGGCCGGTCGGTGCGGCCACCCCGGTGCCAGCCAGCCCGGCGTAGAAGTCCCGGATGCGGACGCCTGCACCCACGGTGATGGTCATCGACCTGCGGTCCACCCGGACCGAGTTCATCCTCGCCAGCGAGATGAGCAGCCCCCGGCTGGCTGAGTAGCCGCCGTAGCTGTGCGCGCCGGACCTGGCCGCGAAGGGTACCCCGTAGTGGCGCGCCCAGCTCAGCGCGGCGCGGACATCCGCGTCGTCCGCGCACATCGCCACCCCGTCCGGGCGGATGGCCGCGTAGCGCTTGTTGTAGGGGACACTCGCCACCAGGTATCCGGCTTCCCCCGGGCGGAGCAGCCGGCCGCGAAGCTGCCGGGCCAGTGCCTCCCAGTCCGGCCGCGGCCGCCGGGCTGGGGCCGTCATCCAGCCCAGTTGCGTCCCGGCCCCCGCGACAACCGCCAGCTTCCCTGTCCCGCCGAGCATCGCGCGCCGGCTGATCTCCCCCATCCCGCCCCCGTTTCACGCCTGTCAACGTCGCACCACTCTAAGCCAGACTTCAGCTACTCAGCGTGATCGACGCGGCCCAGTCGTCCCGCGCTCGCCTCCCCCGCTCCGCGTCGTTGTGGCAGCGGGGCGGTGGGGGCGATCCCTCTGCCGCATCGATGTGGTGCGCCGGAGGTGCACGACGGGCGCGCTGGGCCGGCACGCTGGCTGGCGCGGCGGGTGGCGGGGTGCGGGGGAGGAGAGAGAGCGGCGGCCTATCCTGGTCAGGTGGAGGGGACGGGGCCGGAAGCGGTGGCCCGCAGGACGGTGATGATGCGGCCGGCCGCGTGGGCGGGGTCGCCGGCCGGGGCAATCCGGTCCGCCCAGGGCCACCAGTAGCAGCAGCTGCCCTGGCCGTCCCCGTCGACCAGGATGCGGTCGCTGAGGGCGGCCGCCCCCGGATCCGGGTTCTGCACGAACAGGGTGGGCGGGCGGCCGGGCGGTTCGAGCAGGCTGGTGATCCAGCCCCGCCCGGACAGTTCCTGGCGCAGGGCTTCCAGATGCGCGGCGGCGCCGCCGGCGTGGGGGCGCCGAGCCTGGACTTCGCCCGGCGCGGCGACGAGGCGCTCGGCACCGGCGGGTTGCTGGCCCGGCGCCAGCCGTTCGTGCGCAGCGAGGCCTACCCGGCGTGGTTCCGGGACTGGGTGGAGATCGAGCGCGAGGCGGTCTCGCTGCGCTGGTTCGAGCCGTTGCTGATCCGGGGGCTGCTGCAGACTGAGGAGTACGCCCGGGCGGTGCTGGCCGCGGCGCATCCGGCCTCCCCGGAGGACGAGGTGGAGCGGCTGGTCAGCGCCCGGATGGACCGGCACACTATCCTGGACCAGCCGGAGCCGCGGCTGCTACGGGTGATCCTGGACGAGGGCGTGCTGACCCGGCCGGTGGGCGGACCGGCCGTGATGCGGGACCAGATCGAACGGCTGATCAAGGCGGCGCGGCGACCCCGGATCGTGCTGCAGGTCGTGCCGTCCGTCGTGGGCGCCCATGCAGGGTTGGCGGGCCAGTTCGCGATCGCTGGTTTCGACGGGCCACCTGACGTCGTGTACCTCGATAATGCGCTGGCCGGGCAGGTCGTAGAGCGTCCTGGCGACGTCGCCCGGGTGGCGTTGCTGTACGACATACTGAAGGCTGGGGCGCTGTCCCGCGCGCCTCGATAGACCCGGCGAGGAAGGCGAACGAGAGATGGACCTGAGCGGCGCCCCGTGGCGCAAGTCGTCATATAGCAGCGGTAACGGCGGTGCTTGCGTAGAGGTCGCGGTCGTGCCCGGCTCCAAGGAGGGCAGCGACTACGTCATCACCATGCGCGACTCCAAGGACCCCGACGGGCCGGTGCTGAGCTTCACCCCGGACGAGTGGCGCGCGTTCACCCTCGGCGTCCAGGACGGCGAGTTCGACGTCGACGAGGATGATGCCGAGCCCATCCCGCCCAGCTAAGCGGGCCGGCCGGCCTGGGTGGGCGCCTCGGGTGCGGGCGGTGCGGGCTCGCTGGCGGGCGCTGGCTCCGGCTCGCCGGCCGCGGCGGGTTTCGGGGTCAGCCGGGCCGAGAGGACGTAGGCCACCACGACGGCCACGATCACCAGCGGCATGACGGCCAGGCCGTCCGACGCCAGCAGCAGTGAGGCGAGCAGGACCGAGGTCAGCGGGAGCCTGAGCATCACCACGGACATCGCGCCGATGCCCATGGCCACGCCGGCCACTACCGGCAGGCCCGGCAGGTGCGACAGCGCGACGCCGCCTACCCCGCCGAGGAATAGGGCCGGGAACGTCGGGCCACCACGGAAGCTGCTCAGCGACATCCCGTAGGCGAGTCCCTTGCAGGCCAGGAGCAGAAGCAAGGCTCCGACCGTGTAGCTGGCGCTGTGCGCGATGAACGGGCCGAGTTGTGACTGCCCGGAGAACAGCACCTCTTGCGAGCCCTTGCCGGTCCCGGCGGCGAAGGCGATGGCCAGGCCCGCGACGGCCAGGCCAATGAGCGGGGTGATCAGGAAGATCCGCCGCTCGGAATAAGGCCGGAGGAACAGGCCCAGCCAGCGGATCGCGCTGCCGAACGGAACAGCGGCCACGCCGATGACCAGCGCCCAGCCGAACTCGGCCGCCGTGGGCGATCCGAAGTGGGGAAGACCCGGGATGGCCAGCGAGAACGTGCCCAGCCCCGTCCAGGCGTCGAGGCCGATGAACACGAGGGAACCGATGCCCGCGGCCAGCAGGCCGGGGATCAGCACGAGCTCCATCATGGCTCCGCCCAGCCCGGTGGCCTCCATGAGCAGGAAGGCTCCGGTCAGGGGGGAGCCGAGCAGGGTGGCGATGGCGGCGAAACTGCCCGCCGCCGCGACCACGGTCTGGGTGCGGGCCGGGGCGTCCCGCTTGGCCAGCCGGACGGCGGCGACGCCGAGCCCGCCGCCGAGGGCAATGAGGGGGGCTTCGGGGCCGAGGACCACGCCCAGGCTCAGGGTCGCGAAGGCGGCCAGGACGATGCCCGGAAGATCGATGGGCATGGGCGGCCCCCCGCCCATCTTGAACCCGTCGGCGGGGGAGTGCCCGCCGGTGCCTGGCAGGTACCGGAGGGTGAGGGCGACCAGCACCCCCGCCACCGCCAGCGGCAGCAGGGGCCACCACAGCGGCTCGGCGTGGAAGCCCAGGCCCTTGGGCAGGTCGGTGAAGACCCAGCCTTGCATCTTGCTGACCAGCGCCAGGAAGAAGTAGGCCGCCGCCGAGATGGGCGCGCCGATGATCGCGGCCAGCACCAGCAGGGCCACGTAGCTCCGGGACCGCAGCAGCGCCAGCGGGTCGGATGGCATCGTCACGGCACGTCCTCCTCAACGGCTCGATCGCTGGTCATGAGACGAGCAGGTAGATGCTCTTGCCGGCCAGCCAGAACCCCAGCAGCAGGCAGATCACGATGATCACCTGGTCCTGATGGGTGTCCAGCCAGGTCCGCAGCGCCGTGATGCGCTTCTCGGCGGCGGCCGGCCGGAAGGTCGCGGACAGTTCCAGGTACAGGAAGCTCGAGGTGGCCAGCAGGCAGAACAGCACCAGGACCAGGTACTCCGCGACGCTGGAGAGCTTGGCCTGGCTCACTGTGGCCGCCCCGGCCGCGACCAGGGTCCACGGCTGGAGGAAGGCGGCCAGCCCGGCTGCGGTCCACGCCGAGAGCTGGTCCAGCCGGCCCATCCAGGCCGGGGTTTTGCGTGGGCGGCCCATCCGGCGCCACTGCCGGACGGCGTTGAGGATCAGAACGACACCCAGGGCCAGTTTGATGGCCAGGACCGCGGTGGACGGCGTCGTGGCCGGCGCGGGCGGCTGGCCCCCGGTGAGCAGCACCACGGCGGCGATCACCACGACCAGGCAGGCCAGCCAGCCCAGGACGAAGGCGAGGCCTTTCCTGGTGCCCTTCTCGGAGCTCAGGATCAGCAGGAACGCGATGAGCGGAAAGGGCTCAAGGGTGATGCCCAGGCCGATGAGGACGAGGTCAACTACCACCAGACACGGCTCTCATCATGGACGGCACCCCTGAACCTGACCCTGCCTGGCTGGCCGGCCCGGTGCCTCACCCGCGCCGGGTGACCACGCGCGCTTCCCCACGCCAGATGATCCGCTGGGCGCGCAGGGCCGCGGCGCCGACCACGATCAGCAAGGCCACGTTGAGAAGCAGCTGGAAGGCCGACCCCCGGGCCTCGCTCCAGCTGGAATACGCGAGAGACAAGCCCACGTCGGCGGCGGCGGGGATGGTTGTGACCGAGATGAACACGCCGATGAGGGCGCTGGCCCGGGCCTCGGTGAGCGACACGACGCCGACGATCCCGGCCAGCACGGCGACCACCACCGAGAACAGGTTCGGATTGTTGATCAGATCGGAGACCGGCCGGACTCCGAACGAGTACAGCTTCGGCGTGTGCCCGGACCAGCGGATCGCCAGACCGAAAAGCAGGGTGACGGCCACGGCGGCTGTGAATCCGAACAGCAGGGCGAGGAGGCCGCGCAGTACCGGCTGCCTGGCCCGCGTGTCCATGCCGAGAGCAACGCCCATGATCGCGTTGTATTCGGGGCCTACGACCATCGCACCGACAATAAGAATCTGTGAGTTGGTCAGGATGCCAACCGCGCCGATCAGTCCCGCGATGGCCAGGAGGATGTAGAAACTGGGTGCGTAGACGGCGTCCGAGCGGATCCTGGCCTCGACGAGTTCCCACACGGGCGCCAGGTCTCGCTGCACCAGAAAATGCTTTGAGTCAGCTGCGGGCCGGTCCCCGAGAGTGGCGTCCACGTACTGGACGTCGGCAGTGTTGCTGCCGACGTCCTGGAAGGCCTTCAGCGTCCGGAACACAGAGTTGGCCGACCCGGGCCCCACGTCGAACTGCACTGCGTCGCCGCCGGGCCGCCGGGCGGCGCCGGGGAGAACCACGAGGCTCGAGACACCGGGGTCGGACGCGAGCGCCTCGAGGAGGACGTTGGTCCGGCCGGGCGCACTGACCAGGCGTACGTGATAATTCATGGTCCCCCCAACTCGTCCGTGGGCTGGGTCACGGGCACCTCCCCCAGGGCCACAGGCACCGGCCCCAGGGACACGATGGTGTCACCCGGCTGGGGTGCCGGTGTGCCAGCCTGCGTGACGGCAGCAAGCTGCCCGTCTGCGCGCACGACGAACAGGAGATCATGTCCGGCGGGAAGCGCGCCATTGGCAGGCTGCGCGACGATCCGGGCGCCAACCTGATAGCGGCCGCTGAACGCTCCCCGGGTGATGCCCTCGCCGAACAGGATTTCCCCGCTGGTGTACGGAGCGACGACCCCGTGGCTGCGCAAGGGCGGCGCGAGCCGGTAGACGCGGCCCTCGACGTTGCCGGTCAGCAGCACCGAGGCCAGCGCGTTGAAGTCGTCCTCGTCCGTCAGCAGGAGCACGGCGGTGATCTCCTCGAGCCGCGCGCCCCGGCCGGTGGCGGCCGCGAGCAGCTCACCCGGCGCCAGCTCGAGGCCGGCCTGCCGCACCTGCTCCCGCTGCTGGTCCAGGCCCGCCCACATCAGCACGTCCAGGCCGGCGGAACGCAGCGCCCGGCCGAGGTCGATGACCCAGCGCTCGCCGCCGACCAGCAGCGGGCGGGTGCGGGCCGGGCGCGTGACGCGCAGCCGCCGGGCTACTGGCGCTGCGGTCAGGCCGTACAAGGCTACTGTCGCCACGATCACCAGGAACGTGACCGGCAGGATCTTGGCGGCGCCGCCGATGCCCTTGGACACCAGGCCCGCGGTGAACGTGGAGGCAGTGGCGGCGGCGACGATCCCGCGCGGGGCCATCCAGCCGACGAACGCGCGCTCACCGCGCCCCAGGTCCGTCCGGAGCGTGGACGCGAACGCGGCCAGGGGGCGGGCCACGAAGACCAGCACGGCGGTCAGGACGAGCGTAGGCAGGACCAGATGGCGCAGCGACTGCGGGGTCACGGTCGCCGAAATGGAAATGAACAAGATACCGATGATCAGCTGCACCAGCGTCTCGAAGAACGGCTGGCGGGCCGGCAGGTCGAAGCCCCGCATATTGGCCAGGGCGAGCCCCATGAAGATTGCCGCGATGAGCCCGGTGTCCGCACGGGCCACGTCGCACCCGGCGGCCACCCCGATCACCGCGGCGAGCTGCGCGGTGGTGCCGAGCAGCTCACCGAGCCTGAGCTTGCGCAGCAGCAGCCAGAGCAGAGCGGTGCCGATAATCCCCCCGGCCAGGCCGACCAGAACGCTGACTGCAAATTGCCCGAGCTGGCTGCCCAGCCCCTTGTTGGTGCTCGAGATAACAGCATGGAAGACCAGCGCGCCGAGTATTCCGCCGACCGGGTCGATCAGGGAGCCTTCCCAGATCAGGACCTGCTGCAGGCGTTCGGCCGGCCGGACGAAACCGAGCAGCGGGCCCACGACCGTGGGCCCTGAGACCACCAGGATGATGCCGAGCATCACCGCTGCGCCGCGCGACATGCCGAGCAGCGGCGCCGCGACGGATGCGGCCAGCACCCAGGTGATCAGCACGCCCAGGATGATCAGGCGGATCACCACCTTGCGGACGTGGCCCTTGAGCTTCCGCAGGTCTAGGCCCAGGCCTGCGTCATAGAGGATGACCGCCACGGACAAGGACACCAGCGGCTCGAACGCGGGCCCGAGCAGTCGCTCCGGGTTGACATCGGAAGTCAGGGCGCCCGCGATGAAACCAGCCGGCAGCAGCACGATGATCGCCGGGATGCGCAGCCTGCTCGCCAGTACCTGGGCGCCGACCGCGAGTACGACGATAAGGCCAACGCCAATCAGGATCTGGTTTGTCGTCACGCCAGTCTCCGGTGGTCGCGGGTTGGCCTTTTGTTCGCCCGTCGTTCACTATGCGGAGGCCAGCACCCCGGCTTCAGGCAGCGCCAATGCATGACCGGGGCAATTGTTTCGCACAGCCTCACAGTCTGGCCGGGGGGAAGTCGCAGTCATCACCCCGTTTAGGTGATGAGCCGGTCCTTTCTTGTGGATACAAAGGGTATCGGGAGCCCCGGCGGCGGATTGGGGCAGTCGCAATCAGCGCCATCGAACCGGGGCGGCCTGCCAAGGAATGCTGCGGTGCATCGAGACGACTGGGGACGACCGTGAGTGCTGAGCGGGATCGGGTGGCTGGGTTCGGGCGGCTGGAGGACGGGCTGCTCCAGGCGGGCGAGTGGTACCGGTGGGGGCCCTATGTCAGCGAGCGCCAGTGGGGCACGGTGCGCGAGGACTACAGCGCGAACGGCGAGGCGTGGGATTACCTGCCGCATGATCACGCGCGGTCCCGGGCGTACCGGTGGGGAGAGGACAGCCTGGCCGGGTTCTGCGACGTGGAACAGAGGCTGTGCCTGGGCCTGGCGCTGTGGAACGGGAAGGACCCGATCCTGAAAGAGCGGGCGTTCGGGCTGACCGGAGCCCAGGGCAACCACGGCGAGGACGTCAAGGATTACTGGTGGTACCTCGACGCGCTGCCGAGCCACTCCTGGAACCGGTGGCGCTACCACTACCCGCAGGCCGCCTTCCCCTATCAGGACCTCATCGACCAGAACCGGTCCCGCAGCCGCGAGGAACCCGAGTATGAGCTGCTGGATACCGGGGTGTTCGACGGCGACCGGTACTGGATCACCGAGGTGCATTACGCCAAGGCCAGCGCCGACGACCTGCTGATGGCCATCCAGGTGACCAACGCCGGACCCGAGACCGCGACCCTGCACGTGCTGCCGACCGCGTGGTTCCGCAACACCTGGTCCTGGGATGTGGACGCGCCCAAGCCGGGGATGCGGGCGGTGGGTGATGCAGTGGTGGGAATCGATCATCCGTTCGCCGGCCCGCTGGAGCTGCTGGCCGGCCCCGGGCCGGACGGGACGATGCCGGCGGCCGTGTTCTGCGAGAACGAGACGAACGACCAGCGGCTGTTCGGCGCCACGCCGCTCACGCCGTACCCCAAGGACGGCATCAACGACCACGTGGTCAGCGGGGCCGCCACCGTCAATCCCGAGCGGACCGGCACCAAATGCTCGTTCTGGTACCAGCTGACGGTCCAGCCCGGCGAGACGGCCGAGCTGCGCCTGCGGCTGCGGCCGCCCGCGAAAGCGTCGCAGGGAAAGGCGAACGACCCGCTCGGCGACGCGTTCGGCCAGGTCATGGCCACGCGGCGGGCCGAGGCGGATGAGTTCTACGCCGAGCTCACCCCGGCCGCGGCCACGGCGGACGAAGCCCTGGTGATGCGCCAGGCGTTCGCCGGGATGCTGTGGAGCAAGCAGCTGTTCTACTACGACGTGGCCCGCTGGCTGGACGGGGACCCGACCCAGCCGACGCCGCCGCCGCAACGGCTGACCGGGCGGAACTCCCGCTGGCGCAACTTCAACGCGTTCGACATCATGTCGATGCCGGACAAGTGGGAGTACCCGTGGTTCGCCGCCTGGGACCTGGCCTTCCACTGCGTCGCGCTGGCGCATGTCGACCCGGCGTTCGCGAAATACCAGCTGATCCTGCTGTGCCGGGAGTGGTTCCAGCACCCGAACGGCGCGCTGCCCGCGTACGAGTGGGACTTTGGCGACGTGAACCCGCCGGTCCAGGCGTGGGCGGCGCTCGAGCTGTTCGCCATCGACGGCGGCCGTGACATCGAGTTCCTCAGCCGGGTCTTCGACAAGCTGCTGGTCAACTTCACCTGGTGGGTCAACCTGGAAGACGCCGAGGGCAACAACCTGTTCGAGGGCGGCTTCCTCGGCCTGGACAACATCGGCCCCATCGACCGCTCGCACCTGCCGGTCGGCGGCACCCTGGAGCAGTCCGACGCGACCGGCTGGATGGGGTTCTACGCGGTTGCCATGGGCGGCATCGCCGCCGTCCTGAACCGGTCCGGGCAGCGGCCGGCCGGTGATCTGGTGCTGAAGTTCCTGGAGCATTTCGCCGCCATCCGCCGCGCGCTGGACGGCCAGGGCCTGTGGGATGAGGCCGACGGGCTCTACTATGACCGGCTGGTGACGCCGTCCGGGCAGTGTGTGCCGGTGCGGCACCGCTCCATGGTGGGCATCATCCCGGCTCTCGCCGCCGCGGTCATCGAGGAGAACGACCTGAAGCGCGCGATGGTGGTGGGCAAGCAGTTCGCCGGCCTCCTGGGCCGCGATGGCCTCAGCGACACCTCCAAGCTCCGCGAGGCCGGAGTCCTGCGCGGGGAGCCGGGTCACCAGCGGCTGCTGCTCAGCCTGGCCGGCCCGGACCGGCTGGATCGGCTGCTCGGCTGGCTGTTCAACGAGAGCGAGTTCCTGTCCCCGCATGGCCTGCGCGCCCTGTCGGCCTGGCATCGCGAACATCCCTACGAATTCGAGGTCGAGGGCATCCGGGCCAGCGTCGACTACGAGCCGGCCGAATCGACCACGTCCATGTTCGGCGGCAATTCCAACTGGCGCGGCCCGATCTGGTTCCCGCTGAACTACCTGGTCATCAGCGTGCTGGAGCGCTACCACCGGTTCTTCGGCGACGACTTCACCATCGAGTACCCGACCGGGTCGGGTCAGCGGCTCCCCCTGGACAAGGTGGCCGCCGACCTGTCCGACCGGCTCATCTCGATCTTCACCCGCGGGCCGGACGGCCGCCGGCCCTGCTTCGGCGGGACCGAGAAGCTGCAGAACGATCCGGCCTGGCGGGACAACCTGGTCTTCAGCGAGTACTTCCACGGGGACAACGGCGCCGCGATCGGCGCCGCGCACCAGACCGGCTGGACCGGCCTCATCGCCGACCTGATCCGCCGCCGTCACGGCGAGGTCCGCTCGGTCGGCGACGTGATACGAAGCATCGGGCAGGACGGCCAGCCATGACCGCCGCTGTCCTGCCGAACGTGGTCCCGCTGCCGGGAAGCCAGTTCCCCCTGGGCGCCACGGTCCGTGACGGAGGGACCAACTTCGCGGTGGCTTCCGGTGTCGCCGACGGGATGATGCTCTGCCTGTTCGATGAGGCAGGCACCGAGACGCGGGTTCCCTTGCTGGATTATGACGCTGGCGTCTGGCACGGCTTCGTGCCTGGGGTGGGGCCGGGCCAGGCCTACGGATACCGGGCCGCCGGCCCCTACGACCCGGGCCGGGGGATGCGCTGCAACCCGGCGAAGCTGCTGCTCGATCCCTACGCGCGGGCGCTGCACGGGACCGTCACGTTCGGGCCCGAGGTGCTCGGGTACCTGGCCGGCGGCGCCCGCGGCGCACCGAGCACGCTCGACTCGGCGGCGCACGTGCCGCGCAGCCTCGTGGTGGACGAAACGTACAGCTGGAGCGACGCCGCCCGGCCCCGGCGCTCCTACGCGGACACCGTCATCTACGAGGTGCACGTCAAGGGCTTCACCATGCGCCACCCGGGGGTGCCGTCCGAGCTGCGTGGTACCTACGCCGGGCTCGGGCACGAGGCGGCCATCGGGCATTTGCTTGACCTCGGCGTGACCACCGTCGAACTGCTGCCGGTGCACGAGAGCGTGCCCGAGGCGTTCCTGCTGCAGCGCGGGCTGACCAACTACTGGGGATATAACACGATCGGGTATTTCGCGCCGCACCAGGGATACTCCGCCGCGGTGCGGGCCGGGCGGCCCGGCGGGCAGGTCACCGAGTTCAAGGCCATGGTCGACGCCCTGCACCGGGCCGGGCTCGAGGTGGTGCTCGATGTGGTCTTCAACCACACCGCGGAGGGAAACCAGTTCGGGCCCACACTGTGCTTCCGGGGCCTGGACAACCCCGCCTACTACCGGCTGGACCCGGGCGACCCGCGCGATTATGTCGACACGACGGGCTGCGGCAACTCGCTCAACGTCGGCGACCCCCTGACCCTGCAGCTGATCATGGACTCGCTGCGCTACTGGGTGACGGATATGCACGTCGACGGCTTCCGGTTCGACCTCGCTCCCACCCTGGCCCGCCAGGAGGGCGAGTTCGAGAAGAGGTCAGCGTTCCTGGACATGGTCGCGCAAGATCCCGTGGTGTCGCGGGCGAAGCTGATCGCCGAGCCGTGGGACGTCGGGCAGATGGACAGCTACGACCTGGGCGGGTTCCCGGCGGGCTGGCGGGAGTGGAACGGCAAATACCGCGACAGCATGCGTGACTTCTGGCGGAGCCACCACGTTGGCCTCGGCGAGTTCGCCAACCGGTTCTGCGGATCGTCGGACCTGTATAGCGGCGCGCGGCGGCGGCCGACGGCCTCGGTGAACCTGATCACCGTTCATGACGGTTTCAGCCTGCGCGACCTGGTCTCCTACGACAACAAGCACAACGAGGCCAACGGGGAGTCCAACCGGGACGGGACCGGCGACAACCGCTCGTGGAACTGCGGCGCGGAAGGCCCCACCAGCGACCCTGCCGTGCTGGCCCTGCGCGCGCGACAGTCCCGCGCGATCCTCACCACCCTGCTGCTCTCCTTCGGGATCCCGATGCTGCTCGGCGGCGACGAGATGGGCCGCACCCAGCAGGGCAACAACAACGCCTACTGCCAGGACAACGAGATCGCCTGGTACGACTGGTCCGCGGCCGATACCGACCTGCTCGCGTTCACCCGGCAGCTGGTGGCCTTCCGGCGCGCCCACCCGGTGTTCCGCCGGCAACGGTTCCTGGCCGGGGCCGCCGGGGCGGGGGAGCTGGGCTGGTTCACGTCGGCCGGTAACGGGATGACCGGCAGCGACTGGTCCGACCGCGGCGCTCTCGCCGTCGCCATTTACCTCGACGGGTCCGACGAACCCGACCGGGCACCCGACGGGTCGCTGCTCCTCGACGACGACTTCCTCGTCCTGGTGAACGCCTGGTGGGAGCCGCTGGACTTCGTGCTGCCGGTCACCAGGCAGCGGGCGGCCTGGCAGGCCGCGATAGACACCTACGACCCGGCCGCAGCCGGAGGTTCCGCGGCTGTACCGCGGGCCGCCGGTGAGAAGGTCACCGTCGGCCCCCGGTCCATCCTGGTGCTCTCCAACGCGCACCGGAACTGACGAGCCGTTACTCACCAGGAGCGAAGCCAGGCCACGTTACGGAGACTGGCGGCTACTTCAAGATGTTGACCGCCCGCGCGATAACCAGGGCTTCGGGCCCGTATTACCCTCTCGGGGTGGGTCCGGCCTTCGATGACGTAGGCGAGCGGGGTGCGCTCCGGTCCGCACCGGATCTGAGCGGACCACCTTCACCGGGCCATCAGGTTACCTACGGGTAATATTCAGTGGACGGTCAGGCCCGTCGATGATGCTTCAGGTGGCTCCTTCCGGTGCCGGTGCCGATAAGGCCCGCTCGGGAGACGCCCAGAGCGCCCCGCCGGCTGCACCTTCCCCCGAGGTCATCCGGCCGGCCGGGCGCCCGAGAGCGCCCCGCCGGCTGCGCCTTTCCCCGGAGGCCTACCCCGGCCGGCGGGGCGCCCTCGCCAAGCCGCCCCATCGTCCGCAGAGCAGGACGCGCGGGGTTCCGCCCCTCTACCCGAAGGAGGCGGAGTTGTTGGCGGCCTGCTCGGAGTCGATGAGCAGGGATACGGCCTCGATCAGCGCCAGGTGCGTGAACGCCTGCGGGAAGTTGCCCATGTGCTCGCCGGTGCTGGTGTCGATCTCCTCGGCGTATAGCTGCAGCGGCCCGGCGAACGACAGCAACTTCTGGCATAGCGCGTGGGCGCGCTCAGTTTCGCCGATCATGGCCAGCGTGCTCACCAGCCAGAAGGAGCAGATGGTGAAGGTTCCTTCCTTGCCCTCGAACCCGGTGTCGGTTCCCTCGACCTTGTAGCGCAGGACCAGGCCGTCCTCGGTCAGTTCGTCGGCGATGGCCAGCACGGTGGCCTTGATGCGCTTATCGGTGGGGGGCAGGAATCCCATGATGGGCAGGAGCAGCAGCGAGGCATCGAGGCCGTCGGTCTCGTCGTGCTGGCGGAACACGCCCCGCTTGGACACGTCCTTGGCCAGGACATTGGCCTTGATCTCGTCGGCGCCGGCCCGCCACCGCTTGGCCCGTTCGTCGTCGCCGCGTTCCTCGGCGAGATCGGCGCCGCGCGAGGCCGCCACCCAGCACATCACCTTCGACGCCGTGAAGTGCTTGGCGTCGCCCCGGACTTCCCAGATGCCCTGGTCTGGCTCCTGCCAGTGCGCCAGGGCGTCGTCCACGAATCCGGCCAGGCCGTCCCACACTGGTGTCACGATCGTGGCGGCTCCCCGGTGGAACTGGACATCCACCGCGTCGAGGATCATTCCCCAGACGTCGTGCTGCT